>Ga0308157_10003952_pt1 | contig 20489 bp, 22 predicted proteins | sample PhyBR1_FD_201035 | JGI IMG/M metagenome (GOLD analysis project Ga0308157, IMG submission 201035) | Phyllosphere microbial communities from UC Gill Tract Community Farm, Albany, California, United States - DLSLB.R1 | ecosystem: Host-associated > Plants > Phyllosphere > Unclassified | place: USA...
ATATATACGATGATGAAACGGTTTTTGACAACTCAAATTGGTTGTCATTTAGGTTGTCATAGACTATAATAATTACATGGTGGACGAAACGATTCACCAGTAAAAAACGATTCAAACGTCAACGTAAGTAACCGGAGTTTTAAATGATAAACAAAAGTTTTTGGGTAGGATTTTTTAGCGCATTGCTCATAGTGATGCCAACTTTGATTTTGCTGTTTTACAAGATAGATCAGATGTTTGGTCTTCCAATTTGCTAAGACCAAATGCCCCGGAGAAGTCCGGGGCACCAAAAAACGGTCCCGATCTTTCAAGGAGTATCAAAATGGCCTCAGTGAACAAAGTCATCATTGTTGGCAACCTGGGCCGTGACCCAGAATTGCGCCACCTGCCCAGCGGGGACGCCATCGCCAATATCGCGGTCGCAACCAGCTACACGCAGAAGGACCGTAATACGGGGGAGACGAAGGAAAGCACCGAATGGCACCGTATCGCATTCTTTGGACGTCTTGCCCAGATCGCTGGCCAGTACCTGAAGAAAGGTTCCTCCGTGTACGTTGAGGGCCGCTTGCAAACTCGCAAATATACGGACAAGGACGGCGTGGAGCGCTACGCTACCGATATCATCGCGGAACACATGCAAATGCTGAGCAGTCCGGCCAATGCGAACAAGGACGCAGGCCAGCAACTCGACGCCTCGGCACCTGTCCCGACCGCAGCACCGACTCCCGCGCCTGTGAAGGCCGCACCGTCTAGCAAGGGGGCGGTCTCGAAAGCATCACCCAAGCGCCCTGTCAAACCCGCCGCCGAATCGGCCACGCCAGCCGAAACCGCATGGGACGATTAGCCATCCACTTAGGCCCCGTTGTCAGGTCTCACGCTGGCGAGACTTGACAATTAAAAGGTGTTGCCAGCTTTGGGAGCGAACTATAATTGCCCCCAAATAATAATGAGCATCAAGTCAACGTAACTCAATAACAGGCTCTAATCATGAAAATCTTTGCGGTAGCAAACCAATCAGGCGGCGCAGGAAAATCCTCACTTGCCTATCACGTCGGGCATGCTGCGATTGAGGACGGACAGGATGTGTTGTTGGTCGACCTCGACCCGCGTGGCAGTCTGTCTGTAAGCCACTCTCCTGTCGCTGGCTCTGAACCGGGCCTTACCGCTTCGATGTTGTTCAGCGCAGAGCCGGTCGAGATGGAGCCGGAGAAGCTGTCCGACCACCTCTACATCATCCGGTCTGACAAAATTTTGCGTCAGCTTGGGGGCAACGTAGCCGGTGCCGAAAAGCGAGTCGCCATCAACCTGCGCCGCTTTGCAGACAGGTTCGATTTATGCGTGATAGACACGCCCGGCGCAATTGGGTTTAACCCGCCGATGACCGTCGCGGCTTTGATCGCGGCCGATGCTGTTCTGTGCCCGTTCAGTGTCGGGCTGTTCGAGGGACATTCGCTGTCTGAGTTGTGGAGCTACCTCAAGTCCATTAAGACCCCAGCGTATAACCCTAATCTTCGCCTGATGGGCCTGCTACCGAGCCGGATCAACACGCGCAGTCCCGACGAAGTTGCGGCGCTGGCCGCGCTGCGCACGCAGCTAGGCGCTGTCATCCTGCCTTTTCAGTTGTCTGAACGAGCGGCCGTCAAGAAGTCGATCATGAATCGCCGTCCAGTGTGGCGTAATACGAAGGGCGCGGGCCATCTGGCAGCAGCCAAGGAATGGCGGGCTGTCTGCAAACAAATTCTGACCAATCTTCAAGGGGTATCGAAATGAGCAAAACCAATGCATTCGCTGGCATGGGAGACATGCTGGTCGCTGGATTCGACGCGACCCTCATGGAAGACGGCGCGCAACGTCAGATGTTCAAGCTGGCTGACATCGAGATTGATCCCCAAGTGCGGGAAGAGTTCGAGGACGCCGAAAATACGCTGGCCGATCTGGGCGACAGCCTGTTAGACGGTCAGATTCAGCCGATCCTGCTGCGCAAAGGACGTGTCCTACCATATCGGCTGGTCGTCGGCGGCCGCCGCTGCGCTGCGGCCGAGTTGAAAGGGATTACGGAGTTGTGGGGCGACTATCGGCCAGATATGAGCGACGAAGAAGCCGATCGCATGCAGTTTGCCGAGAATGTGCAGCGGAAGAACCTCACGCAGATTGAAGAAGCCAAGCGCATCCAACGTGACTTAGACCAACTAGGCAGCGTGGAAGCCGTACTTGCCAAGCACAAAAAAAGCCGCGCGTGGCTTTCCAAAATTTTGTCCTTGCTGAATCTGCCCGGCCAAGCGCTGCGCTTAGTAGCGGAAAACATCAGCGCCGATCTTGAAGTCATCAATGCGGTCAAGGTGATTGAAAAGGTGGATACCGTCAAGGCCGGGGCGCTTGTAGATGAACTGAAGCTAACGCGGGGCAAGGAAGATGCGCGGAAGAAGGTCGCCCAGGTCAAAGCCCAGGTGAAGCCGAAAGCCGAGAAAGCACCGAGCGAAAACGCGGCCACGGCCAAGGAAACGGCGCTTGAGGAATCCGACACAGTCACGACCACCAATTTCGCGGACGCGAAAACCTCGGATGATAGTCAGAACAAGGTCGGCGACGGCGAAGCTGCCGTACTGCGCTCACACGCGCTGTTCGACCCTTCGGAAATCCTGAGCAACGCTTTCGACCTCATCTTCGAGCATGGATCGAATCCGCAGGTCTTCATAGAGACGCTTTCCGCTGAAGATCGCGCCGACGTGACGGATTGGCTGGCATCGTTCTTCCAAGCCGGACGAAAATGCAAGAATCTATCGAAGGCAGTTATCCAGGGTTTGCGGAATGGGACTTTCGCCAACGATGGCGCCGGTGCATTCGCTATGATGGCATTCCTGCAAGGCGCAGACATCGAGGTTGAAAGCTTCAGTGCTTCCGAGGTACTAGGTCTGGTCAAGGCGTAAAATGACAGTGGGCGGCGCATGTCGCCCGTCTTGCCTATAGATTCAAGGAATACAGCATGACAAGAGTGAAAAGACGCATGACGGAAGCCGATTTCGACGCGACCCGAAAGCTGTTGAAGAATATCAGTGACGAGCGAGCCTCTGCCGCGCGTTCAGCCCTCGTTGACGGCGAGACCTTGGCAGTGATTGCAGAACGTCACAACTGGTCACGGCAAGCGGTTAACAACGTCGTAGGGACGTTTTGGGACAAACTAGGGGAATACCACGAAGCGCAGCGCGCGAAGACCCACGCGGGCGTTCTCGTCCCGCCAGGATGGGAAATTGTGACCCTGATCGCCCCGAGTTCGCTGGTTCAGAAGTTCCGTGCTGAAATTGCCGCAGTGGCACACGGTAGCGCGGGGCAATCGCAACAAACCATCGAGCAATAAAAAAACCCGGCCACGCAGAGCGCACCGGGTTATCAAGTCAACGTAAGCCGGAGAGAAATGCCCAACTTACTCGCTCGATTATAGCATACTGCTATTTCGTCTTTTTCGTGACGTCGACGATGTAAATGATAATCGCTAAGAACACGGCAAAGCCAAGAAGAGTAATTGCACCCGTCAAGTGCCCGCTAGTAGTTTTCTCGGAAAGAATCCCGACTGCGAAGGCAGACGAGCTTAGGAACGAAGGGACAAGGAATTTCTGAATAAGTGGTCGGGCAGGTGCCATCCCATCATGGGCCTGCGAGAACTCATACTTTCGCAATACATAGGCAATAACTATCAAGACCACCAGAGCTAGGATGAGTATCAACGCAGGAGCCATGGCGTCGGTTCCGCCTTTCCACCATAGCAGTAAGGAATAAACCGGCTCATCCTTGATAGCTTCTTCTGCAACTGGATGACGACCAATTGCTCCAACCAGCCATCCAAGGACAAGCATCGGGAAAACACCCCACAACATAAACGCGATTGTGGCAAAAGAATTTCCTAGTTTTCGAAGTCCAACGTCTTTCATGAAGTTTTATCCCTATTGTTATCTAGTTGAGGATAGCGTTGTCGGAAGACCTTCGCCCAATCACGGCGAGTCAATCGTCCGGGTTTGCTACCCCACTAGTTTAACAAAATAGCAATCACTGTAGACGGGTTTCCAGCTCATGAACAGAGCAGATGGGGGCGGCTTAAGTCCCGACGAATGTCGGGATGCCGCCGAAGGACGGCACCCCCTGTATCGCAGGAGCATGTAGGGGCGGTTTTGGCCGGGCCGACCCCGGCCAGCCCCGATGCAACTGGTCCGTCAGTGTGAGATGGCGATTGCGATCCACAACGCCCATACGGCCAACAGTCCAACGCCGAAGAACGGCACCGGTTCCCACTTCATCGACGCTACCGCTCGAACTAGGAACACCGTGCGGTACGCAATCCATTTCAGAGCCATCATTTGGTTCTCCCAACGCAAGTTGATCTTGGTGACAACCAGGCGCAGCCGGCGCGGATCTTGCGTCACCAAATTCTTACTTTGCAAATTTGGAGTCGAACGACTTGTCGCGCTCATGAGCGACATTTTTTTCGTTTCGGTCCAATGCCATGTAGCCTACTATCGAGAATAGCAGAATCACAACTACGATGATCGCTGGCATCTTGCGCATAATAAACCTCTATTTATTTATAGTTCAGTGGATAAAGTGCATCGTCGCTACGACGACTATTCCCGCCACGATACCACTAATTACCGCTTGAGCACTAGCGACTAGCCAACGATGTCTCTGTCCAACGCTCACACGGTTTCCCGCGTCTGCAAGCTTATTCGCTGCCGTTGAAATGATCGTCGCGCTTTTTTCCACTTCAGCCGAGACTGCCTGTTGAGCTGCGACCATAATTTCTGTCTTTGCTTCAGCGGCTGCTTTCAGTGCTGAAGCCATGTGTGCTTGGTTAGCGCGTTCGACAAGATTCTCAGCCGCAGCAACGAGCTGACGGTGCAAGACAACGATGCTGCCTATTCTTTCGTCTAGCTCCGCATTATTCTTTCCTAGCGTGTCATTGAACGTCTGAATCACGTCTTCCAGCAAAGACTCGTTTAGTGCTACCAGGGTGAATATAGGATCACTATCGTCAACCCTCACCCCGGTTTTTTCGAAAATTCGCGTGCGTAATTTTGGGATGTCCATTTACCACTCAACTGCATCGAGTTTTTTGTACACGTCACGGAAAACGCTATTTAAGCGGCTGCGCTCTAATACGTTGAAATCCGGGTTTTCCATGATTTCGTTTAACGTGAGTCTTGCTTTCTGCATACGCTTAATGTCGTCTCCGAAGGTATCCGAATTCCTACCTTGTAACAAGACGATTCCCCGAACGTTTTCCGAGTTCTTTATGAACACGTCTGAGTTGATGAAGTTATCAGTACCTCCCCAGCTTGCGTTTTCGTTCAACCAAACAATCATCGGGCAAGACGTTTGTTTGGCAAGTGATGCAAATCCTGAAACTGTGTCTTTCAAATTGTCGCCACCGCCGATGATGGAATGAATGTAAACATCTTTTCCTGAGTCTTGCAGTAAATCAATGAATTGATTTTCCATTAAATAAGACATTAACGGCGAGAATGTATTTGCTCCGTTGTCGATCACGATGTTTTCATCCGTAGCAAGTATATCTAACATCATCTTATCGAACATCTTTCGGTTAATAGTTCGATCCTCGTTCATTACGTCAATGGGTGTTACGTTCAATCCTTTGTAAGCTGCCAAAGTAGCGTTTTCCTGATCCGTGTCGAAAGTTTTTAATGTTCCCGGATTTCGGTCATTGATATATTGCGCGATAAATGTTGAAATGAGCGTTTTACCAATGCCGCCTTTTCCCTGCAATACGAAGTGTACGGAGTTTTTCATTTGTTTCCTCAGTTAGTGTTACCAGATTTATCATGTTTGAATCGCGTCTTGTCTGCTTCGCTCTGTTGTTCGGCTAGTTTTCGCCGCAGTTTGTCAGCTTGCGATTCGTTGCTTATAGGGGTTTTCGGAACTTCATTTGGCTCTGGATCGCTTCGGTTGCGTACTAGTGGTTCGACTGCTACTGGACCGTCTTTGGATACTTTTTTAACGAACTGTCGAACGGCTTCGCGCGAGACTTGTATTTCGTTTGTCGCCAGCCACTCCCGGATTTGTTCGTCGGTAAATTTCTCGTCTTTAAGTGTCTTGATTTCTTGCACGTACTTGTCGAGCTTCGAAGTCCGCATTCGAGGTTTGTGCTTCTTGACGAACTGTTCGATGTCCATGGTTACGTTGGCTTTGGTCAGTGTGAGGAGACTTTGCATTAGATTGTATTTTGCAACCTTATGCAAGCTTGTGCAAGTCTAATGCAAGATCATGCAAGGATGGTGCAAGCTTATGCAAGCCAATGCAAGTATAGTACCGCAATCTGTGTTTTAGAGGTAGTCTGATCTAGGCACGAGAGATATGAATACAAAACGCTTTGCGTTTCGTATATCATATCCGTGCCAAAGGGGAGACCCCTTTGAAACCCCGGCGTCCTACGGACACGGGATCGGCTCCCGAGAGCCTCACAATGGCCCGCCACGGCGTGCGGGGATGAATTTGGGGGAGTTGTATGGCCCGACCGCAAAAGACCTCTGAGCCGCTTACCGAGCCGTTCTCGTTTCGCCTCACAAAGTCCGAGGGCGCCGAGCTGCGCGCAAAGATCACGGCATCGAATCTGCCCAGGGCGGAATTTTTGCGCGATTGCGTGCTGAAGAACAAAACGGTTGTCGTGGCGAAGCCAAAGGCGAGTCTAGAAAAAAGCCGCATGCAATTCCTTTTTAATAAAACGAGCAATAACATGAACCAGATTGCGCATGTTCTGAATTCCGCGAATCTGGCCGGTACAGTCTCCAATCCGCTTTGCGAAAAGACGGTTGCGAGTTTGGAGGCAATTGCTCGATACCTCAAAACGGCACTCAATCATGTTGATTAGACTTGGTGGCGGTAGCGAAGGCATAAAAGAATATCTCGAAGACGGACACAAGCAGGGCCGTGAAATGTCCCGCAACGAGCTGGACGAGCGCGTCATCCTTGCGGGTGATCTAGAATTCACAGACCAGCTCATCAAAGATTCTGAATCAGACGGTGAGCGTTACAAGCATATTACCCTTGCTTTTAAAGAAGACGAGATAAGCCGCGAAACGATGGATAACATCGTCCGCGACTTCGAGGAATTTGCTTTCGCTGCCTACGGGCCGGGTGAATATAACTTCTACGCCGAAGCACATCTTCCTAAGATCAAGAGTTACGTTAATCAAAAAACCGGCGAGACGGTAGAGCGTAAACCTCACATCCATATTGTAATACCAAAGACGAATTTATTGAGTAACGGTTCGTTAAATCCTTTCGGCCTTGCAGATCATAATGAAAGGTTCTTGGACGCCTTTCAAGAACACGTCAATAACAAATACGGATTAGCGAGTCCGAAGAACAATAGACGGATCGAGTTTACCGATGCGTCAGATATGATTCAGCGTTACAAGGACGATGAGTTTGAGGGCGGCAATAAAGAATTTAAGGGAAAAATACTTTCGGCCGTGTTGGATCGTGGGGTGACTAGCTATGAGGATTTCAAGACGCTTATCACCGAGTTTGGTGACGTGCGCTCGCGGAACTTCGGACGTTATAACGAGTATCAGAACGTAAAGCCAGCAGGTAACGCAAAAGGCGTAAACCTAAAAGAGTATGTCTTTTCAAAGGAATTCATCGAGCTGAGTGATTTCGATAAGCGAGCTGCGATGTCCGCCCAGGTCGTCCGAAAATATGAGGTGGAAGGCGTGGCACGTCGAGACCCTGAGAACATTACAAATGCGCTTGAAGAGTGGCACAAGCTTAGGGCTTTTGAAGTTAAATATATCAATAGTGGAAATTCTAAGTTATATAAGGCATACAAAGAATCTACGTTCGAGGAAAAGCAGAATATCCTGAATGATAGGGCAGCGCGCTTTTATAATAAATTCAAGGAGCCTCAAAATGAGCCAGAACGATTTAGGAAAAACCCCTTCGATCACGTCTATGGATTCAAACAGCTTGGAAGAGGAATTGATGGACGGCATGCTGGAGCCGGACCCGCTCGCGTACATGAACGAGACCGGGGACATGGGATCGGTGTCGATGGACGAGATAATGGGCCAGGATCACCAGGATCACCAGGACAACCAGGAGGGACTGGGCCTGGAGATTGGCACATCACCGTTGGAGGAAGAGGAACCGGAAGAGCAGGAACTAGCGACCTCACCAGACGACAGCGAGCTTTTACCTCAAGTCGGAAGCACGACACTATCGCAATTACCCGGTTCGAGGCTACCCGAACCCTCAACCGTGTGCCAAGAGTGCCCGGCCTCGATGTGGTACGCGACGGCGGCCAGCGTGAAGTGCTATTGCCGGATCATGCATCTGATAAGTTGGAGCACAGAGGCACCAGTAGCAATGACGCATTGCGACGGGATCGCAATCGCCAGCGCCGAGACGGAAGAGTAGGCGCAACCGGTCGCGCTATTGACTCGACTCTGAGTCAACATGCCCGCGACCTACGCGAGCGCGTCCAGATTGCGGCCAGTGCGGACGTTGATGAGTTTAAGGAAATCAAGCATAAGCTGGACGCGAGCCGTCTCCTGTCAGAGCTGTCGCGGTCTCATGGCGTGCTGGTGGACAAGTATGAAGTGACGGTAGCGCAAGACGGAAGTGCGCGCATAGTCTGCGGGAACCGAAAGCTTAACGTGTCGGACTTTTTGACGCGCGAAATGCGTCTTTCGTGGTCCGAGTCGGCGGACATCCTGCGATCAGCATACCGTGACCAAACAGGCGGCGTTTCTGTCCAGGGGCCGAGGCAGTCTCCGTCCCCTACCCTCTGGCGGCAGTTTCAGAACGAACGCAAAGGCCGGGGTGGACAGAAGGAGCTTTGGACGCGGCAATTCAACAGTGAGCGTGAGCGCCGGGATGTTCTCAAGCGCGCTCTTGAGCATGATAAACAGGCTGCGCGGGCTGTTCCTCCCACCCAGCGTAAAGCGGCCGAGTCAGTCGCGCGCATGGGATATGTAGCGGCCGAGCAAACCCTAAGCGGGGATATCCGCGTCGAACGTCAGCAGCTTCGCACGCCCATATCGGACCAGTATCGAACATTCCTGCATGCGATGGCCGAGACCGGTAATGTTGATGCCTTGACGGAGCTGCGCCGGATGGCAAGGCTGGGCACGCAACGCGGCGCGCACGAAGGCGGTTCCATTTCGGCGCATGCTCAGACCCCTGACGCGAATAGCATTTTCTATCGTGGCAAGGACATGAAATTCCGTGTCCACATGAACGGTGATGTAGTGTATTCGCTTGGTGGACGGGCAATTATCGAAGATCGGGGATCGAAGCTGATAATGTTGCAAACTGACCGGTTTGCCATCGAGGCGGGCTTGCGGCTGGCAGAGGCGAAGTTCGGCAGCATCATCATCCTGTCCGGCCCGAAGGACTATCAGGAGCGCACGGCCCTTGTCGCGGCCGAGGCGGGTGTAAAGGTCACGTTCGAGAATAAGCGGCTGGAAAGCATGCGGGAGCAGCGCGCGGCAGAGCTGGCGTCCGAACGTGCTCGCAAGGTCGAAAATCGGGAGCTTGGCCGGGACTTTGTGACAGCGCAACGTACGTCAAAGACGCTCGAAACGCCATTCACGGGACTTGGCCCTACCAGTTCGGCACCGTCCACCCCGAAGCCGACGCCAACGCCAACGCCAACGCCATCGCAGGATCGCGGCAAGAAGCAAGAGCAGGACCAAGAACGGTAAGGTTTGGTGACGCGGCCGCGCGATCGGATCCGCCGCGGCGTCACCAAGCTTTGCGGATCGTTGGTGACACGCCGGCAGCTCTCGAGAATTTTCCCAGTCACCAAACTCCTCGATGCGTGGTGACATTAGAGACAACCAGGTACTCGATTGCTGTCACTACTATGAACCCTACTCGACAATCTGTGGTTGCAATGTCGGGTAACGAAGAACGCGATCTATGAACGACGAGGTGCGAAATTGCGACGACATAAAAAACCGCGATGAAGCGATCGCGTGCAGGTTCCTGCAATCCTTGAACATGGGAGCAGTGAAGCATGAGCCAGATGGCAACGTCACGCCAGATTTCCGGCTAGACGGTCGAATCGGCGTAGAGGTCAGGCGTCTGAATCAGAACTACGTTTACCCTGACGGAGAGCGACACGGCTATGAGAACCTCGCAATCCGCATGTGGCACAGAATGCGCAACCTCCTGGCGACGTTCGGCCCGTCAATCGACGGTGAGTCTTGGTATGTGTTTATGGAGTTTCGTCGCCCCCTAGAGTGGAACAGCTTGAAGAACGACGTTGTGAAGCAACTCGATCAGTTCAAACGGACGTCACCGCGTGCTAGTGCTAAGCTGAGATTTGGTGATAAATTTGAAGTCGATCTTGAGCGTGCGGGGAAGGACACAGGTAAGTTTTTTCAGCTTATAGGTAGCGCGGACGGCGACCCACTCGGAGCGGTTCTAGCTGAAGTAGAACGAAACCTGCGTTTTTGTATCGAGGAAAAGGCAACCAAAGTTGCACCGGTGTTAGGCCGGTATGATGAATGGTGGCTTGTGTTGGTTAACTATGTTGACATCAACATGGAAGCTCAAGACTACGAGGGTTTCACTATAGAGAGCGCCCCTTCGCTTGTGCATCCCTTCAAACGAATATTTCTTGTTGATTTTGGAAACGCCGACAAGTGGTTCGAGATAGCTATACCAAGCGCGCTTTAGTCACCAACGAGCTGCACGCTGTATGAGTTGAACTGCAACTATCTCTGACTCAATTTCGATCCAGTAGTGACTCCCACGCTGACATAAGGACAGCAGTTCATCACCGTTGCGATAGAAAACGACTCCTTCGTCGTCTACGCTCAGGCATTCAGGATCGACCGCGTGGCTAACTGCGATTCGATTTAAAACCAGTCTCAGCCTGTTCAAGTCAGTCATCATATTTCCTTTGCGTGACGCGTCACGCTGTTCGTTAGCGACCAGCAAGTTCTGGAACTGGCGGACTGGTGACGCCAGGCGCAACCAGGTGCGCGATCATTGTCACCAGCTTTGGTGACGCCTGCAGCGCGCCGGCACTCAGATCCTGTCACCATTACACGGCTGATGCTTTCAACAGCCTAGCGTGGGCGGCTAATAATTCAATGGCCACGTTACCTCTCTGAAAAAATCATAGCTTCCAAACCTCTGTCTGATCTGATACACCGGAACATTCAGTTCTACACCCTTCGCTAGTATTCGTAAACAATCCGCAGGAGAAGCATTCTTTCCGATGATGAGCGAACCAATCATTAAGCCTTCGATCATAGGCGTTGCCTTCCCCTTTGCTTCTAGGTGCACTAGACGCCATTCTTTTTCGTAAGCCCAGTCCACGTGCTTTGTGGCTAGCAAACGGGGAAGAACCATGTGAGGCGAAAACAAAGCCTCACTGAGACAAATATTAGGCAATTTTGATGAGTACGTTACTGGCAATTGAACGAAACTGCCCCAAAGAGACATCGGGTAAACTAGATATTCAACACAGAAACCCTTATGGCTGTTGCCGTAGTGCGACCACATTAGCGGCATATCCCACGCTGGTGCGAAGCATGCAACGCCGAACCGACGGAACCGGTCGCTTACAGCAGACGTGATGTAATGCGATGGTAAGTTGCCATCAGCCCATGCCCTTAAGGCATGCAGCAATTCCTCATCATAGAACCAGTGATCTGCGATATCCGCGCTCGTATCGAGGAGAATTTTGAACGCCTTGCGGAGGTTGTCGACGTTATCGAAGGGCCCCAATGTGGTCTCATCCGAAATTTCGATCCGAAGGTCGAAGGGATCATTAAAATTCGCAGGGTCGCTCATGAAAATGTGCTCGTGGCTCAGGGAATCAAGATGCGTCAGCGATTGGAATTTGTACTTTGGTACATGAGTACGAAGTAGCTCGTCATATTTTGCCTGCGCTGCGATCTCTGCACCCTCTGGCCGTTTCATGATGTCCATTAGTTACCTTTAAAGTTGATATGTAACCTTATAAGGAAATGCCCGGCACCGGTAACTTTTCGCTGACCTTATGGTCGGTTGCATCGGGGCTGGCCGGGGGCGGCCCGGCCAAACCTACCCCTTACATGCTCCCGCGATACAGGGGGTGCCGTCCTTCAGCGGCATCCCGACATTCGTCGGGACTTGAGCCGCCCCCGTTTGCTCTGTTTATCGGACTGAAGGCTGTCTACAGACGACGAGTATCCTCCTTGGTTTCGGCCGTTCTATCGTCGCCGCTTTCCGTTGCATCGGAAGGTGCCGCGTTCTGTCTGGTCAGCTCGTTCTGTGCAGTAGCCGTTGCCGCCGCTTTGTTTGCGTCGGCTTCGCTCACGTCTGGACACAGCTTCAGGAAATTCTTACGCGCCTGTACCGTCTTCCACGGCTTGCTCATCACGATCCCGAAGTAGTGCGATATGGACGCTGCGCACTCAGCGGGTCGCGTGGGTGCCGAAAGGCATAGAACGGCTTCACATGCTAGTTGTGTGACGCCGTTCATTTCTTGCGCTTGCGCGCTATGGAAGCCGAGAGCAGACAATGCAATCGTCATCGAAGCCAAAGTTTTTTTTCGAAGCATGATCGTAATTCCTTTTGGAATGGGAAGCTAGTTTGGTGACGCTGCGGCGGTGGCCAGGCGGCGTTAATGTCACCACTACTTTTTCGCGGACGCGAAAATTAACGAGACCTAACCTCTTCCTTTGCCATATCCCGCGATGGTGAAGGATTCGCTTTTTCGACAGGGGACCGTACTGTCACTTTGGGCGAGGGCAAGTTGATCTCTCCCTTGTTGATTGCCTCCCCCACTTTCGACAGAACAGCGGTTCGTTCCTTTTCAGGGTACTTGGCTATGGCCTTGCCGAGCACCTTGAGGGCCGCGTCAACGCGTAGTTGCTCATCTTTCGATAAGGTACGCGTGATGCCCAAGTCGGTACTGTTGACTTCCCACTTGTTCCTCTGCGCCTCGATGGTCTGGGTGCCGACGACTTTGCCGTCCTTATCCCGGACGTTTGCTTCGACCTCAACTTCTTTGGCTCCTTTCAGCGTTAGCGAAACGGTCTCGCTCGGCTTGGTGTTAGCGTCTTTCAACGCCCGTTGCAGGTCTTTCCCCCAAATTACTTTTTCGCCCTTCTCAGTTTCAAGTTTGACGTAGTAGCTGTCTTTTTCTTTCGGGTCGAAGTTGTACTTCGCTGGGCCGTGTTCGATCAAGCGGCCAGTCTCGATGCGTGTTGATGATGACTGAGATACGGAAACATCTTCCGGCGCCGTCTTCGCATCCACTTTAGCGGTGCCAGCCGTGGCAGCGGTCGGAGCCGGGGCCGGGTCCTTCTTGTCCGACTGGCCTTCAGGCGCGGTCGGCTTGGTGGCTTGAGGTTCAGGCGTAGTGCGCTCGCGTGAAGCGACTACCTCGACGGTGTTTTCCTTGGGCTTGTCAGCCGTGGCCGTCATCGTGGGCTGGTTTGCGTTCTGGCCGCGCTCGCGCTTTAGTTGTTCGAGCTGTTCCAGGTCGCGTTCGTTAGGTTTGTATCCTGTCGTCTCGCGGCCGTTCGCATGGGCTTCGAGCCAAGCGGTTTGCCGGAATGTCTCCGTGCCCTTCAGTTCGAGCGTGCCCCAGTTTTTTGCAATCGTTACTTCGATCATGTGCTTGATGACCTGCCGATCTTCAAGCTGAGTTGATAGCTTTTTGCCGTGGTCTTCGAAGCGGATGGCGTCGGAGCCGTGTTCCTTAAACTTCCCTTCGCTGATTTGGTACGCCTTCAAAACACCATCCGGCAGGTCGTAGCCTGTTTTGCTGAGGATGGGTTTAGAAGCCTTGGATTCGTCGTTCGATTTCTCGCCCGTTTCCTGGGTCTTAGGGGCGTTTTTTTGGATTGCAGGCTGTTCCGGTACGACGGTCCCCGACCGTGTTTTGTCGAGGCTTGTGGTCGGTTTATCGGGTTCTTGAGTGACCGACTGGCGGGCATCAAACGCCTTGGTATCGAGGGGCAACTTTTCAAAGAAGCTCGCTAAGACCACTTCCCCTGCTCCACGGTTGTAGCTGCGATCAGGATTTCTGGTTGGCTCGATTACTCGCCCGATGTCCACATTGAAGCTCAAATTATTCTTGAGATGCACGATGTTCGGGTTGTCTTTTTCCGTGAGCAACACATCCATGCCCTTATCTTGCAGCTTTTCCGCTTCCTTCATCATCTTCTGGAAATCGCTGCTCTCCTGATGCAGCGTGTAGCCCGCGTCTTTCTGTCCCTTGTAGAACAACCGCAAGGGCGCGGCTTCTTGCTTGGGGTCCTTCTGCGATTTGGAAGTAATTTCTGGACTTGCGGTAATTTCGATGCTGTTCATGTAAGGCTCCTTGTTAGGCGGCTATCGCCAAATTGTTTTCATCATCTTCAACAACCCCCGCCTCGAACGCTGCGAAGTCGAAGCCGATGGCTTCGCTAATCGCGCCCAGGATTTCACGGCTGTTCACGATGTCTTCGGCGTCGGTCGTGGCGAGTTCTTCAGGTAGCAGCGCGCGGTCGCGGTGCATTGTGCGTACGATACTCAGGACAGGAACGGGCGGCGGCGGCAGGCTGATCCGACCGTCAAAGGCTGGGTCTTCGTAATAAATGATCTTGTCGGCCAGGATGGGCTTGGTGTTCTTCTTCAACACGATCACTTTCTTAAACCCCAGTTCGCGCAGCTCTTGCGGAAGCAGCAAGGCCCGTTTCTGGTCACTCTCGTTCTCGCTGCGGCCTGCCTTGTCGAGTTGTCGAGTACGGCTTTTTGACTTCACCGTGTCGTAACCCAGGAGCTTGGAATATTCTTCCGCGTCCTTCAGATCGTCGGGCTGGTAAAGAAGCTTGGTTGTGCAGTTGCTGAGCAGCGTTTGCGAGCCTTCTGTCCCGTAGCCGTCCTCTTGTCCGGCGATCTGGGAATTGTTCTGATAGATGAGGACTAACCTCATGTTGAAAGCCGCCATGATGGCGATCGCCTTACGGATGATTGTGATCCTTCCCAATGCCGTGAACTCGTCCAGCAACAACATGCATTGGTATTTCAGCGTGGGGTCATCCTCGGGCAGCGACTTCGTGTTCAGGTTAATTGCGATAGAGAAGAAGACGTTCATCAGCACGGAGTAGCGGACCAGGTCTTCCGCCGTCATGCCGATGTAGACGGACATTTTTTTGCGGCGAATCTGGCGCAGATCGAAGTCGTTCCCAGCCGTGGCAGCAGCTAGCACCGGATCGCGGAAGATCTTCATTGGTTCTACAAACGTACCTAGGATGTCCCCTTGCGCCTTTTCCGATAAACCGGAATACGTACGCAGCGCATCGACGCATTCCACAGATAGACGCGGTGCGGCGCTGTCCTTCTGTTCGCGAGCCTGAATGGTCGCCTCAATCCACTTGCCTAGCGGCTCGCCGGTCGAAGGCGTAGCCAGACTCAGCAGGTTCGGCATCGAGACCTGTTCATCTGGCGTCTCCATCATGTACAGGCAAAGGCCCATGAACAGGGTTTGAGCGTTACCAGTGAAAAAGCGGTCTTTCTCACTTTTGATGGGATACCACAGCACGGCTTGATTCTGGATATCGCTGATGCGGTACTCGTATTCGGGCCGGATATACGCCAACGGGTTGAAGCGATGCGAACGGAAATCCTCCTGTCCCGGTGCGAACAGGAAGCACTCTTGACCGTTTTGTGAGCGAAAACCCGAAGTGATCTTCCAGTTTTCCAGTTTTAAATCGAGGTTGATGAGCGAGTGCGGGTAAGAAAGCAGGTTTGGGATCACGCACCCTACCCCTTTGCCACCCTGAGTTGCAGATGCAAGAGACAAAAATTCTTTACCGTAATAGCGTAGAAACTGGTCCCCGATCTTCCCGACGATGATCGCAGGCCACTTGCCAGATGGCTTTCCAAGTAGCCCAGCCTTGTGTATTTCTCCTTTGGTTGCCCAGCGCGCGGCCCCATGCAGCTTGCGCCCGGGGCCGCTCATCAGGACCATGACCACAATTGCCACCGGCACCAAGAAGACAGCGGCCGCCGCGAGCATGCCTAGAAACAGCGATTTCTTCACCTCACGGATATGGCCGAACTCAGCCCAATAGTCCGGCAAAGTCGTCAGCGTGGCGGCTTCGCTGGGGATGTTTTGTAGGTGCGCGAATAGTCTCGCCCCTGCATACATCCCACCGGCTGCGAATCCACCCAGGAACAGAAGGCCCAGTACGGCCAACGTCAAATATTTGCCTGTCTTAGACATCTTTGTCTCCTCTCATCATCTTTGCTTTACGGACCGGATCGAAATAAAGCTGCGTCATGTGGGTCAACGAGAATTGCAACATCACGTCGATAGAGGTCGTCACTTCCCGGACGATGTGGTTCCAGTCGAGCATCCGGCCGATTTCCGATTGCTTGACTAGTGTTGCCACCCGTTGGTAAGCCTCAAGCGGGCCATTGGCGTGAGCCGTCGTGAGTGACCCTGGATGCCCTGTGTTGAGGGCCGCGATGTAGTCGAATGCTTCATCACCGCGCAGCTCCGTAAGGAAAATGCGATCCGGTTTCATACGGAGGCAGTTTTTAAGCTGCTGCTTAGGAGTCACGAAGTCACCATAGAACAAGTGGACTTTGTTCCAGTGCAGCGGCAACGTGAGTTCATGGGTGTCCTCGATTGTGATGATGCAGGTGTCCTTGGGGACCATGTCTGCGAGCGCTTTCATAAAAGTCGTCTTGCCGCTGCCGGTACTGCCAGACATACAGATATTTAGCTTGTGTTCGATACACAGCTCGAAGAAGCGCTTCATGTCGCGTTCGTTCTTCGCAGCCAAGATTTCCAGCTCGAAGTCCTGCAAATGCACGTCATCGGGAACGCTATGAAATATCGACACGTCGCGGAAATTAGCGAGTCGCCCGGTGTCGTGGTAATCCCCAAGCGTGAACCGTTTGTCGTGTGCAATACGGAAAGTCAACGCGACAGTATCGGGCTGGCATGCTGGCGGGATCACGATTTGTCCCCGCTGGCCGTCTGGAAGCGTCACTTGTTTGATCGGGGAACGCACATCGAGGGCCGTGCCGCCGTGGTAAATCGACGCCGCGTTTGCAAGCTCTCTCAGGATGCGCAGATCGCACTGTGGGACCTGATGTGCGACCCAGCCTGCCGACGATTCCGTAATGATCGTGCCGGGCTGGTTCACTCGTACCTCAGTAAGCCCAGGTTGATCGAGGAACGCTTGAATGCCAGCTTGCTTCAGTTTTTCGCGGAGGGTGACACTTTTGTCGTAAGCACCGCCGACTGCCAGTTGATTACGCATTTCAGGGCGCCGGGTCTCTCCCGGTTTTTTCGCGTCCGCGAAAATCGTGCCGTTTCGGTTGTCCCCAGACCCTGAACGCTGTTGCGATCCAGAGGCACCGGTTTGAGGATGCGCGACCAAGCCTTGTACGTTGCCGCTCAAGTTATTTGCGTGCGAGTTCATAAACACTCCTGAAATCCATATCGCGCAGGACGAAGATCGTCGTCGCTTCGCCCTGATTGACGTAGCCAGTCGGCGGGATGTTGATGGTGTTATCAAGCGTTTTGCTTGCGAGGTCCTGCCCTGCGGTCGCGGTGCTGCCGAATGTGATAGTTCCGCCTCCATCCCTGGTACGGTTCGCGGCTGCCTGTCCGATGTCGCCAATTAGGCTGAGCAGGATCGCTCCCCCGAATCGCTGGCTAAGGTGGTTATCGACGTTGGCCGGAATGCCCGCAGCGCCAAGTGGATCGGTTGCTAGCGAATTAACATCCGCGAACACGCCATAGGGGGTGTCGATCCTCGACCAGATCGCGGCAATACGCGCTTGCCCCTGCAACATCACTTCGCGTCGTTCGCCAAACGCCTTGCTACCACGTTCGATCAGCACAACCTTACCGTCAGCCGAATACACATCATTCGACACAACGCACGTCACCATGCCCGAATGTTCGCTTACGATCTTCGTGATGTTGCCGCACTGAATCGCGGTGCCACGCTGAAGAAGTAAGCTCATATCCTGACGTTGCCCCGCAATTCCGGCTTGCAACACAGACGGCTTAACCTTGTCATCTAAACCATTGCGTGGCGACTCGATAGCTGCTTGAGTTACGGGCAATGCCCCGCTCAGCGCGCCGATACGTGGGGCGCTGCCGTCATCACCGAAACCGCCATTCCCACCGCCTACCAGGACGAGCACGTCGCCGTCCATCCTGCGTTGGGATGCTGTCTGTATGCGCGGTGCGGTCTGTCCGCTCCCGGCGCTGCCTGTACCGCCTGCAACCTGAGCCGTTCCGGTTCCTGCCGCGCCTTGTGGCGTAGTTGCTGTCACCGCGATAGCGCCTGCTGGCGTCATCAGGCCGCTAGAGTTGCCCGTTGATGCGGTATTCGTTGCGGTCATTGCCTGCTCGGCTTGCTCGGCCTCTTCTTCTTGCACTTTTTCACGCTTGATGCGCGCTTGCGCAGTATCGAAGTTCGCCGTGTTAGTCGCTACAGTGGCCTTCGGACGTTCTTTGGCTTTCTCTGCCACCTCTTCACGCTTGTTCTTTTCGAGTTGCTTCATAAACAAGGTGATGCCCAGGGCCGCGATGACCAAAGCGAACACCAGACCCCCGATCATCACCAGGCGCGTGATGTTGTTCTTCTTTCGGGTGGTTTTCAGATCGGGAATGTCACGGTCGATGACTTCGTTTGTTTCTTCTACGACAGGATTCGGCGTTGGATTCATGATGGGTCCTTCTTCAAGCGGACAGCGTTTGGTTCGGATGTGCCAAGCACGTTGAGTTTTCCAGCCGGGTTGAAGCCATCATTGCGAATCGCCATGACCGACTTGCCATAGCGCAGGATGAAGTCGGCTGCTACCTCATGCACGACCACGGTTCCCGTCTGCGGTTCGACATGGAAGTTGACAATGGCTTCGTTGCCGTCCGGGAGCTTCTTGTAGACGACTGGAAGCGGACGCGAGGAATCGAAACGCATGAACGTGAATCGGCCATCGTCTTCGACCATGCTCGGCGCAAGGTCTTGATCGCCCTGCTTCATATACTGACGATTACGCACAGTGCCGGGCCCAGCCGCTTTGATGGCCGTATCAATCTTCTGTAACCGCTCGCTGACCAGCTTCGTCTTTTGTGCGTTTTCCTCCGCCATCCTCCGCGCGGTGTCGGCATACTGGAAACGCAGGATGTTCGTAGGCGGAGTAGTCGATTTCGCCTTGATCGTGATGAACTCGAAGGCATACGTGCGTCGAGTTGTCACGATCAAGAGCTTGGTGTCAGGCTGAGCCACCTTCGGCTTCAGCATTAGGTTGCTACCCTTTGGGCCGATCGACCACGCCTTGGAATCGCCCATCCCCATCATGCCCTCGGGCGTATCAACTATTTGCTCGCCTTCTTCAAACTGGATGAGAGACGGTTCCCCGACCTTCGTATAAATCTTGACGAACCGGCCGAACTCATAGGTCTCGACACGGATACGCGGATCGCTCGGTATCGCTGCATTGGCAAACGAGCTTGTCAGACCCAACAACAGGGCCGCGATAGCGATTGGCTTCATGGATTCGCTCCTACTGCTGCTTCGGTTGTGACGGCTTCGCTTTTCGTAATGTCCCGCTCGACTGTGTAGCTTGTTACCTTGAAGCCGGGCACATTGATGCCCCGCTCTGTTTCCGTCATCGGAGCGTTTTCGTATTCAAATGTGACCGTTGCCTGGAAGTATTCCGTGTGCGGCTTGTCGTTCGGCCCGCCGTTTAAAGGAACGATTTTTTTCGAGAACGAAACCAGCGCGGTTTCGCCTACGAACGAAATTGTCCCCGCCGTGGCGATGACGCGATAGTTGTCCTTCAGGACATTAACTGGTGCCTTAGTGTTGGCCGGGTCCGAGATTTTCTTGTATAGGTCCGCTTCTTTGTCCGACGACAGCAGGCGCGTAGCATCGTAGTAAGACTGGATGACTTCCCAGTCGTAGGACTCACGAAAATGGATGTACTGCCTCAAGTAGTACAGGTCGGTTGCCTTGCCAAACGAGATTGTCCCGTCCTTGAGCGTCGTAAGCTGCGTGACCTCCCCCGTTACCGCGTTATGGCTCCAGACAGCGGGAGGGTTCGGCTTGTTGATGAACATATTCGCGCCAGCCGTCACGATGGCAACACCGGCCAGGATCATCGAGCCGGTTGCTACTCGCCAAGCGGTCTTTTTAGACGCGCGGTTTTCTTCCGTTTTCGACTTTTCAAAATCAAGTGCCTGTTTCATGTACCAATCACCGAGCTGGTCCATATTCACTGGCTGCTTGCCCTGTCCCCGCTCTGTTGGGGTTACTGATGCGTTTGTCGAACCAGCTTTGGCTTTGTCAAAAATCGCTAACATTCTCATTGCCCTTTGTTGGTAAGCGAAGCATTAACGGGGGTCCAGTCGCCCGAGGGCTGAGAAGGTTGCTGCGGCGTGCTGCAACCTGACATGACTAAAGCGCATACGAAGATGGAAAGAAGTTTTTTCATGGTTTTCTCACTTTTGTTCAGATGATATG
>Ga0308157_10003953_pt1 | contig 20485 bp, 14 predicted proteins | sample PhyBR1_FD_201035 | JGI IMG/M metagenome (GOLD analysis project Ga0308157, IMG submission 201035) | Phyllosphere microbial communities from UC Gill Tract Community Farm, Albany, California, United States - DLSLB.R1 | ecosystem: Host-associated > Plants > Phyllosphere > Unclassified | place: USA...
GTGAAAATGGTGTACACCGATTGGTGCGTATTTCTCCATTTGACAGTAATGCCAAAAGACATACATCGTTTGCTTCAGTTTACGTGTATCCGTTAGTTGATGATACTATCGAAATTGAAATCAACCCAGCCGACATCGAAATTACAACTGCTCGTTCCAGTGGTGCCGGAGGTCAAAACGTGAACAAGGTAGAGACCAAAGTTCAGCTGGTTCACAAGCCAACCGGAATTCAGATTCAGTGTTCTGAGACGCGTTCGCAACACGATAATAGAAATCGTGCGATGCAGATGTTACGTTCTCAATTATATGAAATTGAGCTTAAAAAACAACAAGAACAACGCTCTGATATTGAAGCTGGCAAAATGAAAATTGAATGGGGATCGCAAATTCGTAATTACGTAATGCAACCTTATAAATTAGTAAAAGATGTTCGCACAAGCGAAGAAACTAGTGATGTTGATAGCGTAATGAATGGAAACATTGATCGATTTCTAAAAGCATACCTCATGATGATGGGGCAACGTGAAGAGGAATAGTTTGCAGATTGCAGAACTAAATATAAAACCCGAAAGTTTTTTGAACTTTCGGGTTTACTTTTTTACACAAACTACAACCATTCTATTAAAGAAATTCCTAATCCAACTGTAGTCTGGAGATGATTGTAATCTATTAATGATTCTCCGTAACCGTGTGAGATTTGTAAATAGGCTTTCAGATTATTTTTGATTGGATAAGACCAAGAAAGTTCTGCGTAACCTTTTGGCAAGGAAGTAAAATTCATATTATAACTTCCATAAAATGCGACTGTATGACCATTTTTTGCATAAATTAAATTCAAATCCGTTCTACCAGTATAATCTGATATATCCGGATTATCACCGCTACTATCTGATAAACCATACCATGTTCTCAAATAAATCGTCCAGTTTTTACGCTCAAATCCAGCATGCGCAATAACCCTGTTCAAACTTCTGGAAAAAGGATCACTTTTCCCATTCGACAAGTGATTAAAAGCTATCCCGACCATTTTTGTTTTAAAACCTAAAACTTTAAAATTTACCGGAAAATTTAAGATCAATTCTGGTTCATAATTTATTTCCCTAAAAGGACGTGAAAGGTCATGATTGTAAATCTGCCAAAATGATTTCTGAGTATAAGCAACCCATAAATCGGCGCTGTTCCATAAAACACTTTGCAACACTTTGGTCTTAAAACTCAATTGAAATTTGAATTCTATATTATCATAAGGCAAACCTTCTGGAACTATATATTCCGGACTATTATTTTCAGAATGGGGTTGATCATTTGGATTACTAGAATATTTACCCAACAAAACATAAATTGGTTTATAAGGTGTCAACAAAAAAGTACTTCTTACGGCAGTAGTGTCCAGTTCCCAGCGCTGTGTAAGATTTTTTGGTTTTAGACTATTTTTATCCAACGCTTGTATTTGAGCATTTGCCACAATTGAAAAGAACACAAGAATAAAAGTCAATTTTATTGTAAATTTCATAACCAAAGGTCTTATTTGTTAACAAATATACCTTTCTAAAAAATGAATAAATTATAGTTTTATAACTAATGGGTTACATAATTATCACTTATGTTTAATGAAAAAGCTTTATGACTTATAATAAATCAATGATATAACGATGTAGAATAAACAATCTGGCAAATAACACTTTACCAACATTTTTATAACATTACGGCTCTTTTATGAAATACCTTTTTTTCTACATTTGTCCAGCATCCATTTCTAAATATAAGAAAATGAAAAAGTTACCCATTCCATACAGACATCCATATACATTTAATAAAAAATATCAAAAATCAGCTGTTTATTTCTCTATGGAATTTGCAATTGATCAAAGCCTTAAAATTTATTCGGGAGGTTTAGGTTTTTTAGCTGGCTCACACATGAGGAGCGCCTATGATTTGAAACAGAATTTAATAGGAATCGGAATTTTATGGAAAAAGGGATATTATGATCAATTCCTAAATGAAGATTCATCAATGGGAACTCTTTTCAGAGAAAAAAATTATAGTTTTCTGGAAGACACCAATATCAAATTCACCATTAAAATCAATAATTGCGATGTTTGGATTAAAGCTTATTTTCTGAAACCAGAAATATTTGGGACAGTTCCTATGTTCTTTCTTTCTACAGATGTTCCAGAAAATGATTATTTAGCCAAATCCACAACATTTCGATTATACGATTCAGATCCAAGTGCCAAAGTAGCGCAAACTATGGTTCTAGGATTAGGTGGTACCAAATTATTAGATGCATTGGATTATGAGCCGGAAATTTATCATCTAAATGAGGCTCATGCACTTTCATCTGTTTTTCATTTGTACAACAAATACAACAGTGTAGATAAAATAAAAGAAAAATTAGTTTTCACAACGCATACTCCGGAAGAAGCCGGAAACGAAAAACACAATATTCATTTCCTGGAAAACCTAAGCTTTTTTGCTGGTATTCCGTTAGAAAAAGTTAGAGAAATAACTGGGATTTATGATGATACTTTCAGTCACTCTTTAGTTGCATTGCGATTAAGTCATAAAGCAAATGGAGTGTCCAAATTACATGGTGAAGTATCAAGAGAAATGTGGAAAGATGCAACTGGAATTTGTCCAATCACCCATATTACCAATGCTCAAAGTAAAAAATTCTGGATTGATCCGTGGCTAAATGATGCTCTTATTGCTAAAAAAAGAGAAGATTTAATTAGCCGAAAAAAACGATTAAAACACAAATTATTCGAAGTTGTTGCTGATCAAACCGGAAAAATATTTGATCCAAATGTTTTAACCATTGTTTGGGCAAGACGTTTTGCAGATTATAAAAGACCAGATTTGATTACTAGAAATTTCGAAAAATTCAAAAGTTTGATGACTGACACAGAAAGGCCAATCCAAATTATATTTGCAGGAAAACCTTATCCTTCAGACTATGGAGCCATTCACAATTTTGATAATCTTTCGCATATTAGCAAAGAATTCAAAAATATGGCGGTGCTTGTTGGACATGAATTAAGATTGTCTCGCGAGTTGAAAATGGGTGCTGATATTTGGCTAAATAATCCAAGAGTAACGAGAGAAGCTTCGGGAACTTCGGGAATGACAGCAGCGATGAACGGCGCCATTAATTTTTCGACTAATGACGGATGGGTGCGCGAATTCAAGGAACTAAATAAAACTCAGAATTCATTCATATTGCCAATTGTAGATCACAATTTGCCTGTCCACGAACAAGACGAGCTGGATTTGGATAACTTGTATAAAATGCTTGAAGAAGAAATCCTTCCACTGTATTATGACAAACCAAAAGGCTGGTGGGATTTGGTAGAAACCAGTATGAAACAAATAGTCCCATTCTTTGATTCTGCTAGAATGGTCGATGAATATTATATAAAGATGTACAATTAAACCTAACCTAAGGATTCAAATTAAATTTTGAAGTACACAAGAAAGCCTCGTTATTTTAAAAATACGAGGCTTTTTCTTTTTCATTAAAAATCCAACTTAGCATACATTATCTTCATTCGTTTGTGTAAATTAGCGATCACATCAATTAGATTTATACTTATGGATTTAAACTTCAATCAAAACGAAGATCACAATAAACTTTTAGTTTCTGAACTTAGACACAAATTTGCCGAAATCAGACTTGGAGGCGGCGAAAAAAGAATTGAAAAACTCCATTCCGAAGGTAAAATGACCGCTCGTGAACGTATTGATTACTTGCTTGATCATAACAAAAAATCTATTGAAATCGGCGCTTTTGTTGGCGAAAAAATGTATAAAGAACACGGCGGCTGTCCGTCTGGTGGTGTGATTGTAAAAATTGGCTACATCAACGGAAAACAATGCATTGTAGTTGCAAATGATGCTACGGTTAAAGCCGGAGCTTGGTTTCCGATCACAGCCAAAAAGAACCTAAGAGCACAGGAAATTGCTATAGAAAATCGTTTACCAATTATTTACCTAGTTGATAGTGCCGGAGTTTATTTGCCTTTGCAGGACGAAATTTTTCCAGACAAAGAGCATTTCGGTCGCATTTTTAGGAATAATGCCATCATGAGCAGTATGGGAATTACTCAAATCGCAGCGGTTATGGGAAGTTGCGTTGCTGGAGGCGCCTATCTACCGATTATGAGTGACGAAGCCCTGATTGTGGATAAAACAGGAAGTATTTTCTTAGCTGGAAGTTATTTGGTCAAAGCGGCAATTGGTGAAACCATTGACAATGAAACATTAGGCGGAGCAACAACTCACTGTGAAATTTCGGGAGTGACGGATTATAAAGCCAAAGATGATAAAGATGCTTTGGACAAAATAAAAAATATAGTTGATAAGATTGGTGATTTTGACAAAGCGGGATTCAATCGTATCAAAGCAGAAAAACCTGCATTAGACCAAAATGAAATCTATGGTATTTTGCCAAAAGCAAGAAACGAACAGTATGACATGATGGAAATTATCAATCGTTTAGTTGATAATTCTGAATTTGAAGCCTACAAAGATGGCTACGGACAAACTATCATTGCGGGATATGCCAGAATTGATGGTTGGGCAGTTGGAATAGTTGCCAATCAAAGAAAAGTTGTCAAAACTGCTAAAGGAGAAATGCAATTTGGTGGTGTTATTTATTCTGATTCTGCCGATAAAGCGACTCGTTTTATTGCCAATTGCAACCAAAAGAAAATTCCTTTGGTATTCATTCAAGACGTTACTGGTTTTATGGTTGGTTCAAAATCGGAACATGGCGGAATTATAAAAGACGGCGCCAAAATGGTTAATGCCGTTTCGAACTCAGTGGTACCAAAATTCACTGTGATTGTTGGGAATTCGTACGGAGCTGGAAATTATGCGATGTGCGGAAAAGCATTTGATCCAAGATTAATAGTTGCCTGGCCAAGCGCAGAATTAGCGGTGATGGGCGGTACTCAAGCCGCAAAAGTATTGGCACAAATAGAAGCTTCGGCATTAAAAAATAAAGGAGAAATTATAGACGAAGCAAAAGAAGCCGAACTTTTTGCCAAAATAAAAAATCGTTACGACGAACAAGTTTCACCTTATTATGCAGCTGCCCGATTGTGGACAGACGCCATAATTGATCCTCTAGAAACAAGAACCTGGATATCAATGGGAATTGAAGCTGCGAACCACGCTCCTATCGAAAAACAATTTAATTTGGGCGTAATTCAGGTTTAAGCAACTTTATTCAAATTACCGACTAAAAAATTGGGCATAAATTCATAGAGTGATTCTTTAGAAAAATGCCTGAAAGGTTATAGCATTTCAACAACTGAAAACGAAACTTAAGACTCTTGTAAAATATCAAGTCTTTTCATAATACCACTCCCCTAATTGAAGTTTTTTATTTTAAAATTTTCAAATCCAATCGTTATAACTTTACTTTTGGGAATTTTAAAATAATCAAATGATATGCTAAAGTTGTATAGCATTTTAGAACAATTAACAATATCTCAAACATAACACATTAACAAACAGTTAATTATCTGTATATTTACATTTAAAAATTTTTAATGTAAGTATTATATTTTCAAATGTTAGGAATCGATATTTTGAAAATTAATGAAATACCTAACAATTTGCCCAAGCAGGGTATTTTTATTGACATTTCAAATTTGATTTAAAATCCTTAACTAATTTATAACCAAAACTTTTAGCCATGGATATTGTAACTGATCTTACAGCTGAAGCAATTTCGTATCTAAACCTTTTTCAGGATATTTTAAAAAGCAATCCTCAAAACAATTTTCCAAAAGAATTCTTTGACCGAAATTCCTGGAGCAATCTTCGAAGTAAAAGCGACAATGACTTTGGTATAAATGAGCTTACACCAAGCCAGATAGACGAAATAACCGACTTAGTCTGGCATAGCCCTGATAATTGTAAAGATGAGATTCTTGTACGGATATATTTGGATATAATGTACGATCTTTTGGAATGGCTAGCTTCCAATATTGATATAAAATATCCAGACACGCCAACTACAACTGAACTTTTGTTGTTTAGGGTTTCTTTTTTTTGGCGGCAACAAATACGGGCAGCACTTTATAAAGGAGAACTGGAAGAACGAAAAAAACTTTCAGCATTGCTTATGTATATGCCAGTACAGGTAATTTTGGCAATTACAGGCCAGAACAAATCAGCGTATGAAATTCGTCTTTATCAATTTTACATTGCAAAGGAGAACAAATATGATTATTCGAAAATTCTAAATGAGGTTGATTATAAAAATCATAAAACGTGGTGGAACAAAAACGAAGAGGAATCATTAAAATATCTCACTAATGACAAACTACTACTTAAACAATTACTGAAAAATAATACGGATAGAAAAATAAGAACCGAATTTCCGTTACCATTTGAAACATTATTTAATGATGAACTGAATGAAATTGATAAAGCCCGCAAGAAGCGAAGCGAGGAATGGCGGGTATCAGTCACAAAAGATAAAATTTTAAATGACAATCTTATTAATGTAACAACTGAGAAGACCAAAATACACGATCCTATGTCCAGAGCGGTAGATATGAAACTTACTGGGCTGGCTTTTTCTGGAGGAGGTATCCGTTCAGCCACATTTAATCTTGGTATATTACAAAGACTGGCAAGTCTCGATGTTTTAGAAAAAATAGATTATATATCAACTGTATCTGGTGGCGGTTATATTGGCACATGGTATACCTCCTGGATAAAACGTTCTGGATCATTTAGTAAAGTTACCGATCAGTTATGTCCCGAAAAATCTTCTGACCCGTTTGCTGATGAAGTTCGCCCGATACGGTGGCTCCGGATGTTCAGTAATTATCTTTCTCCAAACGTTGGAATTATGTCTCCAGATGCCTGGACATCTGGAATGACTTGGCTTCGGAATACCCTTGTGAATCAGCTATTATTATTGCTCGTTTTGCTGACTGTTTTTTCTTTGATACTTGATCTGTATAATGGTTGGGAAATTCTAGGTCAACTATTTAAAGGTTTAGAAAAAAAGAACGAAATTCAATATTTTTTGATAAATCTTGTAATGCTATTATTTGGAGCATTTACTGCGGCTTTTGCGATGCGATCTTATTATAAAGTAAAACGAAAAAGGAAAGTGGCACGGATTAAAGAAAAATGGAATATTTTTAATTTTGATATTGCTGTTCTAACTAAAATATCTAATCTTCTTCCCTATATACTTATAATTTGGACCATTATTTGTGCCTTTTTGATTAGTACATTTATATTCAATATAAACATTGATGAAATTTCTCCTAATCCTGAGGATGTTTATAAATGGTTCTTTATAAACATATCACTTCCTTCATTTATTGCATTAATTATAGTAGCTCTTCTGGGTAATTATCACAAAAGATATGATCTAATTCAATTAGGCAAGGCAAATGTTGTCAAAGAGAAATTGTCTACTGAAGAAAAAAATCACTTAAATAATAAAGCAAATAATATTCTATTCTTACTAGTATTAAGTGTATCCTCAGCCGCTGCAGCACTACTTTTGAGTGTTTTACTTTACTTGTTTTGGAAAAATTATGAATTAATATTAGTTCTGATTAGAAATTTAAATAGACATATAAATTCTAATAAAGTAATGTTGCTAATCGGACTTCCTATCGTTCTTGAAATATTTTCTTTTGCTATAATAACCAGGATGGCGATAATGGGTAAAATGTTTCCTGATTATCGTCGGGAATGGTGGGGAAGAACAGGTGGTTATGTAAATCGTTTTATACTTTTCTGGATTCTTATTTGTTTTTCGATATTCATTATGCCTGATTTATGGTCAACTTCATCAATTGTTTTGCCTGCTGCATGGGGAGGTTGGTTCGGGATTGTTGGTTGGGGAGTAAAAATAGCTTTTTCATCCAAGGGTGATGAAAACTCAAATAAATCTAAGAGCATTGTCAATATTGCTGTTAAAATTGTACCCTTTATTTTCATGATTGGAGTGCTGCTTATTGGTTCCTACCTTATAAATCTGATTAGAGAAGAAAACAACGATTTTATAAATTATCTCACTACAATAGGCTTACTGTTAGTTACACTTTTTTTAAGTTGGCGCTTTGGTGTTAATGAGTTTTCTCTTCACCATTTTTATCGCAACCGGCTTATAAGGGCTTTTATGGGCGCAACCCGCAGCAGGGAAGACCGTATTAAAACAGCAAATGTATTTACAGGTTTTGATACAAATGATGATATATTATTATCCTCAATGAAGGTTGAAGACGGCTATTTTGGCCCCTATCCTATTCTTAATACAGCTCTTAATGCAACAGTTATTTCAGCACTGGATAGACAAGATCGAAAAGCAGAATCATTTGTTTTTACCCCTTTGTATTGTGGCTATGATTTTAGTCCAACACGCCCATCAACTTATAATGTAGATCATGTTTATGAATATGGCTATCGCCCTACCAATAAATTTTCCAACGAAAATGGAGGACCAACTATTGGAACTGCAATGGCTATATCCGGAGCAGCTGTGAATCCGAATTGGGGGCATCATTCATCAGCACCTATGGCTTTTCTGCTAACAATCTTTAACGTTCGTTTGGGTTGGTGGATTGGCAACACAAGACTTAAAAGATGGAAAGATTCCGATCCAAGAGGTGGTTTGTTGTATTTAATTCATGATCTAACTGGTAAATCCGATATTAGTATGGATTATGTATGTTTATCCGATGGTGGCCATTTTGATAATATGGGATTGTATGAACTGATCAGAAGACGTTGCAATTATATTATCTTAGGAGATGGCGAGCAGGATCAGGATGTTGCTTGTGAAGGTCTGGCAAATGCGATAAGAAGATGCCGAATCGATTTTGGTGTTGAAATTGTCTTTGATAATTTTGAAGATATTACAAAAAATGCCGAAAAACTAAAGAAAAAACATATCCTAAAAGGCGAAATCATATATCCTGGCGTAACAACAAAAGGAACATTAATTTATATCAAAGCAGCATTAACAGGTGATGAACCTATTGATATAAGAGAATACGCCTTAGCAAATCCAGATTTTCCACAGCAATCTACAGGTGACCAGTTTTTCGACGAAGCACAATTTGAAAGTTATCGCAAATTAGGGTATCATTCTATAAAAGATATATCGGAATTGTATTTACCTTAATTTAAAATAATGCCTCTATTGTAAGAAATATTCACCCAATCTTTGATTTTATGTAGTTTAATGAAAAAATGATTTAATCTTTTATAAAAAAAAAGAAATCCCCATAAAGACTTACAGAGATTTCATTTTTTTGAAAAATTGTGACGATGAAGATGAGATGTTAGCAACCTTTCTAAATTTTTCAATTTACAAGGGACTAACTCTCTATCGTTACTTTGAAAGTCTCGACTGGATCATTTTCCCAAGAATTACTAAGTACAATCTGCAGTTCACTCGAACCCTCGCTAATATTTTCTAAACGGAAAGTTTTAATCCCTCCTGAACCAACACCATTATCTGCTTTTTCAAACTTATCTTCTATTAAATGAAGGTGTTTATCATTTATAGATTGTATTTTCCATATATATCCTGTGGTGGGATTTTCTTCTAATTGCACTTCAATCACTTCGCCTTTTTTAGACTTTATTTCCTTCCCACTAAATGTTTTATTAATCACTATCACTGTCATTATTTTTTAAATTAAAACAAAAAGAACATCTGAAAAGTCTTTGTAATTCTTAAAAAAAAAGCTACTTTTCAGATGTCTTAAAGATATAAAATTACCAAACGTAAATTTGAGTCACTTGTCCACCATCAAGAAAATAGTTAACTGGTGAATTTTTGACTTTACCCGCTGTAGCAAATACAGTAAGGGATTCGTTAGCTGAGTCAATTGTATTAGCTAATTTTACCCATCCAACCCCGACTACACTAATCCATGAATTACGAACTTCATTAGCTGAAAACAATGCATTTATCCTTTTGTCATTATTCCAAACGCCTGCTCCAAAACCATCTTCACCGGCGGAATTTATAGCTGAAGGCGGAGTTAAAGTTGGAGCTGCCTCATCATTGCTTATTGTTGATAAGCTTTCTAATTTTTCCACTGCTAAAGATGGAACACTTGCACCCTCTGTCTCAACTTGAGCACTTGGAGGATTATTTACTGGTGACTTTGCCATAATATTTATTTTTTATATTAATTAATTTTTAAAATACATACACTTGTTGAATTAAACCGTCTTTAATGATCACGTTAACATTTGAATTTGTAATTTTTGCTGAAGCCAAATGAGTAGCCATGTTAATGAAAGCGGCATCATTCAGATTACCAATTTTTTTCCAACCATTTCCACCGCTCAAATATACCCAAGCGTTTCTGGTCTCATTTATTGCCCATAACCCCTGAACCTTCACACTATCAATATTATAATCATTTACGATTCCTGTAGCTCCATACACTTGGCCTTCAATACCACAATCTCCAAAAGCAATTTTAAAAAATCCAGACTCGCCAAAACCAGTTCCCCAACTATTTTTACATATCCAGTATTTACCTGCAGTATCATAACCGACAATACAAACACAATGTCCTCCTAATAATTCTCCGGTAGCATGTTTATAAACACCAGATTGGTAATTATAGAAATCTCTATAAACACTAAAACAAGCTTCAACAGGACCTTTCGTTGCTATATATTCTTTGATAGCTTCGATACCATTGATTTTTGAATAGCCCGTTATCTTTGTAAGGTTACTATCCCAACCAGCAAGCTTTCCGGAGCAATTTTGGTCGCCAGCAGTGTATGGATAATACGCTTCCTTTGTTACACCAGCGGACTGAAAAAAGCTCAATGCTCTATCAGGCCACCAACCGTTGCCACAATTGCGACTTTCGGATCTTGCATGACAATAAAAAAGGTGAGCTTCCGAAAGATCAATAGCATAAGTTGCCCCACGCAAAATTTTAATTTGGCTTTCAACCGAAGCAATCGTTCCAAATGCCACACAAGAACCGCAATTTCCCTGATTTTTTACTGCGGTAACAAAATTTCCACCATTATTACGCCAATCCAAACCTGACGGCGCACCAAAAGAATCAGCTGAATTTGCTGAAGCAGCTAAATATTGATTCAAAGCTGCTGAACATTGCTGTTCCTGTTCCTCTAAACTTGGATCTCCAGGTCCTGGTGTATATCCAAGTAGCACTAATTTTGCATTTTCAGATAATTCCGATACACTTGTAATACCAGCTTCCCAGCTAGCATCTGAACTTGCAATTGCTTCCTGAATTGCTCTAAGTTCTAATTTTTCTTTTGCCATTTTTAATAAATTTTGTACCTACTCTTTGATTGGATTTTCGGCTTATTCCATTTTTTTTAAACCATAATTAAATGGTAATCAAATAATTGAATACAAAACAACAATAATAAAAGACATTTTATTTCAGTGTAATCACGATATTTCTATAGGGGTTTTCCACAATAATGATGAAATAGAAAAATATCTTGCTATTCATAACTGGCGTTATAAAGATGATCGATTGGGAATTTTTATATATAAAATTTGAAGATTATTATTAATAATAACATAGTTACTTAATACTAAATAAGCGCTAGTAGTTGTAATAATTTTAAAGTAAACTCCCTTAAATTATAATTCTCGAAACTGTTTTACTAAAAAATTAAATCCATATAAATTTCATATAAAAAAAACATTATCCACATTTTTGGGCGCTAAAATCAAACTTATGTCGTTAATAATTAATAACTTAGTATACTAATTTTAAACCTAAAAAATATGAACAACGTAAAAAGCTTAAATAAGTGGGCCAACGCGCATACTTATTTGCCATTAGATCTGCTTCGGATGGGTCTTGGTGTTTTTTTATTTATGAAAGGTGTTTATTTTGTATCAAACACTCAATATTTGGTCGATTTACTATCACCTATCGACAGGTTCGATAAGTTTGGGGGAGGAATGTTTTTAGTTCATTATATCGCACCAGCCCATTTGATTGGAGGAATTTTGATTTTCTTTGGTTTATTAACCCGCTGGGCAATTATAGCGCAATTACCAATTTTATTTTGTGCAGTTATAATTAACTTTATGGGATATATGCATCATCAAAATTTATTATTAGCATTATTAACACTCGGCTTATGCATCTTTTTTGCTATTTATGGTAGCGGTAAAAATTCTGCCGATTATTATTTTAAAATGGAAAAATAATCATTTTCGATAATTATCGAAAAGTCACAAAAAAAGCTGTCCCATTAGAACAGCTTTTTTCATATAGTATTAAATAACTAATTTTTACTTTCGTCTCTAATTATCTTTCCTGTTGGAGTTTCTTTGAACTTTGGAATAAAAATAATTTCTTTTGGTTTTTCATATTTATTCAAAACATTAAAAACGGAAGGATTAATATCGAAAGCCTCACCTTCCACGTACAACACCACTTTTTCGCCCAAAGTATCATCTTGTTTTCCTGCAACAAAATAACGTCTCGGAATTAATGTTGAAAGTTTCCCTTCCACTTGCTCAGGCAAAATTTTGATTCCGCCGCTGTTAATTACATTATCAATACGGCCTAACCAAACAAATTGCTTGTCCGAAATCAATTTTACCAAATCATGAGTTACAATTTTTTCATCTCTGATATTTTTGGCAAAGATCTCCAAACACTGGTTTTCATCTACTGAAACTGTAACATTTGGCAAAGTTGTGAAAGCTTCTTCCCCAATTCTTTTTGCAGCAATATGCGTAATGGTTTCTGTCATTCCATACGTTTCATAAATCTCTATTGGAAGTTGAAGCAATTTTTCTTCAAGTGATTTATTTACTTTTGCCCCACCAATAATTATCTTTTTAATATTGGTTAATTTGTCAACAGAATTCTTGGCTTGCAAAGGCACCATTGCAGCAAAATCATATTTTTCATCATTATATTCTAACGGATGAGAACTTGGTGCAACAAAGTCCAGATCTAAACCTAAAACAAAAGCACGAATAAACATCATTTTTCCGGCTACATATTTTGCAGGCAAACAATGCAATACTCTATTTCCGGGTTCTAAACCAAAAAAATCTCCCGTTGAAATAGCCGAATGAACCATCGCATCTTTTTGAATTCTTATGCTTTTTGGGGTTCCGGTTGTTCCAGAAGTAGACATATCAATATACGACTTATCATCAAACCAATCTAGTACGAAATCTCCAACTGCTTGCTCAAAATCAGCTCCTTCTTTTATAAAGCTATAAGCAACTCTACACAAATCTTCTTTGGTCAAATGATAACCATTTATTTTAAAATGGCTGTGCACACTTTTGTAAGTTATTGTACTCATACTGTAAAATATTGATTGTTGTTTTAAATTATTAAATATGATCTATCTTAGGTTTCCAGTCAATTTTTCTTTCCAATCAGACCACTTGTATTTTCTACCAAATATAATCAAAAGCACAGGATAAATCACTATCAGAGGCAATATAATATCATATCCAGCCGTGGGTTCAGACACATCTTTAAGAACAGAATAAGTCTGAAAAGCCGACCAATCTGAAGTTACTAATAAAGCTCCAATTAAATTATTAGCAGCATGAAAACCAAGAGCCAATTCCATTCCGTCATCCATCAAAGTGATTATTCCTAACAGCAGTCCTGTTCCGATGTAATAGACCAAGATTATATTTCCCATTTTTACAACTTCAGGATTAAAAATATGTAGTAAGCCAAAAATAGCTGAAGTCATAATTAATGGCAGCCATTTATTTTTTGATAAATTACCAAATCCCTGCATTAAATAGCCACGAAAAACCAATTCTTCAACAGTTGTCTGCACTGGGACTAATAAAGTTGCAATCACCAGTAAAATCAAAAAAGGTCCAAGCTGAAAATTAATTGTATAATCAGAAGGATTTAAATAATAAGTGATAAATGTGGTGACCGCCGTAAATAATGCCCATAACGAAAATGAAAACAATACTCGCTTCCAATCTATATTTTTTCTTGCTGTAATAATTGAAGTAAACTTTTGATGATGAATAAAACGGACGATAAGATATATAGCTCCAAGAATCACTACGTATGAAAAAAGTAAAAGAAACAAGTTAAGGTTTGGCTCTAAAAAATTCATTAATTCTGAATCGGTAGTCGGAAATGGTCTTCCTTTTACTGTTTCCAATAAAATTACGGCCAACATTGGAATTTGTCCTAAAAATGATGCTCCAATAATAATTAGTATTCCTAAAAAGTACTTTCCAAACTTATTTTCCTCATTTATTCCCTGCTCTATAAACATATATTTTTTTCTAAAATTATAACTCAAATAGTATTTCAAATCTTATTTTTGCTGGCTCTAAAGTAGCTATTCTATTTTACAACAACTTATATTTTATTCAAAAAAATGATACAAATTTACCATAATCAACGTTGCGGAAAATCAAGAAATTGCTTGCTGGCGTTGCAGGAATCAAACAAAGAATTCGAAATTATCAATTACCTGAATACTCCTCCTACCGCGACTGAATTAACTCTATTATTAAAAAAATTAAATTTCGCTCCAATTGAATTAATCCGAAAAAAAGAAAGCATCTGGATAGAAAATTACAAAGGAAAAAACCTTACTGATGACCAGATTATTCAGGCAATGGTAGAAAATCCAATCCTTATAGAACGACCAATTGTTGTAAAAGGTGATCAGGCAATTATTGGACGAGATTTAGACCAAGTCATTCCTTTTATTTAAATATTAACATAAATTTAAGAACTGCGGTTTAAACTATTTCCCCATTTCTACGTCTTACGACAAAACTTATTTATTACAAATGAAAAATTTTAACCTTACTCTAGTCCTGCTGTTTTTATTTATAGGACTATCAAACTTTGCCCAGCAAGGACCTCCGGCATTTACTAAAGTCAAAGTAACCGGGAAAATTGTAGACAAAAAAAGCAATCAACCATTAGAATACGCAACAATTACCTTAAAAAATCAAAAAAATCCTAAAGCCGTTTCGGGAGGAATTACCAATAACAAAGGGGAATACGAAGCCGATGTTATTCCTGGAATTTATGATATTACTGTCGAATTTATTTCGTTCAAATCAATTGATATAAAAGGAAAAAACATAACCGAAAAAACTTCTTTAGGCACAATTGCATTAGAAGACGATGCTTCACAGTTGGATGAAGTCGTTGTTCGTTCTGAAAAATCTTCAGTTGAAATCAAATTGGACAAAAAAGTATATAATGTTGGTCAGGATATGATGGTAAAAGGAGGAACGGTAAGTGACGTTCTTGACAATGTGCCATCGGTTTCTGTTGACACCGAAGGAAATGTAAGCTTAAGAGGAAGCGACAATATCCGAATTTTAATTGATGGAAGACCATCTTACGCGGTAAATATTGCCGAAGCTTTGAGACAACTTCCAGCCGATGCTATTGATAAAGTTGAAGTTATCACCAACCCTTCAGCACGATATGATGCCGAAGGTGGTTCTGGTATAATCAACATCATTCTTAAAAAAGGAAAAAATCAAGGTTTCAACGGAACAATTATTGCTTCTGGAGGAATTCCTGAAACGTATGGTTTGAGTGCCAATGTGAATTATAAAACAGAGAAGTTAAACTACTTTACAACTGTTGGTTACAACAATAGAACCAATGAAGGTGGCGGAAAAACAAATTCGGAGTATTTTAACCCGGACGGATCAATCAAAAACTTTTTGGATGAAGGCCGTGACACAGAGAGAAACAGAGAAGGATTTAATGGAAGAGCCGGTTTTGAATGGACTGTAGCACCAAATACGTATTGGACAAATGCTATTAATTATGAAAAAAATACTGGTGAAGACAAGGACTTAATTAACTATAATAATTATGATGCTGCCCATGTTTTTACAACCAGCTCATACCGTTTGAATACTGGAGATACAGGTAGCGAAAATGTATCTTATTCTTCAAATTTAATTAAAAACTTCAACGACAAAGGACACAAACTTACTGTTGACGCTTCTGTTTCTAGAAATACAGATGATAGTCAAAGTATCATTACAGGTTCTGATAATTACAACAATACATTGAACAATCAGGTTCAAAAACAAGCGCAATTACAAGCTGATTACGTTCTTCCGCTTGGTGAAGGAAGCCAATTGGAAGCTGGTTACAAAGGAAATTTTGGAGATTTAAACAACGATTATTACGTTCTTGACGATCAGGGAATCCGTATTAGCAACCTTTCGAATACTTTAGAATATAAAGAAAACATTAATGCGCTTTATACCCAATATGGTTTCAAAGCCAACAAATTTTCTTATTTATTTGGATTGCGTTGGGAAGACACAAATATCCATGTAAACCTTTTGGATACTAACGATTTCAATACTAAAAAGTACAACAACTTTTTTCCAAGTGCTTTCGTTAGTTATGAACTTTCAGACCAAAGTAACGTTACAACAAGTTACAGTAAACGTTTGTCAAGACCAAGAGGTCGTTTTATGAATCCTGCTGTAAACTATTCTAGTAACGTTAATATTTTTCAAGGAAATCCAGACTTAGATCCATCTATGACTGATAAATTTGATATTGGATTTATCAAACGTTGGGAAAAAGTAACATTCAATACTTCAGCTTATTTTGAAAATACTAAAGATGTTTTCAGCTTTGTACGATCTCCTACAGGTGATGTTGTTACTGCTGATGGCGAAGTAGTAACACCTGCTCCGGGAGAAAATGTTGAAGGAATTCCGGTAATTAAAAGTCAGCCAATTAACTTAGGAAAAGAACAAAAATATGGCTTCGAATTTACATTAAACTATACTCCGTTTAAAATTTGGAGGGTGAATAGTAATTTCAATTTATTCAATGTAAAATCAACTGGTGAACACAGTTATATCGATACAAAAGGAGACCTTATTGTACAAAATTTAGATAATCAAGCTACTACATGGTTTGCCAGAGTTAATTCAAAACTTACCTTGCCTTATAAAATTGACTGGCAATTAAATGGTACTTATGTTGGTGATCAAAAAACGGCACAAGGTAAAAATCTTGATCAATTTAGCATGAACACGGCTTTTAGTAAAGATGTTTTAAAAGACAAAGCAACAATAGCTTTCAACATCAGTGATATTTTCAATACGAGAAAAATGAGATCATACACTTATCTTGATAATCAAATGTCGTATAGTGAATTTCAATTCCGTAAACGTCAATTTAATTTATCATTTACTTACCGTTTCAATAAATCTAAAAACGATAGAGAAAAAAATCCAACTCCTAGAAATGAAGGTGGCGGAGATGGCGGAGGAGAATTCCCTGGATAATCATCAATTAGATAACATTAAAAAGGATTCGTTAACGCGAATCCTTTTTTCATTAAATACAATTAAAATTTTAAAAAATTGAGTGGCTAAATCATTAGCTACAAAAACATATCATCCTGCATTACAGCATTATACTTTTAGTAAATTTTATTTTTTCATACAGACATTAACATAAATTTAAGAACCATAACCTTAAACGTTTTTTAAATTTATAATTCTACCGCAAATCTTATTTATTTGATATGAAAAAAATAAACCAAATAATAATTCTTTTGTTTCTGTTATTTGGGACAAAAAGTTTTGCTCAACAAACACTTCCAATTGCAAATAAAGTAAAAGTAACTGCCAAAATTGTAGACAAAACCAGCAATTTACCTTTAGAATATGCTACTGTTACTTTAAAAGATACACAAACTCAAAAAGTGGTTTCAGGCGGAGTTACCAACAATAAAGGCGAATTTGCAACTTCAGTAGTTCCTGGGGTTTATGATATTGTTTTCGAATTTATATCGTTTAAATCTTTTGAAATTAAAGGCAGAAACATAACCGAAAAAACTTCTCTTGGCACAATCGCATTAGCCGAAGACGTAGCACAATTAAATGAAGTGGTCATTCGTGCCGAAAAATCAACAGTAGAAATAAAACTCGACAAAAAAGTGTACAATGTAGGTCAGGATATGATGGTAAAAGGCGGAACTGTAAGCGATGTTCTGGACAACGTTCCATCTGTTTCTGTTGATACCGAAGGAAATGTGAGCTTAAGAGGAAGCGATAATATCCGAATTTTAATTGATGGAAGACCATCGACAGCGATAAATATTACCGAAGCATTAAGGCAAATCCCCGCCGATGCTATTGACAAAGTCGAAGTAATCACCAATCCATCATCCCGTTATGATGCCGAAGGAGGTTCTGGATTAATTAATATTATTCTTAAAAAAGGAAAAAACCAAGGCTTCAATGGCACATTAATAGCTTCTGGCGGAATCCCGGAAACTTACGGTTTAAGTGCTAATTTGAATTACAAAATTGAGAAATTAAACTTTTTCACAACTACAGGTTATAACTACAGAACCAATGAAGGAGGCGGAATAACAAATAATGAATATTTTAACGAAGACGGTTCGACCAAAAACTTTTTAGACGAATATCGGGAAACCACAAGAATTAGAGATGGCATCAGCACAAAAACCGGAGTTGAATGGACTGTTGCACCCAATACATACTGGACGAATAGCATCAATTACCAAAACAATTCTGGTGATGAGCAAGATTTAATCAACTATCAAAACTATGATGCCAACCATAATTTTACAGGAACATCAGAACGTGTAAGCAATGGAGATACCAGCAGTGAAAATATCGCTTTTACTTCCAACTTAATTAAAAATTTCAATGACGAAGGGCACAAACTTACACTTGACGGTTCGATTTCACGAAATACAGATGATGACAGCAGCCTGATTACCGGAACAAATAGTTATAACAACGCCACAAATAATCAGGTTCAAAAACAACTACAGCTGCAAGCCGATTACGAACTGCCAATTGGAGAAGACAGTCAATTTGAAGCTGGTTACAAAGGAAGTTTTACCGATTTAAATAACAAATATTATGCTTTTGACGAGCAAAATATAAAAATCGATTTTTTATCCAATACTTTGCAATATTTAGAAAACATCAATGCCGTATATGCACAATATGGTTTCAAGAAAAATAGCTTCTCTTATCTATTCGGATTGCGTTGGGAAGATACTAATATTGAAGTTAACCTTTTGGACACACAAGAATTTAACACCAAAAAATACAACAACTTATTTCCAAGCGCTTTTATTAGTTACGAATTTTCAGAGGACAGCAATATTACCACAAGCTACAGTAAACGCTTATCCAGACCAAGAGGGCGCTTCATGAACCCAGCGGTAGATTTTTCAAACAACGTAAATCTTTATCAGGGAAATCCAGATTTGGACCCTTCGATAACCAACAAATATGATATTGGATATATCAAGAAGTGGGAAAAATTAACCTTTAACACTTCGGCATATTTTGAAGACACCAAAGATGTTTTCATGTTTGTTCGATCTCCTACAGGTGGCGAAGTTGACGGAATTCCGGTCATTTTAAACAAACCCATTAACGTAGGAAAAGAACAAAAATTCGGGTTTGAATTCACTTTAAATTACACGCCTTACAAATGGTGGAAATTAAACAGCAATTTCAATCTATATAATGTAAAAACCACGGGAGAACACCGATATGAAGATGTAAATGGTATAGAAGTTATTCAAAATCTTGACAATCAAGCCAATACTTGGTTCGCCCGAATTAGTTCCAAAGTAAATTTACCATTAGAAATTGACTGGCAATTAAATGCGACCTACAATGGAGCTCAAAAAACTTCACAAGGCAAAAATCTGGATCAATTCAGCATGAATACAGCTTTCAGCAAAGATATATTAAAAGACAAAGGAACAATTGCATTCAATATTAGTGACATTTTCAACACCCGAATCAGGAGGTCCTACACCTATCTTGAACACCAAACATCCTACAGCGAATACCAATATCGCAAACGCCAGTTCAACTTATCTTTCACCTATCGTTTCAACAAACCTAAAAAAGACAGAGAAAAAAGCGATAGCGACAACGAGGGCGGCGGCGGTGGAGAATTTCCTTGATCCACACTTTATTATAAAATAAGGCCTCATTAAAATCATTTGGGCAAGACCGCATTTAGAAAAAGGGGCTAATCTGGCATGCGGTTACTCGCCCCTTTCTCTAAATGCGGTCGGGCTATCCATGCTACATCGGTAGCTTATTCCTATCCCTCTTGCGGGCCTTTAGGTTTCAAAACATATTTATCCCTATTATGATTTTTGGCTTGATTTAAATTTCTGGTATAATCTATCAAAAAAATTGCCATAAAAAAAGGACTCGTAAAAACGAATCCTTATTTTCTTTGCAAAGTAAAAATGAGACTAAGCCTCTTCTTCTTCTCTTTGTTTTGCTTTCTTTTCTTTGTATGCTTCCCAAGATGCTCCCGTTACCCAGTAAGATACGAAACCAACTAAGAAAAACATTAACCAAAATCCCATTGTAAGGATGGTTAAGAAAAGTAAAAAGCCTAAATACTGTTGAAATTCAAACATGTTTTCCGGAATTTTTGAATGT
>Ga0308157_10003955_pt1 | contig 20482 bp, 14 predicted proteins | sample PhyBR1_FD_201035 | JGI IMG/M metagenome (GOLD analysis project Ga0308157, IMG submission 201035) | Phyllosphere microbial communities from UC Gill Tract Community Farm, Albany, California, United States - DLSLB.R1 | ecosystem: Host-associated > Plants > Phyllosphere > Unclassified | place: USA...
AAAGGAAATTCCGGGCAATGGAATCGATGATGATAAAAATGGTTACATTGATGACATTAACGGATGGAATTTTCTGGGGGATGTTGTCAACGAAAACCTAGAAATGACCCGTATCGTTAAAAAAGGAGATGACGGTTCTGAGCAATATAAACAGGCTTTAGCGCAATACACAGAAAAATATGAAAAAGCGTTAAAAGATAAAGAGCAAGTAGATTTTTTACTGGATGTTCACAAAACCATACAAACAGCTTTAAATAAAAAAGAATACAAAAGCGAAGATTTAAATTCAATTACTTCAACTGATCCAAAGGTAGCCAGAAGCAAAATGGTAATGACACAGATTTTTACCAATGCAGGACCAACATTTAATCCGGAAACTGAATTGGAAGATTACAGAGAACATGTTTATGATGAATTGAATTTCAATTTAAATAAAGATTTTGACGGAAGAAAAGTTTTAGGTGATAATGCAGAAGATATAAAAAGCACTAAATACGGAAACAATATTGTATTTGGTCCGGATAAAGAAAAAGCATTACACGGAACCCATGTTGCCGGAATTATTGCACAGGTTCGTGGTAATAATTTAGGTGGAGACGGAGTTGCAAACAATGTTGAAATTCTGACTGTAAGAGCGGTTCCTGATGGAGACGAATATGATAAAGATATTGCTTTGGCAATTCGTTATGCGGTTGATAATGGTGCAAAAGTAATTAACGGAAGTTTTGGAAAAAGCTTCTCACCACATAAACAATGGGTGTATGATGCCATTAAATATGCAGCAAAAAAAGATGTATTGATTGTTCATGCAGCTGGTAACGATGGTTATAATATTGATGAGAAGCAAAACATTAATTATCCAAATGACTCTGAAGATAATGTTAAAGAATTTGCAGACAATCTAATTACAATTGGAGCTATTAATAAATCGTATGGTCAAAATGTAGTAGCCGGGTTTTCTAATTTTGGAAAATTAAATGTAGATGTTTTTGCTCCGGGTGAAGAAATTTATGCAACAGTCCCAAACAATAAATACAAATATTTGCAGGGAACTTCAATGGCATCTCCAAACGCTGCCGGTGTCGCTGCGCTAATTCGTTCCTATTATCCAAAGCTAAAAGCGGCTCAGGTTAAAAAGATTTTAATGGAATCCGGAGTGGCCCTTCCTGAAAAAGTGGTTTTAGGCGAAGAGAAACCAGAAGCAGTCTCTGCTACAGAATCATCAAAAACTGCTAAAATGGTTAATGCTTACAATGCTTTATTGATGGCTGAGAAAATGTCAAAAAAATAAATTTTATCGTTTTTAATAATCAAACTACAAGTTTACAAGATCACTTTTGTAAACTTGTAGTTTTTTAAATAATATCGTAATGAAAAAAATTGCCCTTCTTTCTTTTTTGAGTTTTGGTTTAAATGCAGCTTTTGCACAAAACACTTCATACTGGCAGCAGCACGCCGATTATAAAATGGAGGTTTCGATGGATGTAAAAAACTATCAATATAAAGGAAAACAGGAATTGGTTTATACGAACAACTCTGCAGATACTTTGCGAAAAGTATTTTATCATTTATTTCCAAATGCTTTTCAGCCGGGAAGTGAAATGGACGCCCGTTTGCATTTTATAAAAGATCCGGATGGGAGAATGGTAACAAAGACAAAAGGAACTGATGGAAAAGAAGTAAAACAAAGCCGAATAGAAAATCTGAAACCAAATGAAATTGGTTATTTAAAAATTACGAACTTTAAACAAGATGGCGCTGTTGCTCAGACAAGAGTTTCGGGAACAATCTTAGAAGTAACTTTGGTAAAACCAATTTTACCGAATTCTAAATCGACTTTTACTTTAGATTTTGACGGGCAGGTTCCGGTACAGGTTCGTCGTTCGGGAAGGAATAATTCTGAAGGAGTTGAGCTTTCCATGTCGCAATGGTATCCAAAATTAGCCGAATTTGATTTTGAAGGCTGGCATGCTGATCCTTATATCGCAAGGGAATTTCACGGTGTTTGGGGTAATTTTGATGTAAAAATCACCATTGACAAAGACTACACGATTGGTGGTTCAGGATATCTGCAGGATAAAAACTCAATTGGTCATGGCTACGAAGATGAAGGAGTAAAAGTGGTTTATCCTAAAAAAACAAAAACACTTACCTGGCATTTTATCGCGCCAAATGTTCATGATTTTACCTGGGCGGCTGACAAGGAATACACTCATGATATTGTAAAAGGGCCAAACGATGTTGATTTGCATTTCTTTTACAAAAACAATGAAAAAACCACTGCAAACTGGAAACAACTAGAACCTTTAATGGTAAAGGTGATGGATTACTACAATCAAAAAGTTGGACTATATCCGTACAAACAATACTCCTTTATTCAGGGTGGAGATGGCGGAATGGAATATGCCATGTGTACACTGATGTTAGGAAACGGAACTCTTGAGGGAATCCTCGGAACGGCAACTCACGAATTAGGACATTCCTGGTTTCAGCATATCCTGGCTTCAAATGAGTCAAAGCATCCGTGGATGGATGAAGGTTTTACAACCTATATCGAAGACAGTGCTTTGAATGAATTAGCGGGAGATAAAAAAGTCTCAAATCCATTTAAAGGTAATTATGCGGCTTATTACAGCTTAGTAAATTCAGGTAAAGAACAGCCTCAGACAACTCATGGTGACCGTTATGACGAAAATAGACCTTACAGTATTTCTTCTTATATCAAAGGAAGTATTTTCCTTTCGCAGTTGGAATATGTTATCGGAAAAGAGAATGTTGATGCTACTTTAAAGAGATATTTCAACGATTTTAAATTCAAACATCCAACTCCAAACGATATCAAAAGAACGGCTGAAAGAGTTTCAGGAGCAGAATTAGACTGGTATCTGACAGACTGGGCACAAACAACCAATACGATTGATTATGGAATTAAAGACGTTGCTGATAATTCAGGAAAAGCAATCGTTACTTTAGAAAGAATCGGAAGAATGCCAATGCCAATTGATTTAAAAGTGGATTACACAGACGGGACTTCCGAGACATTCTATATCCCATTGCGAATGATGAATTTCATTAAACCAAATCCGAATCCAAACGAAAAAAGAACTGTTTTAGAGGATTGGGCCTGGGCACAGCAAAACTATAGTTTTACAATTGACAAAAACAAAGCGTCAATCAAAAAAATCACTATAGATCCAAGTGGATTAATGGCTGATGTGAAAGCTGCTAATAATGTTTTTGAAGTAAAATAATCTTCAAGTTAGAATATAAAAAGTCCCGTTTAGAAATACTAAACGGGACTTTTATTTTAGGATAAGTCAAGTTAACCCAAATGCTCCAGCATATCTTTTGTCATCGATTCTAAATCAAACTTATGATTCCAGTTCCAGTCTTTTCTGGCATCAGAATCATCAATACTTGCTGGCCAGCTGTCCGCAATTTTCTGACGGAAATCCGGATTGTAAGTGATTTCAAATTCCGGAATGTGTTTTTTAATTTCAGCCGCAATTTCAGTTGGTGTGAAACTCATAGCAGCTAAATTATAAGAAGAGTGTATATTGATTTCTTCAACAGGGGCCTTCATAATATTGATTGTGGCATCAATGGCATCATCCATATACATCATCGGCATTTTGGTTTCTGATGACAAAAAGCACTCATATTTTTTATCGGCAATAGCTTTATGAAAAATATCAACAGCATAATCTGTAGTTCCGCCTCCGGGAGGCGTTGACCAGCTGATTAAACCGGGATAACGGATACTGCGAACATCAACTCCGTAAATATTATGATAGTATTCGCACCATCTCTCGCCGGCTTGTTTACTGATTCCGTAAACCGTTGAAGGTTCCATAATCGTGTATTGAGGTGTATTTTCTTTTGGGGTTGTGGGACCAAAAACAGCAATGCTGGATGGCCAGAATATCTTCTGAATTTTTTTGGCTTTAGCCAGATTCAAAACATGAAATAAAGAGTTCATGTTCAAATCCCAGGCAAAAGCAGGATTTTTTTCGGCTGTTGCAGATAAAAGAGCGGCCATTAAATAAATGTCAGTAATGTGATGAACTTCTACCAGATGCTCAATTTGATTAAAATCCAAAGCATTAATTACTTCAAACGGACCTGAATTAACCACATCTGTATTTAATTTTCTGATATCAGAAGCAATCACATTTTCTGTTCCGTATAGTTTACGCAGTTTCAAAGTCAGTTCTGTCCCAATTTGACCACATGCGCCAATGATTAATATTTTTGGATTCATTCGAATATATTTAAAGAACAAATATAATTTTTTCGCAAATAACCCTGCTTTTTATAATGTTAAATTATGAATTTAATAACAAATAATATTAATTTTTGTTTAATTCGTTTCAATGCAGCTTTATTAAGCTTAGATAAAATGGTTGTAAATCAAAATTCATAATTGTAAATTTACTTGTAACTTTGTAGCTTAATGTTTTACAACGTTGAAATCGCCATTAACAAAAGTTTACTCAGGCAGTAATAAATGAAAGGTGATATCATATAGGGGCATTGAAAAATAAATTTAAAATATATGAAATACAAAATAGCTCTTGTTCTGTTTTTAGTTTTTATACTGAACTCCTGTCAGGATGAAAATGAAAAACGTCTTGCAGAAAACAAAAAAGAAGCAAAAAAGAAAGAAATCATTTTTAATAATATAAATAAAGAATGGTCATTTATTGACGAACCAATCAATGAAATCTCAGAGAAAAATGCAACTGACTGGAAAGAGTGGGGAGAATTTTTAAAAGAGCTGGGTGGAAAACCAAGAAAAACGATTGGGGCATTTCAAAAAAAATCTGCTGCTATTGCAAAAAAGGCAATGGCATTAAACAATAATATTCCTGCACAATTCAATCAGCCTCAAATCAGAAGCCGAATTTCTATTTTGATTACTAAAGTAAAAATGATGGATTTATTCATTCACTTGCAAAAAATTCCGGATGATAAAGTTACTTTTTTAATTGGTGAAATCAATAAAGAATTAGTTTCATTACAAAGACAAATGGATAAAATTGTCGAAAAAAGCAAAATTCCGCAAGAAGAAGGGGAGTCCGATTTTTTAAGAATGTTAGATACTGCCCGGGCAATCCCGAATTCGATGCCACCAATAGATCAAAATTTACCTAAAGTTGAGTAAAAACGCCTTATATACCACCTATGATAATCTGCCAAAAGCTGAGCAGATTGCAACAAGTTTACTGGGAGGGAATCAGATAAAAATGAACATCAGCGGATTGTTAGGATCTGCAGTCTCATTTATAATCCGGTCTGTCTTCAAAAAAACCGAACTGCCTTTTTTAATTGTTTTAGACAATAAAGAAGAAGCCGCGTATTATCTAAACGATCTGGAACAAATGATTAGCGAAGAGGATGTATTGTTTTATCCTGCCTCTTTCCGTCGTCCGTATCAGGTTGATGAAACTGATAATGCGAATGTTTTGCTTCGTGCTGAGGTTTTAAATAGAATTAATTCCCGTAAAAAACCAGCTGTAATTGTTACGTATCCGGAAGCACTTTTTGAAAAAGTGGTTACGAGAAGAGAACTCGATAAAAACACTTTAAAAGTAGCTTTAAATGATAAAATTTCGATAGATTTTATTAATGAAGTTTTGTTCGAATACGAATTCAAAAGAGTAGATTTTATTACAGAACCCGGAGAATTTTCGGTTCGTGGGGGAATTGTCGATGTATTTTCTTTTTCAAATGATCATCCATACAGAATCGAATTTTTTGGAAACGAAGTAGACAGCATCAGAACTTTTGATGTTGAAACACAGTTATCGGTTGAAACGCATAAAAAAATCACGATTATTCCGAATGTCGAAAACAAACTTTTTCAGGAAAATCGCGAAAGCTTTTTAGATTACATTGCAGAAAAAACCGTTCTTTTTATCCAAAATACAGACGGCCTTTTCAGTCAGTTAGACAAACAATTCGCAAGGGCAGAAGAAGCTTTTGAGAAATTGTCGAAAGAAATAAAACATGCTACGCCAGAGCAATTGTTTTTGAATCAGGCGTCGTTTATAAAAAGATCTTTGGACTTTTCTGTTGTAGAATTGGCTTCAAGACCCGTTTATAAAACGACTAAAAAGTTCGAATTTCATATTCAGCCTCAGCCTTCGTTCAACAAACAATTTGATTTATTGCTGAATAATTTAAGCGAAAATCATTTTAACGGATATATCAATTATTTGTTTTGTTCGAATGATACACAGGCAAAACGTTTTCACGATATTTTTGAAAGTTTAGATGAAGCCAATTCAGAAAATATCCGCAAGCAATATCATACTATTGTACTGCCTTTATACCAAGGTTTTATTGATGAAGAAAACCAGATTACGGCTTATACAGATCACCAGATTTTTGAACGTTATCATAAATTCAACATTAAAAACGGATATTCTAAAAAACAGAATATTACGCTAAAAGAATTGACCGCACTTTCTGTAGGCGATTATGTAACGCATATCGATCACGGAATCGGGAAATTTGGCGGATTGCAAAAAATCCAGGTCGAAGGCAAAACTCAGGAAGCCATAAAATTGGTTTATGCTGATAACGATATTGTGTATGTGAGCATTCACTCGCTTCATAAAATCTCAAAATACAACGGAAAAGACGGAACGCCTCCAAAAATCTATAAACTTGGATCCAACGCTTGGAAGGTTTTAAAACAGAAAACCAAAGCGCGCGTCAAACATATTGCATTCAACTTGATTCAGTTGTATGCGAAACGCCGATTAGAAAAAGGTTTTCAGTTTGCGCCAGACAGTTATTTACAAAACGAATTAGAAAGTTCGTTTATTTATGAAGATACACCAGACCAAATGAAATCGACGGCAGAAGTGAAAGCCGATATGGAAAGCGATCGTCCAATGGATCGTTTGGTTTGTGGTGACGTTGGTTTCGGTAAAACGGAAGTTGCAATTCGTGCTGCTTTTAAAGCGGTTGACAACAGCAAACAAGTAGCAGTTTTGGTTCCGACCACCATTTTGGCGTATCAGCATTTCAGGACTTTTTCAGAACGCTTAAAAGATATGCCTGTTACGATTGGGTATTTGAACCGTTTCAGAACTGCCAAACAAAAAGCCCAGACTTTAAAAGATTTAGCCGAAGGAAAACTGGATATTGTTATTGGAACACACCAATTAGTGAACAAAAATGTCGTTTTTAAAGACTTAGGTTTATTGATTGTCGATGAGGAACAAAAGTTTGGTGTAAACGTAAAAGATAAATTAAAAACGATTGCTGCGAATGTGGATACGCTGACATTAACGGCAACGCCAATTCCGAGAACGCTTCAGTTTTCATTAATGGCAGCGCGAGATTTATCGGTAATTACAACGCCTCCGCCAAATCGTTATCCGATAGAAACGAATGTAGTTGGATTTAATGAAGAGGTCATTCGTGACGCGATTTCGTATGAAATTCAAAGAAACGGGCAGGTTTTCTTTATTAATAACCGAATCGAAAATATCAAAGAAGTGGCAGGGATGATTCAGCGTTTGGTGCCAAATGCAAGAGTCGGAATTGGTCACGGACAAATGGAAGGCGCCAAACTAGAGGAATTGATGTTAGGTTTCATGAACGGAGATTTTGATGTTTTAGTAGCAACAACCATCATCGAAAGTGGTTTGGACGTTCCAAATGCCAACACGATTTTCATTAATAATGCCAATAATTTTGGATTGTCAGATCTGCACCAAATGCGTGGTCGAGTAGGTCGAAGCAACAAAAAAGCATTCTGTTACTTCATCTGCCCGCCGTATTCATCCATGACCGAAGATGCCAGAAAACGTATTCAGGCGTTGGAGCAGTTCAGCGAACTCGGAAGCGGTTTTAACATCGCAATGAAAGATTTGGAGATTCGTGGAGCAGGAGATTTATTAGGAGGCGAACAAAGCGGTTTCATCAACGAAATTGGTTTTGATACCTACCAAAAAATCATGAACGAAGCCATCGAGGAATTGAAGGAAAATGAATTCAAAGATTTGTATCCTGAGAAAAATGATATTGATACCAAAGAATATGTAAAAGACATTCAAATCGATGCAGATTTCGAGTTATTATTCCCCGATGAGTATATCAATAACGTTTCAGAGCGTTTGGTTTTATATAACGAATTGGGCGCTATAAAAGATGAAACCGGATTACAGGATTATGAGAAGAAATTAATCGATCGCTTTGGACCATTGCCAAAACCCGCCGTTGCTTTATTGAACAGTATCCGAATAAAATGGATTGCAACCAGAGTCGGAATTGAGAAATTAGTCCTTAAACAAGGCAAAATGATCGGCTATTTTGTATCCGATCAGCAATCAGATTATTATCAATCTGCTAAGTTCAGGAACGTATTGAATTTTGTTCAAAAACAAAGCTCAATCTGCAAAATGAAAGAGAAACAAACCGTCAACGGATTACGTTTGCTATTGACTTTTGATAATGTAAAATCAATAAAACGGGCTTTGGAATTAATGGAGCTGTTTGAAGAATAGTTGTTTTTTTAGGAGCAGATAATTTCGTTTCAAAACACCATCAGTCCCGCTATTCCTTACAACCTTTTGTGCCGAACCCCGGCACAAAAGGGTTTTCAGTCCTATCGGGGCTAGGTTAGAAGTATAGTGATTTTAAGCATTTTGAAAAGTAAACATAAAAGCCCGAATGAATTTCATTTGGGCTTGCTTTTTTAATAAATATTAATTTGTGCAATTGTAACTTTGAAAGTTTTTCGATTTAAAATGTACTCCATTGATTGCCTGAAATAGTGATTTTCAAAAACAAAAAAAATCACCCGGGGGAAGGTGATTTAATTGGTCAATTGGTTTTTTGGTTTAGATAGTTCATCATGAACCCAAAATGCTTGCATCTATTCGATGCTGGCTTTTTGTTTTCTGATAATATTTATAGATATGCAGAGTCATTATGATTTATCTCAAGAACTCATGCGTTTCTTTCCTGATATTTAAAACTTGTTTTTGTTTGTAATTTTCAATTCACTTTTAACGGAATGTATTATGTATTCGTTTCGGTACGGCAAATATATAAAAATATTTTTCGCAATGATTGATATATAAAAAAACTTATTTTATTTTTTTTTATACTTAAATTTTTAATAATGAAAATAAGTACCTCGTTTATTGAGATATTTTAAATACAAATAATTTAATTTTATTAGTCCCTGAAACGATTTTTATTAGGAATTAAATAAAAATTTGAATTTTATGAAAAACATTTGATCAATTTTGATAACTCAGATTAGCTATTCTTCTTTAAATTTGTAGTATGTCTGAAACTCCAGTTTATCGAAAAATAATCCACATTGATATGGATGCTTTTTATGCTTCGGTAGAGCAAATGGATAATCCTGTTTTACGGGGAAAACCTATTGCAGTTGGAGGCTCAGAGAATAGAGGTGTCGTTTCGGCAGCAAGTTATGAGGCGAGAAAATTTGGTGTCAGAAGTGCTATAAGTGGTGTTTTAGCCAAGAAATATTGTCCCGAAATCATATTTGTCCGGCCTCGTTTTGACCGTTACAAAGAAATTTCGTCTAAGATCCATAAGATTTTTCATGAATACACAGATATGGTTGAGCCGCTTTCGCTTGATGAAGCCTATCTTGATGTTACCCAAAATAAAAAAGGAAATCCAAGCGCGTCTTTATTAGCTCAGGAAATCCGATTAAGAATTTTAAATGAAGTTGGGCTGACAGCTTCTGCAGGCATTTCTATAAATAAATTTGTAGCTAAAATTGCCAGTGATTACAATAAACCCAATGGACAGAAGACGGTAAATCCAGATGAGGTAATTCCGTTTTTAGAAGAATTACCGATCAGGAAATTTTATGGCGTTGGAAAAGTGACGACAGAAAAAATGTATCAGTTGGGTATTTTTACAGGATTAGATTTAAAAAGCAAATCGCTTGAGTTTTTAGAAAAGCACTTTGGTAAATCAGGTAAGTTTTATTATTACGTTGTCAGGGGAATACATAATAGCGAAGTAAAACCTTCACGAAATACTAAATCGGTTGCATCAGAACATACTTTTGATGTTAATCTGACATCCGAAATTTTTATGCTGGAACAGCTCGAAAAAATAGCACTTTCGTTGGAAAGGCGACTAAAAAGATACAATGTTTCAGGAAAGACTGTCACACTTAAAATTAAATACAGCGATTTCACGCAACAAACCAGAAGCAAAACGTTACCTTATTTTATTTCTGATAAAAGCTTAATTCTGGAAACTGTTGAAGAACTGCTGTATCAGGAAAGAATGAAAGATTCTGTCCGATTATTGGGGATTTCCTTGAGTAACCTCAATACAGAACAAAAAAAAGAGGTAGTTGTACAGTTAAAATTTGCATTTTAAAATGAATTTAAACGTGTTAAATATACAAAAAGGGTGTGTTTAAAAATATTTTCGGCTAATTTTGAATATAAATTGTTTTTATGAATTCTGTAAATGGCGATATAAAAATTTTCGATGAGTCCGAAGCAGGCTTAAATTGCAATTCAGTTCCGATACATTGCTGGGATTTTCATTATGAATCCATAAATGAACTGAAAACATTTTCTTCAGACTTAAAAAGAATCAAAAACATTTCCCATAAATTTAAATGGGACATATCTCACATAGATATTAACCAACGGTTGAAAGATGAGGTTGTATTGATTACAGATCCGGAACTAAAAATAATTTTTGCTTCTGAAGGAATTACGAAAATGACGGGATATACAGAAAAAGAAATTCTGGGAAAATTTCCAAAAATGTTTCAGGGCCCCATGACTTCAGATTTAGCTTTAGAAGAAATAAAAGTTGCAATCGAAAAACAAATTCCTTTCGAAAAAACAATTTTAAATTATAAAAAGAATGGTGAAACCTATAATTGTACCATTCATGGTTTTCCTGTTTTTAACCTGAAAGGGAATTTATCACATTTTATAGCTTTTGAAAAAGAAGCAGCATAAAAAAAGCCTTTTTGAATTTCAAAAAGGCTTTTAAATTATTGGGAAAAATTTAATCTCTGCTTGCAAATTTTGATAATAATCTAAGAAATTCAATGTACAACCAAACTAAGGTAATCATCAATCCCATAGCGCCGTACCATTCCATAAATTTTGGCATTCTTTGCTGAGCACCTTTTTCAATTTGGTCAAAATCCAAAAATAGGTTTAGTGCAGCAACAATGATTACAAAAACACTAATTCCGATACTCATCAATGAATTTCCATGATGAACAGGCGTGTAGTTTGTAAACATAGAAACAATCCACGAAATTAAATAATAAGTTGCAATTGCCAGCGTAGCAGCAATAACTACAGATCTAAATTGTTCATTTACTTTTACAATTTTAAATTTATATAATCCCAGACAAACTAAAAACGTAACTAAAGTTGCTCCAACAGCATTAATTACGATTCCTGGAAATTTAGCCTCGAAAATAGCAGAAATGCCTCCGATAAACAGGCCTTCAAACAAAGCATAACCGGGAGCTAAATAAGGAGAAGCCTGTGGTTTGAATGCTGAAATTAAAACCAAAATAAAGGCAACAATAGCACCACCAATAGCTGGCAGCATGGCGTTCATTCCGTTAAATGCCATCCACCATGTCAGCATTGCTCCGGCACATAACAATAAGAATAAAATAGCTGTTTTATTGATAGTTCCGGATATAGTCATATCCTGATTGTAATCAATAATTTGTGCATGATGCACTTCTTCAGTTTTTGAAACAGCGTTTGAAGAAAAACGTTTGTCGCTTAAAAATGGATTTTTCGAATTGAAGTTCATATTTCTAATACATTTATTTGTACTCAAATATAAGTAGTTTTTTTGATGTTCAATTGTTTCTGTAATTTTTTTAACATGATTTTTTCTTCTGAATAAATTCATCTTAAAAACTAAAAAATCCATCCTTTTGGGGATGGATTTGATATATTTGAATTGAATGTTTTTAATTCAATAAGTCTAAAACTAATGATGGAAATAAACCTAAAACAATATTTAAAGCAATTGAAATAACAGCTACAGCATAGATAAGAAATGGTTTTCCGGTACGCTCCTGATTCGGTTCTTTTGAATACATAGCCAATATCAGTTTGAAATAATAACCAACACTAATGATAGAATTGATAACAGCAACTATCACTAAGATAATATGACCAGACTGAATCGTCTGATTAAACAAAAACAGTTTGGCAAAAAAACCTGAGAAAATTGGAATCCCGGCCATAGATAATAAGGAGCCGGTTAATATTGCAGACAATAACGGATTTGTTTTTCCTAAACCGTGAAAGTTGGTAATATCTTCGTTGTCCTGATTTTTACATACATATAAAATTACACTAAAAGCAGCAATCCCAGCCAAAGCATAAGCCGCAGTATAGTACAATAAAACTCCTGCAGAAGTAGCTACAGTTAAGAAAGTCATTAGCATAAAACCGGCATGAGAAATTCCTGAGAAAGCCAGCATACGCTTTACATTTACCTGACGCAATGCCATAATGTTACCAACAGTCATCGAAGCAATTGAAATAATTACGATGATATTCTCGAAAGTGTTTAAATGGTCCTGATTTTCTAAAGACGGTATTAAATTTAAACCTGAAATTAATTTAAATAAAGTTGCAATCGCTACCACTTTTGCTAAAGTACTCATTAATGCTGTGGTTAATGCAGGTGAACCTTCGTAAACATCCGGAGCCCAAAAATGAAAAGGAACTGCGGCTATCTTAAATAACATTCCGATGGTTACCAAAATCATTCCGATAGGGAACCAGATTGGCAATTCGGCAGACAAGGAATATTCACTGATTTCAACTACATCAAAACTTCCCATAGCACCGTAGATCAGACAAATTCCGAATAAAATAATTCCTGATGCGAATGATCCCATCAAAAAGTATTTCATACCGGATTCGTTACTTTTCAGATTCAAACGGTCACTTGCAGCAAGAACATAAAGTGCAATAGACAAAATTTCAATTCCAAGGAAAAACATCGCCAAGTTTCCAAATGAAACCATAGCAACGGCACCTGCTAATAAAAATATTTTTATGGCAATAAAATCAGAAATTTTTGTCTGATGGTTTTCATAAAAATTATGGCTTAACGCTACAAGAAAAATAGTTAAGATGATAAACAATGATGAAAAAGCAGTAGAAAATTTACTTACTGTTATCATGTTGTAGTAGTAACTTTCTGTTGATCCAAATTCATAAAAATTAAGCGCCAATACACCCAATAAACCTAAAATGGTAAACGGAACGATGCCCTTTCTAAAATTTAGAATTTCAAACAATAGGCAGAAAACACCTAATCCTGTTATAGCTATTAATGTATTCATTTTTGTTTTTTTGATTTAGGAAATCTAAAACGCCCCTAATTTATTTTTATTTAAAATATTAATTTTTATTGATAACGTTTAAAATCGTTTCTAAACTTGGTGTAATCAGATCTGTAATAGGTTTTGGATAGAAACCAAAAAATAATAAAACAGCAATGATTACAGCAAATGAAATTCCTTCGTTAATTGTAACATCTGCAAAAGTTTTAGAATTAGTTTCACCCAACATTACGTGCTGAAACATTCTTAACATATAGTAAGCTCCTAAAATAATTGTGGTTCCTCCAAGAAGAGCAAACCAGATATTAACTTGGGAAAGACTGTATAAAACTGTAAATTCCCCAACAAAGTTAAATGTACCAGGCAAAGCAACAGATGCTAAGACTAAAATCAAAAACATGGAGGTAAGTTTAGGGGATTGCGTACGGATTCCACCCAATTTAGAAATTTCTCTGGTTTCAAATCTTCTGAAAATAACTTCAGCAGCAAAGAATAACCCAACAACTACAAAACCGTGCGCGATCATCTGTAAAACGGCGCCTCTTAAACCGTCAAGAGTTAAGGTGTAAGATCCAGCTGCAATTAAACCAACGTGTGCAAGAGACGAATAAGCTAATAATTTTTTCAGATCATTTTGTCTTAACGCTACGATAGACCCGTAGATTACACCAGCAATTCCTAAAGCGATAAAGATGTACATGTATTCTTTAGAAGCAAGAGGAGCGATTGGCAATTGCCATCTGATAACACTATAAAGTCCCATTTTTAGCATGATACCAGATAAAAGCATTGTTCCAACAGTTGGTGCTTTTTGGTACACATTTGCCTGCCACGTATGGAAAGGAATAATTGGAATTTTAATAGCATAAGCTAAGAAGAAAGCCAAGAAAATCCAAAATTGCTCACAAGCAGATAATTGTACTTTATATAAATCTTCGATTAAGAAACTTCCGTTTGCTTTTTGAGATAAATAAATAAATGCAGTTAACATGAATAATGAACCAGCAAGCGTGTAAATAAAGAATTTAACCACTGCTTTTCTGCGTTCTTCAGCATCACCATTACCCCAGATCAAAGCAATAAAGTAGATTGGAATAAGTGCTAACTCCCAGAAAATATAATATAAAAGTCCATCAGAAGCTAAGAAAGTTCCTGTCATAGCAAATGCCATGAAAAGAATTAATCCGTAGAAAGCTTTTGAATTTCTGTATTCATTTCCAAAAGAAGAAAATATAATAATAGGAGTAAGAGCGACAGTAAGTAAAACCATTGCCAAACCTAATCCGTCAGCGTTTAAAGCGAAAGAAATTTTAGGCTGTGTGATCCAGCTGTTGATTACGCTGATATTTTCGCCAGCATTATAATTATTCAATAATACAATTGAACATCCTAAAGCAGCTAAGCTGAAAAGCAAAGCAACTTTTGAAGCTAGTTTGTCACCAGAAAAATAAGTGGCAAAGGCACCAATTAAGAGTATAATTAATATAGTAGAAACGTTCATAGTTATAATATTATTGAGCTAAAAATATATAGGAAATAATGGCACACATTCCTAAAACAAAAACAAATAGATATAATCCGATACTTCCCGATTGTAATCTCTTTCCTTGAAAAGCAATTTCATTCGCAGCTTTACCCAATCCAAAAACAAGAGCAGATAAACCAGTTTCTATATAATCTCTAAAGAATTTAGATAAAGCATTAATTGGCTGTACAAATACTGCGTCGTAGATTTCATCTACATAATATTTGTTGTATAAAACTTTGCTTAAACCTGTGATGTTTTCATCAGATTCTGGAACATTATCTTGTTTAAAGTATTTAATGTAAGCGATCAAGATTCCTAATAATCCACCAACGACAGCAATACCCATTAGAGTATATTCAGTTGTTCCTAAATGATGTTCTTCACCAGCTGCTTTTGTAAAAAGAGGAGCAAGATATTCGTTTAACCAGCTGTTTCCCGGCAAACTAATTAATCCTCCAAAAGTGGCCAGAATAGCTAAAATAATAAGTGGAATAGTAATTAAGGAACCGCTTTCATGTAAATGATGTTTTTGCTCTTCAGTTCCTCTGAAATCTTTAAAGAAAGTCAGGAACATTAATCTAAACATGTAGAAAGCTGTCATGATTGAAGCAACAGATCCAATAACGTATAATGGAATACTGTGGTGGAAAGCTGTCATTAAAATTTCATCTTTAGAAAAGAACCCTGAGAAAAACGGAACTCCAGAAATTGCTAATGAAGAAATCAACATTGTCCAGAACGTAATTGGCATTGCTTTACGCAATCCACCCATATTACGCATATCTTGTTCTCCGTGTAAACCGTGGATAACAGAACCTGATCCTAAGAATAAACAAGCTTTAAAGAAAGCATGAGTAATTACGTGGAAAACAGCTACTTCATAAGCTCCAAAACCTAATGCTAAGAACATTAAACCTAATTGTGAAACCGTGGAGTAAGCCAAAACTTTTTTGATATCGTTTTGAACTAATCCAATTGTAGCAGCAACTAATGAAGTGATTGCTCCAATGATCGCGATTACGCTTTGAACGTCTGTTGCAAGGTCAAAAACAAAGTTTAATCTAGTTACCATAAAGATACCTGCAGTTACCATCGTTGCCGCGTGGATTAATGCAGAAACTGGAGTAGGTCCGGCCATCGCATCAGGTAACCAAGTGTATAAAGGAATTTGAGCAGATTTACCACAAGCTCCAATAAACAAACATAAAGCTGCTAAAGAAAGCAATGGTAAATTTAAATTTGAAGCTCCGGCAATTGCCGTTTTTAAAGTTGCATAATCTAATGTTGAAAACATTGATCCAATAATGAACATTCCGATTAACAAACCTAAATCTCCAATTCTGTTCATAATGAAAGCTTTTTTCGCTGCATCGTTGTAATCCTGGTTTTTATACCAGAATCCAATTAACAGGTAAGAACAAAGTCCAACACCTTCCCATCCGATAAAAAGAACTAATAAGTTGCTTCCAATTACAAGTGTAATCATAAAGAAAACGAACAAATTCAAATAAGAAAAGAATTTGTGCATGTTTTCGTCATCATGCATATAACTGATAGAGTATAAGTGAATCAAAGATCCGATTCCGGTTACGAACAATAACCAAAGAACAGATAACTGATCTAATAAAAATCCAAGATTGATTTTTAAATTACTAATCTGAATCCAGTCAAATAAAGTAACTTCTATCGCTTTTCCGGTTGACGTAATTTGATTAAAAAGTACAAGGGTAACGATAAAAGAAATAGCTACAGCCACAGTTCCGATTGCTCCTGAAGCTGTTTTGCCTAAGCTTTTTCCAAAGAAAACATTAATTAAAAATCCTAAAAAAGGAGTAAGTACTAATAGTAAAGCTAAATTGGTATCCATTTCCATTTATCCTTTTAAATTTTTTAAATTATCGATACTAATCGAACCTAAATTTCTAAAGATCGAAACTAAAATAGCTAATCCAACCGCAACTTCAGCCGCAGCAACTGCCATCGAAAAGAACACAAAAACCTGTCCCTGTGCATCCTGATGATAAGTAGAAAAAGCCACAAATAAAAGGTTTACCGCATTCAGCATGATTTCAATAGACATAAAAACAATAATTGCATTTCGTCTGTACAATACACCAAAAATACCAATACAAAAAAGTACAACACTTAAAAATATGTAGTTTTCTATACCTATTTGATTTAATATATTATCCATTATTTATTTAATTTTTCTTTTTTAGACAATAATACTGTTCCAATCATTGCCACTAAAAGCAAAATAGAGGCAAATTCAAACGGAACCATATATTCGTTCAGCAATATTTTACCTAAAACTTTAATCGATTGGAAATCCTCTCCTGATGAGTCGTATTCACCAACAATTGGTTTTGAGTTAATGAAAATTGTAATTAATACAATAACAATTAAACAAAAAGAAACAATTGCCCCTAAACGCGTAATTCGGGGTTTGTGTACCTGATGGCGTTCGTTCAGATTCATCAACATAATCGTAAACAGGAACAGAATCATAATCGCACCAGAGTAGACAATAATATGTACGATAGCCAAAAACTGGGCATTTAATAATAAATAATGACCTGCTATCGAGAAAAAACAAATCACTAAATAAATAGCTGAATGAATTGGGTTTCTGCTAAAAATGGTTAAAAATGCTGTGATTACCGTTATAAACGCTAAGAAACAAAATATTACTTGTACAGTAGTTGCGTGAGCAAAATCAGGAATATGTATCATTTAGTTAGCATTATTAAGTTGAGCATTTTTCATCGCCATTTCCAACGGCATCACTAATCTGTCTTTTCCAAAAATGAAATCTTCTCTTTCATAACTAGAAGGAACCAATACTTTTGAAGTCGTCAAATAAATGGCATCTTTTGGACAAGCTTCTTCACAAAGTCCACAAAAAATACAACGAAGCATATTGATTTCGTAGATTTCAGCATATTTTTCCTCTCTGTACAAATGCTTTTCATCAGCTTTACGCTCGGCTGCCTTCATTGTAATGGCTTCAGCAGGACATGATAAAGCACACAGACCACAGGCAGTACAGTTTTCACGGCCTTGTTCGTCACGTTTCAGCATATGTTGACCACGATAAACCGGACTCATTTCACGAACCTGTTCAGGGTAATGAATGGTAGCTTTTTTCTTGAAAAAGTGTTTAATAGTAATAAATAAACCTTTTACAATCGCCACAAGGTACAATCGCTCCCAAAAAGTCATCTCTTTGTTAGAGACCACTTTTTTTCTACCCGATAATGATATAGTTTCTATTGACATTTAAAGTATAATTTGTGATTCAATTTGATAATTAGATCAAATCCAATCTATTTCGTTTTTTATTTAGTAGCTTCCCGATAGCTATCGGGACTGCTTTATCCGCTATATCTTTTATGGTGAACCCCACCACAAAAGGATGCCGCTGCTATCAGGGCTAGGGCATTACGGTTGTTAGAATCCTAAGAAGGCAGCCAGATCGTGTCTTAAAATTACAATTCCCGTCACAATAATATTTGCAATTGAAAGCGGAATCAAAATTCGCCATCCCAAATTCATTAACTGGTCATATCTAAATCTCGGAATCGTCCAGCGAACCCACATATAGAAAAAGATCCAGAAACATATTTTAGCAAATAAAACCGCTATTCCTAATACATTCGCTGTGTTGACACCTACATTTTCTACCATCCACTGCATTCCCGGATAATTGTACCCTCCAAAAAACAATACAGAAATAATAGTTGCAGAGATAAACATATTTGCATATTCAGCAAATAAATAGAATCCCATTTTCATAGATGAATATTCAGTATGGTAACCACCAATCAACTCCGATTCACATTCTGCTAAGTCAAAAGGCGTTCTGTTGGTTTCTGCAAAAGCACAGATAAGGAAGATTAGGAAAGATAATGGTTGGTAAAAAACATTCCAGTTCATTCCTGCCTGCTGCTCAGAGATTTCTTTTAAGCTTAAAGTTCCGGTCATCATCAACAAAGCAATCATGGATAATCCCATCGCAACTTCATACGAAACCATTTGAGATGCTGCACGAACCGCTCCCATCAAAGAGAACTTATTGTTTGAAGCCCAGCCACCAATCATGATTCCGTAAACCCCAACAGAAACAACTCCGAAAAAATATAATAAAGCAATGTTGATATCGGTAGCTTGTAATAAAATATCTCTTCCAAATAAATGCAATCTGTCTCCCCACGGAATTACCGCACTGGTCATCAAAGCTGTACTCATGGCAATTGCCGGTCCTACAACAAATAAAAATCGGTTTGGTGTATTTGGGAAAAATTCTTCTTTCGAGAATAATTTCAAACCATCGGCAAGAGGCTGCAATAAACCTCCCCAACCCGCACGGTTTGGACCCACACGATCCTGAAGAAAAGCAGCAACTTTACGCTCAGCCCAGGTAGAATACATCGCCATAATCATAGTTATGGCAAAAACCACAACAATAACAACACTTTTTTCTATAATAAATGCACTATCTACCATTGTTAAGAATTTTTGTCGTTAGTGTTTAACGGAATTTCAGCCATACTGATTTTTTTACGGTCAATATCTCTTCCCAAAAGAATATTCTTTTCGGTATCGATTTGTACTTTCTCTAATTTTTGAGTGTAGTTATTTTGATTGATCACAGAATCTTTTTCAAATTCTCTTGGTCCTTCAATCACCCAGTCATTTACATTTTTATGGTCAAAACGACAGCTGTTGCAGATAAACTCTTCTACTTCATGATACTCGTCTTTACGACCTGTTACACGCTGAATTTCTCCTCCAAACATCCAAACGGTAGTTTTACCGCAGCATCCAGGAGTAGTACATTCTCTGTGCGCATTATAAGGCTTGTTGAACCAAACTCTTGATTTGAAACGGAAAGTTTTATCAGTTAATGCTCCAACAGGACAAACATCAATCATGTTTCCTGAGAATTCATTGTCGATAGCTTTTGAGATTCCAGTAGAAATATTTGCGTAATCTCCACGATCTAATACGCCGTGAACTCTGTTGTCTGTCAATTGATCTGCAACTTGTACACATCTTTGACATAAGATACAACGGTTCATATGCAGTTGAATATTCGGACCGATATCTTCCGGTTCAAATGTTCTTTTTTCTTCGATATAACGTGATTTTGGATTTCCGTGCTCGAAACTTAAATTCTGCAAATCACATTCTCCCGCCTGATCACAAATAGGGCAGTCTAAAGGGTGATTAATCAATAAAAATTCAGTTACAGATTTGCGGGCTTCAGTAACTCTGTCAGAAGATTTGCTGTTTACTTCCATTCCGTCCATGCAGCCAGTTACACAAGATGCCATTAATTTCGGCATTGGTCTTGGATCCGCTTCACTTCCTTTTGAAACTTCAACTAAACAACAACGGCATTTTCCGCCGCTCCCTTTTAATTTGGAGTAATAACACATGGCTGGCGGAACTAAATCTCCTCCAATCATACGCGCCGCCTGCAGGATGGTAGTTCCTGGTTCTACGTCAATACTTTGACCGTCTATGGTTACTTTCATCTCTTTATTTTGTTTTTTTAGTTTCAGTTTTGAAGTTTCAGTTTT
>Ga0308157_10003958_pt1 | contig 20475 bp, 17 predicted proteins | sample PhyBR1_FD_201035 | JGI IMG/M metagenome (GOLD analysis project Ga0308157, IMG submission 201035) | Phyllosphere microbial communities from UC Gill Tract Community Farm, Albany, California, United States - DLSLB.R1 | ecosystem: Host-associated > Plants > Phyllosphere > Unclassified | place: USA...
CGGGCGCACGTTGCGGTACAGGTCCGGCACGGTTTCGATGTTGTGGTTGAACACGTCCGGCGGGTTCTGCGCCAGGATTTCCAGCGCGCGCTCCATGCGGCCCTTGCCACGGAAGTCCGGGGTCAGCACTTCGATGCGGGTCTTGGGCGACTTGGCGCGGATGGCGCTGATGCAATCGACGAAGTGCTGGGCACCGCCGTCACGCAGGTCGTCGCGGTCGACGCTGGTCACCACCACGTACTTCAGGCCCATGTCGGCCACGGTCTGGCCAAGGCTGGACGGCTCGTTGGCATCCGGCGGCTTGGGCCGGCCGTGGGCAACGTCGCAGAACGAACAGCGGCGGGTGCAGACTTCGCCGAGGATCATGAAGGTCGCGGTGCCATGGCCGAAGCACTCGTGGATGTTCGGGCAGCTGGCCTCCTCGCACACCGTCACCAGGCGGTTCTCGCGCAGCTTGGCCTTGAGGTTGGCCACGGCATTGCCCGACGGGATACGCACGCGGATCCACGAGGGTTTGCGCAGCACCGGCGCGTCGGCGAACTGCACCGGCGAGCGGTTGATCTTGTCGCCGCCAAGCTGTTTGACACCGGCCTGCAGCGGCGCGGACGGAATGTCACCCTGCAGGACCTGCAGGGGAATGGAGCGCGAGGTGGTTTCAGTCATGGCGTTATCAGCGGCCTCAGAGCCGCGTAGTCAGTTCGGGCAGTTCGGGCGTTGGCTGGAGGGTCAGACCGAACTGCTGGGCCAGATGGGACAGCAGCACCGACTTGACCGCCTCGATGCCCGAAGGACCACCCAAGTCTAGCACCGAGGTCACCTGCATCCCGGCGTAACCGCAGGGGTTGATGCGGTGGAACGGCTCCAGGTCCAGCGATACGTTGAACGCCAACCCATGGAAGCTGCAGCCGCGGCGCACGCGGATGCCGAGCGCGGCGATCTTGGCGCCACCGACGTAGACACCGGGCGCACCGTCCATGCGTTCAGCACCGATGTTCCATTCATCCAGCGTATCGATGATGGCCTGCTCGATGCGGCATACGTAATCGCGCACGCCGATACCCAGCCGGCGCAGGTCCAGCAGCGGGTAGACAACGATCTGGCCCGGGCCGTGATAGGTCACCTGACCGCCGCGGTCCACATGCAGCACCGGGATATCGCCGGCCGCCAGCACGTGTTCGGGCTTGCCCGCCTGGCCCAGGGTGAACACCGGATCATGTTCGACCACCCACAACTCATCGCTGCTGGCGTCGGTGCGGCTGTCGGTGAACTGCTGCATGGCATGCCAGACGGGCTCATAGCCCTGCCGGCCCAGGTCCCGCAGCAACGCAGGGCGCAGCGACTTGCGCTGCGGCTCCGCGGCACAGGCGGTTACAGCGTCCACTTCACTTCCGGATGGTCACGCATCACTGCGTGTGCGGCATCGTACTGCTCGCGGCTGTCGGCCTTGAAGGCGATGCGCACGGATACGTACTTGCCGTTGGAGGACGCCTTCCAGTTGATGCGCTCTTCAAGCACCTCGATACCGGCGCTCTGCAGCAACTTGGGCAGCTCTGCTTCCAGGCCGATATTGGCCGCGCCCATGGCGCTGAGCTCAAAGGTACCGGGGAACTGGAAGCCGTGTTCAGGGTTGTCGGACTTGATTTCCATGCCGCCATTATCGGGGCGAACGCCCGCAAACCCAAGGCCGCGACCGAATCACAGCCTTCCATGAACAAAGCCCCCTGTAGTGCCGAGCCATGACCGGCAGAGGCCTTCCCGGCAGAATCCGACCATCGTTGCGCGCGACGCACGATGGGAGAGTTGCCGGGATGGCCCGGCACTACGGCCCGGACACCAGAAAGGCCGCTTGCGCGGCCCTTCTGCAGGGTAAACCCGGAACTTACTTGGACAGCTCCAGCAGGGTGGAAGACACCCAGCCGCGGTTGCCCAGCTCATCCTCGACTTCCCACATCACGCCTTCCTTGGTACCGGTCGGGTACAGCATCATGCCCGGGTCCAGGGTACGCACGGGGGCGCCGGTGCCGCGGGCATTGGCCAGCAGACGGCCGGCGCGGGTCACGGTCACCGCCTGCTGCGAGTTGGCAGCCGAGGCATTTTCCGGCAAACCACCCAGCTGGGCGATGATGTCGGTATAGGCCTGCAGGTAGGCCATGGTGATGACCTGGCCGATTTCGGTATTGGCATAACCGCCGACACCTGCCGCGCCCAGACCACTACCGCCGAACAGGCCGCCACTGGCGCCGAAGCCCATGTCGCTCTTGCGGGCCGAGCCCTCGGAGATCGCGACCTGCTCGGAGGAGCGCACGTCGGTCACCGTCAGCACCACGTCCGCGGTCTTGCTGGTGAAATTCAGGCCGCCGGCGATCGCACCGGCACGGCCACCGATCAAGCCGCCCAGCAGGCCACCGATCGCGTTGCCGCCAGCATTGCTGTTCTGCGAGATCAGGTCGGGGATCATCACGTAGTCGGCTGCGCGGATCTGGCCCTTGCCGACGTTGGAACGACCACGCAGGTCGCCGCTGGCGGCAAGCTCACGCTCGAACTGGCCTGCGGCCATGCCTGCGCCACGGTCCACCAGGGTAAAGCAGCGCGAACGGCTGACGAACGCCTTGATCAGGCGCGAAGGCGCCGGCAACTGCTGACCGGTCCACCAATGGGTGGAATCTTCCGGCTCGATGACCGAAAGCGTGCCGATCGGACGCTGGCAGGTCGGGATGGCCGCAGCGGCAGCCCTGCGCTGCTCCTGCGCCTGGGTTCCCTTGGCCTTGAATGCAGCATCGGCCTGCGGACTGGTTACCGCCGCAGCGAAGGCCACGGTGAGAGCCGCCGCGGTGAGCGGCGAAAAGACATTACGCATGTACGTTATTCCCCATTACCTGCACCTTACGAGGTGCGTTCCATTGGCTAGAGACCTTGCGGCAAGATCCTGTCCTTGTTGCTGCCGAGCAGGCAAGCGCGGGCCGGTCACCCGCGATGCTAACCCAGCAGACTACAGACGATCCATGTTTGTTTTGTGAGAGAACTCCCCATCTCACAACAAGGCAATCCTTAATTGGCGGCGTAACAGGTGCCTGAAGGTCATCGATCCACCTGCTCTGCCCCGCTGCCGACCGACGCCAGTCGGCCCTGCAGAATCATCCATCACATCAATGAACAGGGGCTTCGGCGCACATTACCTTGAAGTCGGCGGCTTACTCGCGACGCACCGCCACCCAAGCCACAACCGGCTGCGCGATGGCGTGAAAACGCCACTGCCATACCCACAACAAACTGTCCGCCCTGTAACCATATGCCAGCGATCTGAAGGCACTTAAGCTTTACCCCAATTCTGCTGGCGTGGAGCCATCCGTGAGAAATCTTGCCGCACTGCTGTTGCTGGCCACCGGCGGTGTCGTCATCGCACCCGCATCAGCAGCGCAGCAGTGCGCCCAGAGTGCATTGAGCGAGCATCCACCCGCGATCAATTTCCGCGTCGACAATGACCTGTTGGGCGGCGCACAGCAGGACCAGGGCTACACCAACGGCGCAATGTTCACCCTGGTTTCGCCCAACCTGCAGGACTACACCAACGATCCCTGCCTGCCACGGCTGGCGCGCTGGATGAACGGCCACCTGGAACGTCTGCATCCCGGTGAATTCCAGCAGCAGAACATGATCTTCAGCTTCGGCCAGGGGCTGTACACCCCCACCGACAACACGCGCGCGGACCTGATCGAAGACGACCGCCCCTATGCAGCGGTGCTGATGGTCAACTTCGGTTACAACGCACGCAACGGCAACCACCTGCGCACTACCCAACTGGCATTGGGAATGGTCGGCCCTTCAGCACAGGGCAAGCAGGTCCAGGACGCGGTGCACAGCATCCTGGGCGACGAAAAGTTCCTGGGCTGGGACAACCAGCTGCATGACGAACCGGTGTTCAAGCTGTTGCATGAGCGCATGCAGCGCTGGCCTGCCGATGGCAACGCCGAGGGCTGGGGATGGGACGCCATCAGCCACTGGGGCGGTGCGCTCGGCAATCTGGCCACCTACGCGAATGCCGGCGGCGAAGTGCGTTTCGGCTGGAAACTGCCGGATGACTTCGGCAGCTCACCGATGCGCCCGGCCGGCGAGAACACCGCCCCCACCCGCCGAGGCCGCGCTGAAGGTTGGTCCAGCCACTTGTTCGTCACCAGCGACGCACGCTGGGTAGTGCGCGACATCACCCTAGACGGCAACACCTTCCGCAACAGCCACAGCGTGGACAAGCGCGCCTTTGTCGCTGACATCGGCTATGGCGTCGCGGTAATGCGTGGCAAATGGAAATTCGCGCTGGCCCGCTACCACCGCACCCGCGAATTTGATGGGCAGAAAGAGACGCCAGTATTCGGCAGTTTCACCATCAGTCGCACGCTTTGATTGCAGTTGCCGGCGCAGCGCAGTTGCTGCGTTTTGTAGAAAGAGAAAAGCGCAGAAGCGCCCTCACCCCAACCCCTCTCCCGCGTACGGGAGAGGGGCTCGGAATGCGTGGGCTGCTGGTGCACTAGCCCCTCTCCCGCGTGCGGGAGAGGGGCTTGGAATGCGTCGGTTGCTGGTGCACTAGCCCCTCTCCCGCGTGCGGGAGAGGGGCTCGGAATGCGTCGGCTGCTGGTGCACTAGCCCCTCTCCCGCGTGCGGGAGAGGGGCTCGGAATGCGTCGGCTGCTGGTGCACTAGCCCATCTCCCGCGTGCGGGAGAGGGGCTTGGAATGCGTCGGTTGCTGGTGCACTAGCCCATCTCCCGCGTGCGGGAGAGGGGTTGGGGTGAGGGCGCTTCTGCTCCACAGCTTTTGCTTCGGCTCCGGCTTCAGCCTTTGCTCTTCAGCTTTTTACTTACCTGGCCCCTTCCGCAGCAACGGCAACGGCGAACGCTCCCCCTCCCCGACCCTCCCCTTGCCTGCGGCAAAGGGAGGGAGTGGTGCAGCGCCCGGCAGACAAAACAAAAGCGGCGTTGCTGCACCCCATCGACCTGGATTCCAGTCGACAGAACACCGCAACGCCGCTCGGCTTTTCAGCCGGTGAAAGCCCTTACTCGGACTTCCACCACATCATGAAGGCATCCCACAGACGCTTGAAGAAACCACCCTCTTCCACCGCCTGCACCGCAACCAGCGGCGCCTCGGCAACTACCTTGCCGTCCAGCGACACCTTCACCGTACCAATCTGCTGGCCCGCGGTGATCGGCGCCACCAACTCCTTCGGCACATCCATCGACGGCTTCAGATCGTTGTAGCGACCACGCGGCACGCTCACCAGCATCGGCTGGGCGACGCCCAACTGCACCTCATCAGCCTTGCCCTTCCAAACGTGCTGGGCAGTAACAGCCTTGCCCGGCTCATACAGGCGATGGGTTTCGAAGAAGCGGAAGCCCCAGTTCAACAACGCCAGGCTGTCGTCAGCACGCTGCTTCTCCGATGCACCGCCCATCAATACCGCGACCAGACGCTGGTCACCGCGCTGCGCCGAGCTCAGCAGGCAGTAACCGGCAGCCGAGGTGTGGCCGGTCTTGATGCCGTCCACGCTCTGGTCACGCCACAACAGCAGGTTGCGATTCGGCTGGGTGATCTTGCCTACCGTGAATTCCTTGATCTTGTTGTAAGCGTAGGTTTCCGGGTAATCACGCACGAAGGCGCGGCCCAGCAACGCCAGATCGTAGGCACTGGACTGGTGGCCCTCGGCGTTCAGGCCGTGTGCGTTGACGAAGTGCGAGTCCTTCATGCCGATCTTGGCGGCATAGCTGTTCATCAGCGCCGCAAACGCTTCCTGGCTGCCTGCAGCGTGCTCGGCCAGGGCAATCGCGGCGTCATTGCCGGACTGGATCGCCATGCCCTTTTCCATGTCTTCCAAGCGCGCGGTCTGGTTGACCGGGAAGCCGCTGTAGCTTCCGTCGGTGCCTGCGCCACCTTCGCGCCAGGCGCGCTCGCTCATCATCACCTGGTCATCAGGCTTGATCTTGCCGGTCTTCATTTCCGCGGCAAGCACGTAGGAAGTCATCACCTTGGTGATGCTGGCCGGTGGCAGCGGGGTGTGGATGTTCTCGCCCGCCAGCACCTGGCCGGTGGCGTAATCCATCAGCACCCATGCCGTAGCGGTGGTGGGAACCGGTGCCGGCGGCGTCGCCACCTGGGCCGGGGCGGCGGCGGCCGGTGTCGGCATCGGCGTCGGTGCAGGTGTCTGGGCGGAGGCCAGGCCGACGACAAGCGTCGTGGCCAGGGCGGCTGCGGCAAAGCGGAATTTCATCGGAAAACGGATCCTGATGGACGAGGAAAGGGAATGCAGGGGCTCATTGTAGGCCGCTGGCGGCGGCCCGGCTGCACCCGCACAGGCATTGTTCAGTCGCGTACGACCTGCGGGTTGCCAAAGCCAAGACCGGCAATGCGGCCAGCAAGTTCCGCCGCGCTGTCATGGTCGCTGGCCGGCACCCGCAACCGCCACAAAGTACGGCCACCACTGACGATATCGCTGAGGCTGGCACCAACGATGCCCGCCGAGGCCAACTGGCCCAATGCACGGGCGGCGTTATCGCGACTGGAGAAACTGGCCACCTGCAGCAGGATGCTGCCCAGTGCCCTGGCGGCGGGATCCGGCCGGACTGCGCTGACCGGGGCAGCTGCCGGTGCGCTGCGAACCCCTGCCGCTGCCGCGACCGGGGACACAGCAGGCAGCGGCTGTACTGCCACGGCCGCCGGCGCAGTGCCTGCAGCGGTGGTAGTAGCCGGACGCCCCGTCGCCACGCGCACACCGTTGTCTTTCATCCAGGCATCGAAATTATCGGCATTGGCGGCGACACGCGGCGCAGATGCCGGCGCTGGTGCTGCGGGCAGCTTCTCCACCAACTGGTCCATGCGGCTGGGCGCGGCAGCGACCCGCGCCGTGGCCACGGCTGCTGGCGCGGCCGCGCGCTCAGCACGGCTGCGGCGGCTTGAACTGGACGCCTGCAGGTTCTCGCTGCCGGGGGTCAGCCCATGCACTTCCACCCTGCCGGTACCGCGTTGGGTGATCCCCAGGCGTACCGCGGCGGCATAACTGAGATCGATGACACGCCCTTCGTGGAAGGGGCCACGGTCATTGACGCGGACAATGATCGACTCGCCGTTGTCCAGGTTGGTCACCCGCGCGAAGCTGGGCAACGGCAGCGTCTTGTGTGCCGCGGTGAAGGCATACATGTCGTACACCTCACGGTTGGAGGTAAGCCGGCCATGGAACTTCTGCCCGTAGTACGAGGCGGTGCCCTGTTCGACATAATCGTCCACGCGGTCCATCACCCGGTACTGCTTACCCAACACGACGTAGGGCGAGCGATTGCCGACCGCCGAACGCGGTTCATTGGTGACCACCGGCTCGGGAATGCAGCCAACGTTGGGAATGTAATCCGGAGTGGTGTCCTTCACTCCCGGACGGTACAGGCCACCGGCGGTGTAGTTGCCACGCGTGCCCAGGTCTTCCTGCGCACGCGCATAGGGAGAGCCTTCCGGGCACCCCGCACGCGTACCACCGCTGCCCTGCACTACCGTTCCAGGTCGCGCCGACGGCGCAGCGCCACTGGCGCCGGGGGCGGGTTTCTTCGGGGCGCTGCTGCAGGCGGCCAGCCCGAGCACGATCAACGCAGGGACCAGCAGCCGGATGTTCATGCCGGGGGGAGCTCCTTGCCGGCGATGGCCTGGGACAGCTGGAACACGGCCATCGCGTACATTTTGGAGATGTTGTAACGGGTGATCGCGTAATAGTTCTGGAAGCCCAGCCAATACTGCTTGCCATCACTGCCTTCCAGCGTCACCGGGGTGGCCTTGGCATTGACCGCCATCACCGGCGTCACCGGCTGGTAGCCGCGCGCGGCCATTTCGGTGACGGTCAGGGTCGGGGTCCAATCGGTGGGATTGAATTCCTCGAAGCCCGGCTGCAGCGTGGCCGGAACGGCGACCGTGCCACCACGGATCCATCCGCCCTTCTTCACGAAGTAATTGGCGATCGACGAGAACACGTCGTCATAGCTGTTGAACAGGTCGCGACGGCCATCACCGTTGCCATCCACCGCGAAATCCAGGTAGCTGGACGGCATGAACTGGCCCATGCCCATTGCCCCGGCGTAACTGCCCTTGAGGGTGGTGATGTCGAGCTGTTCCAGCCGGCTGAGTTCAAACAGCTTGGCGAGTTCGTCGCGGAAGAACAGCTCACGCCGCACTTCACGCTCGAGCTTCGCCGGGTCGCCACTGCGCGGGTATTTGAACGCCAGCGTATACAGCGCGTCCAGCACACGGTGGTTGCCGGCATTGCGGCCATAACTGGTTTCCACACCGATGATGGAAACGATCACCTCGGCCGGCACGCCGGTACGCTCCTGCACCCGCATCAGTTCGTCGCGGTGCTCGGCCAGGAAGGCGCGACCACCATCAATACGGGCCTTGGTGATGAACATCGGCCGGTATTCGTTCCAAGGCTTGACCCGCTCGGCCGGCCGCGACATCGCAGCGATGATCGGCTCGCGGATCTGCGCCTGCGCCAGGGTTGCTTCGATGTAAGCCGGGTCGATGCGGTACTTGGCCGCGGTATCGCGGATGAAGTTGGCGCGTGCGGTTTCAAACGGCACCGGCGTAAGGTCCACCGGCGGCAGGTCCACCTTGGCCTCAGGCACCGCTTCAGCAGGGCCGGTCAGCGGCGAAGCGCCCGGTTTTACCGGGGTTTCGGCCGGTGCAGCAGGCGATACGGGGGACTTCGGCTGGGTTGCGCAGGCAACCATGCCGAGGGTGAGGCAGCAAACCAAGGCGCGTCTAATCATCGGGCGAGATTAGCAGGTCAAAGATGAATTTCCCGCAATAACACCATGAATCTCAACAGGATTGAAGCAAAAAATACGCTTCACCTGGGGATCCGGTCAGGCGCCGCGGGTTTCCACCCGGATGAATAGGCCAAGCCTGCAGGCTGGCAGCGCGCACCGCCGCGAAGAGAAATGGAGCACCGATCATCCTCCCATCCCGCAAAGATGACCGGCACCCGGATCAGCCTCGGTGGACCGGGATGGCGTCTCCCCACGCCAACCCGCCGAATGCCGACCTGCTGGTCACCCTTTGCAGGGCGCCAGCCGCCACGGCGCTGTGCAGCCGGTGGACGCGCGTAGTGTGAAGTAATTGTGAATTGGCATGTTTGATCTGGATCAAAAACCGCTACGGCGGTCACCTATCCACCATGCACCGGGCGATGTGCGCGCACTGCCATCACCAGACCAAAGCCCGCCAGCAACGAGACCGCCGACGTGCCGCCATAACTGATCAGCGGCATTGGCACGCCCACCACCGGCAGCAATCCGGAGATCATGCCGCCGTTGACCACGATGTAGACGAAGAACGCCAAGCCCGTGGCACCGGCCAACAACCGCGAATAGGTATCGCGCGAGTCCACGGCGATCCACAGGCAACGACCGATCACGAACAGGTACAACACCAGCACCACCAGCACCCCTATCCAGCCGTACTCCTCGCTGAGCACCGAGAAAGCGAAGTCGGTGGTCTGCTCCGGGATGAAGTTCAGGTGCGACTGCGAACCCAGCCCCCAGCCCTTGCCGGTCATGCCGCCGGAGCCGATCGCGATCTTGGACTGGATGATGTTCCAGCCAGCGCCCAGCGCATCGCTTTCAGGGTCCAGGAACATCAGGATGCGGTCCTTCTGGTAAGGCCGCAGCAGCCACAACCAGGCGACCGGCGCGGCAGCAGCAACACCACCAACGCCCACGCCCACCCACCACCAAGGCAGACCGGCCAGCAGCAGCACGAAGGCACCGCTGGCAGCGATCAGCACGCCGGTGCCGAAGTCGGGCTGCAGCATCACCAAGCCGGTCGGCACGCCAATGATCACCGCCGCCACCAATACCACCGGAATACGCGGCGGCAACGGCATGCGGTTGAGATACCACGCGACCATCATCGGCAGGCTGACTTTCAACAACTCGGCAGGCTGCAGGTAGAACACGCCAAGGTTCAACCACTGCCTGCCGTATTTGCCGGTTCCCAGCACGAACACCGCCAGCAGCGGCAGCATCGAGATGGCGTAGATCATCGGCGTCCATGCGCGGATGCGCAGGATCGACATCCGCGATATCGCCCACATCGCGACCAGGCCCACCGCGAAGCGTGCTGCCTGTGCCATCACCAGCCCACTGCCGCCGGCACTGTCCAGCACCGACAGGCCAATGCCCATCAACACGAGCAAGGCCAGCAGCAATGGCCAATCCAGGCCGCGGGTCAGGCGCTGCGCCATCTCCAACGCCCAGCGCAGGAAGTCCCTCATCGGCGTGTCTCCGTCGGCGTTGCCGCCGGCACGGCGGCGCGCGCGCTTGTCGGCGCACCCCCGGGCAGCGCATCGGGTGCTGGCTGCGGCGGCGCCCCCGGCAGCGGCGCCGGGGCACCGACCATCACCGGCAGATCGGCGAACTGCGGCGCAACCTGCTCACCGCGCGCACGCCAAGTTGGATCCTCGGTATCGAAGGTCGCCACGCCAACCACCACGGTGCCACGCTCGGCATCCAGCGGTTGCAGACCGTCCGGCATCACTCCCAGCAACCATGCATCGAATACCTTGCGCGCGATCGGCGCCGCCGCCGAACCGCCGTAGCCACCGCCTTCCACCGCGATCGCAATCGCGATCACCGGGTCTTCGGCCGGTGCGAAACCGACGAACAGCGCGCGGTGGCGCAGGTGCATCGGCAGGCTGCGGGGGTTCAGGGCAGCGGTGCCCTTGCGACTGATCACCTGCGCGGTACCGGTCTTGCCAGCCATCCGGTATTCGGCACCGGCCGCAACACGCCAGCCACTACCACCCGGCTGCATGGTGCCCATCATGCCTTCACGCACGGCCTGCACATTGGCCGGGTTGGGACTGATCGGCTTGCTCGCAGGCTGCGGCGTGGCGGCCCAATCGTGGTCGAAGCCGGCGCGCTGCTCCATCACCAGGTGCGGCGTGCGCAGCTGCCCAGTCGCCAGACCGCCAACACCGCGCACCAACTGCAGCGGCGTCACCTTCCACAGGCCCTGGCCGATGCTGGCATTGACCGTGTCACCCGGATACCAACGCTCCTTGTTCGCCTTGGCCTTGGCCGCCGGCGAGGGCAGGATGCCGCCGATCTCGCCGGCCAGGTCGATGCCGGTGGGCTGGCCGAAGCCGTAGCGCCCGCCCATGTAGTCGTCATAGCGCTCGATGCCCATGTCGATACCGAGCTGGTAGTAATAGGTATTGACCGATTGCGAGATGGATTTGCGCAGGTCGGTCCAGCCATGGCCGCCACGGTTGGCATCACCCCAGCCACGGCTGACGCCGGGCAGGTAGAACATGCCGCGCGACAGGATCTTGTCTTCGGGCCGGCGCAGGCCGCTGTCCAGGCCAGCCAGACCGAGGAAGGGCTTCACCGTCGAACCTGGTGCCACGCCACCGAGCACCAGCCGGTTGAACTGTGGCCGCGAGGGATTCTCGTTTAGGCGCTTGAAGTCAGCGTGCGAGATGCCGTTGACGAACAGATTGGGGTCGAACGACGGCAGGCTGACCATGGCAAGGATCTCGCCGGTGCGAGGATCGATCGCCACCGCCGAGCCCTCCTGCTCACCGAACGCCGCCACCATGGCGCGTTGCAGGTCGGCATCGATGGACAGCCGCAGATCGGTGCCCGATTGCGCCGGCACCCGCCCAACCGTGCGGATCGCGCGGCCCTGCACATTGGTCTCGACCTGCTCGTAGCCGATCTTGCCGCGCAGCTGGGTTTCGTAGAAACGCTCCAACCCGGACTTGCCGATGTGGGTCAGCGCCGCGTTGCCCTCGCCCAGCTCTTCCAGATCCTTGTCATCGACGCGCCCGACGTAGCCGATGATGTGGCCGAACAGGTCGCCATAGGGATAACGCCGGGTCAGATACGGTTCCAGCTCGACGCCCGGGTAGCGCCAGCGGTCCACCGCGAAGCGCGCCATTTCGTCATCGGTGACACGCAGTTTCAGCGTCACCGGCATGAACCCGCGGCGCGCCTTGCGCGATTGCTTGAAGCGCTCGATGTCCTCTTCGCTGAGCGAGAAGATCTTCTGCAGCCCGGCCAAGGTGGCGTCCATGTCCGCGACCTTGTCGGCGGTCACGTCCAAGCGGAAGGCCGGCACATTCTCTGCCAGCAGGCGACCGTTGCGGTCGTAGATCAGCCCACGCCCCGGGACCACCGGCCGGGCCTTGATGCGATTGGCTTCGGAGCGGGTGGCGTAGATATCGTGGTCCAGCACCTGCAGCTTGAAGTACCAGCCACCGAGAAAGCCCAGCGTCAGCAGGACGGCAAGGAAGCCGACCGCGGCACGGCGCCGGAATTGCTCGGCTTCAGCATGCGGATTCTTGTTCTGGCGGCGCGGAGCCATCGTCAGCGCCCACGCTTACCCAGCCGCACTGCATCCAGCAGCACATACAACGGCAACCACAACACCATGCCCAACAGCGGCGCCACCCAATAGCTCCACGGCACCAGCGGCTCACCCACCAACAGGTGGATGGCGGCGTCGATGACCCGATCGTTGAACAACAGCCCGCCCATCGCCAGCGCCTGCTGCGACAGCGGGAAAAAGCGGATCTGGGCGCGGAAGCGCTGCAGGATGAAGGCCATCATCACCAAGCGCAGCGCCTGCTCACCGAGGATGCCGCCCAGCATCACATCGGCCAGCAGGCCGATGCAGAAGGCGAACCCCAAGCCGACCTTGTCCGGGGTTTCGATCACCCAATAGGCAAGCACCAGCGCCAGCCAGTACGGGCGGAATGGCAGCACCACTTCAGGCAACGGGATCAACGCCAGCAACAGTGCAAGGACGAAACTGACCGGCATCACCCAGCCTTTGCCACGCAGACGACTCATGGACGCACCTGCGGCGAGGTCGGGTTATCAGCGGCTGCCGGTGTTGCGGTCGCAGGCACCTGGGCCGGCTCCGTTGCAGGCGGCATTACCGGCGGGGCCGGTTCGCGGACTTCTGCAGCGGGCACCGTGGCCGGCGCCGCGCTGGAGGCAGGCGCCACCGTCGTGGTGGTTGCCGCAGTTGCCTGCACCTCTCCCACCGGAGCAGGCGCGGCGGCCATGCGATTGGCCGGAGCGGCGGCCGGGCCGCCGGCATCCGTGGCTTCAAGCACTGCTGCGCTGCCATCGACCGCCGGCAACTGTGGCAGAGCCGGTACCGAGCGCAGCAACAGCACGTTGCGGCCGCGGTCCAGCTTGGCCGCAGGTTCCAGCTCGCCCACCAGGAAGGCATGGGTATCGTCCGGGCGCAGCTTCAGGATCCTGCCGACCGGAAAGCCGGCCGGGAAACGCCCACCGAGACCGGAAGTGACGATCTCATCGCCCACTTCCACGCCAGCGCTGAGCGGGATATCACGCAGCTCAAGACGGTCGCCGCGACCGTAGACAATCAGGCGCACGCCATTGCGCGCCACCGCTACCGGCACAGCGTGGTCAGGATCGGTCAGCAGCAGCACGGTCGAATGCGCAGGCGTCACCGCGATCACCTGGCCCATCAGTCCACCGGCATCGATCACCGCCTGGCCGACATGCACGCCGGCACTGCTGCCCGAATCCAGCACCAGCCGCTGTTTGACCGGATCCAGGTCGATATCGAGGATGGGCGCCAGCTGCACATCCAGGCCATTGCGTTCGGCCACGTTGAGCAGTTCGCGCAGCTGCGCGTTGTCCAGCGCCGCGGTCTGCAGGCGGGTGAGTCGCGCGTTGGCGACCAGCAGCTGGTTGCGCAGCTCGCGGTTTTCGCTGACCAGCTGGTTATGGCTGGCGGCGTTGTCCTTGACCGATGCCCCTACCCTGCCCGGCACACCGGCCAAGGCCCAGACCGGCTGCACCAGTACATTGGCCTGGGCGCGCAGGCGCGACATCCAGCCGCCCTGGTCGTCGAGCACGATCAAGGTGATGGCCAAGGCCAGGTACGCCAGCAGACGCAGCGTGCTGGCGGCGTCTCCCTGACGGGAGGCTACGGGAGGACCGGCGTAAGGGGGCACGGCAGAAGACTGGGAAGGATGGATCGGGAATGAAGAACGGAAACGGCGTGGCTTGCGTCACGCCGAGTGGTCGGGGAAACGAGCGCTGGGCACTGGATCAAGATGCAGGAAGCCCTGCCCCATTCCCGATTCCCCATTCTCCATTCCCTCCGACTTATTCCGGCGCGAAGAACTCGTTGCCGTGCATGTCCACCAGCTCCAGCGCACGACCACCACCGCGGGCCACGCAGGTCAGCGGATCGTCGGCCACCTGCACGTGCAGGCCGGTTTCTTCGGAGATCAGGCGGTCCAGGTCACGCAGCAGCGCGCCGCCACCGGTCAGCACGATGCCGCGCTCGGCGACGTCGGCGCACAGTTCCGGCGGGGTCTGCTCCAGTGCCAGCTTGACCGCCGAGACGATGCCCGACAGCGGCTCGTGCAGGGCTTCAAGCACCTCGTTGGAGCTGATCTTGATCATCTTCGGCACGCCCTCGGCGAGGTTGCGGCCGGAGATTTCCATCTCGATCACTTCCGCCTGCGGGTAGGCGCAGCCCAGCTCCACCTTGATGCGCTCGGCGGTGGCTTCACCGATCAGCATGCCGTGGTTGCGGCGTACGTAATTGGTGATGGATTCGTCGAAACGGTCGCCGCCGATACGCACCGAGGCCGAATAGACAATGCCGTTCAGCGAGATGACCGCAACTTCGGTGGTGCCACCGCCGATATCGATGACCATCGAACCGCGCGCCTCGGTGACCGGCATGCCGGCACCGATCGCAGCAGCCATCGGCTCTTCGATCAGGAACACATCACGTGCACCGGCCTCCTCGGCCGATTCCTTGATGGCGCGGCGCTCCACCTGGGTGGAGCCGGCCGGCACGCAGACCAGCACGCGCGGGCTGGGGCGCAGCACGCGCGACTTGTGCACCTTCTTGATGAAGTGCTTGAGCATCGCCTCGGTGTAGGTGAAGTCAGCGATGACGCCGTCCTTCATCGGGCGGATGGTGGTGATATGGCCCGGGGTACGGCCGAGCATCTGCTTGGCCTCGGCGCCGACGGCAGCCACGGAACGGGTGCCACCGATGGCACGGTCCTGACGCACGGCCACGACCGACGGCTCGTTCAGCACAATGCCCTGGCCGCGCACATAGATAAGGGTGTTGGCCGTGCCCAGGTCAATGGACAGGTCATTGGAGAACATGCCACGCAGCTTCTTGAACATCTGGGAAGTGATCCTGAGGGGTGTCGCGCCCACGCCGGTTGGCGAAAAAATGGGCAGAAAATGAGGGCAGTTAGCCTATCAACCCACCCCCGCCCGAGCAAGGAAAATCCTAGGGAATTCTGGGCTTTCGACCACTCCGGGCAGCTGCGGTACATCCTTGCTTGTGGCCGTGGACCGCCGCAGCCGGTAACCTTACGCACTTTGGCGCGCAGTCGCGCCGGGTCGACTGCGCGTGCGCGGCGGCTTTTTCCTTTTACGTATAGGCCTGTTCGCAATGTCCGCTTTGATCTGTGGTTCCCTTGCCTTTGACACCATCATGGTGTTCCCGGACCAGTTCAAGAACCACATCCTGCCGGACAAGGTGCACATCCTGAATGTGTCGTTCCTGGTGCCGCGCATGCGCCGCGAGCTGGGTGGCTGCGCCGGCAACATCGCCTACAACCTGAAGCTGCTGGGCGGCAGCCCGATCCCGATGGGTACCGTGGGCCAGGACTTCGGCCCGTACCGTGAGCACTTCGAGCGCATGGGCATCGACCTGAGCCAGGTACGGGTGCTGGAAGACATGTTCACCCCGCAGTGCTTCATCACCACCGACCACGACAACAACCAGATCACCGCCTTCCACCCGGGCGCGATGATGCGTTCGCACGAGAACCATGTGCGCGACGTGCCGGGCGTCACCTTCGGCATCGTTGCCCCGGACGGCCGCGAAGGCATGATCCAGAACGCCGCCGAGTTCGTGGAATGCGGCATTCCCTTCATCTTCGACCCGGGCCAGGCGCTGCCGCTGTTCAACGGCCCGGAACTGCGCGAGTTCATCGAGCAGGCCGACTACGTGGTGGTCAACGACTACGAGTCCAACCTGCTGCAGCAGCGCACCGGCTGGAGCGAGACCGACATCGTCGCCCGGACCAAGGCCTACATCACCACCCAGGGCCCGCGCGGCGCCATCATCCACACCCCGGAAAAGAGCTTCGACATCCCGCCGGCGCACGAGCGCCGCGTGGTCGACCCGACCGGCTGTGGCGACGCCTTCCGCGCCGGCCTGATCTTCGGCATCGAGAAGGGCATGGACTGGCTGACCGTCGGCCGCATGAGCAACCTGATGGGCGCGCTGAAGGTGGAACACCCGGGCACGCAGAACCAGCGCTTCGACTTCGCCGAGTTCAACGACCAGTTCAAGCAGCAATTCGGCTACGGCCTCTAAGAAAAAACGGCGCCTCGGCGCCGTTTTTTTTTGCATGGGTCGCCGACCGGGCAAACGGCAAACCGTAACCGGTAGTGCCGAGCCATGCTCGGCAGGGGCTTTACAAGCGAAAAGCTCCCCTCACCCCAACCCCCGCTCCGCGCCCCGGCCCTTGCGCTGGCGCAAGTTCGTTCAACAGGGGCACAAACCGATGGTTTGTAAACGCCCCTCTTTCACCCCGCAAGCGGGAGAGGGGCTCAAAGCGTAGTGCCGAGCCATGCTCGGCAGAGGCCTTACCGGCAAGCCGCAGGCCGCATGACATCTGTAGGAGCGGCGTAAGCCGCGAAGCTGGTGATGCTGGATTGCAGGCGAATTCGGCAATCTGATGGTGCGCGAGCTTCGCGGCTTACGCCGCTCCTACAAGTGGCTTCACCGGTAACGCCTCAGCCGAGCATGGCTCGGCTCTACCGGGATTCTCCAGCCCGCCACTGCTGCAGCAGCTGCGCACAATCCCGCAGCTGCCACTGCGCCATGCCCGGCCACGGATCATCCGGCACATTGACCAGGACCCCCGGCACACCTGCTGCTTTCGCCGTGGCCAGATCGTAGTAATGATCCCCGACCATCCGCATCTGCGCCGGCAGCACCTGCCAGCGCTCGGCAAAGAACTGCAGGCCAGCCGGCGACGGCTTTGGCTCCACTTCCCAGCGGCCGATGATCTCATCGACAGCAAAACACTCCGCCACACCAATCGCCGCCAGGGTCACTTCAGCCAGCTCACGCGCATTGCGGGTGAGGATGCCCAAACGGCACCCAGCGGCATGCAGCGCGCGGATCAAGGCCACCGCTCCCGGCGCCGCGACCGACGCTTCGGCCAGTTCCCGCTCGTGCTGCATCAGCCAGGCATGGCTATCCGCGGCCTGCTGCGCCGGCAGGCTGGCCAGATGCTCAAGAATGTCCGCGCCGGATGGAATCTGCAGCTCGCGCCGGATCAATTCAAAGTCATGCACCGGCTCGGTCAGGGTGCCGTCCATGTCGAACACCCAATGACGGCTGGCGGCAACGTCGCAACGCCCCGCCACATCAGCGAGCACCGGCATCAATCCCAGTTCGGCATCTGGCTGCCATCCAGCCCGCCAACCTCGAACACCGCCTTGCGGGTGCCACCGGCCAGCACCGGGAACTCGATCTCGATGACCTTGGCCTTGCGTGCCTGCCGCCACAGGCCGCGGTTGTCGTCGATGAACATGGCGATGGCCTCATCGGTATCCGGGCGATGCGCGGCCATGTTGCGGGCCGGCGCACCATCGACGCTGACCTTGACCTGGCAGGCGCGGTAGCAGGCCTTGGCGAAGTCGCTGGACTGCAGCACCAGGTAGGAGTGGCGCTTCCACTCCGGGTGATCACGGAACACCAGGTTCACCTGCTTGGCGCCGGTGCTGTCCACTTCCACGCGGTCCTTGCTGTAGATCGCCGCCGAACGCTGGGTGCCGCCCTTGACCGGCACCTGGTTGTAATTCCACAAGGCCTGCATGCGACGCAGCTCGCTGGCCGCAGCCGCCTTCTCCCGAACCTCGGCAAAGCCCGGCTCGATGCGCTTGGCGGTTTCCGAATCGGGGAATTGATCGAGCAGCGCGGCGCCGTGTATGCGGGCCTTTTCCCAATCGGTGGCGGTGATCGCAGCGTCGTACAGCTTGCCAATGCCTTCGGCGTCCGCTTCGCGCTTGGCCCGCTCCTGGGCGGCGGCGGCCTCTTGCTGCTGGCGCTCGGCCTCCGGGTTGCTGCAGGCAGTCAGGGCAAAGACGCAAAGCGCGCCGAGGATCAGGGGTTTCATCAAACAGCTCCAGTGAACGGGGCGCGTGGTGAGCGCGATAGGCTTCACTTTAGAGCATGTTGGGACGCGGGATCAGCGCCTGCCGTTGGCATCAATACCGTCAAGCTCACCCACCCGCCACCAATGCGTTGAAGGCGCAGGCGCACGGATATCCAGACGCTCGCCCATCTGCGGCGCGGTCAGCTCCACGCCCTGCTCCGCCGCCAGCGCGGTAATCCGCTCGAACGGCTCCGTCCACGCATGCAGGGCCAGATCAAACGTGCCATTGTGGATCGGCATCATCACCTTGCCGCGTACATCCAGGTGCGCCTGCAGGCTCTGCTCCGGCTGCATGTGCACGCCGGGCCACTGCTCGTCGTAAGCACCGGTCTCGACCATCGCCAGGTCGAACGGACCGTAACGCTCGCCGATCTTCGCAAAGCCATCGAAGTAACCACTGTCGCCGCTGAAGAAAATGCGTGTGCGACCGGTATCGATCACCCACGATGCCCACAAGGTGCGGTTGCCGTCGGACAAACCGCGACCAGAGAAGTGCTGCGCAGGTGTTGCCGCGATTTTCAGGCCTTCAATCCGCGTTTCCTGCCACCAGTCGAGCTGGGTGATCTTCTCCTGCGGCACGCCCCAGGCAAGCAGGCGATCGCCCACGCCCAGCGCAGTGACGAAGTGCCGCACCTTCGGCGCCAGCGCCAACACCGCGTCATGGTCCAGGTGATCGTAGTGGTCGTGGGAGATGATGACGCCGGTGATCTCGGGCAACTCCTCGATCGACAGCGGCGGTGCATGGAAGCGCTTCGGCCCCATGAACGAGAACGGCGACACCCGCTCGGAGAACACCGGATCGGTCAACCAGAAGTGTCCGTCCAGTTTCATCAGCATGGTCGAATGGCCCAGCCGCCACAGGCTGTCGTCCGGCGCGTCCAGCAGCGCCTGCCGGGTCAAGGCATGCACCGGGATCGCCACCTGCGGCGTGGCATCGGCCGGCTTGTCGAACAGGAAGCGCCACCATACCTTCACGCCACGCACGAAACCAAGCGGGGCCTGCTTGGCCACGTTGTGGAAACGCCCCTCGCCGTATTGCGGCGACTGGTCATAGGAAGCGGCGGGATGCGCACCGCAGGTCAACAAGCCAATGGACATGGCGATCAACACCGTAATGGGGAGAAGGAAACGAGGCAGGCGACGCTTCATGGCTGGGCTTGCCGGCAAAAGTACACTGGCGAGTCTACTTCCATTTCAAGGAAAGTAAACTGAACGGTGTAAAATGAGCAGATGACCGAAGCCAAGCGCCCGCTCCGCCTGACCGACCGCAAACGCGAGGCCATCCTGCGCGCGGCTGTAGCCGAGTTCCGCGAGCTGGGCTTTGCCGGCACCAGCATGGACCGCGTCGCCGCTGCCGCTGAGGTGTCCAAGCGCACGGTCTACAACCATTTCGCCAGCAAGGACGAGCTGTTCACCGCCATCCTCTGGCAGCTGTGGGAGGCCAGCCAATCGCTGGACGCCCTCGCCTACGATCCGGCCCGACCACTGCGCGAGCAGTTGCTGGCCTTCATCGCGCAGAAGCTGCGCCTGCTCAGCGACGCCAGCTTCATCGACCTGTCGCGGGTGGCCATGGCCGAGCTGGTGCATGCACCGGAACGCGCACGGGTGATGATGGACAAGCTGGCCGAGAAGGAAGAAGGCCTGACCACGTGGATCCGCGCCGCGCAGGCCGATGGCCGCCTGCGCGATAACATCGCCCCAGCCGACGCCGCCCATCAGCTGCAGGGCATGGTCAAGGCGTTCGCGTTCTGGCCACAGATCGCGATGGGTGCCGCGCCCTTGGACGCCAGCGCGCAGCAGCGGGTGATGCACGACTGCGTGGACATGTTCCTGGCGGTGCGCGCACGCACGCCCTGAGTACGGCGCGGAGCCACTCCGGCAGCCCGCCGCAGGGATCATCGTCCGGCCGCACGAACGACCGGAGTGACTACAGATGTAGTTACCTTTGACACTGCGACGGCAAGGCTGCCATTCGTACACTCCGCGAACACGCCCATCGGGCCCTTCGCAGACACACGCAACGTGCGCACTTCACTGAAATGGTCTTCGCTGTTGTTGTCCGTACTGCCGCTCCACGCCCTCGCCGCCGAGCAATGGATCCTGGCCACCGATCTATGGGGCAACAGCGCCAAGCAGACCTTGAATCTGGACGTAAAGGGCGCGCGTGTCAGCGGGACACTGGGCGGTGATCCGA
>Ga0308157_10003959_pt1 | contig 20475 bp, 23 predicted proteins | sample PhyBR1_FD_201035 | JGI IMG/M metagenome (GOLD analysis project Ga0308157, IMG submission 201035) | Phyllosphere microbial communities from UC Gill Tract Community Farm, Albany, California, United States - DLSLB.R1 | ecosystem: Host-associated > Plants > Phyllosphere > Unclassified | place: USA...
GCGTTTCAGAAGTAAGCCTGCTCACATTGGTGTATCCTTCCCTGTAAATTCCCCGTTTTCAGAGTTATTTGTCATGAAAGAAGTCGAAAAGAACGAAATTAAACGCCTGAGCGACCGCCTGGATCTCATCCGCCACCAGATGGCTGGCCTCTCGCTGGTCGAGTCCGCCGAGAAGTATGCCGAGCTGGAAAAAGAGGCCGCCACGCTGGAGACAGAAATCGAGCGCCTGCGCGAAGTCAAAGGCCAGAAGCTGAGCAAAGAAGCGCAGAAGCTGATGGACATGCCGCACCGCCGTGCGATCACTAAAAAAGAGCAGGCCGACATGGGCAAGCTGAAAAAAAGCGTCCGTGGTCTGGTGGTCGTGCACCCGATGACCGAACTTGGCCGCGAAATGGGCCTGAAAGAGATGACGGGTTTTTGTAAGACCGCGTTCTGATACTCTTACAACCTCTGCCTCTGGCAGAGGTTGTATTAAGCCAATCAACGCATATCGAGAACCAGTCTAATATTTGACGCAGGTATACTGCAGCGAGTAAGGACTACTCACAGTGAATATACTGTCTCTTATGTTCTTGATATTAAGCGTTAAAGTTTTATTGTCACTGGTGTTTTCTAGCCACATTTGATCAAATGTATTATCCGAGGTCGTATCAAGCGGGGCTGCGACGATTCTATTAATTTTATAAGTGAACGTATCTTTATCGATTTTAATACCATTAGAAAGATATATTGTGCGCTCGAGATACATATTTGCGTCAGGTGATTTCACATAACCATTGAAATGGATCATACCCTCTTTTCTTTCATTGTAGAGCTGCAAATTTTCAACAATGGAAAAGACTAAAGGGCCATTTTGCACATCAATCGTTGCTCTGCTAAATGCCTTGCATTTCAGAGGGGACACCGTTTCATTGCCTCTCAGGAAAAGCGTAAGAGAGATCAACATAATCGTTGCCAACAATCCCACACTCAGCCATATTGTCTTCATTGCGTTTTATCCCATCTGTAGCGGTAGAAATTATCACATGAAATAACAACGCGGTCTTTCCCGGCATGGCAATACGACAAGACCTCTCTTGAATCAACTTTATCAGACAGACTCGTTTCACTGTTATAGATGATCACATCATTTTTCTTACATTGAATGCCATTATTTTTCATGATGCTCATGATTTTGCTTAATGCTTCTTTCTTTTCTTCATCAGAAATATATTTTAGATAATAAATATCGCATTCATTATGTTGTTCATGAAGCACCGTCGCACCGTTATTTGTATCACCATAATAAAAGTATCCGAAAGCCGCCCCTATAAGCAAAGTAAGAATAATACTACCAATGAAAAAATGGCGCTGGAAATGGCCAGAAGGCGTAACAATGGATGGGGACGGGTCCGGAGAAGAAGGATCCGTTTCCAGAATCTCAATGCTGATAGCCGCATTCAGCCTGAACCCCAGCTTCGGCAAAGTAATAATGAGTTCATGACAGCCAAGCAGAGAAAGGTTACGGCGAAGAATACTGACGTATTGATTTAAGTTATTTCCAGAGGCATGCAGGCCATGCTTATCCCAGACGGTTTCCAGAAGATATTCACGCGTCAGCTCTCTTCCTTCAGACGACAAAAACGTCTCCAGCAATCGTGCAGCAGGTAAAGCCAGCCTGATTACATCCTCGCTGGAAGGCAAATGCAGGGTGCCGTCGTCGGTATTAAATACAACTAATCTATCAATGAGATATTTCATTTTGCCCTGATCTACATGCCGCATCTGCAAGAAGTATACAGGTTAAATGTCGCGATCTGAACTCTGCCATCCACTGCAATGGGAGATCGGGAATGCCTTACAATCCAAAATATAAAACCAAGAAAATATAACCCACCGGAATAAAAACCTATATATCTCATCATTTATGAATTAAATTGCTTGCGAACTGCAATTATTGTTTCCTGAGCCAGCGGCTAGAACTGCAGGCGAAAGCTAAAAAAAATGCTTTTGAACGGGAACATAATTGTGAATATTGCATTAACTGATTTTTTAACTGGCTTTTCCATAGCGCTCGACCGGCTAACTCCAGAAAGTGGAAACCGAGGATTACGACGCGCTTTTATCGCTATGACTCTTTTACGTCAGCAAGGCGCCAGTGAGTCTGTACAACAAAGGGTATATGTTGCAGCATTACTTTATGAACTAGGTTCGAAAAGAAGCTGGGTTTTATCCGATTGCCAAAAAGCTTTTAGCCAGGTATCGATAATATCAGACAGTATGCCTCTTATATTTGAAAAAAATGAACCACATCCCCATTGTCGTTTACTCGACCTGGTTGATAATTTTGATCTCCTCACCTTGAATGAACATCATCCAGGTCAATATCCTGCATCTGCCATTGAAACCTTGTGCGATTCTATCGGCTCCCGCTACTCACTGGATGACATCCTCTCTCTGCGTGAACTTGAATACTATCCTGACATCTGGGGAAAGCTCGCCTCACCCAGCTTATTAAATGATGTTCGGGCACTGTCTCCCTTTTCATCCCGAACGCTGACTGAGGATGACCTGAACCAGGTCGCAACTCTCATCGCCAGTATAGTTGACCTGCATTGCCTGTATAGCGTGCCCTATTCACCTCTGGTGGCTAAATATTGTGTCAAACTTGCTCGAATGTACGGCTTCTCGCAGTCGGGAATTAAGGAGCTGCGCCTGGCTGGCTTGCTTCATGGGCTAGGAAGACTTGCTTTTCCCGCCGGGCTTCTTACGAAGTCGTGCGCTTTGCCTGATAACACCATGGCATATTTAAAAGCGTACCCAATAACGACTCGCGAAATCCTTTCCTCAATACCAGGTATGTTCAGGACAGGAATGATTGCAAGTAGCCCTCATGAACAGCCTGACGGTAAGGGGTTTCCTGAGGGTTTATACGGCACACAGCTAGATCTCAGTGCCAGAATTATTTCAGTCGCCTGTGAGTATGTCTCTCTGCGTTTTAGCGCTAACGGCCGTTCACAATGCTCAACTACAGATGCAATCAGCCAGATGCAAATAAAAGCGGCAGCCGGTTCACTGGATCCTGACGTGGTTAACGCACTGAACATGGTTATTAAAGACGAAGAAGTGAATGCCTATAAAAGCATCAAGTTTGATGAGTTACTGGAAGGAATAAATAATGTTAAGGATTATATTTGAAGTTTTTACGGTATTGATTTCGTTCTGGTACATCATATGGATATTGCTGATAAGTTCCGGGAAATTCTAACGCCTGCTTATGCCGCTTACCCGGTGAGCCATTAGCGATAAAAGGCAACAAGTAATCCTTTAGTACGTGCGGCGTTCAGCCACTTTAACTGCATATGACCTACATTTCCTGGCAGGGCGAACGTCTGGTTATCTACAGAAGAAACATGATAAGAAGCCGTATGGTGTGCATTCTGTTTAGTGCAGTTTGAGCTGATATTGCCGTGTGACGTAGAAATGTGACATACCGCCTCGGTAATCATCCCCTGAAATGAGACGGATGTTTGTGATGCTGCTGAACAGTTGGTAGCGAAAGCAAAAATCATCAGGGCCAGGAAATAACGCATCATATTCATCTCTTTTAGAAAAATCTGGTTGGCTGCACTGCCAACCTCTGATGCATCTATATAACCATACATCGCCATCAAAGTGGTATCTTATGCTGCACAGCTCAAACATATAGATATTTATATTGGTTTTTAGATTGCTAACAATAAAAACAAGCATTAAATGCTTTTTTTCATCTCCTGAGAGATTGCTAAATACCACTACTCCTGGACATTTATCATCAAAATGAGTGCATCTGGAGATGTAAGGGGCGGCAAGCGAAGAAATTACCGTAACAACGTAGCCATTGTAAGCCATCGGGAAGTGATTACTGGGGAACGATACAGAGAGAACGGGCAAACTGTCTCAGATGAAAAGCATCCTGGGGTATAAAAAGAATGTAGTCATCCCTCAGACTGCTGCAAAAGTGCGAGTTGTACGGGTTTTGTCAGCGGCGCTACACGTGCAAAAGGCGACAAATAACAGCGCTATTTATTGATGATGATGAGAGTGTGGCGAGGGATGTGACATCCGGCAAGAAAGGCGATTGATAAACTGATAACCAGGTTTGCCACACACCGCAGGGATGAATTCATCCCAGTGGTATTGTGGCTTTCATCAGAAAAAATTATTTAGTAGCCGTTGCAGGTAAAAATATAGCTGAGGGGCGTGCCGATGAGATAAAGATTCTCAGACAGGTGGTTGATATCAAAAGAAATAAGGGAACTGTCTCCTGTTAGCTCCATCAACAATGGCTCAAATTCCCGATCGCTTAACGTATCGTTTACAGATTTATGAATATTGGTAATGTTAAAGAGCCACGAGTGTTTGTAGGCTTTTTTCCCATTGTTCATGTAGATTATGCGATGCAGTTTTTTTCGTCCCTCACTCGTTGAAGCATATCCTTCCAGCGTAAGATAAGCTGTATCGTGCCCCGATACCCGTAGATCCTGATTAACCATGATTTCTTCATTCTCAAGGAAATAGCGCGTTGGCCCATTGCAGCGAAAATCCTCGTACTTATCATCACTTTTAGTTTCAAAGAATGAAAATACAACCCCCACAAGAAAAAGGGCACTCAGGAAGAGGATGGCATATTTTTTTCTATTCATGATGTCTTTTCCAGTCCGAATAAAAAAAGTCAGTACAATTTGCTAACGTTTTTCCGCTCACATTATGGCAATACGAAAAGAAAGTCCGTCCATAGTCATTTTCATCCGGGATGGGGTCGACATTGTCAAACAGAAGAGTATTTCCTGCATCGCACTTAAGTTTCAGGTCCTTAAGCATCTCATTAATTTGAACTTTCGCGCGGATTTTCTCATTCTCGCTAAATTTATGTAAATAAAGCGCTTTACAGCCCGGAGCAACTTCAACCAAATCGCTGCTGACAATATCGTAGTGGGACGTAGACTGCTTGAGGGCGATGAAAACGGCTAAGGGAACGAGAATACATAGAAAAGCGATAACCAGAATCTTAAGATCTTTACCGTTTTGTTTACGCATTGGTCTATTTTCAGGTTCATTAACCTGATCACCGGGACCACTACGCGTTTCAATCTTGATATCAGTATTAAGACGAAAACCAATTTTTGGGATAGTGATAAACAGATTATCACACCCATGATTGGCAAGCGTTCGTCTAAGCATGCTCATGTATTGATTGAGATTGTTGTTGGACCCTCTTAGCCCATTTTTATCCCATACCTCTGTCAGCAAGTAATCACGGGTAACTAACTCACCTTCCGACAAGATAAGCAGCTCCAGCAACTGACTTGCAGGTATACTGAGCTTAATAAATTCATCATTATCACCGCATTCGATCGTATGGTCGGCGGGGTTAAATAACATGTTGTCAGATATGTAATAAAGCACAGTCGCAATCACTGAAAAAAAGTGGAGTCGAACTTTATCAGATCCCCTAAGAGAGAAAACGATCGGTAGCTATACGAAACCTAAACAACAATAAACACCCTCGCTCCTTTACGCCATGAGGTAACATTCACCCACTACATTTTACAATCTCTTAATGTGGGTGGATTTATTTCTACGTTTATCTTTCATGAAATACACAGATCAAAAAATTTATAGAACGATAAGCAATAGCCCTCCGGTAAGAACCAATCCAGTGCCAAGCAACCTTAAACGAGACAATTTAAGATTTCCATTTAAAGCAACCCAGATCATATTCATACACAAGCAGGCGCCTGCTATGGTGATGCAGATAAGTGCAAAATCCAGGTAAGCGACATAGCTTGATAACGTATAATAAGACAACAATAAAGTGACTACATAAATAGAAAACGCCATTTTTCTGTTCAATCGCTGAGAGCCGGAGAGCAATGCCACCCCTAAAGAACGCGTCATGATGGTAACAATAAAATAACAGGTTAAATGTACGGTTTGCATCAATTAAAATCTTCTACTTTTGTCTTCATCAGGATGAAAAAACCAGCCAGTAGCATTATCCAGGCAAGACATGCTCCTGGAGACGGTTTTATATCGAAGAATACATAGTTAGCCACGACTGCCGTAAGCATTATTGCCCCGGTAATAATTGCGCAACTAACAATGCTGCCTTCCCGATCGTCTTTTTTCTTCGACCATGAAATGACGTAACCACCGCTCATCTGGACAAACGCACTGCACCAAAAAAAGAGATCGCTGGAGGAATAAACGGCCCACGCCATCAGGCACGTTGCCACAACGCTGCTGAAGATGGTGATAAGTAAGCCATATTTACTACTACTTAACCACATGATAGCTCCCAGAATTATCATTTTCGTCGGGCTCAAATAACACCACTGGCCGCTGCTTACAGCAAGATAAAAAGGTCCATCGAATATAATTAGATTTTTATCCTGTATTTAGAACATGATTTACAAATTAGCTCTGATGTTATGAGGAGATAACAGAATCCAGTACCAGCACAAGAACGTATGCCATCCAGGATGACATACGATTTAACTGATTGATTTTTGTTCTACTTGAGCGTGATGAGAACCGTGGCATCAGCGGAAAATCTTCCGTAATGGGCGGTCTCTCCGGGGACAGTAATTAAACGCGCGCGATAGGAAAAGGACGGGGAAGCATGGCTGATCACGGTATTAAACACCACCGGCATATTATGGTCATCGGCAATCTGAATGCCAATATTGCCAAGTTGAGTCGGTAGCGTATTGCTATCGATAAGATCGCCATGGTAGGTGAACTGTAGATCAACTTTTCCATAATCATTGGGGTTCAGGCAAATAACGGGGATTTTAAAGCCGACACTGGGTAAATTTTCTCCGTTCTTATTTAGCGTGAAGGACGGGAAAGTGACTTTGATTCGCTGAGTTGTCACCCCGCAAAGCGTGGTATTAACAATCAACGCGGGTGGGTTTATGCGCAACAGCGGATGTGTCTTACCGTAGATGCTCAGTGACGGTATCGCGTACCGTCCCCCATGGAGATTACCAATTTTATAGAGACGAAGAGAGAGACTTTCTCCTGGGATCCAGTCTGAAAGACTCGAAATACATCGATTGTTGTCTTTATCGCAAAGGCTGAAACCAATTCCCGGTACAGTTGTTTTAAAAATACTTCGTGAGGTGTCCCACATCCCGGCATCGGTGGCAATGGAAAGCTGTGTTTCATTTAACGCACTGGCAGCCAGGGAAGAGAGGGGTAATGTTTTTAACAGGGTTCCATCCTCTTGTCCTGCCATATTTTGCAATGTTATTGCTGGCATATTTTGCATCAGAGTCGTGGCAGAGGTGGAGAATGAGACAACCAGCGCCAGCAGAGCGCCGTTTTTTATCGGCATTGTAATTCCCATATGTGCTTTTTCTTGTTAACTCCATTGAGATCAATAGTACAGACGGCATGAGTAGACGAGTCGCTGGCATGATAGGGCCAGCGATGTTGAAGAATATCCAGCGCGATTAATCCCCCGGCTGAAACGATCCCGACACGTTGATTATCAGCATCATAAATTTGCGACCCAAACGGTTCAGGATCGCCCTTTGTACTGTAAATGTGCGCATATTGAATCTGTACCCGCCTGGCTTTGGTATCGACTTCCACAATGGCCCCCGCGCGTGGAGCGGTTTGATAGATGTTACTGTCGATCTCGATCTGTTGATTTAGCCCCTCGGAAGAGAGTGATGTTTCGTTATAGCGATATGGTGAAACGTCATTCACAATCGCGTTGCCGAAATAATCCGTCGTGACGTCATTAACGTCAGTGATATGCAGCCCTGATATACGATCGGTGTGGACTAAGATGCTACTCACACCAAGGGGTTGTCCAAAGGTAATGCCATGATGATGAACGACCATGGAGCCATTCAACCCGATGCTCAGCTCTTTGCTGTCTCCCCCCTGGCTCCAGCCCGCGCTGAGGTTTCCTTTACTGGCGCTCCAGTTCAGCGAGGAGTCATATTGCTGCTGCCCCGCCGTTGACGATACGCCAGAGTCGAAATTCAGGCTGTCGTCATCGAGCAAACTCCCCGAGAGCGAAAGGCGGCTATCTGTTGCTGTCCCATGTGACTGGCTATAGTTGACGTAATATTTTTCCTCTTTACCCAGCGGTATTGAGGCATTGAACGAGACACTGTTTTCAGAACTGTCGCCATAGCGATGGGTAATATTGGCAATGAATTGCATATCCCGGAGACTAAAGACCATGCTGCCGCCCATCTCCCTGCTCGTTTCACGCTTAAATCCATACTGCTGCGTGTAGTTTAGCGTCAGGTTTACAGCGCCTAACTGCTGGCTGAGCTGTAAGGCATATCGCGATTTATAATCACTTTTAGGCGAAGCCCTTACCGCATCTTCGAAGTCGGAATAGCCCTGGGATAATTTATTTTCCGCGGTAAAATAGAGATAGCTGTCTGTCAGGCCAATGCTATGCGTCAGGCCAGATTTAATGACATAACCTTGTTTCTTCTGTATGAAATCACTTTGGCTTTTATTTAACGTCGCGTAAATACCACCCAGCCATCTGATATTTGCTCCCGTGCCAGCAGCAACATTCAGGTAGTGGTTTGCATATTGAAAACCGTTGATGAGTGTTATCGCGTTCGAAACACCGTACAGGCCATTAGCTTCGAGTAATTGTGGAGCAGAGGATAACGTCCGGTTACGTCCAAGGTAGACGCTGTAGCGAAAGACGTTTTCAGGCACCAGAACGTTGACGGAATTGTAAGGCTGGATGAAGTGTCGGTTTTCGCCGTTTGCCTCGATAACTGAAATATCCAGATCCCCTGCATTTGACGAGGCTGGGATATCTTTTAAGGCAAAGGGACCAGGCGTGACCTTCCGTGTAGCGATTACCAGGTCGTTTTGCTTAATAATGACAGTAGCATTCGATTTTGCTACGCCCGAAATCACCGGAGCATAGGTTCGCTGAGCGTTCGAGAGCATATCAGTGCTTGTGGCGAGTTTCACACCACGAAGATTCTGGGAGGGAAACAGATCGCCCGAGGTAAAGAAATCACCGGCAACGGCTGTACTTCGTAATGCATCCACATCATGACTGATATAACTTGTGCTGCTGACGTAATGCATTCCAGAGTCGTCGGATTTTGTCATAAATCCGTTGTTTCTGAACTGAAAGCCAGCCAGATTAATACCATTAGTAAAATTTCCGTAAAATGATTTAACATGCGTCGTGCTACGCGTATCATCGTAATTAAGGTTATAGGTGGTAAACGCTGAATTGATACCATCCTGCCATTTTTCAGGAGGCGCGATATCATTTATCGAGGTAATATTTAGGTATTTCTGCGGGATCGTAATTGAGAGTGTGTTTTCACCCTGATCCAGTTGCATGCTGGTTTCTGGAATATAATCCTCTAGCGGTCTGGGATCGTCATAGCAGTGTTCAATTACCACGCCCCACTGCTTGAGGGTGTTACAGGAAAAAACTGCGCTAATTTTATCAGCGCTGATTTTTTTATATGTAATCTGTTGCTCCGGTAGTTCTTTATCATTCAGATAGACGGTCAGGGAATATTCACCTGGTAACACGTCATTTCCTTTATCAAACTCAGCAGCATCCTTTATGCTTACACCGCCAACATCCTCGAAGAAAGAGAGGTCATATTTTTCTTCTGAGTGGGCGGTTGAAAAAATAAAGAAAACAAGAGAAAAAATAGCATTTTTCTTCATGTGATGCTGTTCAGCTTAAATATTAATCAGGTACAGAAGAGCAGCAAATAACCCTGCCGCTTACGTGGCAGGGGCCATCCGTTTATTTATAATATATTTCAAATACAGCATCGGTAGCGAGTTTACCACCAGTAACATCGCCCGATGCACGAACGTATTTCGTGCTAAGTTGAAGTGTATTATCATTGTTCAGGAAGGCGTTAGTGAGGCCTGCAGTATCGCTATTTAGCTCTTGCCCGATTGGCAGGACGGTATTTCCGTCGCCGCTAAAGATCTGCAGCCCCATTCCTTTCGCTGTACCGTGGGTATTTTCAAGAATATTGTTCTCTCCTTGCCCCGTAATTTTCATATGCATCCTGCTGGCTTGAAATTGATCTGCACATGAAATATGGAGAGAAAAATCTTTCTTTTGCGTATTTAATGCTGGCTGTCCCTCTGCCAGTTTATCAAATGCCGCAGTACTCACCACAGGCAGCACCACCTTCATCGATTTACCTTTAAAAGAACACGTCGGTTCTTCAACTAACCCGTTAAAATGAACGGTAGTTGAAGCGTGCAGAGCTGTCGCATTGGCGTTGTCTGTCGACGTGCCTGCAAAAGCAGAACCGGCAACACCAGTGAGAGCAAACGCCATTGCCAAAGAAGTCAATTTTTTCATTATATATCCACTTTTTTATAAAGAACTCATCGAATTTGTGATGAAGCCATCTCTGTTACGTCACCAAAATCGCTGATAGCGTTCCAGGAGATAGAATTAACTTTTGCCATACCTTGCAGCTGCACAGCTTTTGTTGAAAAGGGAGAAATCATATCGACGTCAATCTTTGTATGACCATCAATCATCGCGTGATCAATGGTGATAAAATAAGGGGTCGGATTATTTACCTCAATGTTTTTACCCGCGCGCCGCCACGTTAATTTTTTCCATGCGTCGCCAGATTCAGGTTCAATACCTGCAGGGCGATAAAATACTTTTATCTTTGTTTGCATCGCCAATAACAGTTCAGAACTCGAAGAGTTGGCATCAACACGAGGGATCTCTTTCACGTTGAGCCAGAAGAGTTGCTCACTTTTATTATTTTTTAAAGCTGGGTCGACCAGGCTAAATCTTAACTCAACTTTATGATTAGCTTTTATTTGTGCGACAGGCGGCTCAACCAAAATATCTTGCTGCGGTTTACCTGCGCCATCTTCCACCCAGCTCTGCATTAAATAATCATTGTCTGTCGGGTTATCAACTTTTATTGACACCTGGTTTTCGCTTGCCGGAAATATAACCCTTGTTCCACTCAGCACCAGCGCCGCTCTGGCGTTAAAAAACGGCAGCAGCACCGCTATAACCAGCAGTGCTCCGTTGCGTAAACGTTTCCAAGAAAACATATCGTTAACCTATCTAAATACCGGGAAGATGCCTGGAAGCAGTTCGCTCTCATCACAAAATAGAAATTTCGCCTTTTAAGCAGAATAGGTCTTTCGGAAAGAAGTTTCCTAAACGATTCAAAAATAGTTTTTATGGAGGCTGTGCCGGGTGAACGTTTATCAGCATAAGTGAAACTATCAATACCTAAATGTTAAAAAAATCGCACTACGAAAACATGCCATCCTGATATTGGTCCTACCAATAGACGAAAAAAATCCCCATGATTCACAAAACCATCGTTTACATCACAAAACCATTGCCGACATTCAACATTTAGTTAACCATTTATTGTCATTAACCCTACAACACAACATTGGCAGGACCACTTTTACACAGACTGTGACGCAGAGATGAGCGGAGACTCGCCCGCAGCGCAGGCTGTCTGGTCCCCAGGAGACCTGCATGAGCCTCTGGCAACAAAACTACGACCCGGCCGGCAATATCTGGCTCTCGAGCCTGATCGCATCGCTTCCGATCCTGTTCTTCTTCTTTGCGCTGATTAAGCTCAAGCTGAAGGGCTACCTCGCCGCGACATATACCGTTGCCATCGCCCTGATGGTGGCGCTGTTCTTCTACAAAATGCCGGTCGAACGCGCGCTGGCCTCTGTCGTTTATGGTTTCTTCTACGGCCTGTGGCCGATTGCGTGGATCATCATCGCGGCGGTGTTTGTCTATAAAATCTCGGTGAAAACCGGGCAGTTCGACATTATCCGCTCGTCGATTCTCTCCATCACGCCGGACCAGCGCCTGCAGATGCTGATTGTCGGCTTCTCCTTCGGAGCGTTTCTGGAAGGGGCGGCAGGTTTTGGCGCGCCGGTGGCGATCACCGCTGCGCTGCTGGTTGGCCTGGGCTTTAACCCGCTGTATGCCGCGGGCCTGTGTCTGATTGTGAACACCGCGCCTGTAGCGTTTGGCGCGATGGGTATTCCGATTCTGGTCGCAGGCCAGGTGACCGGGCTGGACAGCTTTGAGATTGGTCAGATGGTTGGCCGCCAGCTGCCATTCCTGACCATTATCGTCCTGTTCTGGATCATGGCGATTATGGACGGCTGGCGCGGCGTGAAAGAGACCTGGCCTGCGGTAATGGTGGCGGGCGGTTCGTTCGCTATCGCGCAGTACCTCAGCTCGAACTTCCTCGGCCCGGAGCTGCCGGACATTATCTCTTCGCTGGTCTCTCTGGTCTGTCTGACCCTGTTCCTGAAACGCTGGCAGCCGGTACGTATTTTCCGCTTCGCCGATATGGGTGCTTCGCAGGTGGATCAAACCCTGGCGCGTACGGGCTATACCGCAGGCCAGGTGGTACGCGCCTGGTCGCCGTTCCTGTTCCTGACCGCAACGGTCACGCTGTGGAGCATCCCGCCGTTTAAAGCCCTGTTCGCCCCGGGCGGCGCGCTGTACGACATGGTGATTAATATCTCTGTGCCGTTCCTCGACAAGATGGTCGCTCGTATGCCGCCGGTGGTGCACGCCACCACGCCGTATGCCGCGGTCTATAAATTTGACTGGTTCTCTGCCACCGGTACCGCCATCCTGTTTGCCGCACTCCTTTCCGTGGTGTGGCTGCGCATGAAGCCTGCAGCCGCGGTGCAGACCTTTGCGGCGACCATTAAAGAGCTGATGCTGCCGATTTACTCCATCGGCATGGTGCTGGCGTTCGCGTTTATCTCGAACTACTCCGGCCTGTCATCGACCCTGGCACTGGCGCTGGCCCATACCAGTCACGCCTTCACCTTCTTCTCGCCGTTCCTCGGCTGGCTGGGGGTGTTCCTGACCGGGTCAGATACCTCGTCTAACGCCCTGTTTGCCGCCCTGCAGGCTACAGCCGCACAGCAAATCGGCGTATCAGATGTGCTGCTCGTGGCGGCTAACACGACCGGCGGCGTGACCGGCAAGATGATTTCGCCGCAATCCATCGCCATTGCCTGTGCGGCGGTAGGTCTGGTCGGTAAAGAGTCGGATCTGTTCCGCTTTACCGTGAAACACAGCCTGATATTCACCTGCATGGTTGGGGTGATCACCACCCTGCAGGCCTATGTCTTAACCTGGATGATCCCATGATAGTGATGCCCAGACGCCTGTCCGACGAGATTGCCTCTCGCGTGCGGGCGCTGATTGAAGAACAACAGCTGGAAGCGGGCATGAAATTGCCCGCCGAACGCCAGCTCGCTGCCCAGCTTGGCGTATCACGTAACTCATTGCGTGAAGCGCTGGCCACGCTGGTCAGCGAAGGGGTACTGGTGAGCCGTCGCGGCGGCGGCACCTTTGTGCGCTGGCAGCATGACGACTGGTCCGAGCAAAACATCGTTCAGCCGCTGAAAACGCTGATGGAAAACGATCCGGACTACAGCTTCGATATCCTTGAAGCGCGTCACGCCATCGAAACCAGTACCGCCTGGCACGCGGCCATGCGGGCAACCGACGCCGACAAAGAGAAGCTCATCGTCTGCTTTGAGGCCACGCAAAGCAGCAACCCGGATATCGCCTCCCAGGCGGACGTGCGCTTTCACCTGGCGATTGCCGAGGCGTCGCACAACGTGGTCCTGCTCCAGACCATGCGCGGATTCTTCGACCTGCTGCAATCCTCCGTGAAGCAGAGCCGCCAGCGCATGTATCTGGTTCCGCCGGTGTTTGCCCGGCTCACAGAACAGCACGAGGCGGTGCTCAACGCCATTCTGGCGGGTGATGCCGAGGCCGCGCGCAAAGCGATGATGGCGCATCTGGGCTTCGTGCACACCACGATTAAACGATTCGATGAAGACCAGGCCCGACAGGCGCGTATTACCCGCCTGCCTGGCGACAGTGATATTTCCAGGGAGAACAAAGCATGATCATTTCAGCAGCCAGTGACTATCGCGCCGCGGCGCAGCGCATTTTGCCGCCGTTCCTGTTCCACTATATCGACGGTGGTGCGTATGCCGAATACACCCTGCGCCGCAATGTGGAAGACCTGTCTGAGGTGGCGCTGCGCCAGCGCGTGCTGAAGAATATGTCCGATCTGAGCCTTGAGACAAAACTGTTTAACGAGACGCTCTCCATGCCCGTGGCCCTTGCGCCCGTTGGTCTGTGCGGCATGTACGCCCGCCGGGGCGAAGTCCAGGCGGCCGCAGCGGCGGATGCCAAAGGCATTCCGTTTACCCTCTCTACCGTGTCCGTCTGCCCGATCGAAGAGGTCGCCCCGACCATCAAGCGCCCAATGTGGTTCCAGCTGTACGTCCTGCGCGACCGCGGCTTTATGCGCAACGCGCTGGAGCGCGCCAAAGCGGCGGGCTGCTCCACGCTGGTCTTTACCGTCGATATGCCGACACCCGGCGCGCGCTACCGCGATGCGCACTCCGGCATGAGCGGCCCGAATGCCGCCCTGCGTCGTTACTGGCAGGCAATGACCCACCCGCAGTGGGCCTGGGATGTCGGCCTGAACGGTCGTCCTCACGATCTCGGGAACATCTCGGCTTACCTCGGGAAACCTACCGGGCTTGAAGATTACATCGGCTGGCTGGCAAACAACTTCGATCCGTCCATCTCGTGGAAAGACCTGGAGTGGATCCGCGAATTCTGGGACGGCCCGATGGTGATCAAAGGGATCCTCGACCCGGAAGATGCCCGCGACGCGGTACGCTTTGGGGCAGACGGGATTGTGGTTTCTAACCACGGCGGACGCCAGCTTGACGGGGTACTCTCTTCCGCACGCGCCCTTCCGGCAATTGCTGATGCGGTAAAAGGCGATATCGCTATTCTCGCCGACAGCGGCATTCGTAACGGGCTTGATGTGGTGCGCATGATTGCACTCGGCGCGGACAGCGTACTGCTGGGCCGGGCGTATCTGTATGCGCTGGCGACGGCGGGCCAGGCAGGCGTGGCAAATCTACTTAACCTGATCGAAAAAGAGATGAAGGTCGCGATGACGCTGACCGGTGCGAAAACGATCGGTGAAATCAGCAAAGACTCTCTGGTGCAGGAATTAAGTCAGTTACCGGCGGCGCTGGCTCCGCTTGCACAGGGTAACGCGGCCTGAATTGTCCCGCCGTTAACACCTCTTTTTCACGCGCCCGATTCCCCATCGGGCGCTTTTTTATGCCAAAAATAACATCCAGATAACATATTGGATAAGAAAATTTGACATCCACCTGCCGTCCGCAATTGTATAGACAAGCAAATACAAGAACACAAAAACAACATCAGATTGGAGGGGAGCGCATGACGTATTCAGGTAAGGTGGATATTCAGCAGGTGATCGACGACAGTCCCTTTTCACGGTTTCACTGGCTTCTCATCGTGCTGGGCTTTCTGGTTCTGGCGATCGATGGTTTTGATACAGCGGCGATGGGCTACATCGCGCCTACGCTGTCGGCAGAATGGGGGATACATAAACAGGATCTGGGTCCGGTACTGAGCGCTGCGCTGTTGGGGCTGTCGCTGGGTGCGCTGATCGCAGGTCCGGTATCGGACCGGGTGGGACGCAAGCGCGTGCTGGTTTTCTCCTGCCTGTTCTTCGGCCTCGCGAGCCTGGGGACGGCCTGGGCGCAAAGTCTGAATACCCTGACGCTATGGCGCTTCCTGACCGGCCTGGGGCTGGGTGCCGCCATGCCGAACGCCATTACGCTTATCTCCGAGTTTGCCCCCCAACGTTGCCGCGCCATGGCGATTAATACCATGTACTGCGGCTTCCCTCTGGGTGCGGCGGGCGGCGGCGCGATCTCTTCCTGGCTTATTCCTCACCATGGCTGGCGAAGCGTGCTGCTGACCGGCGCAATTGCTCCGCTGATTCTAACGCTGCTGCTGGCGCTGTTTTTGCCGGAGTCGGTGAAGTTTCTGGTGCAGCGCGGGAAAGACGTCATGCAGGTTCGTCGTATCGCCAGTCGATTCTCCCGCAGCACGCTGGAGAGCGTCACGCGCTTTTTCCTGGCAGAGGAGAAAGTCACTTCTAAAAAAGGGAGCGTGACGCAGCTGTTTTCCATGCCCTGGCTGCCCGGCACCCTGATGCTGTGGGTGACCTATTTTATGGGACTGGTGATTTACTACGTCCTGCTGAGCTGGATGCCGACGCTGATGCAGGGAATGGGTTATGCTCTGGCGGAATCCGCATGGCTGACTTCGCTGTTCACCTTCGGCGGTACCGCAGGCATTCTGCTTGCAGGCTGGATGATGGACCGCTGGGAAGCGCACAAAGTGGTCGCGGGCGGGTTTGTCCTGACGATGGGGCTGATCCTGCTGCTCGGCATGGAGCATAATCATATCGCCCTGTTTGGCGGGCTGATCTTCCTGATGGGGATCGCGATGAACGGCGCGCAATCGGGCATGCAAACCCTGGCCGCCACCTTTTACCCTACCGAGTGCCGCGCGACGGGCATCGCCTGGATGCAGGGGATCGGCCGCTTTGGCGGCGTGGCGGGAACCATGACCAGCGCTCAGCTTCTTTCCATGCAGTGGCAGGCAGACAGTATTTTAATGATCCTCAGCGTGCCCGCACTGGTGGCTGCTGCGGCAACTGTCTACAAAATGCTGTATAGCCGCTCGCAGGAACCCGGCGTCGCGTAGTCCTTCTCTTTTCTGCTATTCTGCCCCCCGCAATTAAGGGGGCAGCATGCTTAACATCGTTTTATTCGAACCAGAAATTCCGCCGAATACCGGCAATATCATCCGCCTGTGTGCAAACACCGGTTTTCGCCTGCATATCATTGAGCCGATGGGCTTTACGTGGGACGACAAACGCCTGCGTCGCGCGGGGCTGGATTATCATGAATTTACCGCCGTGGTTCGCCATCATGATTACGCCGCATTTCTGGAAGCCGAAAAGCCACAGCGCATGTTCGCTCTGACCACCAAAGGTACGCCAGCACACAGCGCCGTGAGCTATCAGGACGGTGACTATCTGATGTTTGGTCCGGAAACGCGCGGCCTGCCAGCCACTATTCTGGATGCCCTGCCCGCTGAGCAGAAAATCCGTATTCCAATGATGCCGGACAGCCGCAGCATGAACCTGTCGAACGCGGTGTCGGTGGTGGTCTATGAAGCATGGCGCCAGTTGGGGTATCCGGGCGCCATATTAAGGTAGGCCCGGTAAGCGCAGCGCCACCGGGCAAAATCTCAGATGCCGTCACCATACTCGAACGTATGGTGGATGCCGTTGAAGTGCTGATCCATGTCCATGGACGGCTTATCGCTGTCGGGTTTACCGACGATGCGCGCCGGCACGCCAGCGGCAGTAGTGTGCGGCGGCACAGGCTGGAGCACAACAGAGCCCGCGCCGATCTTCGCGCCGCGTCCTACTTCGATGTTGCCGAGGATTTTGGCCCCCGCGCCAATCATCACCCCTTCACGAATTTTCGGATGGCGATCGCCGCTGGTTTTACCGGTACCGCCCAGCGTTACCGATTGCAGAATAGACACGTCATCTTCAATGACCGCCGTTTCACCGACAACAATCCCGGTGGCGTGGTCGAGCATGATCCCGCGGCCGATTTTCGCCGCCGGATGGATATCGACCTGGAAGGTCACGGAGACCTGGTTTTGCAGGAAGATCGCCAGCGCGCGGCGGCCCTCGTTCCATAACCAGTGGCCGATGCGGTAGGCCTGTAAGGCGTGAAAGCCTTTCAGGTACAGCAGCGGCGTAGAATATTTGTCGACTGCCGGGTCACGCGTGCGCACGGCCTGGATATCACAGGCGGCAGAAGCGATCATTTCCGGGTCTGCGGCGTAAGCCTCTTCCACCACTTCACGAATAGCGATAGCAGGCATGATCGAGGAAGCCAGCTTGTTGGCGAGCATATAGCTCAGCGCGCTGCCGAGATTTTCGTGCTTAAGTAGCGTTGCGTGGTAGAAACTGGCCAGCATAGGCTCGCAGTCGGCCAACGCCCGGGCTTCGGCTTTAATATTGTTCCAGACGATATCCAGTTCTTCACACGGCATTGCTTACTCCAGACGATAGTTAATGACCAGCCAGTTCTGCGCTGGCTGGGTCATTCAGGTGACAACGGTTCCGACTAGTTACTGCTGCGCTCGTCCTTTCGCGCACGACCTAATAAGGTCAATGCTGCCTCGCGCGCATTTTTTCCGCAATACAATACCTGATAAATTTCCTCGGTTATTGGCATTTCGACACCAAACCGGTGTGCCAACTCGCGAACTTCTTTGGTATTGCGGTAGCCTTCAACCACCTGACCAATCTTCTCCTGCGCGCCTTTTACATCGCTGCCCTGTCCGAGCATCATGCCAAAGCGGCGGTTACGAGACTGGTTGTCGGTACAGGTCAGCACCAGGTCGCCCAGGCCCGCCATCCCCATAAAGGTGGCCGGATCGGCGCCCAGCGCTTCGCCCAGGCGGGACATCTCGGTCAACCCTCGGGTGATCAGCGCAGTTCGCGCGTTGGCTCCGAAACCAATGCCGTCGGACATCCCGGCACCAATCGCAATCACGTTCTTCACCGCACCGCCCAGCTGTACGCCGATAAAATCGGGGTTGCTGTAGACGCGGAAGCTCTTGCCGCAGTGCAGCAAGTGTTGCAGATCGTCGGAGAAGGTCTGATCGGTTGATGCCAGCGAAATCGCCGTTGGCAGGCCAGCGGCCAGCTCTTTGGCAAAGGTCGGGCCGGAGATAACCGCCAGCGGGATATCCTCACCCAGCGCTTCGCGGGCAACATCCTGCAGCAGGCGTCCCGTTTCAGCTTCCAGTCCTTTTGTCGCCCATACAATGCGCGCATCGGGGCGCATCAGCGGCTTAATCTGACGCAGCACTTCGCCAAATACATGGCTCGGGACCACAATCAGAATGTTGCGGCTGGCCGCCAGCGCGGTCGCAAGGTCGCTTTCAAGGTGCAGGGAGTCGGGGAACGGAACGTCCGGGAGAAACGCGACGTTGCAGCGGTCGCGCTGCAGCGTGGCGATATGTTTTGGATCGTGGCCCCAGAGAACCACTTCGTGACCATTTCTTGCCAGCGTGATGGCAAGAGCGGTGCCGTATGAGCCGGCACCGATCACAGTCATTGACGCATTAACAGTACTCATCAGGCATCCTGATGTTGTTCAGTACCTTCGCCAGCTTGCTGCTGCAGATAGTTCATGAACAGCGCATCAAAGTTAACTGGCGCAAGGTTCAGTTGCGGGAATGTACCGCGAGAAACCAGGCTGGTGATGCATTCGCGAGCATACGGGAACAGAATGTTCGGGCAGTATGCACCCAGGCAGTGCGCCATCTGGTTGCCTTCGATGCCGCCGATGGAGAAGATGCCGCCCTGCTGAACTTCACACAGGAATGCAGTCTCTTCGCCCAGAGAGGCAGTAACAGTCACACGCAGTACGACTTCATACACGTCATCCGCCAGTTGGGTAGATGCGGTATCAAGATCAAGTTTAACCTCTGGCTGCCAATCTTTCTGGAAAACGTGTGGCGCATTTGGCGCTTCGAAAGAGACATCCTTGGTGTAGATACGCTGGATCTGGAAAGTCATTTCGGTGTTGTTTTGTTCTGACATGGAAAAACCCTTTTTAATTGTCCTAAAGTCTCTTAGCTCAGCAGCGGATCGAGTCCACCACGGGCATCGAGCGCATACAAGTCATCACAGCCGCCAATGTGCTGCGCATCAATAAAAATCTGCGGAACCGTCGTGCGACCACTACGTTTGATCATCTCTTCGCGTTTAATCGCGTCACCGTCGATCGGCAGTTCCTGGAACGTGACGCCTTTGCTGTTCAGCAGCGCTTTCGCACGATGACAGAACGGGCACGTCGCTTTGGTATAGATCTCAATATTGGCCATGACTGAACTCCTTATTTACCGCGTACCAAAGGAAGATTTTCCCCGCTCCAGCCGGAAATACCTTCTTTCAGCACCGTTACGTTTTCGAAGCCTGCTTTATGAAGCGCGCTGGCAGATTCCTGTGCCTGCATGCCGGTCGCATCAACAACGATAATCGGCTGGGCTTTGTGTTTCTCAAGCTCACCGACGTTGTTCGCTTTGATTTCAGCTGGCAGCAGGTTGATTGCGCCCGCAATGTGACCTTTGCGGAAATCGTCACGCTGACGCAGATCGACGACGACGGCATCTTCTTTGTTAATCAGACGCGTCGCTTCACCACGGGTGATAACCTTAATCTTAGACGTCAGGCTCTTAAATGTGGTGAACAGCACAGCAGCCAGCAGGCCAATCCACGCGATGCTCAGAACCGGATGGCGGCTAACGAATTGCATAATTTCTTGCATGGAGGGTAACTACTCCCGACTAAGTGATAAAAAAAACCAGGACAGGAGTATACCTGTGCGTTCTGGCAAATACAGCCAGCGACCATAACCTAATCCATTTTCTGCGGCATGCCACCTAAAAAATGCCTCAAAATGGTCTGGTCTCCCCCTTGC
>Ga0308157_10003960_pt1 | contig 20465 bp, 17 predicted proteins | sample PhyBR1_FD_201035 | JGI IMG/M metagenome (GOLD analysis project Ga0308157, IMG submission 201035) | Phyllosphere microbial communities from UC Gill Tract Community Farm, Albany, California, United States - DLSLB.R1 | ecosystem: Host-associated > Plants > Phyllosphere > Unclassified | place: USA...
GGTACATGGCCCTCGATCACGTAGCCGTCGATCTCGGCGGTATGGCAGGACATCATGTTGTCGGTGATGCCCAGTCGTTGCTTGATCGACAGCATGTCGGTGGTGTCATGCGACTCCACGCTGAAGCCGGCGGCGCGCATGTGCTGGATCCAACCACTGCAACAGCCGCAGTTGGGGTCCTTGTACACCTGCATTGTCGACAGCGCCGGGTTTTTGCTGGTTGCTGGCTGTGACTGCTGCGCGGGTGCATTGGCAGTGACTGCTGCGGGTGCAGCGGTACAGGCGCTGATCAGCAACGACGAAGCCAGCAGGCAGATGCCTGCCAACACTGGTTTTGATTGGAACATGTTCATGGGATCTCCATGTGTCTGCAGGGGCGTTGGGCGAGGCTTGGTTCACCTCGCCCATTTGGCTCAGAACCAGAAGCGCACGCCGGCAACCCAGCGTGATTCGCTGACACCTTCGCCGGCATCACGATGCAGGTCGGCGGTATCGCCGAACGCGCGTTCGTGCACGAAGCCCACATACGGTGCGAACTTGCGGGTGAACTCGTAGCGCAGGCGCAGGCTTGCTTCCACGCTGCTCAAGCCCTTGCCGATACCACGACGCGGATCGTCATCGGCAACGATGCTGGCTTCGACCAGCGGCTGCAGGATAAGCCGGTTGGTCAGTAGTACATCGTATTCAGCTTCTACAACCAACTCGGCCTTGCGCGGTCCGCCGATGTAGGCCATCGCCGAGACTTCGAACTTGTACGGCGACATGCCCTGCAGGCCGAAGGCCGCGCGGGTCAGATCCGGTGATTCGCGGCTGTTGTCATGTCGCGCACCGGCCACCACGTCCCACCACGGTGAGATCGAATGCCCGTACAGTGCATCCACCGACCAGTCGCCGAGCGCGTTCTCGCTGCGCTCGCCTTCACTGCGGATCCATAGGCGGTTGATGTCGTTGCCGAACCAGGAATCGATGCCCCAGGCCTGGCCGCTGCCATGGGCATTGTCCCAGGCTTCCAGGTGATCGAACACCACCAGGCTGTGAAACGAAGGCGCATGCTCCATCGCATGCGGCTTCAGTACCGGGAAGGCATCGTCGAAGTCCTGCTTGGTCGGCGTTGGGATCGGTTCGCGCGGCGTGTCGCTGGCACTGCTGGTCTGCATGTTGTGGCCAGCATGCGGATCCGCCGGCATGGCATGGCCGGCGTGCGGGTCAGTGGCCGCGCCGTGGCTGGAGTGATCCTCTGCTTTCGGCATGGCATGGCCCGCGAGTGGATCAGCAGCCTTGGCCTTGGGCATGTTGTGCCCGGCATGGGGATCCACGGCCGGCTTTGCTTCAGCGGCATGCCCGGCGTGGCCCGCATGCGGGTCCTGCGCGAAGGCGCTGCCGCTGGCGGCCAGGGCGATGAACAACAACGAGTGAGAGAAGGTCTTCATGCGTCGATCCTCACTTCGCGCATCATGCCCGCTTCCATGTGGTACAGCAGATGGCAGTGGAAGGCCCAGCGACCCAGCGCATCCGCGCGCACGCGGTAGCTGCGGCGTGTGCCCGGCGGCATGTCGATGGTGTGCTTGCGCAACTGGAACTCGCCGTCGGCGTTCTCCAGGTCACTCCATACGCCGTGCAGGTGGATCGGGTGCTGCATCATCGTGTCGTTGACCAGCACGATGCGCATGCGCTCGCCATAGTTCAACTTGATGGGCTCGGCGCCGGCAAACGGAATGCCGTCGAAGTTCCAGGCGAACTTCTCCATGTGGCCGGTGAGATGCAGTTCGATCTCGCGGCCCGGCTCACGCCCATCCGGGTCCTCGAACAAGGAGCGCATCGCGCCATAGGTCAGCACCTTGCGGCCGTTGTCACGCAGGCCGATGCCGGGGTCGTCGAGCTTGGGCTCGGTGGCCGCGGTCTGCATGTCGATCAGCGGGTTACCGGCTTCGCTGGGCTTGTGTTTGGGCGATTTGTCGCCGCCATGGGAACCATGCCCCATCGCAGCACCACAACCGCCCTCCATGCCCTTCATGCCCATATTGGCGCCGCAGCCACCTTCCATGCCGGCATGATCGCCATGGCCGCCCATGTCGTGGCCCATATCGCTCATGGTCAGCAGCGGGCGCGGATCAATCTGCGGAACCGGTGCCTGCAGGCCTTGCCGGGTTGCCAGCGTGCCGCAGGCGTAGCCGGTGCGGCCCATGTCCTGCGCAAACAGGGTGAAGGCGTCCTGGCCGGTCGGTTCGACGATCACGTCGAAGGTCTCGGCCGGGGCAATGCGGAACTCGTCGATGCTGACCGGATGGATGTACTGGCCATCGGCGGCGACCACGGTCATCTTCAGGCCGGGGATGCGCACATCGAAGTAGGTCATCGAGGCGCCGTTGATGAAACGCAGCAGCACCTTTTCGCCACTGCGGAACAAGCCGGTCCAGTTGCCGGCCGGCGCAGTGCCATTCATCAGGTAGGTGTAGGTGTGGGCGTTGATATCGGACAGATCGGAGGGCGTCATCCGCATCCGGCCCCACATGCCACGGTCGCTGAGCGTCTCGCGCAGGCCATCCTTGCGGGCGTCGCGCATGAAGTCACCGACCGTGCGCTGGTAGGTGTTGTCATGCATCGGCATCTTCTTCATGCGCCGGAACAGCGCATCCGGATCCATGTCGGTCCAGTCCGACAGCATGACCACATGTTCGCGGTCGAAGTGATACGGCGGTGGTGCCAGCGGATCGACGATCAGCGCGCCGTACAGACCGGCCTGTTCCTGGAACAGCGAATGGCTGTGATACCAGTAGGTACCGGACTGCTTGAGCTGGAACCGGTACTGGTAGGCCTCACCCGGCGCAATGCCGTTGAAACTCAGCCCCGGTACGCCGTCCATGTTGGCCGGCAGCAGGATGCCGTGCCAATGGATGGAGGTCATCTCGTCGGTGAGCGTGTTGGCCACGCGCAGGTTGACCGTGTCGCCCTCACGCAGGCGCAGGATAGGCGCCGGCAAAGAACCATTGACGGTGATGGCAGGGCGGGTACGGCCGGTGAAGTTGACGGCCGAGCGGCCAATCGCAAGGCTCAGCTCGGTGCCGCGCAGCTCAACCGGCGGTACCGCCATGGCGCTGCCGGCGGCGAAGGCCTGCGGAATGCGCGCCAAGCCGGCACCGGCAACCACGCCGCCAATCGCCAGGCCCTGCACGAAGCGACGTCGCGACAGTACCGAGCGCGAATCGGAAAGGAAATCAGAAGACATGTGGAACTCCCGGTCACACAGCCGCATCACGATGCGTTGCTGCATGTCCTGAACAGATCAAGGGTGCACCAGGGCGATCGCCTTGGCGCAGGTGTCTGCAGGCGCCAGAAGGCGCGGGAATCAGGCGATGGGAGGGCGGTTGAGCTCGCCCGGGGCCACGTCGCCGCGAGAGGGGAGTGCGGGCATTGGCGCCAACACATGGCGCATCGGGGCAAGCCTGGTCATCGTGACGCTGGGCAGCATGTTGCAATGCTGCTGGCAGTCGCAGTGGTCACCGCTGGCGCAGGGCGTAGTGGCCTGTTCGTCCTGGCAGCAATCATGTGCAAAACCGGGGTCAGAGTGCGATTTCGACACGAAATCGCACTCTGACCCCGGTTTTGCCTCCGCCATCGTCTGCATCGGAATAGCCATCGCCGTAGCAGACCACACCGAACCGACCGCACCAGCGATCAGGGTCAGGCACAGCAGCAGGGTCAGCAGGATGCGCGGCACGGGATTCAAGCTTGGAAGCGAGGCTGAACGATAGCATCCCAACGTACGGGCTGGGCTGAATGATTGGGCAAACCGGCAAAACCGGGATCCCAAACCGGGGTCAGAGTGCGGTTTCGAAACGAAACCGCACTCTGACCCCGGTTTGGCCCGGTTTTGCCGCCGGTTTTGCCCAACCAAGTAGAATCCACATCAGCATTCACCATGAAGTGGCGATCCATGTCCCAGCGTGATTGGGTGGCGGCGGCCATCCACAAGATTGATGCCGACTACAACCGTTCGGCCGATACCCATCTGATTCCCATCGACCTGCCGGGTTTCCCCGGTATCGATGTCTATCTGAAGGATGAATCCAGCCACCCGACCGGCAGCCTCAAGCACCGGCTTGCCCGCTCGCTGTTCCTGTACGCGCTGGCCAATGGCTGGTTGCGCGAGGGTTGCCCGGTGATCGAGGCCTCCAGCGGTTCCACCGCGGTCTCCGAGGCTTACTTCGCTCGCCTGCTGGGCCTGCCGTTCATCGCGGTGATTCCGGCCAGCACGTCGCCGGAGAAAATCGCCGCCATCGAATTCCATGGCGGCCGCTGCCATCTGGTGCAGCGCGCCTGCGACCTGAACTGCGAATCCGAACGGCTGGCGCGCGAAACCGGCGGCCACTTCATGGACCAGTTCACCTACGCCGAACGCGCCACCGACTGGCGCGCCAACAACAACATCGCCGAGTCCATCTTCAAACAGATGGCCGAAGAGCCGCATCCGGTGCCGGAATGGATCGTCTGCAGCCCCGGCACCGGCGGCACCGCCGCTACCCTCGGCCGTTACGTCAGCTATCGCCGCCACGACACCCGCATCCTTTGCGCAGACCCGGAGGTATCGATCTTCTACGACGGCTACTGCGCCGCGCTCGAAGGCCGCGACTGGCGTGACATGACCTGCGAAGGTGGCTCGCGCGTGGAAGGCATCGGTCGTCCGCGCGTGGAGCGCAGCTTCATCCCCACCTGCGTTGATGCGATGGTGAAGGTGAGTGATGCGCTGAGCCTGGCTGCAATGCGCCATGTCAGCGCCACCCTGGGCCGTCGCGTCGGCGGCTCCACCGGCACCAATTTCATCGGCGTGCTGTACGCCGCCCAGCAGATGCGCGCTGCCGGCCGTGATGGCTCCATCGTCAGCATCCTCTGTGATGTCGGCGAGCGTTACGCGCACAGCTATTACAACCCGGACTGGTACAGCCAGCAGGGCATCGACGTGGTCGGCGCCGATGCGGTGGTGGCCACGGCCGTGGCCGGGCAGGGCATGCCGGCCCTGCCTTGTGCCTGGCTGGAAGCGTCGCCATATCAGGTCTGATGCCGGCGTAGCCGGAACTGTTTGAAGGAATGCCGTGAACACCACCAATCCCCTGCTCGATTTCTCCGGCCTGCCGCGTTTCGACGCGATCCGTGCTGAACACGTCACCCCGGCCGTCGATACACTGCTGGCCGAGGCCGAAGCGGCGGTGAAAGCCGCCGAAACCGTGGCACCGGTGAGCTGGGACAATTTCGTAGTGCCGCTGGACGATGCTACCGAGCGGCTGTATCGCGCCTGGGGCCAGGTCTCGCACCTGCAGGCGGTGGTCAACACGCCGGAGCTGCGCGAGGTCTACAACGCCAACCTGCCGAAGATCAGCCGCTTCGGCAGCTCGGTCGCGCAGAACCCGGCGCTGTACGCGCAGTACAAGCTGCTGGCCGCTGCGCCGGAAGCTGCAAGCTACGACGAAGCAAAGCGCAAGGCGCTGGAGAATGCATTGCGCGACTTCCGTCTCGGCGGTGCCGAGCTGGACGACGCTGGCAAGGCGCGTTTCGCCGAGTTGCAGGAAGCGCTGTCCGGTCTGCAGGCCAAGTTCTCGCAGAACGTACTCGATGCCGGTGATGCATTCGCCCTGTACGTGGATGTTGCCGACGACCTGCTGGGCCTGCCCGATGATGTGATCGCCAGCGCCCGCACTGCCGCACAGAAGGATGGCCGTGAAGGGTACAAGCTGACCCTGCAGATGCCGTGCTACCTGCCGGTGCAGACCTACGCCGACAATCGCGACCTGCGCGAGCAGCTGTATCGCGCGCATGCGATGCGTGCATCGGAGTTCGGCGATGCGGCGCTGGACAACACCGGCAATATCGATCGCATCCTCGCCGTGCGCAACGAACTGGCGGCATTGTTGGGTTTCGACAACTACGCCGAATACTCGATTGCCACCAAGATGGCCAGCGACGCGCCGCAGGTGCTGAGCTTCCTGCGTGACCTGGCTGCACGCGCCAAGCCCTATGCACAGCGCGACCGCGCCGAGCTGGAAGCCTTCGCCCGCGACGAACTGGGCATGGATGAGCTGCAGGCCTGGGATCTGGCCTATGTGGCCGAGAAGCTCAAGCAGGCGCGTTACAGCTATTCCGAGCAGGAAGTGAAGCAGTACTTCACCGAGCCCAAGGTGCTGGCGGGCCTGTTCGGTGTGATCGAGCGCTTGTACGGCCTCAAGGTTGAACAGGACAGCGCACCGGTCTGGCACGAAGACGTGCGTTTCTACCGTCTGGTGAGCGCCGATGGCACCTTGGTTGGCCAGTTCTACATGGACCTGTACGCCCGCGAGGGCAAGCGCGGTGGCGCGTGGATGGACGACTGCCGCAACCGTCGCGTTACTGCCGCTGGCGTGCAGACGCCGCTGGTCTACCTGGTCTGCAATTTCGGCCGCGGCAATGACGGCAAGCCGGCCACCTTCAGCCACGACGAAGTCACCACCGTCTTCCACGAAATGGGCCACGGCCTGCATCAGTTGCTGACCCGCATCGGTGAACTGGCGGTTGCCGGCATCAATGGTGTGGAATGGGATGCAGTGGAGCTGCCCAGCCAGTTCATGGAGAACTTCTGCTGGGAGTGGGAGCAGGTGGAAGCGATGACTGCGCATGTCGATACCGGCGCGCCGTTGCCGCGCGAACTGTTCGACAAGATGCTGGCGGCGAAGAACTTCCAGAGCGGCATGTTCACCGTGCGCCAGCTGGAATTCGGCTTGTTCGACATGCTGCTGCATAGCCAGTACCAGCCTGAACAGGAAAGCGTGCTGCAGTTGCTGGAACGCGTGCGCGGCGAAGTGGCGGTGAACATCCCGCCGGCCTGGAACCGCTTCGCCAACCAGTTCAGCCATATCTTTGCTGGCGGCTATGCGGCCGGTTATTACAGCTACAAATGGGCCGAGGTGCTCAGTGCCGATGCCTATGCCGCGTTCGAGGAAGCACCGGGCGCCTTGGCCGAAACCGGCAAGCGCTTCCGCGATGAAGTGTTGTCGCGTGGCGGCAGCCGCAGTGCGGCCGAGAACTTCCGCGCCTTCCGTGGCCGTGAACCGCAGATCGATGCCTTGTTGCGGCATAGCGGCATGACGGCCTGATGCAGGTGGTGTCCGACCCGACAGGAGTGCGGACGCTCTACTTCGTTCGGCATGGGCAGAGCGTGGCCAACGCGGGTGCGTTCGCCATGGCTGATCGGGAGATCCCGCTCAGCGCCTTGGGCCGACAGCAGGTATTGGATCTTCTGGCGCGCTGGGCGCTGCGGCCTGCGCAGCTGTACTGCTCGCAGATGCTGCGCGCCCGGCAGACGGCGGCGTACTTCGCCGCTGCCCACGGGCTTGCAGCGCAGGAGATCGCTGAGCTGGATGAGTTCAGCTATCTGGCGCTTGCCACTGTCGAGGGCAAGGTGCCTGGCGATGTTGCGGTGTTGGCACGCGAATACTGGCAGCGCGGCGATCCTGCCCATCGTGACGGCGGTGTTGCCGACAGCTTCGATGGTTTCGCAGCTCGGGTTGAGGCCTTCCTGGCTCGCCTGCATGACTTCGAAGACGGCAGCGTATTCGTTGGCCATGGTATCTGGATCGGCCTGCTGGCCTGGCGCCTGCAAGGGCGGACGGTGAACAGGCCTGCGGACATGCAGGCATTCCGTGCCTTCCAGACCGAGATGCATGTGCCCAATGCCGGGGTGTACAGGTTGGAAATTGCCAGAGGCGAAGGCGCTGCACGGCTTACAGCGATGGATGTCAGTGCTGCCTGAACGCGATGCGTCCGCAACTGCGCGGGTTCAAGTTTGGCGTGTCACCATAGATCCTTCATCTGGCCGCACCGGTCCCGCCGCACTCGCCATGCACAGGTTGTTCAAGTCCACCGACGGCAAGCCCCGCCTGTATCTGCGTATCGCTGCGGCTGCGGCGATCATCGGCGTGGTGCTGTGGTTCCAGCCGCAGATCAACGAGCCCGCCGCCCAGGTCAGCAATGGCCTGAACCTGCGCAGCGCGCCGGACCAACGTGCGGAGCGCCTGGCGGTATTGCCGGTGGGCACCACGGTGGAAGTGCAGCGCTGCCTCGACGACCTGCAATGGTGCAACGTGCGCGCGGACGGCAAGAGTGGCTGGGTAGCGGCGGATTATCTGGTCGCGCGTAGCGACGGCAAGAAGGTGAAGCTGGCCGAGGCCGGCAAGCAGCTGGGCGTAGTCATAGAGACCGCCAAACCAGGTGGGTGAGCTGTATCTGTAGAGCCGAGCCATGCTCGGCTGGGGCATTACCGGTAGAGCCCTGCCGAGCATGGCTCGGCACTACGCTTTTGCCCCCTCCCTTGCGCCGCAGGCGGAGGGGAGGGCTGGGGAGGGGTAGCTCTTCGCCGTTTGCAGCAATACGCGCTTCGCGGCTTACGCCGCTCCTACATCAGCATGATCAAGTCGGCCTTGAAGCTGCGCCTGTAGAGCCGAGCCATGCTCGGCTGGATCGTTACCGGTAGAGCCATGCCGAGCATGGCTCGGCACTACGGTTCTGTCCCTGTTACTTCTTGTTCGGCACTTCAAAGCCCAGCTTGTCCACCTGCTGCGGGTGCTGCGGCACGCGCTTGAGCTTGTCGGTGTTGACGTCGTACTTGTCGCGCAGTCGCGTGGCCAGCTGGCGGTAGGTGGCGTTGTCCATGTCCGGCTCGCGGGCGAAGATCCATGCCATCTCGCGGCCCGGGTAGCCAATCAGTGCCCAGGAATAATCCGGAGCAACCTCAAGAATGCGCGAACGGGTCGGTACTACCCGGTAGAACCAGGTGCGCCAGCTGCGGTTGCCGCTTTCTTCGTCCACCTTGGCACGGATGTCGATCTCTTCTTCCGGTTCGGCAAAGCCTTCGCGGAACTGGTACTTGATGGCCACCTTGTCGTCGTCACGCAGGGTATAGGTGTTGACGCTGGCCACATGGCCGCGTTCGATGAAGTTCGGTACGCGTCCGATCACATACCAGCGGCCCATGAAGCGCTGCAGGTCGATCGGGCCCTCGGCGATTCCCTCCACCGTCGTCGTCGCCGCCGTCGCTGGCGCAGCCTCCTGTGCAAACGCCTGGCTCAGCGGCAGGGCGAGACTCAACAACATGGCGGACACAAAGACGGGAATCGGTCGCATTACGGGTAAGGCACCTATGAAGGTCAGGGCTGCATGTTCGGCGGGCAATGATGCGCCCGTCAATGGCAGGTCGCAGTCTATGAGATGGCGGCCACCGAGGATGCACTCCAACACAGCCATGTTGCCGGAGAACGTCATGACCAAGCCGCTTGCATCGTCATCCCGTCGTAACGCGCAGGACGCACCCGACCCGCAGGTGCTGCGCTGCGTCAGACAGGCGGCCCTGGCTGGCCTGGCGCTGGTGCTGGTATGGCCGGCGGCGCGCGGCTACAGCCAGTGGATCGGCTGGTTGCCGTTGTGGCTGCTGGGCATGCCGCTGAGTGCCTGGTGGGCCTTGTACCGCTTCCGCCTACCCGCAGCTTGGCGGAACCGCCACGCCAAACCGCGTAAGCGCGGCCCGCAGGCCACCCGTGGCCGGCGCCCGGCGCGGCGCCGCCTGCCGCAGGCGGCCTGACCTTCGACACGTGGGGGCGGGCAGGGGGCTGTGTTAGCGTTCGGGGCTTATGACCGCATGGAGCCAACATGTCCCGACTCACCTCTGCCTGCCTTGTGGCAGGTCTGCTTTCTTCCGGCCTGGCCGGGGCCGCCATGGCCGCTGACGACTCCCAGGACAAGTACGCCTGGCTGGAAGACGTCACCGGCGACAAACAGCTGGGCTGGGTGAAGGAGCAGAACGCCAAGTCCGAAGGCCGTCTGGCCGTGACCCCGCAGTTCAAGGCGATGGAAGCAGGCATCCGCGAAGTGCTTGATTCGGATGCCAAGATCCCGGGCGTCGAGAAGATTGGCGACTACTACTACAACTTCTGGAAGGACAAGCAGCACGAGCGCGGCGTATGGCGCCGCACCACGCTGGTCGAATACCGCAAGGCCGAGCCGCTGTGGGAAACCGTGCTGGACCTGGACGCGCTGAACAAGGCCGAGGGCGAGAACTGGGTGTGGCACGGCGCCAACTGCCTGCGCCCGGAGTACAACCGCTGCCTGATCGCGCTGTCGCGCGGTGGTGCTGACGCCGATGTCACCCGCGAGTTCGACATCTCCAAGAAGGACTGGATCAAGGACGGCTTCTTCCGCGCCGAGGCCAAGGGTGGCTTGGGTTGGATCGACCAGGACAACGTCTTCGTCTACACCGATTTCGGCCCGGGTTCGATGACCACCTCCGGCTACCCGCGCGTGGTCAAGCGCTGGCAGCGCGGCACCCCGATCACCGCCGCAACCACGGTGTACGAGGGCAAGCCGGAAGACATGTACATCGCCGCGATGCACGACGATACGCCCGGCTTCGAGCGTAACTTCGTCAGCCGCACGATTGCCTTCTACAACAACGAGCTGTTCCTGATCGGCACCGACGGCAAGCTGACCAAGGTCGACGCGCCGAACTCGGCCGAGAAGGGCATCCGCCGCGAATGGCTGACCCTGGAACTGCGCGAGCCGTGGACCGTGGGCGGCAAGACCTACACCGCCGGTTCGCTGCTGGCGACGAAGTTCGATGACTTCATGGCGGGCAAGCGCGAGTTCGACGTGCTGTTCGCGCCGACCGATACCACCTCGCTGGCCGGTACCACTTGGACCAAGTCGCACGTGGTGCTGAACGTGCTGGACGACGTCAAGAACCGCCTGAAGGTGTTGACCCACGGCAAGGACGGCTGGGTGAGCAGCGATTTCACCGGCGCACCGGCATTCGGCACCATTGGTGTCGGCGCGGTGGACGCGGACGAAAGCGACGCGGTGTGGATGACCGTCACCGACTACCTGACCCCGACCACCCTGGCCATGGCCGAGATCGGCCAGCAGCCGGAAGTGCTCAAGACCATGCCGGCGTTCTTCGACGCCAGCGACAAGGTGATCGAGCAGCACTTCGCCACCAGCAAGGACGGCACCCGCGTGCCGTACTTCGTCGTGCACGACAAGGCGATGAAGCTGGACGGTTCCAACCCGACCCTGCTGTACGGCTACGGCGGCTTTGAAATCTCGCTGACTCCCGGTTATTCCGGCGGCATGGGCCGCTCCTGGCTGGACAAGGGCGGCGTGTACGTCGTGGCCAACATCCGCGGCGGTGGTGAGTACGGCCCGCGCTGGCACCAGGCGGCGCTGAAGCAGAACCGCCACAAGGCGTACGAGGACATGGCAGCCGTGGCGCAGGACCTGGTCACCCGCAACATCACCTCGGCCAAGCACTTGGGCGTGCAGGGCGGCAGCAACGGCGGTCTGCTGACCGGCAACATGCTGACCCAGTACCCGGAGCTGTTCGGTGCGGTGGTGGTGCAGGTTCCGCTGCTGGACATGAAGCGCTACAGCCACCTGCTGGCCGGCGCTTCGTGGATGGCCGAGTACGGCAACCCGGACACGGCGGATTGGGACTTCATCAAGACCTTCTCCCCATACCACCTGTTTGATCCGGCCAAGAGCTACCCGCCGGTGCTGTTCACCACCTCCACCCGCGATGACCGCGTCCACCCGGGCCACGCCCGCAAGATGGCGGCCAAGATGATCGATGCAGGCAAGGACGTGACCTACTACGAGAACATCGAAGGTGGTCATGGTGGTGCGGCGAACAATGCGCAGGCCGCGCATATGTCGGCACTGGCGTACAGCTTCCTGTGGGAGCAGCTGAGCAAGAAGTGATGCTTGGTTTGAAGTGATGCAAAACAAACGCCACCGAAAGGTGGCGTTTGTTTTTGCTTTGCTTTGCTTTGCTCTGCTTTGAGTGCTTCGGCTTAAGCCCCTCTCCCGCTTGCGGGAGAGGGGTTGGGGTGAGGGCAGGACGGAGTACTGATGGCGAATTGAGGTAGCTGCTTCCAAAGCTCAAAAGCCTCCCCCATCCGCCCTCCGGGCACCTTCCCCCGCAAGCGGGAGAAGGGAATAGCCAAAGCCGAGCCAAAGCCAAGGCCAAAGCCAAGGCCAAGGCCAAAGCCAAGGCCAAAGCCAAGGCCAAGGCCAAGGCCAAGGCCAAGGCCAAGGCCAAGGCCAAGGCCAAGGCCAAAGTCAAAGTCAAAGCCAAAGCCAAAGCCAAAGCCAAAGCACCCCTCCCCAACCCTCCCCTTCGCCTGCGGCGAAAGGGAGGGAGTGCAAGCAAAGCATGCGTGCTGAGTTGTGCTTGCGCCTTTGCTTCTGCTGTCGCTTCTACCCCCTCCCTTTCGCCGTAGGCGAAGGGGAGGGTTGGGGAGGGGTGCCTTTAGTCTTTTAGCTTCTAGCTTCTAGCTTCTAGCTTCTAGCTTTTAGCCTTCAGCCTTCAGCCTTCAGCCTTCAGCCCTCAGCCCTCAGCCCTCAGCCCTCAGCCAACCTTCCCAGCCAACCAACTCTCCAATCCCCGCCCAATCCGCTCAACCGCCTCCTGCAAACGCCCAACATCCTGCGTATACGCAATCCGCACATGCTGGTTCGCCCGATAGTTCCCAAAATCCAGGCCGGGCGTAAACGCCACATGCTCGGTCTCCAGGAAGTGCGCACAAAACGCCTGCGCATCATCGGTAAACGCGCTCACGTCGCAGTACAGGTAGAACGCACCCTGCGGCTCCACATCAATGCGGAACCCAAGCGCCCGCAGCGCCGGCAACAGATAATCCCGTCGCTGCCGGAACTGCTCGCGACGCTGTTCGAAGATCGCAATCGTCTCCGGCTCGAAACACGCCAAGGCCGCATGCTGTGCCATCGACGGCGCGCTGATGTACAGGTTCTGCGCAAGCTTCTCCAGCTCGGGCACCGCGCGCGGCGGCGCCACCAGCCAACCAAGGCGCCAGCCAGTCATGCCGAAGTACTTGGAGAAGCTGTTCAACACAAAGGCTTCGTCATCCACTTCCAGCACGCTGGGCGCATCAAAGCCGTAGGTCAGCCCGTGGTAGATCTCATCCACCACCAGATGCCCACCGCGCTCCTTCAGTGCAGAAGACAAACCAGCCAACTGCCCAGCATCCAAGGTGGTGCCGGTCGGATTGGCCGGCGAGGCCACCAACGCACCAACACTGCTGGCATCCCAATTTGCAGCAATCGATTCCGGGGTCAGCTGATAGCCACTTTCCGGCCCCACCGGCACCAGCTGCGCCGCGCCTTCAACCAAACGCAGGAAGTGCCGGTTGCAGGGATAGCCGGGGTCGGCCAGCAGCCAGTGCTTGTCCGGGTCCACCAGCAGGCTGGAGGCAAGCAGCAGTGCGCCGGAGCCGCCCGGCGTGACCAGGATCCGCTCCGGGTCGATGTCCAGCCCGTAGCGCTGGCCGTAGAAGCCAGCAATGGCCTGGCGCAGGGCAGGCAGGCCGCGCGCTGCGGTGTAGCGCGTATGACCGGCGGCCAAAGCGGCCTGGCCGGCGCGGACGATGGGCTCGGCGGTGGTGAAATCCGGCTCGCCGATCTCCAGGTGGATCACGTCGTGGCCTTGCTGCTCCAGTGCGTTGGCGCGGGCCAGCAGCGACATGACGTGGAAGGGCGCGATCTCCTGACTGCGGCGGCTGTACGGGGTGTGCGGGGTGTGGGGCGTGTTCATCGCTGCATGATAGGCGCCGTTGATGGCAGCGGGGCAAGCGCCGGGCATGGCACACTGTGGCCTGCAGCACTGGATGCACCACCGTTGTTCCGGAGTGAACCTGATGAAACCTCTTCTTTGCCTGTTGGTTGCAAGCCTGATGATCAATACCGCCGCCGCGTCCCAGCCCACCCCGCCTGATGTCGAGAAGCGCCCGCATACGGTGACCGCGCCGTTCGGTGCGCAGCGCGAGGATGCGTATTACTGGTTGCGTGACGACGAGCGCAAGGAGCCAGCGATGCTGGCCTACCTCAATGCCGAGAACGCCTACACCGACGCCCTGATGGCGCCGCTCAAGCCGCTACAGGACAAGCTCTACGCCGAGATCGTCGGCCGCATCAAGCAGGACGATGCCAGCGTGCCGTACCGCGAGCGCGGCTACTGGTATTACACCCGTTACGAGACCGGCAAGGATTACCCCATCCACGCCCGTCGCAAGGGCGACATGCAGGCGCCGGAAGAGGTGCTGCTGGATCTCAATACGCTGGCCGAAGGCAAGGGCTATTACGCCGTCAGCGACATGGACATCAGTCGCGACAACACCTTGCTGGCCTATGCCGAAGATTCTGTCGGCCGCCGCCAGTACACCATCCGCTTCAAGGACCTGGCCACCGGCAAGGTGCTGGACGACGTGATCGAGGGCGTGTCTGCCAATGTGATCTGGGCCGATGACAACCGCACCCTGTTCTACGTCGAGAACGACCCGGAAACCCTGCTCACCGTGCGCGTCAAGAAGCACGTGCTTGGTACCCCGGCCAGCGCCGACGTGCTGGTCTACGAGGAAAAGGACGACAGCTTCTACATGGGCATCGGCCGCACCCGCGACGACCGCTTCATCACCATTGGCGTGGACAGCACCGTATCCTCCGAGCTGCGTTACACCTCTGCCGCCAACCCGGGCGAATTCACCGTGCTGGCCAAGCGTGAGCGCGACGTCGAATACGACGCCGACCACTACAACGGCCAGTGGGTGATCCGCACCAATGCCGATGGCGCCACCAACTTCAAGCTGGTGACCGCGCCGGAAGGTGCCACTGACCGCAAGCAGTGGAAGGATTGGGTCAAGCACGATCCGCAGGTGCTGATCGAAGGCTTCGAGCTGTTCGACGGCTATACCGCCATCGCCGAGCGCGCCGAAGCGCTGGAGCGCGTGCGCCTGCTGTTCGCCGATGGCCGCAGCGAGTTCGTCAAGGCCGATGAGCCGGCCTACTCGATGGGCCTGTCGGTCAACGCTGAACCGGAAACCGAGTGGCTGCGCTACAGCTACACCTCGCTGACCACGCCGGCCACCACCTACGAGCTCAACGTCAAGACCGGCGAGCGCCGCCTGCTCAAGCAGCAGCCGGTGATCGGCTATGACCCGAGCAAGTATGAAACCGAGCGCGTCTGGGTGACCGCCCGCGATGGCGCGCGTATTCCGGTATCGCTGGTCTACAAGAAGGGCTTCAAGAAGGACGGCACTGCCGCCCTGTACCAATACGCCTACGGCAGCTACGGCATGTCGATGGACCCCAACTTCAACCAGAGCGTGGTCAGCCTGCTTGATCGTGGCGTGGTCTATGCCATCGCCCATATCCGTGGCGGCCAGGAAATGGGCCGCAGCTGGTACGACGACGGCAAGCTGCTGCACAAGCAGAACACCTTCAACGACTTCGTCGACGTCACCCGCGCGCTGGTCGCACAGGGCTATGCCGCCAAGGACCGCGTCGCGGCCTCGGGCGGCAGCGCCGGTGGCCTGCTGATGGGCGCGGTGGCCAACCAGGCCCCGGGCGATTACCGGGTGATGGTTGCGCAGGTGCCGTTCGTCGACGTGGTCACCACCATGCTCGACGCCAGTATCCCGCTGACCACCAACGAGTACGACGAGTGGGGCAATCCGGAGCAGAAGCAGTACTACGACTACATGCTCAAGTACTCGCCGTACGACAACGTCACCGCGCAGGCCTATCCGTCGCTGTTCGTCGGCACCGGCCTGTGGGACTCGCAGGTGCAGTACTGGGAGCCGGCCAAGTGGGTGGCCAAGCTGCGTGACGTCAACACCGGCAGCCAGCCCATCGTGTTCCGCACCAACATGGAAGCCGGCCACGGCGGCAAGTCCGGCCGCTTCCAGCGTTACAAGGAACAGGCTGAGTCCTTCGCCTTCGTGCTGGGGCAGCTGGGCCTGGCGGACTGACGCAGTTGGGCCGTAGCGATGCCTGATACGCCGCCGCGACGTGATCCTCCCGGTCCACGCACGCGCCCACCGCGCCTGCGCTGGGCGTGGTGGCTGCTGGCCTATGTCAGCCTGGGCGTGGGCATCGTCGGCATCTTCGTGCCGGGGCTGCCCACTACCGTCTTTGTGCTGATTTCGGCCTGGGCAGCCTCGCACGGCTCCGAGCGGCTGCACCGCTGGCTGCTGGACCACCCGCGCTTCGGTCCAGCCATCCGCGACTGGCAGGCGCATGGCGCGGTCAGCCGCAAGGGCAAGTGGATGGCCAGCCTGACCATGCTGGCCTGCGCCCTGATCACCCTGTGGTGCGTGCCGCTGGCCTGGGTGAAGTGGACCTCGATCAGCATCATGGCCTGCGTCTGCCTGTGGTTGTGGCTGCGCCCCTTGCCCCCGGGCGAACGCTGAACGGCGCGCGGCCGCGGTTCGGACTTCGCGGTCCAGTGGCTATACTCGGGGGATGAACAAGACGTCCCGTTTCCTGATTCTCATCCCGGCGGCCTTCCTGCTGCTGGGTCTCAGTGCCTGTGGCAACAAGGGCCCCTTGGTGATGCCGCAGAAGCCGGTGCCGATCGAGGAACAGGAAGTCACCCCGGCCGACCAGCCCGCCACGGAAAAGACCGACCCGGCCGCCGACAAGAAGGCCGACGAAGCCATTGAAGACGGAACCGGTGGTGCTGGCGTAAATGGGTAAGTCGGCAACAGGGCGCATGCGCTTCAGCAAGATGCATGGCGCCGGCAATGATTTCGTGGTGTTGGACCTGCGTGATGGCAGCGCGCCGCCGAATGCCGAACAGGCAGCGCTGCTGGCCGACCGCCACCGCGGTGTGGGCTGCGACCAGATCCTGACCATCGAGGCCCCGCGCAGCGAAGGCGCGGTAGCGTCCTACCGTATCTGGAACTCCGACGGCTCCACCTCGCAGCAATGCGGCAATGGCGCGCGCTGTGTGGCCGCCTGGCTGGTACGCGACGGCGCCGCACAGGGCGACGACTTCATCATCGATAGCCCTACCCGTACCCACGCCGTGCAGCGCCTGGCCAATGGCGAATACGCCGTGGCCATGGGCAAGCCCGAGTTCGAGCCGGAGCAGATTCCGCTGCTCGGCTTCCCGCGCGCGCGCGAGGAATACATGACCTCGCTGCAGGGCGAGAACGTGCGCTTCGGCGCCGTATCGATGGGCAACCCGCACGCCGTGCTGGAAGTCGGTTCGGTCGACGCCGCACCGGTCGAGCGGGTAGGGCCCTTGCTGCAGCAGAACCCCTCGTTCCCGGAATCGGTGAATGTCGGCTTCGCCCAGGTGATGGATGCCGGTCACGCCCGCCTGCGCGTCTACGAGCGCGGCGTTGGCGAAACCCTGGCCTGCGGCAGCGGTGCCTGCGCGGCGGCGGTAGTGCTGATGCAGCGCGGTCGCCTGCAGCGCGACGCATTGATCTCCTTGCCCGGTGGCGACCTGCGTATCCAATGGCCGGCAGACGATGCCGAGATCGTGATGTCCGGCCCGGCAGCATTCGTATTCGACGGAGAGTGGATGGGATGAACGACACAGTCGAGAAAATCGGTGCCCATGAAGTTGCAGCCTGGCTGCGGCGTCATCCGACCTTCCTCAAGCAGTTCCCCGACCTGGCACTGACCATGGTGGTGCCGCGCGATGACGGCCCCACTGCATCGCTCGCCAGCTACCAGCTGGAAGTGCTGCGCGACAAGAACCGCGAGCTGTCGCGGCGCCTAGCCGACCTCGGCGCCAACGCACAGATCAACGAGCGCCTGGCCGTGCGTACCCACCAGCTGACCCTGGCGCTGATGCGCCAGACCAGCGCCGCCGACACCTTGCGTGCGATGGCCGCCTCGCTGGAAGAAGATTTCGCCGGCGACCTGGTGCGCATCGTCTCCTTCGACGACGTGCCGGAACTGGCCGAAGCACCGTGGCTGCAGGTCATCGCCAAGGACGACGCCAAGCTGGCGCCGTTCCACGACTGCCTGCAGGACGGCGAGCCCATCTGTGGTCGCCTGCAGCAGGAAAAGAACGACGTGCTGTACGGCGAGCGGGTCAACGAAGTGTCGTCCACCGCACTGTTGCCGCTGCCGGGCGTTGGCCTGATCGCGGTAGGCAGCTACGACCCCAACCGCTTCTATCCCGGCATGGGCACGCTGTTCCTGCGCATGATGGGCGAATCGCTGGTGACGGGTCTGCAGCGCTTCCGCAGCGCCTGAGTGGAGTGCGTGCCTGTTAAGAGGGGAAGCGTATGCGTGTGAGTCTTTTCAAAGATAGCCATGCCTCTTTTCTACAGGCGCTCGACGATGCTGGCCTTCAGTACGAGGAGATTAAGCCAGTTCAAGGTCAAATCTTGGCCTCCGGAGCAATGGTCGTCGTTGCTCAAACAGCAGCGATCGCTGGCTCAATAGCTACCGTTCTGGTTGCGTGGCTCAAAGCTCGGTCAAGTAGAAAGATCTTTGTCACTCTTGAAGACAACAGAAGTGTTCAGCTTGAAGGCTATTCAGTGCCGCAGGTTGAGCAACTCCTGCCTTTGGTAAAGCAGATGAGTGCCATTGATACTAAGTCTGCAGCTGAGCCTGTTGATCGAAGTAAGTCAGAGCCTGCGGATGAGTAAATTTCTGCCAGACATTCGGCAATGAGCGTCCAGGCATTCCTGTCCTATCTGCAGGTCGAGCGTCGCATGTCGGCGCACACGCTGGACGCCTACCAGCGCGACCTCGCCGCGCTCACGCAATGGTGCGAAGCGCATGACGTCGCCGATCCGCAAACCCTGCAAGGCGAGCAGCTGCGCGAGTTCATCGCCAGCGAGCACCGCCGCGGCCTGTCGGCCAAAAGCCTGCAGCGCCGCCTGTCGGCCTGCCGCAGCTTCTACGCCTGGCTGCTGAAGAACAACGTCATCGACACCAGCCCCGCCGCCGGCCTGCGCGCGCCCAAGGCACCGCGCAAGCTGCCGCAGGTGCTGGACGCCGACGAAGCCGTGCAACTGGTCGAACTGCCCACCGATGCACCGCTGGGCCTGCGCGACCGCGCGCTGTTGGAACTGTTCTATTCCTCCGGCCTGCGCCTGAGCGAACTCTGCGCCATGCGCTGGCGCGACCTCGATACCGCAAGCGGCATCGTGCTGGTGCACGGCAAGGGCAACCGCGAACGCACCGTGCCGGTCGGCTCGCATGCAATGAATGCATTGCAGGAGTGGCGCAAGGAAAGCGGAGGCACCGGAGAGAAACCGGTATTCCCTGGCCGCAGTGGCGGCCCCATCAGTCAGCGCGCCGTGCAGATCCGCATCAAGCAACTGGCGCAACGCCAGGGGCTGTTCAAAAACGTGCACCCGCATATGCTGCGGCACAGTTTCGCCAGCCACATTCTGGAATCCTCAGGCGACCTGCGGGGCGTGCAGGAACTGCTGGGGCATGCGGATATTGCGACCACGCAGATCTATACGCATCTGGATTTCCAGCATCTGGCCAAGGTTTATGATGCTGCGCATCCTAGGGCGAAGCGGAAGAGTTGAGCATTGCAAAAATCCGTCCGTGCCAGGAGAGTGGTGCGGCGTAAGTCTACTGATTCCGCTGTTTGTACGCTCCAGAGTTGGCTGTTGATAAATGCTGCGCAATTATCTCGGAGAATCACGGCGGGGCGCTATTTGTTTCAGATTCCGGTTGTCAGATGAAAGGAGTCCGCTTGTCGACTTACTTTCGAGCTGCACCACCAATAGCGAGTAGTACTTTGCGCCATCCTGATGAGTGGGTGCTTCCGCATTTTTTTCTCTGGGCTACCTCGCTTCCCTCTCCCCGCAATACGGCTTCGGAGAAGACTTTAATTGCAATGTGACGAAGGCCGATGGATGAGGTAATAACCAGGATTACTGAAAGCGCGACTTCCCAATTGGATGCTGTGTCCGAAATGACGCGAAGCGGCATTGCGAAAGGCATTGTTGGCGGGAGGAAGGAAAGGGCGACGATAAAGCCGTTGTCAGGTTCCTTCGCGCCGCCGAGGCAAAGAAGAATGCAGCTCATTGGCAATAGAATCAACGTATTTCTTATTGGAGAGGTGGGGCTTGGAAGTAGTGCTGAGACAACGGAAAAGACAAGGCTCCAGAGCAGCAGGCCAAGTGCTCCGCTTGCTAGTGCCATCAATAGCTGAGGCCAGTCTCTCGCCACTGATTGGATATGGGACATATTCACGATTCCCAGCATGGTCGCTGCAATGGTTCCATATGTGGCGTAACAGGCCATTGTCTTGAGTCCGTGCAGGCCGGCCGCGATTATTTTTCCGTCTATCCAGACCGCTGGCGTAATGGCCGCCAAAATAATTTCGCTGATTCTTCCAAACTTCTCGCCTGCTATTCCTTGCATTATTATGGCGAGGGCAGAGATGACTCCCATGACTGTCAATATCATTGTACAGATGGAGATCGCGTAACTCCTGGAGTCGGCGGCTTCCTCGGTACCTTTTATGGTGTACGGTATCAGTTGAGGAGTGAATCGCCCAGGATTTCGTAGACACCTCGCAGCCATAAACTATGGCTTAGGCGGAGGTGGTTATGAGCACGAAGCGTTACACGGATGAGTTCAAGATCGAGGCGGTTCGACAGATTGTCGAG
>Ga0308157_10003961_pt1 | contig 20455 bp, 11 predicted proteins | sample PhyBR1_FD_201035 | JGI IMG/M metagenome (GOLD analysis project Ga0308157, IMG submission 201035) | Phyllosphere microbial communities from UC Gill Tract Community Farm, Albany, California, United States - DLSLB.R1 | ecosystem: Host-associated > Plants > Phyllosphere > Unclassified | place: USA...
TCGGCGGAATTGGCGGTTCGCTGCTGGGAGGCCTGTGGTAAGCAGACGCGGTTCCCATTTTGAAGGCGTTCGCCGTAATTCCAGTGTGGATTTCCGCCGTTGCGTCGCAAGCGGCAGCGATGCATTCCGCTGAGCCACCTCAAACAGCTTTCTCGTTCTTGGCCTTAAGGAAGCCAACTGCCTAGCAGACAGCGGTCTCGGCCGGCTAGGCAGAAAGCGCCGATGTGCTGCGCAATGACCAAGGTGTTGTGATCACGACATACCGTGATCAGAATCCTCGCGGTTTGCGCCAGGCGCCACATTTTTAGTTACTAAAATTGCTTTATAACACTAGAATAGTATCAAATTTTATTCCTCGGAGATAAATATATGTTTGACCCTTCTAAGTTTACTGTTGCCAAGGCGCGCCCCATTCCACTATACCTGCTGCTCGATACCAGCGGCAGCATGAGCGACCAAGACAAGATCGACGAACTGAATAAGGCCGTGCGTACCATGCTGGCCGAGTTCGAAAAAGAGCAGCAGCGTGAGACCCGCATCGACGTCAGCGTGATCTCGTTTGGTCACAACGGTGTGCAGCTTGAACTGCGCAATGTTGCGGCAGCCGATGCGCAGGCAAGCTACCGCGACCTGCCAGCGGATGGCCTGACGCCTATGGGCGGCGCGCTAAGAATGGCCAAGGCCATGATTGAAGACAAGGACGAAACGCCATCGAACGCCTATCGCCCAACGATCGTGTTGGTCTCGGACGGCGAGCCGAACGACGAGTGGGAAGAGGCGATGGAAGCATTTATCGGCAGTGGCCGCAGCAGCAAATGTGACCGCATGGCCATGGCCATCGGCGCCAGTGCGCAACGTGCGCCGCTCGAACGCTTTCTGCAAGGGACCGAGAATGCTGTGTTCGACGCCAGCCACGCCGCCGGCATCCATGCATTCTTCAAGCAAGTCACGATGTCGATCTCGGTGCGCTCACGCGCCGCCAATCCAAACGCGCTGCCGCCCGCACCGCCGCCGCCGGCTCTGCCAGACAATGGCGGATCGCTGTTCTTCTAGGCCTACGATGGACCAGCAAGCGTTGTACTTGGTCGCCGACTGTTCGGGCAGCATGGCAGAACCGGGCAAGACGGCCGTACTGGCCAGCCTCGTATCGTATGTGCGCACCTGTGAGCGCCTCGGCACGTTGCCCGCCTGGTGCGCGCAAGTGAAACTGGTGGTGTGGTCGGACGAGGCGAGGCTGCTGGAACTGGCGCCGGAGGCGCCACTCGCGGTGCTGACGTGCGGCGGCCGAGCCCAGCCCGCGACCTTGTTCGCACTGCTGGCGCAGGACGAGGCGAGTACGGCGCGCATTTTGCTGCTCTCCGATGGCGGTATCGATCCGGTCGGTCAGCGCGCCTGGCAGACGTGGCGCGCTGGGTACGCCGGCGGCGCCCCCGAACTACGCGCAATTGCGGTCGGGGCCGATGCCACGCTGCCTGCACTCGAGGCACTGGCTGGCAAGGGCCGGCTGTTTGGCGCCGAAGACATCGGCATCGCGCTGCACGACTGGACCGCTCATCAAGAGGGGCACCAGGCCGAGCCCTGGTGCTTGGCTGACACCGTTCAGGCGGCTGGCATTGAGACGGACGACTGGGCATGAGCAAGGCGGCAGTCGACCAGCTGCCATGGCGCGGCTGGGGCGTATCGTGTATCGGACCTGGACACCGGCGCGCGGGCCTGCCCAACCAGGATGCCTGGCTGCTGCGCCACACGCTGCAAGGCGAATTGTTGGTCGTGGCCGACGGACTCGGCAGCCGTGCATTGTCGCACCTCGGTGCGCGCGCGGCCTGCGGCGCCGCCTTCGAGGCGCTAGCGCTGACGCAGGCAAGTGGCGGGGCACCGGACATCGCGACCCTGCTGGCGACGCTACATGGGCGCTGGCTGGCACGAGTCTGGCCGCACGATCCGCGCGCCTGCGCCACAACCTGCCTGCTCGCGCTCAGGACCGGGCCGCATCTTGTGCTCGCCCAGCTCGGCGATGGCATGGTGCTAGCCGGCGGCGCCGGCACTGGTCCGGACTTCCTGCTCGCTTCCACGACAGATGACTTCAGCAACCAGACGGACTGTTTGCGCGACCGCCACGAACCGCAGTCATGGCGCGTGGCGCAGCTCTGTGCAGCTGACTGGGGCGGTGTGCTGCTGTGTACCGATGGTATCGCCGCCGACCTAACGCCGGGGCGGGAAACAGCCTTTGCACACGCGCTGTTCGCACAGGCCCGCAACAGCAGCGCAAGGAGCCAGCGCCGCGCGGCGCGGCGCTGGCTGGGCGGCTGGCCAGTGCCGGGACACACGGACGACAAGACAATCGGGTGTCTACTGGCGCCCACGGAGAATAGCAATGCGTGACGATATGCGGTTGGTCGATGAATTCATGAACGTGTACCACAGTGCCGGCCGCATTGGCATTGGCGGCCAGGGCATGGTGCTGCGCACGCGCGACAGCGATATCGCGCTCAAACTCCTGCTCGATTCGGCCGGTGCACCGCTGGCCGACCCGCAAGCGCGCGCAAGCGCACTGGCACGCCTGCAGCGTCTACGCGTACTGCCGCTGCCGGCAGGTTTGCCGTTGGCAGGGCCGGTCGCAGCGTTGCGAGACCAAGCCGGCTATGTGATGCGCTTGCTCGACGGCATGCGCTCCTTCGAGGACGTGTTTGGCAGTCCGCTCGCACCCTTGGCTGACGATGCCGTTCCCACCTGGCTGGGCTTGGTCCATGCTAAGAATCCGCGCGCCGCTGCGCAACTGGCCGACTATGCGACCACTGGCTCAAGCCGGGCACGGCTGTTACAGCTGGCGCGCTGCGCCGCCGTGCTGGCACGCTTGCACGCTGCCGGAGTGGTTTATGGCGACCTATCACCGTCAAACGTGTTTACCGCTGGTGCGACAACCGATAGCCCCGTTTGGCTGATCGATGCCGACAACTTGCACTTCGATGGCGACCCCACGGCGGCAAACGGTTTCTTTACGCCGGGCTATGGCGCGCCCGAGTTAGTGCGCGGTGCTGCGCCGCCGTCATTGAGCACCGACTGCCACTCGTTCGCGGTGCTGGCGTTCAAACTTCTGTGTCTAGTACATCCTTTTATTGGACGTCAGGTAACGGAAGGCAGCTGGGATGCCGATTGTGACCCATACCAGCAGGCAGCAAGCGGCGAACTGCCGTGGATCCACGACGCGGATGACAGTAACCGCGCCGACGACGGGCTGGCGCCGTTGCTGACCTGCAGCGTGCCGTTGCAGCGACTGTTCCAGGAGTGCTTTGGTCCAGGACGGCTTGCGCCTTGCCGGCGGCCGGCGATGTCGCATTGGCCCGCGGCGCTGGCGGCGAGCGCCGACTGCAGCATCGACTGTACTGGCTGCGGTATGTCCTGGTTCGCGCTGGAGTTTGCAGCCTGCCCCTATTGCCAGCAACCGCGCCCACGCCTGCTGCGCCTGGAAAGCAGGCACTGGCCCGACGCGCATTCGACAGACTGGACCTTATTACTGCCGCTGGATGCCTTGCAGTCCCCGGTGGCGTTACCGGCGCGCCTGTTCCAGCCGTTCAGTCCGGCAGGGTTCGACGAACCGGTGCTGTCACTACAGGCCGAAGAAGGCGGCTACCGGCTGCGCCGCACGGGTGCGGCCGGGCCACAGTTGCGCATTGCGCGTGCGGGCGCGCACGGTGGGCGCTTCGAGGCGTTAGAGAACTTCCACCTCGACGCGTCCTCACTGGTCGGCGAAGTGGCGATACTGGCCGTGGGGGCGCCTGCGCGCTTGGTGCGGCTCAATGTCATGGAGGCGATGTGAAATTCGAAGAAATGCTGGCCCAGTCCAAACTGCAGTGCTGGGGCGATATCGGGGGACGCGATGCAATGCCCGCGCCAGGCCCGGCAGAACTGCATATTGGCGAGCGCGCTGGCGAGATCGTGCTTGTCCAGGATGGCCGGCTGGCGTACTTTGTGGCGCAAGAGCCGGGCATGGCAGGGCGCTTGGAGCAGGTGCTGTGTTCCGGGGCGGCCGTGCTCGCGCGGGTGGTGATGGTCAAGGAGCGCGCGCTCCAGCTTGCCTTACGGATTTACCACGGTGGGTTGCATCAGTTCGCCGAGATCGATATCGCTTTCGACGACGCGCTAGTCACGGCCTGCGAGCGCTACGGAATACGCGGCGGCCAGTCCGACGAGATCCTCCGTAAACTCGAGTCGCGTATGCTGTACTGCGCGAATACCGACAGTGACGCACGGTTCGTCATTGAAGCGCTGCCGATGCCCGGCGCAGGGAACGATCCAGATCAACTGCTCGAGCGCGGGTTCATGATGCTGGGCGGCGGTATCCAGCTTGAAGTGGCGCTCCGCGAGCGCGACGACGCCGAACCGATGTTCGTGGCCCGCCGCCTGACTTTGGTGCGCAACACCCGGGCCGACAGTCTTCGTTTGGCCAGCGCGCGCGTACGTTTCGTCGACCACACGCGGCTAGGCCAATTGCGACCGCTGGCACGCGCTGCGATGGCCCAGTTGACCCAGGGTCCGGGCAGTTATTTCCGCGCCTGGGATGCCTATGGCAGCATGGAAGGAGACATGTTGTTGCAGCGCGCACGCTTGGTCGGCAGCCTGCATCCAACGACGATCGAAGCAGTGCCAGGAGGCACCCGCTTCTTTATCGATGGCGGGATTGCCCGCGAAGTCGTCGAAGAGCTAGACCAAGCGGACGTGGTGACCGAGCCACCGTCCTATCTGCGCGACCCGGCCCTTGGTTGGGACGCATATTGTGAGGAACAGGCCGAACGCAAGCCGGCAGAGGAGACTCGCATCCACACCGCCAAGGTGCGCGAAATCACGGCCCACTACGTTACCCTGGAATTGGCTTTCCACCCTGGGTTGGCCGATGCCTACCTAGTGCTGTCGATGACCGGCGACCTCGAGCAAATTAAAAGTCGCCGTACGGCGCGCGAGCGCATTCTCGCGGGCCGTAGCGCAAACCCAATGCTGGGGCTGTTGATCGAGCGCGACGGCAAATTGCCACGTGCCACGCGACCGCCGCGTATCGAACCCCTCAGCCCTGACCCTGACCAGCGCGCCAAGGTGTTTCGGAACCCGCCAACAGAACGCCAATTGGCGGCGATTGAACTGGCGCTCAATACGCCCGACATCATGGTGATCCAGGGACCGCCGGGCACGGGCAAAACCACTGTGATCACGGCCATTATCGAGCGCCTCAATGAAGTGCGCGACAAACGTGTCCCCGCCAAGGGACAGGTATTGCTGACGGCGCACCAGCATGACGCGGTCGACAACGTTTTGAGCCGCTTGAAGATCGATGGTCGACCGGCGATCAAGTTTGGGGCGCGGCGCGGGGCAGACGCCGATGCCGCGCCGGCCAGCGTCGACGGTTGGAGCGACGCGGTGATGATGGCGCTGCGCGCGGCACACCCTGCGCTGCGCCAGTCGGAGCTGCAGCTCGAGCTGACGCGACAGGCCAGCAGCTACGTAGCGGCGCCGTCTCTGGCACGCGCGGCGGCGCTGCTACGGCACATCGGCGGCTTGCCGCCCCAGGTGCTGGACGCCGAGTTGGCGCAGCAAAATCGCGACTTGCAAGCGACGATCGGCGACGAACTGCAAGGCAGCGCCCTCGATGGCGGCGGCCGCGCGCGCGTGTTGCGCGCACTGCATGGGCTGCGCACCAGCGCCGCCGGCTTCAGTGACGACGGCCCGGCCGGCGTAGCGGCGCTCCTGCACGCCTGTGGCGATGAGCTCGACGAGCCCGACGCCGCGTTGCTCGAGCGCGCGCTGAGTTGGCCGGTGGGTGCGGCGCCATCGTTCCTAGATGCGTTGGATGCACTCAAGACCCGCTTGCTGGCACGTCATTGCCGACCGCCGCCATTTCGCTTCGACAAGCCGCGCGATGACGTGCTGACGCATTTGGCGGCGGTCTCGCGCGCGCTGGAGCAGCGCGAACGCGCCAGCGGTGACCCGGTGGCCGCGGTGCTGGCAGACTTCGTCCATGAGCTGGAAGGGAATCCGAGCGCCGCGCCCGAAGCGCTGGCCGAATACAGCTTCGTATTCGCCGCTACGTGCCAGGGCACGGACCGCAAGGCGATCCGACGCGCCAAGCGCAGCATGGCAGGCGGCTTCGGTGCAGATCCCGAATACGATACCGTCATCATCGACGAGGCAGCCCGAGTGAGTCCGCGCGACTTGTTGATCCCGATGGCGCAGGGCCTGCGCCGCATCATCCTCGTGGGCGACCACCGCCAGTTGCCGCACATCGTCGAGGAAGGCATCATTCGGCAACTCGAGACCGACGCGGGCGACACCACGATGCTGCAGCAGAGTGCGTTTCAGTACCTGCGCGAACGCGCGCTTGAGCTCGAGAAGCGAGACGGTATTACGCGTACGGTTACGCTGGACTGCCAGTACCGTATGCATTCACTGCTCGGCAAATTCGTCAGCAAGCAATTCTACGACGATCATGGCGAGGGCTTTGGCTCGCCCGACGACGACACGCCGTACGCCCATACCTTGGACGGCGCCGCCGGCTATCCGTTGGCCTGGCTCGAGGTCGAGCATGGTGCCGGTCCTGCGAAACAGCTTCCACCGTCGAGCTGGTACCGCAAGGCTGAGGCCGAGCGGATCGCGCAGCGGCTCCACGCATGGATCGAAAGCGACGAGGGCAAGACCCGCAGTTTCGGCATCATTACTTTCTATCGAGCGCAGGTCGACACTCTCCTAGAGGCGCTGGCCCCCTATGGATATGCACAGCGGACTCCCTCTGGCGAATGGGCGATCGTGCCCGCTTACCGGCGCAAGATCGGCGACGCCGAACACCTGCGGGTTGGCACGGTCGACGCCTTCCAAGGGATGGAGTTCGACGTCGTGTTTCTATCTACCGTGCGCAGTCCCGGCCCGCCGCGGCGTGACCGCTCGGTGCCAACTGCGGCAGGACTGTTCGGCCGCCTGCAGACGGTGTCGCTGCAATGCGTGGCACTCAGTCGCCAAAAGCGCCTGTTGGTGGTAGCAGGCGACTCCGGCTTGCTCGAACATCCACTTGCGCCACAAGCGGTGCCAGCCCTGCACGCGCTGCGCGCGCTGTGCCGCAGCGAAGGAGTAGCGCTGTGAGTCCGCCCCGCATCCTTTCCACCAAGCCCGACCTGCGCGGAATTGATGTCGCTGCTAGTCAGGTACTGCTATGGCCCTGCCACATGTTTACGGTGGCGCTGCCGAAACGGCAAGTGCGTACGCTGAACCTGTTCGAGCATACGGTCCTGCGCTTGGCGCGCGCCGGCTGCAACGATTCCGGCCGGATCGCCGAGCTCATTTGCTTGGACCAACATACCGTGAGCGCGATCCTGCGACGACTGGTTGGCCTGCGCTATCTCGATCAGGGCCTGCATTTCCTGCGTGATCCAGACGAAGCAGCATCTTCCAGCGAAAACGGTTGGGAGAGCGCACGCGTGTTCGTCGAGTTGCTCGGCGGGCGCCTGCTGCCCCATCTGTACTACGACACGCCGGCCTATGCCGAATGCCTGCGCGATGATGGCAGCAGGTTCCAAGGCGAGCGTGGCCCAATCGAAGCACGGGTCCTGCGCTGGGACGCCGAGCAGCGCATGCGCACGCCCAGTGCGCGTGAAGTGCACGCGGTAGCGCGCATCCAGGCCCGCCGTAGCGGTGGCCGCAGCGCGACAGCAGACGTCGCCGTATCGACGGCTGGACAGGCTATTTCAGTGCTGGACAGTCCAGACCTCGTCTATCTCGCTACCAACGCGGTACTGCAGGCGGGTAATCATGAGCACATTCTCCTAGCGGATCCCTTCGGCCATGGCGCCTGCGGTACCTTGGCCGAGGTCTTTCACCTGGCGCGAGGCAATGACGAGGCGGTGCGCAAGGTGGCGGCTAGCTTGCTAGGCGAGGCCCGCATTGGCGGGCGTGCTGCGCAGACTGGACGCGGCAATGTGCGCGCTGCCACTGGCCGCTGGCCGCAGGTGGCGCGCCACTATGGCCAGGCGGCCAAAGCGCTTCAAGAGGCGTCGCGTCCGGTGGCCAGCAGTGAGGACGCGCGCCATGCTGCGCGTGCCACTGGCGCCTGCCTGCGCAAGTTATACGACGCGCTCGAACACACCCTGCATGGCTTGGTACGCGAATACCCACCAGGGCCCGGCCTGCGCGCGCTGCTGGCTGGCCAGCCAGCGCCGGCGAACGGTGCGCAGCTGCTTGTCTACGCCACACAGTTGGGCTTGCACGCTGGCCCCCTCCAGCAGCGCCTGTTGCTGGTGCACCCAGGCAAATTCCGTGGCGAACTTCAGGTCGAACTAGCGCCGCTGCTGGCCCTGAACCTGGCAGTGGCCTGCGCCGAGCGGGATGGCGGTCACCCGTTGCGCTTGCTAGCTGAGTCGCATCCCGACTGGCTTGGTTTCCTGACCCGGCTGAAGGCGATCCGCGACAGTGTCGCGCACGGTGGTACCGTCGAGGCCATGCAGTCCGACGCGCTCGCGGCCTACCTGGCCGAAGTGGGCGCCATGATCGAGCTCATGCTACCCGGCGGCACCGGCACCGGCGCGCCGCAAGCAAGTGCCGTCGATGGCACGCCAGAGCGTTGGCGTCATCAAGCGCGCTTGCAGGCAAGGCTGGACGCCAATACCGCGCTGGCGCCATCGGCCCTGGACCGCTTGCCGGAGCGACTGGCCAAAGCATGTATCGAGCTCGAACTGGTGTTCGACGCTGCCGGTGGCGAACATGGACAGGCCGCGCCAACCGCGGCTGATGGCGCGGCGGTCGTCGGAGCACTGGCCAGCATGCTGCAAATGGCGTTCGAGGAGTGCCTGGCGCTGCTGCCACCGGCGCCGAGGCTGGCGCCCGACGTCGACCTGCGCGCCCTGGCGCGCGAGCGCGCCGCGCGCGCCGGTTTCGACCTCGCTGGCGGCCAGTTGCCACCAGCGCTGGGGCGAGTCAATCCGGGCCGGCTGGGGGCAGCCCTGCGCGGACAGTCGGTCAGTCTGCAGTGCGCCTTCATGGCGCTGCTGCTCACGGCCGAGTTGCCTTGGCTGGAACGCTTGGCACGGCGCCTGCCCGCACTAGCGCCACTCGCGGGCGAACTGGCGGCGCTGCGAGGCCACGGCTACTTGGAACACGATATCGCGCGAACGGAACTAGTCCGCCTGCGCACGCAAACCTACGACAGCATTCCTTATTTGACGGAGACTTGATTGATGGGCAAGAACAGACACCAAGGCGGCAGTGGCGCAATCGGCGCAGCAGGGCCGGCGCCGGTCAACCAGATCCAGGACGGCGGCGTTGGGCTCGCCGACGGGCCAGGGCAGGTCGCCACGGCCGCGTTCGAACATCGCGAGCGCGAGCTGGCCGACTGGGCGCATGCTTTGGAGCAGGAAGCGGCGCGCCATGTCGAGCGGGTAGGTGCGTGCGACAAGCGCGAGAAAGCGCTGGTCGCGCGTGAAGCCGGGCTGGGCCAGCAGGAGCAGGCGCTGGCGACACAACTGGCGCAGCAGCAGGCCGAGTTGGCGGCGCGCGCGCATGCGCTGCAGGAACGTGACGAGCGTATCCGGCGCGCTGAGGCCGAGCGTGACGCCGGCTACGTCGAGCAGCGCGCACGTCAGGAAGACGCACTGATGGCACGCCACCAGCAACTGTTGACGGCCATGGAAGAACAGCTGGCAGCCGGCCGCGCCGAGCGCTTGGCTGCACTCGAGCGTGAGGTGGGGCACGCACGCGCCGAGCTGGCCCGGCACAGCGACGCGGAGCGGGCGCGGCTGACACAGCGCGAAGAGGCTTTGGATCGCCATGAGCAGGCCCTTGAAGAAGCGCGTTTGGCGGCGCAGCGCGACCGGATCCGTCTTGACGCTGCGCTGGCCAGCCTCGAACAGGAACGCGCCAGCCTCGAACAAGAAGCCGAGCGCTTGGCCTTCGACCGGGTCGCCAGTGCGGAGGCGCAGCTCGCCGGCGCGCGCGCAGAAAACGCCCGCCTGCTGGCACTGATCGACGGCCAGCGCCGCGATGGCGACCGCTACGCGGCGCTGGCGCGCCAGCTCGGCGGCCTTGATGCCGCCCTGGTCGAGCAGCAACTGGCTGAGCTTCACCAGCGCAATGAGGGGCTGGTGCGGGAACTCGCGGCGCGCCCGAGCGAGCAGGTGCTAGCCGACCTGGCGCGCATCCGCCAGGAGCGCGACGCCCTGGCCGAGCAGCACGCGCGCAACGAAGACGAACTGGCCCGCCTGCGCGACGCTGGCCTGCAGGTGTCCTCCCTGAAGCACCTGGCCGGCAAGTACGAACTCGATAACCGCCAGCTGAAGGACAGCATGGATCTGCTGGAAGCGGAGAACCGCGGCCAGCGCGAGAAGCTCAAGCGCCTGGGGGCCAGTTTCGCCACGCCGGAAGAGCGCGAGGAGCGCGTCGCCAACGTCCGCCGCCCGCTGTCGCAGTTTGCACGAGTGCTGCCGCGCCTACAACAGAGTGAAGTCGATGAGATGGCCTGGCTGCATGCCATTCACCAGGGCTGCGCCGCGCATGGCCTGTACTTTGAGCGCCGCATTCTCGATGCCTTCCATACCGCGCTTAAGACCGCCGAGTTCTCGCCACTGACCGTGCTGGCCGGCGCCAGCGGCACCGGTAAGTCCGAGTTACCGCGCCTGTACGCCCATTTTGGCGGCATCAACTTCCTCAACGTGCCGGTGCAGCCGAACTGGGACAGCCAGGAGTCGCTGCTGGGCTACTTCAACTCAATCGATGACCGCTTCAATGCCCAGCCGCTGCTGCGCCTGCTGGCCCAGGCCCAAGAAGCGCCGCGCGACGATTATCCAGGCCTGAGTGATGCGCTCAACCTCGTGCTGCTCGACGAAATGAACCTGGCCCACGTCGAAATGTATTTCGCCGATTTCCTGAGCCTGCTAGAGACACGGCGTTCGACGCAGCGCGACAGGGTGCCGGCGCTGGAGGTCAAGCTGGGCGCCAACATGCCGCCGTATTCTTTGCAACTGGGCCGCAATGTGTTGTGGGCCGGTACCATGAACCAGGACGAAACGACCAAGTCGCTGTCGGACAAGGTGATTGACCGTGGTTTCATTCTCCATTTCCCGCGTCCGCTCGAATTCCACCGCCGTGCCGAACTGAAGGCCTTACCGGAGCGCGGCGCGGACCTGTTGCGTACCGAAACCTGGGGACGGTGGGTGAAGTTCCGTAGCAGCTTTGACGAATCGGAAATCGGACCATTCCGCGCCTGTGCTCAACGCATCAACGATGCCATGGCCGGCGCTGGGCGCGCGCTTGGGCATCGGGTATGGCAATCGATCGAATACTACATGGCTAACCACCCGCAAGTACTGGAGGCCCAACGTGCTGGCGATGCCGATGAACTGGCACGCAAAATGCGCCTGGCGTTCGAAGACCAACTGGTGCTCAAGATCATGCCGAAGTTGCGTGGTATCGAGACCCGCGGCAACCCTTGCCTGGGCCGAATCCGCCAAGAGATCGTCGACGGCGGCTACGCCATCTTGGCCGACTTCGACCGCGCGACCGAGATCGGTTATGGCCAGTTCATCTGGAGCAGCGCCGATTACCTGACGACGAGTGAGCAGGCGTGACAACCCGACTCCCCGTTAGTGCGGCCGAGGCTCAGTATCGATGTATCGACACCGGTGGCGTGGGCGCCGAGCGCGAGCGCGACCTGCTGGCCCTACGCTCCTGGTTGTCCGGGCTGGCCGACGTTGATGCACGCAGCGGCCGCGCGCTGCCGCAGGGCTGGTCCGCCTTGTGCCGGCGCGCAGTCGTACTGCCGGCGCCGGGCGCCGCGCCGCGCGACCGGCTGGGCGCGATCGTCGACCACGTCGCTGCCGCGCTACGCCACGTGCTAGGGCAGGCTCGCCAGCGCATCGTGCGTAGCCACGCCGTGGTGCCGCTGCATGCCGCGCGTGAACTCGACAGCGTAAGTGTTGCGTGGCTAGCTCGCCAGAATGGACGCACCGTGCGCGAAAAGCTGGCCGGCAAGCCGGGCGTGATGGCAGTGCGGCGCGAGACGTCGCTTGACACCCTGGAAAATCGCTTACTGGCGGCGTTTTGCCGCCGCCTCGAGCCGCTCCTGGTCGCGCGCTGTGCGGCGTTTCGCGATACGCCGGACGAACAAGATTTGCTGGATCGCCTGCGCCGCTGGCTGCGCGAGGATGGCGCCGGGGTCCGTGACTGGGCCAATGTACCGCCCAACAATGTCCTGCTGCAGGACCGGCACTACCGCAAGATCTGGGATGGCTGGATGGGACTGCAGGCGCTCGACGCCGGGGTCGAACGTGATGCCGCGTGCCAGGCTGACGACTGGCTGGAGTTATTACGCTGGAAGCTGGTCGCGGGACTACAACTGGCTGGCCTGGTGCGTTTCCCAGAGCAACCTTGCCATGTGATGCTGGATGACTTTGGCGTGCTCCCCGAGCGCGGCGCATTGCTGTCCGGCCTAGTGCGAGACCAGAACGCGACGGAACGCGCCAAGGGAAAAGTGGTTGCGCTCGGACAGGGCCAAGCGGGCGGTTTCGGCTTCATTGGCGGTCCGGATGGCAGGGTGTACTTTAACCACCGAGCGCTGCGCAGCCCGCTCGACTATCCGGCGTTGAAGGTCGGTACTGCAGTCAGCTACGCCCTGCGTGCAGACGGCAAGGCGGCAGAGGTAGAGATTGAACGATCCTCGCAAGGGCCGGCGGTGCGCCGCTTCGAAGTCCAACCGGTGACAGGCGGCTTTGACTTGACGCTCGGGGACAGCGCCTTGCAAGTGCGCCTATCTCTGGTGTCAGCCGCTGCGGGCACGATGAGGATCGGTAAGGAAGAATTCCCGATCGACAGCCTAAGCTTGTTTGCCGCCGAGCGCACCGTACAACGCTTGTTGGCTGCTCTCGGTACGAAGCCAGAGCCGCTCGAAGTAGGGCAGATGCCTGCACAGTGCGAGCCCGCTACTGCCGCCGTGGTCGATTTGTCCGAGCCTTGGCCGGCCTGGACCGCAGGCGGCGCAGGCGGACGCCTGCCATTTCGCTTGCTGCGCCAATACTGGGCTAGCGCCGTGCACGGTGAGATAGCGCTCGACTTGGGCGATGCAACCGCGATGAGCTTGTGTACTGACGCCCCGCTGCTGGCGATGAGCGACGTGATCCAAGGACGCGGCGACGCCGGTGGCCGCCGCGACGAAGCAGCGCTGGCCTTTGCCACCAGGATGGCTGGCTTCTTCGGCAAGGCGCCGCTAACCTACCTGACACCGGACGCGGTCGACGATTTCGCGCTTGGTGCCGCGCGGCGCGGATTGAACGCCCGCTTCGAGCGCGCCGATCCGTTGCCGCGCAGTGTCGCTGCATTATTCGATTGGCTCGGTGCGGAACGCGGTGGCAAGCCTGTTGCCGCCGACGACTACGTGCTAGTGCTTGACCACGTAGGCGAGATGGTGACGGTCACGCCGCTGCAGGCGCGGCGCGCACCGAAGCTCGACCAGCGGGTGCCGCAGATGCATGGCTTGGCCTGGGAACGCTTGGATGTGCTCGAGGTGCCAAATGCGGCCGCGTTCGAAAGTCTGGCAGCTGGGGCGCTGCAGCGCCAGCGCTGCCGCGCCGGCGACCAGCTCGGCGCCTGGAGCGCGGGGCCGGATGCGCAGCCGGCGACTGCGCCGTCATGGGAAACCAAGCCCGGTGAGTGGTTCACGGTCGTCAGCCCTCTTGAAGCGCCGACTCTGCAAAAGAAAGCGCTCCAGGATGCGTTGGTTCAAGCCAAGGCCGGGATCAGGCGAGGCAATTGCGTGGCGCTGGTGCTTGCCTGCGGCGCTGATGGATTGATAGCGCCACTAGCGGCGGCGCTGGCGCGCGACGGTTGGCCGGCATGGCCAGCAACGAGCCTGGTGGGAGGCGCGGCGCGCCTGCTCACATGGCGCGAATCCGCCGGGGACGAGCCGCTGTGGTACGAACGGCTGCCTGACCTGTCGATCCGGGTCCCGGCCGCTGGCCGCTACCAGCGTTTCCATCTGGTGCGCGAAGGGCGCATCGAGCCGCGCCGGGGCTTGCGCCAGGTGATACCAGTCGACGAGGTGTTTACCCTGCCAGCGGGTCAGGCCGTGCTCGAACTGCCGCTGCGCCAGGGCGCGGCGAGCGAGGCAGGCAAGGTGCTGGCTTACCGGTTGCGACTTGCCTCGCCAGCGTTCCCACTACGCAGCGACGTGCCAGCGCGGCTACAGCTCGAGTTCAGCTACGGCAGCGACGATCCCTACAAATTGCGTTTTATTCCGTGCGATCCGGCGAGCGCCGGCTTCGCCGCAGTGCGCGCAACCTGGGTGGCAGCGGACGCCGAGGCGCTGGCTGCGCAAGTGCCGGGCGCGCCACCGCTTCGCAGTTGGCGCGAGCTGGAAGACCATTGGCGCAGTCCCGAACTGGCGCTTCTCGACCAGAGACTGAGCGCGGTGTACCGCGCTACCGAGGCGCTGCGCAACGGTGGCTACCGTAAAGAGGCCGTGCGCGACGTGATCAAGCAAGTGCGCACCCAGGTGCGGCGCCTCATGCTCGACATCTGGTCGGGCGGGCGTTCAGTCGCCGATCGAGATTGCCCTGCCAAGTTCGCCGAAGCCATCAGGGCCTGCGCCCCCGTGCTGGCGCGCATGAACGACGTCCTATGGGATGACTGTACTGCACATCCCCATGTGCGCGACCTGGCGGTGGAATACATGTTCATTGTATGTAGCCTGCGTGCCGATCTGCCGCCAGAAGCATGGCCCACTGTCCGCGCGCAGGTCGATGCCTGCTTCGCCGAGCGCCGACTGCTTGACCGCGGGCGCTTAGCGCTCGCCTGCCTGCTGGGATGTCCAGACCAGGCAACGCAGCTGTTGCCGCGCTTTGTGACAGCGCTGGACGGGGCTGATCCCCCAACCCAGGCCATCGTGCTCGATCTCCTTAGCATCGCGCTGTGGCGCGCCCCTACGCTGGTGCTGACGTTCGATGTGGCCCAAGTGCGCCACGCCAGTGCAGCGCTGGCTGCGCGCCTGCACAGCGTCGCCAGCAAGATCGAGCGCAGCGGCGGCGTGTCATCTGAACTGGCCGCCGAGTTGCGCACTTGCCTCGAAGTACTGCTGGCCTTGTTGCGTACGCGTGCGGTACCAAACCCAGCAGTGGCGCGGTTGCTCGCCGTCGGCGCGCCGGCTGTATCGCAATTGGCAGCCGTGCTGGAGCGGATCGAACCACTTGTGTGCTTGCCGGGGACGGAACTACATCCGAGGATCGCCTTCGAGTTGAACAAGCCGGCAGCGCTCGATGCCACGCCAGACCTGCTGTACCTAGCGAACCTTTACCTACTGGGCGAATCCGGGGTTGGGCAGATCCGCATCACCGGCACCGTGGACGAGGAAGGCGAGGCGTAGCGGCAGCGCCGTGGCGGCTCAAACTGACCACGGCGCGACCTAGTTCGGGAAAAGCAGCTCTAAATATTAAAAACATTTCTAAAAGTTAAAATATGAAAAAAATTCTCAAAAAATGCACTGCAGCCGATTTCGAGTATTTGTCGACAGTTCTCGATAGCTACTTGTCTTTCACCGATGACTCATTGCGCAAAAAATTGGTTGCGTCGTACTCTAAAAATAGCGATAACAAATAATTAATTTCCCTTATTGACAAACAAGTTCGTTATTACGGCTCGTCTGATCTGGCCTATCTAACCCGGTCCCTATTCAGCAACGGCGACGGTGGAATTCCTGCCGATGAGCTAGTGGCAGACGTATGTGAGAAATTGAATGTTAAAATAAAACAGGGTGGAAGCACCGAGGCGAAGCTCGAGCGCTTGGTATCTTCAGTTGTTGAAAAAGAGCTTTTCAGCAAGAGTCCAGAAGAGCTCAACAAAGCTTTCAAGGATTTAGGGATTGGCTCTTCAGAGACAGAATTGGTGCTTGACCACTTGAAGAAGAACGGCAAAGTTGCAGTTCTTCCTATTATCGTCGAGATATTGGGGCCAAAAATTGCGCTTGCGGTGATTGAGACGATTATCATCAGTCTCATCGCTCAAATTGTTGGAAGGGAAGCGGCGAAAGTGCTTGTTAAAGAACTTGTTAAACGGAACCCGTGAATCAATGCTCTAGGCCCAATAATGTGGGTACTTTCCGGAACGTGGTTGGCTATCGATCTCCAAGGCCCCGCTTATCGTAAAACAGTACCGATATGCCTGTACCTTGGGGTGGTCGCCATGCGTGATGGTATTGAGGTAGAAACGCAAGCATAAGGACGGCAGATGGGTCGGATACGAAAGCGCTCATCAAATTCGTTGGCAGGCTGCAGCAGTACATAAAGGAACCAGTCGGTCAGCTCAGTACGTTTATGAAGATTAGAAGGCACTCTCCATAAACGCTTCGTAGATCAGCTCTCAGCTTCTGCGAAATGGCAGGTCCGCTGCAACGACGCTTACCGTCGAGTTTCGAACTTGACGGTCCTGTCCAACCGCGAACACGACAGCGTATACATCGTGTCAGAAAAAACCGGTGTTTTTCGTTAGCATGAAACGAAGTACAGGCTGAAAGTTTTAGTCCAGATAACTTACCTAATACTAGAAGGAAGTCTTGATGCCACTACCAGAAGAAATTCACGAGAAAGATCTGCTTGCGTTATTTCGGGACCAGTTTATCCGGTGGGGGTTCTCTCCTGAAGATACCGACGAGGTACTCGTACGTCTCGCTGACGTTATCGATTATGAACGTGGGTGGGGAGAGCCCGGGCGTTCGCGGGCTGCGAGCGAACAAGTCAAGCGCTACTCTGAAGTATTGCTCGAATTTTTCGAGATGACACCTGAAGCCGCTTTCTCTATAGGTGAAGCTCTGCATCTTTGGGAGGTCTTGTCTGCGGCAAAAATTGTTCCGCCTGAAGGTGTGGATCTATTCGAAAGAACAGGGCGGCTACCACAGCGAAAATCGAAGAGCTTCCTTGTGCTTGCAACGGAGTGGGATCCACATCACGGCGGACTGTCTACGTTTAATCAGCGTCTTTGTAAAAGTCTTGCTGAAAATGGTCACAATGTTATCTGTTACGTCGGCAGTGCTAGTCAAGTGGAAATCGGTTCCGCCCTGCACAGCGGAGTCAACTTGATTGTCGCGCCAGCGGTGCCTACAGTTCCGGCAAAGTTCAGGGTCATGCTCGCGTCGGACTCATTGCCTGCTGACTCGCCAGATTTCATCATCGGCCATGATCGGCAGACGGGCGCTGCTGCGCTTGTTCTAGGCAGCCGCTTTCCAAACGCGAAACTGATCCTCTTCGCTCACACTGCCCCTCGTCTCATCGAATGGCACAAGAACGATCGTAAAGATACCGAGACGCTGGGACGAAGCGCCAACGAACGTTTGCAGGAGCAAGCGCAACTATTTGCACAGGCGGACTTTGTCGTTGCCGTTGGCACGGCACTCCTACAAGAGGCAAATCACGCACTCCTACCCAACACAAGACGCAAAAATTCTAAAAAGGTGCAATCCGTCCCTTTTTTTCCTGGCTTTGCTATCAACGACGACTACGACCTTGGAACAGCACCTCGTAATTTGCTCTTCGTTGGGCGGGCCGAAGACACCTATCTAAAAGGCCTCGATATCATCAACGAAGCAGTACAACGTAATCGTAGGGATCATCAAATCCAGCTGGACTGTACGTTGTTGGGGGCCGACGTGGGTACAGAATACGACTTAAAAAAGTCGTTTCCGTCTTTCACAAATATCATTGCCTATGACCCCTCACGGGAAAAACTTCACGAGGAATTGGCAAGAGCTGACCTGCTTCTAATGCCCTCGCGTCAGGAAGGCTTTGGTCTCGTCGCAATTGAGGCAATCGAGTGCAACCGGCCGTTCCTAGTATCTGATCAGTCCGGCTTCGCTCAATACATTCGAACCATTGCTGCTAATTGCTCAGGCTCGGCCAAAGCGCTCATCGAGAATCTTATTGTGAATGTCGAGGTCGATCGACCAGGTGAAGAATTAGCGGAGAAGATCCGGTGGATATTTGCGAACTGGGGAGCAGTTGTCTCCCTTGTCGACGAGCTTAGAAGTGAACTACAGAAGCCAGTATATAGTTGGAAGGCTGCGACTGCAGCGCTTGTGGAGCGACTGAAAAATTTAGATCCGTCAACAAAATGACTTTAATTTTTGGCGCGTGGCGCGTGGCGCGTGCTCCGTGAAGTTTGAGAAGCCGCCCACGTCGCTCTGCTTCAGCTTAGCTGAGGTACAATATGTTTGATCATGTAAGATCGTCGTAGAACGGAATAAGATTAAGATATAGCGTCGGCTAATTTACGCTAGGCAGCTATAATATGAAACGCTCGGGCTGCAAAGTTAAGATTAAGGTCTGCTTGCCCGAGGATCCAAGCTTCTAGCTTCTCATGGTGGATTCGGAGCAGATCCAAAGGACGATTCGTATAGTGTTTCTCAACCGTAGCACTCGGCTTATGTCCTTGAATTTGAGCGATTACACCAGCAGGAAGATCGAGCCATTCCGACAGTGACTTGAAAGATCGTCGCAGCCCGTGCAACGTTAGCCCCTCGATGCCAGCATCAGTACACACCGAGTTGAGCTGATAGTTCGGACTGGTGATATGCCCACCTTTCGTACTAGAAAACACCCAATCATTGCGGCGGGGTAGGGCAGCAAGAAGCGTTGCTACGTATGGAGTCAGCGGAATCTCGCGCTCGCCCTCTACCTTGTCCCTGATCGTAAGCCCCTTCCATCGAAGGTTCAGATCTTCCCACCTCATTGCCACGATTTCGCCTGGCCTTGCGCCAGTGAGAAGCAGCGTCTGCAAATAAGCCGCCATTATGGGGTTGCCAAGGCTTCGAACTGCAGCAAACCATACAGCAAGCTGTTCCCGTTGTAGCGAATCGCGTTTAACGCCTGGCTTGCCTAAGACCTCTCGAGCCCTCTTGCTGCGGGCAGCATTGGTGGCAACGGCGTAGCCGTAGACAGGATGTTCGATACACCAGTTTAGAAAAGCCTTGAGCATACGGTGCGCAAGCCTCGCACTTGTCGGCCTTTTGGCCGCCTCTACCTTTGCCCAGGCTTCGATGCGTTCTGGTACGAGGTCGACAAGGCGAACATGGGCGAGAGCCGCGAGCGGGCCAGGCTCCGTCACCTTCTTCTTGCTTCGCGTCCGCAGCTCCCCACCTTCCTTGATGAGTTTGAAGTGGTCAACGTGGTGGCGCTCGCCCCAGTGCGGCGCCCGGTCCGCAATATACGTTTCCCAAACCGTTTTCAAAGTGAGGGCATCCCGCGCCGCCGCATGTTTCGCAACCAGTTCTGCGGTAGCCTTTTCGGCTGCAGCCGCCTTCATGGCTTCGATTTCGTCTTGCTTGACTTGGCGCGGATCCTTACCGCTGTCGATGACGGTTTGCAGCCTCCTGGCCTCGCTCTCGGCCTGCTCGATCGTCCAGGCATTGGGCGAACCGATGGTAATGCGAATTGTCTTGCCAGCCAAGGTTGATTGAAAGATGAATGCTTTGGCTCCGGTGCTGGTGGCCCGCAGCGCTAGCTGATGCACCGTTGCGTGCCACAGGAACGACTGCGATTTCCCGTCCTCGCATCTGAACGCCTCCATGCGGCCTGCTGTCAGTTTTACTCTCGACATTCGTTGCTGTGTCCTTGTCCGATGATGAGTTCCATGTAACGGCTGTGTAAGTGAATTTCGAGTATATCAATGAACTCTCATCAACACCAAGAACCAGCGAAAAAATAGTAGGTTCATGATTTTTAAGGTTATTGTCGAAATCTTCAACATCCATCAACGCGCCTGAATCCTCATTTTTGCGGACTCATAATCCGTTGGTGCCGTGTTCGACTCACGGGAGGTCTACCAGTCAAACCAAACGGTTAGCAAACGCGCTAACCGGTTCCTCTATCTACTTTCCCCCGCGCACCGACCTTCAACGTTTCGGCTCAAGCCTGCTGATACGCGCCAGGTAAAGCCTGGTCAGGCACCGTTCCAGCGCAGACTCGCGGGCACATGACGCGCGCGAGTTCAGCCACTGGCGCTGGTCGTTGCGGATATCTTCCCTCTGCCGGGGGCCAGCCCCTGCCAGAGCATCCCGATACACAAAATCGAGACGCCCGTCGAGTTCCGACAGCACGGGACTGCGACAGATGGCAGTTTCAATAACGCCGCGCGCCCGGCTGCAATCGAAGCTCGGGCCATCTGCGTGTGGCGGCAAGGGCTGCTGCATGTTGGATGCGGACTGGTTGATACGTAAGGTGAATGGCACTTGCTTGCCGCGGCGGGCGTCATTGCGCATCAAATAGACGCTGACCTGGTAACGGCCGCGCTCGCGCAGTATCGCCTGGAACCGCGGGCCGTCCATGCTGCCGTTGAAGATCGTTGCACCGGAAGGCGCCGCAACATTGAAGTAGAGCGACGCCTGCCCTTTGTGATCCAGACGCACGGTGGCGTTGCCGCCAGCGGCGCTGTCGAACGTATAGGCCTGGGTCTG
>Ga0308157_10003964_pt1 | contig 20438 bp, 20 predicted proteins | sample PhyBR1_FD_201035 | JGI IMG/M metagenome (GOLD analysis project Ga0308157, IMG submission 201035) | Phyllosphere microbial communities from UC Gill Tract Community Farm, Albany, California, United States - DLSLB.R1 | ecosystem: Host-associated > Plants > Phyllosphere > Unclassified | place: USA...
CGGCACTTATTCGGTAGACGCAAATAAAATTGCCGAAAAGCTCTTACCATATCTCGGATAATAACCGATAAAGGTTATAACGGAATGGGGGACTTTTTCAGAAACCCGGTTGATCCGGCGTTTTTGGGGAAGTCCCCTTTTTAAAATCAGGGAATACAAATACATGAAGAAGATAGGTGAACGAACAGTGGCATTGAACCGACTGCTGGAGATCTTGGAACAGATGGAAGCGGCGCATCAGCAAATGTTGGAACTTGGCGAACGCAAAAAGACTGCAATCATGGAGAATGATGTGGATCAGGTGATCCTGATCAATAATCGGGAATCCAAGATCGTCAAAGCGATCGGAGCACTGGATCAGCAGCGCGAGGATACGGCTCATGCGTTCATGCTGGAAAAAGGAATCAAATCAAAATTAAAGTTGAATATCAGCGAGTTGGCCCGGTTGGTGTTTGACGTTGAAGATAAATCCAGACTGCTCGATATCCAGTCCCGACTCGCGCATACGTTAAAGCAGCTTAAAGCGCTGAACGAGATCAATCAGCAGTTGACGGAACAGTCGCTCATGTTCGTTAATATGTCGATTGAACTGATGGTTGGAACGCCGACCGACAGTTACACATACACGCATCCGGCTAACACTTACGGAGCGGCTCAACGCAATCCGGGATTTTTTAACGCAAGAGGCTAACCAAAGGGAACTAGGAGGATACTATGGCATCTACATTTCATGGAATCGAGACGGCGCGGCGAAGTCTGCTCACGCAACGTGCAGCACTCGAAACAACAGGTCATAATATTGCGAATGCGAATACGGAAGGCTATACCCGTCAACGTGTGAACATGCAGGCTTCAATTCCGATGGAAGCTTACGGCTCGATGCGTTCGCTCAATCCGGGTCAGTTGGGTACGGGCGTTGAATTCACAAGTATTACGCGTATTCGCGAAGGGTATTTGGATACTCAGTTTCGTAGTGAGAACAGCGCGTCGGGAAGCTGGAAGACACAAGCGGAAGCACTGAGCAAACTCGAAGGAATCGTTAACGAACCTTCCGAGACAGGCATTCGCACGGTCATGGACAACTTCTGGAAATCGCTGTCTGATCTGAGTAAAGATACGGAAAGCGTAACGGCTCGAAAAGTCGTCAAGGAAAGTGCTTTGGCGCTGACGGATGCGTTGAACCAGACGGCTAAGCAGTTGAGCGACATGAGTACTGATCTGACAACCAATATCGCAACAAAAGGCAAAGAAATGCAATCGTATATGGATTCCATCGCCGACCTGAACCGTTCCATCGCCCGAATCGAAAGTCTGGGAGACAATGCGAACGATTTGCGCGACCAACGTGATTTGTTGACGGATAAGCTGTCCAAAATCGTGAATGTAACGGTGACCGATACGGATGCCGGTTATAATATTACGCTCGGAAACGGCGGAGCCGCGCTGGTGACCGGCGAAACGGCAACGACTCTACCTGAAGCAGGTACGCCGCTTGTAGCGGGCAATGCTTTGGAAACGATCTTGGCAGGAGCGACGAGCGGAGAAGTACACGGCATGTTTGTGGCCCGTGACAAGTTTACGACCGATTATCAGCGTGAACTGGACGGGATCGCGAATACATTAGCGAACGGCAATGTAGAGATTACGATCCCAAAGGGATCTTCTCTTGCGGAGGGAACTGTCTTATCTAAGAATATACTGTTGTCGGACGGTACAACACTAACTGCAGGGACTGCTTTTCCTAAAGGCGCTACTTTGCTCGAAGAAACTTCTCTGACAGTAGCTGGTTTGAATGGGCTGCACAAGCTAGGCTTCACGACAGACGGAACGACCAGTGGCGGCGTGGATTTCTTTACCACCTCTGCAGGCGCAACTACAGTAACGGCTGCCAGCATTACACTAAATCCGGTAATCGTAAACGATCCGACCAAAATCGCTTCTTCGCTTCGTTTGGATGCCAATGGCAATGCGATCAAGGGTAACAATGGTTTGGCCTTGATTCTGGCAAACCTGAAAGATAGTAAATTCACAACGACCAGTACCGACGGAACGACGACGGTAGCGACATTGGGCGACCGCTACAGCGGGATGGTCGGCGAATTGGGGATTCAAGCGCAAGAAGCGAATCGCAAAGCGGCCAATGCCGAGTCCCTTACGACGCAGGTCGATACGAATCGTCAATCGGTGAGCGGCGTCTCGCAGGACGAAGAAATGACGAATCTGGTAAAATTCCAACAGGCTTATAATGCGTCCGCACGCTTCATGACCGCTTACGACGAAATTTTGGATAAATTGATCAACGGCACCGGAACGGTCGGCCGTTAAAAATATAGGTAAAAGGAGGAGGAATCTCTAAATGAGAGTCACATCCAATATGATGAGCGCCACGTTGCTGAACAACCTGAACCGCAACGCGGCCAAAATGAACAATACGCAGCTTCAAATGTCGACGGGTATGAAGATCAACAAGCCTTCCGACGATCCGACGGGGATGACTTATTCGCTGCGTTATCGTCAGGAAATTTCTTCGAACGAACAGTATCAGCGCAATGTGGATAGTGCGGTGTCTTGGTTGGATTTCAGTGATAAGATGTTGACAGAAGTCGACTCGATCTCTCAACGCCTGCGCGAACTTACTGTCCAAGCAGCTAACGGAACCAATCCGGAATCTGCGCATGACAGTATTCGTCAGGAAGTATTGCAGCTTAAAGATCAGCTTGTGGATATCGCAAATAGTAAGCTGAACGGAAAATATATATTCAACGGCGAAATGTACGATCAGAAGCCTTACGACTTCGCAAAAGGTCAGGACGGTACTTCAGAAATGCCGAATGTTCGTTCTTTGCAAACCGACAACGCGAAAGTGAGTTATGCGGTAGGAGCCGGTGTGCAAATGTCGATCAATGTGACAGGCAACCAGGTGTTTGGCGGCGATGAAGAAGATAATCTTTTTGCGATCATCAATAATCTTGATACAGCTTTGAAAGACGGTAATTTGAAAGATATTTCCAAGCAATTGGGTCTCATGGATCAACGTACTGAAAAAATCTCCTCTGTACATGCGGAGATTGGTGCCAAAACGAATCGAATTGAACTTATGCAAACTCGTTTGGGTGACTTGGAAGCCAATTTAACCGAACTTCAATCAAAAACGGAAGATGCGGATTACGCGGAGCTTTTGATCAAATCGAAGATCGAAGAGAATGTCTACAATGCTTCACTGTCCGTAGGCTCCAAGATTATCAACATGTCGCTTGTCGACTTTATGAGATAATGCGTGAATAGGAGGGACGCTTATGTTCCCGATTCCCCAGTTGCAAATTCGTCAGACTCCGGCGGTATTTATCATCGATACCGATCCCGGCCAATTTTCTATTCGACAGCCCAAAGCCGAGCTGCAGCAAAATACGCAGCCGGCACAGCTGTCGATTGAGCAGTACAAGCCTGAGCTGCAAGTCGATCAGAGCCGGGCTTTTTCTGCGTATCACGGAGGGAAGCCGCGAGAAATCAACGATCGGTTGATTGCGGGGTTTCAACAAAATTTTTTACAGGCTTTGGCGGCTCGCATGCAGCTTGGAGAGCGGATGGCGGCCATCAATGAGAAGGGCAGCAATCCGATTGCGGATATTTATGCCGCCGATACGAAAGGCAATCCGCTGCCCGAGTTTCGGGGAGAAGCTTCTATGGATAATGTCGATGTGACATTCAATGTACGCCCACCCAAAATCGAATTCACCCCGTCAAATGTAGATATTCAAGTTCAGGTCAATCGTCCAGAGATCGAATATACCCGGGGAAAGCTTGATATGTACGTCCAGCAGCACAACAAAGTTGAATACATTCCGCCCGCAGTAGATCAGACTTTCTGATTCTGATACACCTTAAAATAAACAAGCCTGAGATTCGCAAGAGATTGTGATCTATAGGCTTTTTCTTTTATGATTGAAGCAAAGACACCTATTTGAATGAACAGAAGGAGTGAACGCGATGATTATCGAAACATCAGCCTGGGGTAGTCAAGAAATTACGGTCGAGCAGATCTATCGTTTTGAAAAAGGGATTCCGGGATTTGAAGAAGAAACGGAATTTGCGTTGCTGCCTATGGAAGATGGGCCATTCTTTTATTTGCAGTCGTTGAAGCAGCAAGAACTTTCCTTTTTGCTAACCGACCCCTTTGTTTTTTTCTCCACCTATGAATTTGAACTTGGAATAGCCGACAAAGCCGAACTCGCAATCGACGATAATGTGTTCGTTCGTTGCATTGTGACCTTGCATGAATCAATCGAGCAGTCGAGTATGAACATTCTGGCTCCGATCGTATTCAATCCCTCCAATCGTAAAGGCAAGCAGATCGTGCTGCACAACTCGGCTTATCAGACTCGTTATCCGCTGTGGGCCAGCGAATCTGCTCAACCATCCTCTTCTATGGAAGGAGGCGTGTAAGATGCTCGTACTTTCGCGTAAAAAGGGAGAAACGATCGTGATCCAAGACAACATCGAGTTGACGATTCTCGGCGTTGAAGGCGATACGGTGCGCGTTGGAATCAAAGCGCCGAGGGAAGTCGATATTTTCCGCAAAGAGGTCTATCTATCCATTCAGGAATCGAACCGAGAGTCTGCGGCTCCAGCAGCCAGCGATTTCGAACGCTTGATGCAGCAGATGCGAATCAAAATGCCTGGAAACCAATCTGAATAGCTTTAATAAAAAGTCTTCAAAAAAGTTTCCAATTGCTATAAACAAACCCGTGAGAGCGCCGATATATATATCATGAGCTGGTGACAGGGGCGGCCGACCTCGAAGGCCAGCTCATAGCAAACCAAACCATCCACATGGACGTGGAATTAAACAATTTCAGGGAGGAAACACCACAATGATTATCAACCATAATATCTCTGCACTGAACACTCACCGCCAACTGAGCACGAACACGGCGAACACAAACAAAAACATCGAGAAGCTGTCGTCCGGTCTCCGCATCAACCGCGCAGGCGATGACGCTGCCGGCCTGGCAATTTCCGAAAAAATGCGCGGTCAAATCCGCGGTCTCGACCAAGCTTCCCGCAACGCTCAAGACGGCATCTCGCTGATCCAAACGGCTGAAGGCGCGCTGAACGAAACACACAGCATCCTGCAGCGTATGCGTGAAATCTCCAACCAATCGGCGAACGGAACGAACACAGACTCCGACCGTCAAGCACTGCAAGACGAAATGAACCAATTGACTTCCGAAGTTAACCGCGTCGGCAACACAACTGAGTTCAACACTCAGAAGCTGCTGAACGGTGGTAACGCTGCGGCTGAAGGTACAAAGCTTACTAAAGCAACGACTGCAGAAGCAAAAGCTGCAGCTGCTGTTGCTGGAGGCGAAATTGACCTTACAGGAGCAAAAGTAACTGTAGATGGTCAAACATTTGATCTTAGTAGCATTGGGAAAATCGGTAATGATCTGGGAGCTGCAGGAAGTAACGTAGCCCTCAATAAAGCAAAAGCTGACGCTGATGCTGCACTGGCTGCCCATATTGCCGGAGGTGGTACAAATGCCGATGCAACAGGAGCTCCATTGCAAGCAGCAGCAACAGCAGCAGACACAGCTGCAGCAGCTGGTCAAGAACCAGCTTCTACTCTTGCACAAAACAAAACGGATATTAAAGAAAAACTGGGAGCGTTGACTTCTGGTGGAGTTAAACTTTCGGATGTAGTTGACATTAGTTTTGATGCTACAGACAAACTGGTGCTGACAGCTAAATCTTCTGGGGCATCTTCTAAAATTGAAATGACAGCCAACGCGGATCTTGGTTTTACTGCTGCAGCTACTGAAACAGGCAAATCTGCTACAATTGAACGTGCTGGTCTTGAATCCACAAATGCAGTAAACACTGCTTCTGTAACTCTTGCAGCTAACTCGTCTTTCAAAATCAATGTTGGTTCTGAAAGTGCAGTAGAAGTTAAATTGGGTTCGGATGCTAAAACTTACGACACAGGCAATGCTGACAAAAATGTAGCAAAAGCAGCTACTGCGGATCTGGTTAAAGATCTGAATGCTGCACTTCAAAAAGCAGGTCTTGACGGAAAAGTTACAGCTTCCATTTCTACAGACGACAAAATTCAATTTATTTCTGAAGGTGGCAAAGATCTTAAGCTGACTGATGGAACAGGTGGACCTCTGGCAGCTGTAGGCTTTACAGGAACAGCTGGAGCTGGCGACTTGTCGGCAGTAAAGAATGTTGAACAAATTGTTGGGCCTGGCGCGCAAGGATCGGGCTTCTCGACAAAATTCCAAATTGGTGCTAACACAGGCCAATCGATGTCTCTGACAATCGGTGATATGCGTGCATCGGCTCTGGGTATCACAGGCAACGCTGGTCAAGCTGGTTTCACTAAGACGAACAGCGTAACTAACGGAACGAACGATATTCAATCCGAGGCGGCTCTGAATGTTTCGACTCGCGAAGACGCTTCGAAGTCGATCGACGTACTGGACAAAGCCATCAACTCGGTATCGAGCGAACGTTCGAAACTGGGTGCGGTTCAAAACCGTCTGGAACACACGATCAACAACTTGGGAACAGCTTCCGAGAACCTGACGGCTGCTGAATCCCGTATCCGCGACGTGGATATGGCTAAAGAAATGATGCAACAAACGAAAAACAACATCCTTGCTCAAGCTTCGCAAGCAATGCTGGCTCAAGCCAACCAACAACCGCAAGGCGTTCTGCAATTGCTTCGTTAATTTCAAACGCTTCGCCGAAAAGCTCCGGAATTTATTCCGGAGCTTTTTTCATTGCGGTCTTTTATCTTATCCTTCATACTTTGAATCAATTACATCTTGATCTGAATTGGAGTAGATGATATGAAAATAGAAATTACTAATTTCAATATGATCCCGCATGCTGAAGTGGAACTGAACGGTTTAACGGTGATCGCAGGAGAAAATGATACAGGAAAAAGTACAATCGGCAAACTTTTATTTTCGATTATCAAAGAGGCTAATCGCTACAATTTCAACAGAGGACGTACAAATGTCCTAGACCTGGTTTTTGAAAATTATAGTTCTAGCGAAGCTGTAATTAGATTGGAGTTCGAAAATGAAGATTATATGATTTTAGGAACCCAAAACGGATTATTGCCGATACAGGGATCTCTTAAATCTTTTGAATTTCGTGAAGCTACTTATATTGAAAGCCCCGTTGTCTGGAGTCTCATTGATTTCTTTACAAGTGTCGGAAAGCTTCGGGAAGAGGATAGCATGTACGGCATCGAAAGCGAATTGAATTATCCCTATTTGCTATGGGACTTGTATCGTAAATTAATCGTAAAGCGAAAAGTTTCATCAAGCGAGGAAAGCGATTACTCGCGTATCAGTAAAGAAATCAATCATATTGTTGGAGGAGATTTTCAACGAACTTTGGAACGTTTTTCTTTTAATCGAATTAGCGATCATATTCAATTTCCGATCAGTACGATTGCTACGGGTATTAAAAGTTTCGGTATTCTGAGTGTACTTATTCAAAACCAGCACATTTATCCAGGCAGCATTCTAATCATTGACGAACCTGAAGTGCATCTTCATCCCAAGTGGGAAGTCGAATATGCCAAAATTATATGTTGGCTCGCTGAACAAGGCGTGAAGATAGTGGTTACTACACATAGCTTATATATGGTAAAAGCGCTGCGGGAGTTTTCCAAAAGCATCCCTAAACAAACTCATTTCTATCTCACGCATAAAGAATTTGATGAATCTGTCTCTATCGAAAACGTCACGCAAGAAATCCACAAAATCTTCAAAAAATTCGCAGATCCTTTGCAAGATATTGCATGGAGAAACAAACTATGAGCAGGGAACGACTTGATGCCTTTTCCGAATATGCAATGTCTAATCAACTATTTGAATATAAAAGGCTTGATCAAATTCAACATACGGTTTGCAGGAATTGTGAGATCGAAGTTATCGATTTTGATCGAACCAAAGAGATTATTACGGAAAGAGCCGAACTATCGGAGTTACCCAAGTCCTGCGATGTTTTAAAAATTTCGGATTCTGATTGTGCAATCGTACTGGTCGAAATGAAAAGCTTTCTGAATTTCAAACAATGGCAGCTTGCTCGTCACGAACGGGGAGAGCATGATGGGATCGTTCGACAGCAGATACAGAGGTTCGATATTTCAAAAAAATTCGCTGACAGCTTATGGTTGCTTCATTGGATTTGGAATCAGGTTGATCGCGATTCATATATTCCTGCGGAAGTCATAAAAGTCGTTGCGACTGATATCGAGATTCATAATGAACGCAATGCCGAAGAATTTATCGAGTTTACGATTATGTATCTAGCTGACGAATCCTTGGATGCCGACGGATTCATTCAATTTCGTTTTGAAGAGCATATGGATGAATACTTTTCTTCGACACAGAAGCCCGCTTTAATGAGCAGCAGTCAATTAGAAGATTATCTAAGGCAATGTTAAGGCAAAAGCTCCGGTGCGTTCCAATTTTTTTGGCTTGTGAACGAGAATTCGTAGTTGAGTTGCCTAGCGTGGGGAAAAATAAATGCAAGGGATCTGCAGAAAGAGGAGAGTCATTCCGTTTACGGTCAGATGAAAAGGGCAGAACAAAAAGAAAAGCTTTGATCTGCCCTCATTTTAATTCATCTGAAAAGCTCAAAAATTAAAGTTATCACGGGTAATAAGTGACAGATGGGAAAGGCTCGATCCCTTTGGCATAGTAATAATTCAAGTTACTAACGAAATCAATGACTTTATTGGTATTCAAATCATAAACCAGAATATCAGGATCGCCTGCCATATCGATGAAGTCGAATCTTCTTGGTGTCGGTCTGCCGTTCAAATCGACGAAGGAGAGAGCATAACCGCCGCTGGATTGAAACTTGGACTCAGAATAAGTGAATAATGTTCCTTCATTCAAAACGATTAGAACTGCATTGTTCGAACTCGCATAATTCGAAGAGTAGTTTACGCGCGTCGTGATCGAAGAGACTCTGACATCGTCGATATCGTGGGTACGCGTCTGATAATTTCCTCCCTCGGAATTCTCGAATACTCGGGTCCATTTCAAGTGTGGGTTTATGTCGGCGGTATTGGATGTATTGGCTATAAAGCTGTCGTTCATATACAGGTCTTTATTCGGATAACTCCATATTACCGATTGAAGCGTTGCCGATGCATCCATCAAGGAATTTGCTCCTCCAGGAGCCGAAGCGTTCAGTTGTATCGTGTACGCGTTGCCCACAGAACCCGTAGAAGTCACTTGCACAGCCCAGTCTCCGGAACCGATACCGGCCAAAGCATCATTTCCGCTGGTACTTCCCAATCCTGCCGGATAAGCGGTATTCGCATTCCAATCGATTTGATATAAATCCACCCGATAATTAGGATTTGCGGATTGAATCTTAAAAATGAGCATTCTCGGATCAGACACGCTGAAGAAATAAAAATCGGTAGGGTCTGCTGCAGTCAACGAATCATTATGATTCAGCAGTGTACCGGTAATGTTGTAATTGGCCATAATCGAGAATTGAGGCCGGGCTAATTCAACAGGAATTCCGTTTTTTTTATCGACATAGAGGGTACTGACTTCAACCGGGGCAGATGACGGTATGTATGCGGCAGATTGTTTGGTTGTAGTAGGAGCAGCTTCAGCCGATATGGAAGTGTTAAGTATAAAAATTAACGACAAAAGCAGCATTGCGATTCGACTGCTTAACAAAAAGTTTTTTTGGCGCATGATTTCATTCACCTCTTAATATTTTATTTGTGAAAAAAGGTGCTTTGTTTACATTAGTAAACGATAACGTGACACCTCCTTTTATCTTATTTTATTACATAAATAATATAACATTTTAAATAAATGGATTATATGATTTTTAATTACAAATAGGAAAAAAGTCTAGGTATTTGATTCTAAAGATTTAATTCAAGTCTTTTCTATGCAAAGTGTGAGATACCGCTAATAAGCGCAGGTTCTTTTTCCGATAATAGTAATAACAAAGCGCAACAGCGGACAGCAAGAGATACTATTTTAATAAGTCGGAGGTCGTTTGAAAGATGAATATTCAATTTTCGATGACGGCAAATGCTGCGGGAACAAACCAAGGGGGAACTTCTGCAGGCCTGGGAGAACTCGGGATGCTCATTTCGGCTTCTCGTGGCTCTAAAGATCTTGATCGACTGGAACAACAGGGAACCATATCCGCGTCGCTTGGGGAGCAGCAATTGATCCATCGGATCGAGCAGGCTGTCAAGTCTTTGGAAGGACCACAAACGACTCTTGATATCAGCATCCATGAAAAAACGCATGAAATCATGGTCAAAGTCTTGAATAAAGATACAGGCGAGATCATCCGGGAAGTGCCGAAAGAAAAAACGCTCGATCTGGTTGCTCAAATGATGGAATTGGCCGGGATTTTAGTCGATAAGAGAGTCTAGAAGGGAGTGGGGAGTACTTATGGTAACAAGAATAAATGGATTTTCTGGTATGGACATAGATAGTTTGGTCAAAAGCATGATGGCCGTCAAACGTGCCCCGCTTGATAAGACGACACAAGATAAAGAACTGCTTCAATGGAAAAGAGACAGTTACCGCGAAGTTAATAGTAAATTATATGATTTCCGTAATAATAAATTGGGGCTTACCGGCTATCGTTCTTCGTCAGCCCTGAACACTCAGACAGCTCTTATTAAAGATAGCGCAGGCACTCTTGTCGATGGGGCTACAAGTGCAGTTAAAGCGACAGCAACAGCGACGGCGAACGGCGTTCCCATGAAGGTTGATGTGGCACAGATCGCAACGGCTGCTGCATTGAAGATAGATGACAATAATGTATTAGGGAGCGGTTTTAAGTCTTCTGATACGTTGGAAGAAATCATGAAAAAGAAAGATTCAACTACAAAATTACCGGAAAATTTTAAATTTGAATTGAATCTAAAAATAAACGGCGCGGAACAGAAAATAAGTTTTGATAAGGGAACGACGCTTTCGTCCGCGATTTCCCAGATCAACTCTGATCCTGCTCTGAATGTTAAAGCATCTTTTGATGAGGTTACGGGGCAGTTCGTGTTTACGTCCAAGGCAACGGGAGAAAAAAATGCGGCGGGAACCAATATTTCTGTAGAAGTGGGAACAGGAACTCCTCCAGCATCCAGAAGTCCCGAACATTCATTTTTGAAGCTCATGTCTAAAGACGGTTCCGGAAATGCTATTTCTTCTTCTGGACAAAATGCAATTTTTTCGATTAATAATACCGTAATGACAGATGCAAGTAATACAGTAGTTTATAATGGTGTCGAATTGAAGTTTCAGGGAGTTACGGGGAAATGGCCATCTACTGGAACGATGAATTTAGCCAATCCTCCGGCAGATAACAAATCGTTGAACATTACGACTACGGTTGATACGACCAAAGCTCTGGAAACAGTAAAGTCTTTCGTTGCCGATTATAATAATTTAATTGAATCTTTTAACAAGTTGGTTGATGAAGAAAAATTCAAAGATTTTAGACCTCTTACTAGTGAACAGCGTTCAGCTATGACAGAAAGCGACATTACAGCTTGGGAGAAAAAAGCAAAAAGTGGCATGCTTAAAAACGATCAGATCCTAACGTCGGCATTGAGCGATATGCGATCTGCGATTCTGGATAAGCTGGGTCCATTGAGTTCGATGGGAATTACGACCGGAAACTATATGGAGAATGGTAAGCTGTATATCGATGAAGCCAAGTTCAAAGCAGCCGTAGAAGCCGATCCGCAGCAGTTGTTAACAACTTTGCAAGGTACTGGTACGAATACGAAGGATTCTGTTTTTGGTAAGTTTTCGACGGCGATGGACAATGCGATGGATAAAATCGCGCAGCGGGCAGGTACCTCGAAATTTGACGGAAGTTTGACTTCGACGTTTAAATCGGAAAGTGTAATGGGTCGGGAATTGAAGCAATACAATAATCGTATTTCTACAATGACGACTCAACTTGCTGCAACTGAAAATCGTTATTATAAGCAGTATGCAGCAATGGAATCAGCAATGAATAAATATCAATCTCAGTTGGCTCAATTGACCGGTTCTGCTGGCTAATCCATAAAAAACTTAAAAAGGGTGAATAAAGAATATGATGTCTTCTCCATATGAAAAATATCGTCAAAATGCTGTCCAAACTTCTCCTGCGCAACTGCTCATCATGACTTATGACGGCGCAATTCGTTTCGTTAAAACTGCGCTCGAAGGACTTGCGACTGGCGATAATGAGAAAGCCAACCTGTTCTTCGGCAAGGCTCAGACGATCATTGCCGAGTTGACGACGACACTTGATCGTTCTTATGCAGTGTCGGAAAGCTTGTCTGCCCTGTACGAATACATGAACCATTTGCTGATTGAATCGAACATCAAAAAGGTCAAAGAACCAGCCGAAGAAGCTCTAGGTTACCTGCGTGATCTCAAAGAAACCTGGATCGAAGCCAGCAAACTGGTTTCCGCAAATCCGGCTCCTTCGGTAGGCAGCGCAGTCAATGTCTGATTCGATCAGACTTCTCGAAGAGCTGTCGGAAGATATCCAGAGCAGGCTGGGTGCGCTGACTTACGAAGAGCTCTCCGAACTGATGGACCAAAGACAGATCATCGTGGATCAGATCGAACAGGAAGCCTCGGAAAGCCCGCTGACGGCAGAAGAGAAAGAACGCATCAAAGCGATTATAGGCCGCGATTCAACCATTCAAGTTCGCATTAACTTTTTGCGCAACGAGGCGGCCAATTGGTTGCAACAGCGCAATCAGGCCAAGACGCAACGGAGTGCTTATGAAACGACCTATACGCCAGATGCTTATCTGATGGATAGTCGGAAATAGAAAGAATAAAGGGCGTTTGTTTGTTAAGCGGTAGTTTTGACTGCTCAACGAATGAACGTCCATCTTGTTATTTCGAGAATCAACTTGTATGATAAATACAATAAAGAACATAAGGCAATCCGTTATATTTACAAGAAAAATAAAAATTATTCGGGAATGGTTAATTCAATGAGTCTTTTTCAACTGACAGCTCACCATGGAACCGAACGTTCGATCGCCTATAAGATTCAAAGAGAACAACACTTTTTGACAAGCGAAGGGGATCAAAAGTGGTTGGGGGATGGAGCTTATTTTTTTGAGAATAACCCTGAAATGGCCAGAGAATGGTCTGAAGCAGAAGGTTACAAGAAAAGATACTCGCACTACGGAATCGTAGAAGCACAGATTGAAACGGAAGTTACCTCTCTGCTTGATTTGGATACTCCCATGGGTCGAGAAGAGTTTCATATGGCCCGTCTGCTGTTTACTAAGAAACTTGAAAAAGAGTCTTTAGGCATTCGCATTCCCAATAGTCGAATTTTTGATGGGAAAATTATTAACGACTTATGTTGTGCGGTTTCTTATCGAGTCGTTGTCCAAAGTATGTTTGTTCAGCTTTCTAAAGATCGGAAATTAAAAGTACAATCAAGAGTCCCTAATTGCAGGGTAATAAGTGTAAGAGAACCAGAAACCTGCATTAAGTCACCCCGAGTGATTAAAGGAGGTCTTTTAGCATGGAAAGCACCAAAAAAATGGAGCTAATTCAAAAGTATTACGACCAAATGAATCATCAAGAGTTTAGGGAGCATCTGATTAAATCAGGATTTGAAATTCTTGAAGAGCAGCCAGGCGTTTTGATCTTTGAAGATGAAAGTAACATCGAAGAGTTCGAAATTGAAAGCTTTATTCAGACTGCAGCTTACCGCTCTCCTAAAAATAATTCGATGTGGGAAGTACAATCTGTCGTTTTGAGAAATGTGGGGTAAAGATGAATCAGGAAAGTAGACATCAACAATCTAAAAGCTTTATTGAATTCGAGAATTATCAAGTGAACGAATCTATTTTTATGTTAAATCAAGACTTTTTAGAACCCGAAGAATCGATTCAACTAAAAACACGATTTTCGATTAAGCATGATTATAAAAGCCCGGAAGAAGTTTGTGTCACTATTGTTTGTGAGCTTTTTGAAGCCGACATGGTGAGTATAAACGCTCCGTTTTATTTGAAAATTAATATGTCCGGTTGGTTTCTTCTTACGGAAGATCCTCAAGATGAGCAAAAGCGTCAAACTCTTCATGCAAACACGGTTGCTATTTTATTCCCTTACTTAAGAAGTGCCGTGACGACTTTGACTTCGGTTGCGAATATGAACGGTTTGCCTCCAGTTATTCTTCCTCCTGTCAATACGTACGCCCTCCTAGAACAGCAGAGCAAAGAAAAGAATAATGCAGATTAAAGGAGTCCAATTAGAGATTCCTTTTTTTTCGTAAAACTGTTTTGAAGGTATACATAGTGGGTAAAACAAGCGTATGAGTGCTTTTTGACATCCCTATTTCTTGTAAATCATATTGGAATATAATTGCATGTAATCATTTTATATTCCAATTGACATTGAAGAATACAGGGTGGTATAGTCGAAGAGTAAATCACACATTTTTATCTGATAATGAAGGGAATGTTCGTGCATGCAAGGTAAAGTAAAATGGTTTAACGCGGAAAAAGGTTACGGTTTCATTGAAACGGAAGAAGGCGGCGACGTTTTCGTTCACTTCTCGGCGATCCAAATCGAAGGATTCAAGACGCTGGAAGAAGGACAATCCGTTGAGTTTGATATCGTTGAAGGCGCTCGCGGACCGCAAGCTTCCAACGTTACTCCTCTGTAAGCCGTCGCAGCCGTATACCTGACCTACATAGATGATTAGCTTTAATGATTTATGATGGTTGGAGACTACACATGCCTCAGCCGGAAGACCTCACTTATAAGTGAGGTCTTTTTCTATGCCAAAAAAGCAGAATATAGATATCAACAGAAGTTTTACACCCTTTATAACCATATAAAGTAATATATTATATTAAATACAAGGTTCATTGCTTTTCGAAACGTTTAAGCACAAAGTAGTGTATTTCATGAGCCTTTTAGCCCAGTGCTTTGACGGACAGTCTGCAAGAACTATTTTTTGAGGAATGATTCGGAGAGGGGAACATCTAGTGCGAAACAACAGAATAGGTAAGGGCTTTATACTTATCATGGCTATTTTGCTTACGGTACATACTTTTTTCGGGGGATTTATAGCTTCGACTTATGCGGCCGAAGCACAGCCTGTGTCTAGTGGGCAATCATCGGACAGTGTACAGGTCCAATCCGATAGTGCGCCCGTCCAAAATGAGTCTACGAGTTCGGATGCAGCCGCTTCTACCGATTCCGGCCAACCTTCCGTAACAAATGCCGATTCGGAAAGTAATGCAGAGCCGGTGCCTTCGCAAAGCTCGTCCGACGAGGTTCCGGCTTCGGGAGACACGCAGCCGGCGCAAGAGCAGGCAGGCGAATCGACCGAAGTCCAAACGCCGGAAGAATCTGCTTCGCAAGGCGAAGCAGCCGAAACGGTTGATCCGGAAGCCGACCTCGATGCAGCGGAGAAAGCCGACACCGAGGAAACCGAACAGGCAGCCCAAGCACCCGTGCCTGTGTCGGAAAACATTTTGAATGCGGTCACGTTGACCGACGATGCCGGACAGCCGATCGTTTCGGACGACCCGGATCGTTTCTTTAACGGAGAAAACGCGATCAGCCTGAACTACGCCTGGGTGCTCGAAAACGGGCATCCGTACACAGCAGGTTCCGTATTCGAATTCGACGTTCCTTCGCAGTTCCGCATTTATACGCCGATCTCCGACGCTCCGTTGATCGTGAGCGGAGAAGACGGCAGCGGGCAGTCCGCCGGATCGTTCTCGGTCACGACTGACGGTCATGTTACGGTAACGTTCAGCGAATTCATCGAATCGCATTCCGATGTTGCCGGAACGCTGACGATCCGTACCGAGTTGACGCGCGAAGTGGTACAAGACAGCACGCAGGTCAAATTGATGTTCCCGATCGCAAGCGGAGAGCAGGCTTTCGTTCTGTATCTCAAACCGGAAGCGGGATTGACCCTTTCGAAAAAAGGAGCTGCCGATAATGCCGCAGGCGTTATTCGTTGGTCCGTCGATCTCAACACGTCGGAGCAAACGCTACGCGGAGTCAAACTGAAAGACGCGATTCCCGACGGCCTTGCGCTCGAAGCGGAATCCGTTACGGTAACGAAATTGACTAAAACCGCAGACGGAAGCTTCGAAAAGGGCGAGGCTGCCGATCCGGCAATCTATACGCTCAACACCGCTGCCGGCGAATTGGAGCTGGATTTCGGTTCCGGCGAACTGACCGGAGCATACCGCGTGGATTATTCGACCAAGCTTCAAGCCGGCAAGGCGACGTCGTTCAAAAACACGGCCGTATTGTCCGCGCAAAGCCGTCAGGACGCTTCCGCTTCCGCTACGGTGACCGTACAGCGCGGTTTGCAGATGGATAAAAAGGTCGCCGCTTACGATGATAAAAATCAGACGATCGATTGGGAAATCCGCTATAACTACGGCGATGCCGTGCTTATTCCTGCCGATCAAGCTCTGCTTCAAGACCGTTTCACGAGCGGACAAAGCCTGATCGAAAACACGTTCCAAGTCTACAAAGGGTCCGAACTGCTCGTTCGCGATGTGGATTACACGCTGACGATCGTGCCGGAGGCCGGCGGACTGAGAGGCTTCAATCTTCAGTTCCTGCAGGACGTGAACGCGGAGCATAATATCAAGTACAGCACGAAGGCCGCTATTGCCGTATACGCGAAAGACCGGATCACCAACACCGTGAAGAGCGGCGGGATTAAAGCCTCCGCTTCGCAGGTGCTGGAGCGCAATCTGTTCGTGAAAACGAATAAAGGCGCCGATTTCAAAAAACGCGTGACTTCGTGGCAGATCACGGTCAACACCGACCGTTTCGATATGCGCGATGCCGTGATGAAAGATACGTTCCCGGAAGGCGGCCTTGAGTTCCAGGAAGGAACGCTGGTCATCAAACGGGAAAACGGATCCGCGCTTGTGCGCGATGTCGACTACACGCTGACAACCGATAACGGAATCCGTTCCGGATTCGAAATCAAGTTCACGAACGCCGTTACGCAGCGCTACGTGATTACGTACGACACGCGTTACGAAGTGGATTGGAAAAAGAATCAAAAAGAAAAAAGCTTTTTGAACAGCTCGCAGCTCGACTTTACGCATGAAGGCAAACCGCGCGTCAAAACGTCCAGCGCCCGTTTTTGGCCGGATGATCTGACGGTGGCGAACGGCGCGAAAAGCGGCGTTTACGATCCGTCCACCAAAGAAATCACGTGGACGATCAAAGCCAACTACAATCAAAAACGCGTCGACGATGCCGCGATCGTCGATCGCTTGACTCAAGGCCAGCGTTATGTGGAAGGTTCGTTGCAAGTCAACGAGATGAACCTGACCGGAACGTGGTTGGGAGCCCGCAAAGGTGCTTCCGTCGATCCTTCGCGTTACTCTGCTTCTTATCCTGACGCAGACAACGGGAACGAGTTGAAAATCGCATTCCCGAACGGTATCGAATCCGCTTATTGGATCACGTTCAAAACGACGCTCAAAGGCAGCGTGATCGAAGGAACGAACGTGACCAACCGAGCGGTATTGACCGGTAACGGTCAAACCGTGAATACGTGGGACGCCAGCGTGAATATTCCCGGCGGCGGCACCTACGCGGCCAAAGAAGGCGTGCAGCAGGCCGACCGCATTCTTTGGACGATCAAATTGAATCAAGGTCAATCGTACGTGGAAAATGCGCGGATCGTCGATACGCATTCGGGCAGCCAGTTCCTGGATGATCAGACGTTCCGTCTGTATCGCCTTGTTTCTTCGTCAGACGGGAAATCGATCCGGGGCGAAGAACTGAAGCGCGATATCGATTACACGCTGGATATCATGTCCGGCGACAGCGAACGGTTCGAATTGAAATTCGCGAAGCCGATCGAATCGGCTTACGAACTGGAATACCAGACCGTGATTCGCGCGAATGACCGCGAAAAATTGTCTAACAGTGTTCGTTTCGAAGGAGACGGCGTGAAAAAAGGAACAGTCGACTCCACGCACGAAATCGTCGTGCGCACCACTTCCGGCTCGGGTACGGGAGGGGGCGTGACGGGAGCGCTCGAAGTGACGAAGACCGATGCGGCCGACGCCGGAATCAAACTGCCCGGAGCCGTATTCGTTCTGCAGGATTCGGCAGGCCGCAGAGCCCCGATCACCCGCACGACGGACGAAAACGGACAAATTGTATTCGGCAATCTGCTGTACGGTTCGTACACCTTGACGGAAACGAAATCGCCGGAAGGGTATAAACTCGGCGACGAAGGTCCGGCGACGATCGTGATCGGAACCAAGACGCTTGCGGAAAACAACGGACGCGTAAAAACGACCGTCGAGAACGAAAAGCTTCCGAACGTTCCGACAACGCCGCCGACAGAGCCGGGTACGCCAACGACACCGCCGACGGAACCAGGCACGCCGACAACACCGCCGACGGAACCGGGTACGCCGACGACACCGCCTACAGAGCCAGGTACGCCGACAACGCCGCCGACGGAACCAGGTACGCCAACTACACCAAGCGAGCCGCCTGTCGTACAAGTGCCTGACGAAAACATTCCGCAAGGACCGACCGAGCCGCCGACCCAGCCTGTTACGCCGACGGATAACACACCGCAGCAGCCTCAGCCGACCGAACCGGGAGTCGAAGTGCCGGACGAAGATACGCCGCAGGGGCCGCCCGTAGTGCCGGCTCAACCGGTTTCGCCTGAACAGCCTGCGACTCCTTCGGACAATCCCGAAGTGCCGGTACCCGTCGATCCGATCCCGCAGGGCGTTCCGCCGGTCGTTCCGGGCGAACCGGAATTCTACGTGCCGGACGGCGACGTTCCGCAAGGCGCGCCTCCCGTCGTGCCGGGAACGGTGGTTCCGGGAACGGTAGTGCCTAACGCCGACACCGACGTTCCGCAAGACGTTCCTACGCTGCCTCAGACGGGCGAAGAAAGCAAACTGCCTTATGTTCTGGCGGGCATCGGCCTAATCCTGTTCGGCTTGATTTTAAGACGTAAAGCTTCGGTGGAAAACCGCTAAAAGTTCTTTTCTCAACCTTGTTTTCGATGCCCGTATCGGATCGAAAGCAAGGTTTTTTTCTTTATGGCCTAACGTTAAAAATGATATAATGAAGTCAAAACACAGAGCTCCGCATCACGAATACACATCTTTGTTTGATCAAAGATTTTCAGGGTGGAGGAGAAATGATGAACAAGCGATTAAAACCTACAAATGATTTTATTTTTCAAAAGTTATTTGGGGAAAAAGAAAGCAAGAACAGTTTGATCTCGTTGCTTAATGCCATTTTAAAACCGGATAAGGAAGAAGAGCTTGTCGACCTGAATATTATCGAAAACAAGCAGTTATCCAAAGAAGAACTGACTCAAAAAACGGGCAGACTGGATATTAGGGCTGAAACGCGCAAGGGTGTTCTGATCAACATTGAAATGCAAGTTGCCGAACAGAAATACATGGCACAAAGAACCTTGTTTTATTTCAGTAAATTGTATGCGGATACGATCAAAGCCGGCGAAGAATATCAAAAACTCAAAAAAACGATCATGATCAATATTTTGGATTTTGAACTGCTGGATGCCGGACGTTATCATACGACATTTCACTTGTATGAGGATCAGGATCGAAACCTGAAATTGACGGACGATTTGGAAATTCACTTTATCGAACTTCCCGTATTCGGCAGAGTGCAAAGAAATTTTTCGGATCCTCTTCATCGATGGCTTACTTTTATGGACGATGATATTGAAGAACCTGAATTGAAGGAGCTGATCAATATGGATAAATCGATTCGCGAAGCGGAAGACCGGCTTGAATATTTTAGCGGCAATCCCGAAGTCCGACGTTTGTACGAAGCACGCGAGTATGCCAAATACGAATGGAACAGTATGCGCAGAGAGAGCTTGGAGCAAGGATTGGAAGAAGGACGGAAAGAAGGAAAAGAACTAGGGATCAAGCAAGGTATCGAACAAGGTATCGAGCAAGGCATTGAGCAAGGTAGAAGAACAGCTCTAGCAGTGAGCGTGCAGCGCATGCTGGATAAAAGTTATGCAGTCCCCGAAATTGCCGAGCTGCTTGGACTTACGGAAAAAGAAGTCGGCGAATTGATTCTGATTCTATCGGATTCCGATAAAAATGCAGAAATCTAAAACTTGCCCCGCTCTCTCTCGTAGTCCATTCAAGAAAGCCAGTTATTTAACAATAGGCGTTTTCCCGTCTTCCTTTTCGGTTAATTGAACCTAACAACGATTTTCGGCCAGGCGATCCGCGCCCGGAGAAATCGTTTTACACAAAACGTTAACACTGTTTTTACTCGGCGTTAACGCTGTGTTATAATGGTGACATAAGGAGGAGTGCCCTATGGATTTTGCGATTCGAGGACAACACATTGAGGTTACTGACGCTCTGAAAG
>Ga0308157_10003965_pt1 | contig 20434 bp, 18 predicted proteins | sample PhyBR1_FD_201035 | JGI IMG/M metagenome (GOLD analysis project Ga0308157, IMG submission 201035) | Phyllosphere microbial communities from UC Gill Tract Community Farm, Albany, California, United States - DLSLB.R1 | ecosystem: Host-associated > Plants > Phyllosphere > Unclassified | place: USA...
CGGCCGTGTTCGCCTTCAACTTCTTCAGCAAGATCAACAGCGCGACTGTCAGCAAGTTCGACACCTTCGCTCACGATCTGCACGACTTCTTCGCCACCGGTTCGCGCGTTCGCTAATCCGGCAGCTTAAGTAAGTCTTCGCAACGATATAGACGGAGCCCGTTATGGCTTTCAGTAGTGGTAACAGCAGCGGCCCGATGGCCGACATCAACGTCACTCCCCTCGTGGACGTGATGCTGGTGCTGCTGATCATCTTCATCATCACGGCTCCCCTGATGTCCCATAAGGTCAAGGTGGAGTTGCCGGAAGCCAACCTGATCCAGAACCCGGAAACTGCGCCTGATCGCAAGAATCCGATTACGGTGGCGGTCAAGGAAGACGGCAAGCTCTACTGGAACGACGAAGAGGTCTCGAAGGAGACCTTGGAGTCACGTTTCGCGACCGCTGCACAGCAGACGCCGCAGCCGCCGTTGAATCTGCGTGGTGATAAAACCACCAAGATGAAGGTGATCAACGAGGTCACCAAGATCGCGCAGGGTCAGGGCATGCTGGATGTCGGTTTCGTTGCCACCAAAGACAAGCAGGGGCAATAAGACATGGCATTCAGTAGTGGTGGAAACAGGGGCCCAATGGCCGACATCAACGTCACGCCCCTCGTGGACGTGATGCTGGTACTGCTGATCATCTTCATCGTGACCGCGCCGATCATGACGTACCCGATCGCCGTGGATCTGCCGCAGCGGGTCATCAACCCGCCGCCGCAGCTGCGCGAGCCGCCGCCGCCGATCGACCTCCGCGTCGATTCAAGCAACCAGGTTTTCTGGAACAACAGTCCAGTCAACGTGGGCGACCTGCAGCAGAAGATGGAAGAAGAAGTACAGAAGGATCCGACCAACCAGCCGGAACTTCGCATCGAAGCTAGCCCGGATTCTGAGTACGACGTCATGGCCAAGATCCTGGCCCAGGCGAAGAACGCGCAGATGAAGAAGATTGGCTTCGTGCAGTAAGCAATACTGCAATACAAAGTCATGACGCGACTTGAAAACGCCCTCGCTTGCGGGGGCGTTTTTTTGTGCGTCATCTCCCTGTTAGCAGCTGTTGATCGGGACGGATCGACGCCGCGACGGACAAGCGCATACGCAATGTGCAGAGCCATTGTCGTGAATTCATCGGCAAGGCGTATCAGCGCCTGCGCTTGAACCAACAGCGCATGAGCGGGCACCGCGGCAGTGGGCTGGGTGATCCGGGTTTGGAAAGGCGCGGTCGTGGTTGAACCGGAAGGCTTATCCACAGCCTGCCCCGGCGGCGATCATGCGCATGATCAGCAGGCGGCAGATGTTCGCCAGAGAAAATCAGACACTTCCAGGTTTCACGTGGCCAATGCCGATCCGCTCCAGGTTGGATGATGGCAATGAGTCGACCACGGGCTACAGATTCTCGCGAAACTGATCTGTGCTGGTCGTGCGCAGCGGGAAGTCATCGCGTGCCCTGCCCTTGCCAGCCAAGCAGTCGTCGGCGTTGAAGACGTCAAGCCTGTGGATAAACCAGGCGTTCGGGAATTCCCACAGTCTTCAGTCCAGTTTTGCGCTGTGATCCGGCAGCATGCAGAGCCTGGACGCTAGCCGGGTCTGGCCGAAGGTGGTTTGGTCGCTTGCCCGTTGCTTGGTTATCCACAGAGCGTGGCATCAAGGTGCTCTGTGTCGGGCAGCCGGTGGGAGCGGACGCTGTGGATATTGGAAGGCTGTGGATAAGCCTGATGTTGGAGCCAAGCACAGGCGTCAGGCTGCTTCACCTCGCCAGGACCGCGAGATGCTCCTGGTGCTGCAAGCCTTCGGTCGGCGCTGTCCAGAACGCATTGGCGCCTGTGGATAAGGCGGGAAAGCAGAACAGGCGGAGATGGGCTCCACGTGCCGGCACGTCCTGTCTGTGGATATCTCCCACAATACCGGGCCGGTTTCCGGCGTAGCAGCTACATCCGGATGGGGATTGGGCTGCCACAAGCCAAGCAGATTCGTTGCCAGGCAATCGCTCCGCCGGTCTGCGGACGAAGTTATCCACAAATGGCTGTGGATGACACGCATCCTTGCCGGCAGTGAGCAGGCTGCGATGGCAAGCCCTGCCCCACATGTGGATATTCCGCCATCCTGTGGATAAGCCGCAGACACCAGTTCTGCCGTCGATGCCCTTCAGGACATGGCGGCTTGCGGTCACCATCGGTGGCCAGGCAGATGCCGGGCTGCCGGCTATGCAACCGCCACCTCAGACGGTGATGGCATCTGCCTGGTTGATGGCCGCCAGGTAGCCCGCCACCGTGGTTTCCAGCCCGTCGTAAAGCGCCTCGCTGATCAACGCGTGGCCGATGGATACCTCCAGTACATCGGGTACCCGTGCCAGGAATGCAGCCAGATTGGCCTGTGACAGGTCGTGGCCGGCATTGACACCCAGTCCGGCGCGTTGCGCTCGCAGCGCCGCATCGGCGAACAAGGCCAGCGACTGGCCGCTGTCCCCCTGCGCGAAGGCCTCGGCATAGGGGCCGGTATACAGCTCGACGCGATCGGCGCCCAATGCGGCGGCCTGTGCGATATCCGGGTTGCCGGCATCGACGAATAGACTGACCCGGCAGCCCAGCGCCTTCAAGGCAGCGATAAGTGGCTGCAGGCGCGCGCCATCGCGGGCGAAATCAAACCCGTGGTCGGACGTCAGCTGGCCATCACTGTCAGGAACCAAGGTCGCCTGCGCCGGCCGGGTCTGCTCACACAGAGGCAGCAGACCCGGGTAGCCCTCGCGCGGCGGCGCGAACGGATTGCCTTCGATGTTGAACTCGACGCCGTGCTGCCTGGTCAGCTCCGACAGCGCATGGACGTCCGCAGCGCGGATGTGGCGTTGGTCAGGCCGCGGATGCACGGTGATGCCATGGGCACCGGCGCGCAGGCAGGTCATCGCCGCGCGCACGACATCCGGGTCGTTGCCACCGCGCGAATTGCGCAGCACCGCGATCTTGTTGACGTTGACGCTCAGTGCGGTCATGGCTGCGTTGGTCCGCGCTCAGCCAGCGGTGCTGGTTCGGTCGTCGCCGGTACCGTAGGTGCAGCATTGCCGGTGGCGCTTTCCGCAGACCCTGGCACAACGTCGCGCTTGCGGTACTGCTCGCGCAGCGCCTGCATTTCGGCGGCATGCAGCGGGCGCGGGGCGTCGCTGATATTGCCCATGCGGGCTACGTACAGCCCCTTCACCCAGAGCAGCAGGAACAGCAGCGCGGCCAGTGCCGACAGCACCAGCAACCACATCTGCGTTGTCGAGATGGCAAGCAGCAATGCAGCCAAGGCAAGCACCAGAAACAACCAGTACATGACGATCTCCGTGTAGAGGACTGCAGTGTAACGGTGGCCGATGTTCCCGTTCCACGATGCCGCGAGCCTGCGCAGCGTGTACCCGATCCAAGGTGCCTACAGGGCGATGGGCGGTATCCCTCGGCGCCCCAGTCAACACCGGTGTGACACCGGGTGCTGGCTACAACAACGGTGAAGCAAGGCGGGCAAAGGCTTCGGGCAGGCGTTTGCGCCACAACGATCGGTCACGGATCAACCGCACTTCCTCGGCGCTGTCGAATTCAGCCTGCAGTATCGCTTCGAGCTCCCTGGTGAGCGCGTGGTCGGTGTACATCATCGACAGCTCGAAGTTGAGCCGGAAGCTGCGGTGATCGAAGTTGGCGGTGCCGACGATGCAGGTGTCGTCATCAGCGATGAACGCTTTGCTGTGCAGCATGCGCGGGCCGTACTCGAAGATGCGCACGCCAGCCTCCAGCAGCTCATCGAAGTAGGAGCGCGCTGCCAGCGTGACGAACCTGGAATCGCTTTGCTTGGGCACCATCAGGCGCACGTCCAGGCCACCTAGCGCAGCCGAGGTTAGTGCCATGCGTGCGGCCTCGCCAGGCACGAAGTATGGCGTCACCAGCCAGACCCGCTGCCTGGCTTCCTGGATGGCAGCCACGTGCAGGCGGTGGATGGGCTCCCATGCCGAGTCCGGGCCGGACACCAGCACCTGCGCATCGATGCTGCCCTGCGCGCGGGTAGGCACATTGGCCGGGAACAGGTCCTCGCGCTGGAAGCGTTCGGGGCCGTGGCCAGTGGCGTAGATCCAGTCTTCCAGGAACACCAGCTGCAGGCTGTGGACGACCTGTCCGCGGATGCGCATGTGCAGGTCGCGGTAGGCGTTCGGATTGCGGCTGTCGTCTTCCTCATCGGTGATGTTGATGCCACCAGTGAAGGCGACCTCGCCGTCGACCACCACCAGCTTGCGGTGGGTGCGCATGTTCAACCACGGTCGCTTCAGCGGTTTGAGCAGCTGGCGCGGATGGAACCATTCCACGTCGGCACCGGCCTCGAGCAGCGGTCGCAGGAATTTCCTGCCGACCTTCGAGGAGCCCACCGCATCCAGCAGCAGGCGCACCTTGATACCCGCACGCGCGCGTTCAACCAGCGCATCACGCATGGCAGTGCCGGCATGGTCGGGTTCGAAGATGTAGTACTCCAGGTTGACGTGTCGATGCGCCTTGCCGATCGCGTCGATGATGGCGGCATAGGTCGCCGCGCCATCCAGCAGCCAGTCGACATCGGTGGCGGTACTTGGCGATAGCCCGGTGGTGGCTTGCCCTACCCGTGCCAGCTCGGTGCAGTTGGCGTCGGGCGGACACACCGCCTCATAGGTACTCATGCCCTCGCGCGAACGGCCGCGGCGCAGGCGTTGGCGCACGATCTTCTGCGGGCCGAACAGGTAGAACACGAACAGGCCGATGTAGGGCAGCGCCGCCAGCGACAGGATCCAGCTCAGCGTCGCGACTGGCTCGCGCTTCTGCAGGACGATGTAACAGGCCAGCACGAGCAGATAGGTGACATAGGCGGCGGCCAGGATCTGGGCGACGTAGGGCGTGCTGGACAGACTTGTCCACAGGTCTTGGAGGGCTTCGAGCATCCGCCGATTCTAGCGATGGCTGGTGTCGGCAGGGGCCAGCGGTTTCGTGTGGGCGCGGCGCCAGCCGCGAAGCCACTGTCGTCGGATGCGGTGCCAATTGCCTGGACAGCCCTGGAATGGTGATGCGCTCTGGGGAGAGGGATTGTCAGCCTCGAGGCTGACGGCCCCATAAAAGCGTGGCCTGTTTTGTGCGTTGCATCAATTAATACATAAGTGTAATATACCGGTATGGACAAACCCATGCCCGCCGCCGGTGGCTACGCCAGCATCGACCAGAAGCTGGCGATCAGCAGTGCCCGCCATCCCGGTTTTCCGCGGGACCAGGCCATGTTGGCGCGGCTTATCAAGCTGGTGCACAAGCTGTTCTGTGACCACGGCAACCAGCTGATGCGTGAGTACGGAATCTCCCACCCGGAGTACAACGTGCTGATGATGCTGGACGGCTCCGAGCAGGGCCTGAGCCCGTCGGAGATCAGCGAGGCGGCCAGCGAGAAGTCGTCCAATGTCACCCGCCTGATCGACCAGCTGCTGGCCAAGGAGCTGGTCAGCCGCGAGCCCAGTGCCGAAGACCGGCGCAAGCTGGTGGTGCGCCTGAGCCCGGCTGGCGAGCAGCTGATCGAGCAGGTGATGCCGGCGGTGATCAATCAGCTGCAGCACTTCTTCAGCGGTGTCGAGCCGGCCGAACTGCGCCACACCGAAACCGTGCTGACCCGCATCCTGATGGGCCTGGAACAACAGCCATGAGTACCCGACCGGTTGGGTACGCGCCGGGCGTGCGGCAGTCCCCTGCAACGAAGTCCTCCGCCAACTGGCGGCACACCTTCGCCCAGGCCATGGGCGGCGAACGTGCGGTGTGGGCTTACATCGGCAAGGTGCTGGTGGCCTTGTACCTGACCGGCTGGATCGCGATGCGGCTTGGCATGAGTTCGCCAGGCACCGCGATGATCACCGTGCTGGTGGTGATGAACCGCAACACCGGCATGGTGCTGGCCAAGGCCTTCTATCGCGGTGTCGGCACCGTGGTCGGCTGTGCGATGGCGGTGCTGCTGGTGTCGCTGTTCCCGCAAAGCCCGGTCGCGTTGGTGATGGTAATGGCGCTGTGGGCCGGTTTCTGTGCCGGTGGCTCGGTGTGGAGCCGCGGCATGGCCTCGTACGGCTTCGTGCTGTCCGGTTACACCGTGGCGATGATCGTGTTCCCGGTGCTCAACCATCCGCAGAACATCCTCAACAGTGCACTGGAGCGCACCGGCGAAGTGCTGCTCGGCATGGCGGTGACCAGCGTGGTGTTCGACGTGTTGTGGCCCAACCGTCTGCGCGCTGGCCTGCGCGCCGCCGATGACGGCAACCTCAATGACTTCCTTGGCTTTGTCGCCGATGCGATCGGCGGCCGCCTGCACGGCTTTGAAGTGATCGAGCGCACCCAGAGCCGGGTGGTGCAAGGCGCGATCAATTTCGAAGACCTGCGCGCGATGGCCTGGTTCGATGACCCGATCCTGCGCAGCAACAACGGCCAGCTGAAGCTGATCAACCAGCACTTCATGGCGGCGACCTCGCGTTTCCAGGCGCTGCACCACCATATCGACCGCCTGCGCCGCAGCAAGGACGACGCCTTGGTCGCAGCGGTACGGGCAAGCCTGAAGCCACTGTCGCAACTGTTGGATGACAGCGCATTGCGCGATGACATCCCTGCCCTGGCCAAGACCTTGCAGCATTGGTGCGGACAACTCGACGGCGTGTTCGCCCGCGAACGACACGCGTTGTCGGTCGACCTGCAACCCGGCTTTGACGCAAGCACGCTGCTGGTGCGCCGTTTCGCCGAGGAACTGCAGGCCTATCTGGCTGCCAAGGCGCGCATGGAAACCGGCACTGGCCGCCTGCGTGCCCGCGCGCCGCGGCTGGGCAAGGTGGGCTTCACCCGCGCCAACGACTGGTACGCGATCGTGCTGGCCGGCGTGCGTTGCTTCGTGGTGATGCTGGCCTTGTCGCTGCTGTGGTTGAGCAGCAGCTGGAACCAGGGCGGCTTGGCGGTGTTCGGCATGGCGGCGCTGATTGCGATGTCCTCGGCGGCGCCGGATCCGTCCTGGGTCGTGCGCCGTGCCACCATCGGCCATGTGATCGCACCGTTCTTCGCGATACCCGGCTTCATCGCCATGGCGCTGGGATCGAACTTCCCGATGCTGGTGCTGCTGACCCTGCCGTCGATGATCGCTTCCTTGTACATCTCGACCCGACCGCGCTTCGCGGTGACCGGAATGGCCTTGAACGTCGGCATCCTGGTGTCGTGGAACATGGGCCCGCATTTCCATCCCAGTGCACTGGCCTATCTGGACAATTCGCTGACGCTGGCAGTCGGCGCCTGCATCGCCACCGCTGTGTTCATGCTGGTGCCGGGCCTGCCCGGCAGCAAGCAACGCCAACGGCGTCTGCTGGAGCGTCTGCGTGCGCAGGTGCAGCTGGCGGTAAGCGCCCCCTTGCCCGGTCTGCTGCCGAAGTTTGAAAGCGTCAGCCGCGAACTGTTCCAGCAGGTTGCCAGCCGCACGACGCCGGGCAGCCGACCGTCGCGGCAGCTGTTCGAGTGGGCACTGCTGGTACATGAAGCCGGCCATTGCGCGATCGACCTGCGCCATGACCTCACCGACCAGCAGCTGCCTGCGGAGTTGCATGCACGCATCGAGCAGGCGCTGGCGCTGCTGGGCCAGCTTTACCGCCGGCCGCGTGCGCGCACCCTGCGTGATGCCCAGGCCAGCGTAGAGGCCGCACTGAGTGAACTGGGAGGTCCGCAACCGCGGGCGCTGCGCGCGGTACGTGATCACCTTTACCTGCTGCAGATGAGCCTGGACGACAGCGCCTCGGTGCTGGCTGCCTATGTGCAGCGCTCCCGCCGCCAGCAACGCCTGAAGGAGGCCCGCCATGCCGTTTGAAGTATCCATCGGCGATATCTATTTCCCCGGTTCGCTGGTGCTGGTGGTGCTGTTGCTGCCCGTGTTCGGCCTGCTCGATTACGGCCTTGGCCGGGTCGGTCTATACCGCCGCGCGCTGCACCCCTCGCTGGTGCGCGTCGCCCTGTTTGCCAGCGTCTATTGCCTGGCCCTGTTGTTGTTCCTGCCGCACTTTTCCTGATCGAGGATGTACCGATGAAAACCGCCAGCCTGATACGAGGTGGTGTCACCAGCATGGTGGTGCTGCTTGCCGCAGTGCTTGCCTACGTGGTCTGGCACCAATACATGCTTACGCCGTGGACGCGCGACGCGCGCCTGCGTGCCGAAGTGGTGCGCATTGCGCCGGACGTGTCCGGCCTGGTCACCGAGGTGGCCGTGTACGACAACCAGTTGGTCAAGAAAGGCGAGCTGCTGTTCGTCATCGACCGTGATCGCTATGCCTTGGCTGTAGCCAAGGCCGAAGCCGACCTGCAGGCCGCCGAAGCCGCTGCGCGTGCTGCCGGTGCCTCGATCTCGGCGGCCAGCGCCGGCGCCAGCGCCAGCCAGGCCGAATTCCAGATGCGTCAGGAGCAGGCGCAACGGCGCGCCCAGCTCGACGGCATCGTCTCGCGCGAATCGCAGGCCGATGCCCGCGCCGTGGCGCAGGCAGCGCAGGCCAGTTGGAAGCAGGCACAGGCCAGCGCGCACGCCGCCAGCGCCAGCAGCCAACAGGCCAGCGCCGCCCTGCAGCAGGCACGAGTGACGCTGCAGCAGGCGCAGCTGGAACTGGCACGCACCGAAGTGCGCGCCAGCGCCGACGGCACCATCACCAACCTCGACATGCGCGTTGGCGATTACGCTGCCGCCGGCCAGGCGCGGATGGCGCTGGTCGCCAGCGAAGGCATGTGGGTCTATGGCTACTTCGAAGAAACCAAGCTGCCCAAGATCCACCGCGGTGATGCGGTGGATATCCGCCTGATGGCTGGCGGGGTGCACCTGCGCGGCAAGGTCGAAGGCATCGCCACCGGTATCGCCGATGCCGCCGGCCCCACCAGCAGCAACCTGCTGGCCGAGGTCGAGCCCACCTTCAACTGGGTGCGGCTGGCGCAGCGCGTGCCGGTACGGGTCAGCATTGATCCGCAGTCGGTTCCGGCCGACGCCGTGCTCAGCGCCGGCATGAGCGCCACCCTGCAGATCAAGCCCAAGGCAGGCTGAAGCACCCTCCCGATGAATGCGTGGCGTCGCACATCCTGCGACAGCCACGCGTTAGCGTAGGCGTATGCCTACCCCGATCAAGGGCCGCGGTGCCAGCACCTACCTGCCCGGCCGTTTTGAAACCCAGACCAGCGAAGCCGTCGACGACGGCTGGTCAGTCGATGAGAGCGAGGAATTCGCCGCCGCACGGCTGCGCACCGACGTGCGCCCGGAGACTGCGCGCAGCATCATCAGCCGCAACAACTCGCCGGACGTGGGCTTCAGCCAGTCGGTCAATCCGTATCGCGGTTGTGAGCACGGTTGCTCCTACTGTTTCGCACGGCCGACGCATGCCTACCTGAACCTGTCGCCGGGGCTGGATTTCGAAACCAAGATCTTCGCCAAGACCAACGCCGCCGAAGTGTTGCGGCGCGAGCTGTCCAAGCCTGGCTATGTACCGCAGCCTATTGCTTTGGGCATCAACACCGATGCGTATCAGCCAATCGAGCGCAAGCTGGGCATCACCCGGCAGCTGATCGAGGTAATGCAGGAAACTCGGCATCCTTTTTCCTTGATCACCAAGAACGCGCTGGTCGAGCGCGACATGGATCTGCTCGCGCCATTGGCCGAGCAGCAACTGGTCAGCGTGCATTTTTCGGTGACTTCGCTGGACCCGCATCTTTCCGCAAAACTGGAACCGCGCGCATCGGCACCGCATGCACGGCTGCGCGCAATGCGCAGGTTGAGCGATGCCGGCATTCCGGTCGGGGTGATGGTGGCGCCGGTGATTCCATGGATCAACGACGCCGAACTGGAATCGGTGCTGGAAGCCTCACGCGACGCCGGTGCCAGCAGCGCCGGTTACGTATTGCTGCGCTTGCCCTACGAAGTGGCACCGCTGTTCCGTGATTGGCTGGATGCGCATTACCCACAGCGCGCCGAGCACGTGATGAGCACCATCAACCAGCTGCGCGGCGGCAAGGATTACGACAGCCAGTTCGGCAAGCGCATGCGTGGCGATGGCGTGTATGCGGACCTGTTGGCAAATCGCTTCAAACTGGCCAGCAAGCGCCTGGGCTTCAACGCATCGCGACAGCAATGGCCGTGGCTGGACTGCAGCAAGTTCATCGCGCCGTTGCCGCCGAAGAAACCGTCCCTGCAAGGCGAATTGTTCTAAGCCACACCAGTAGTGCCGAGCCATGCTCGGCAGCCGACGATGCAGCGTGTAGGAGCAGCGTAAGCCTAAATGCAGGTATCCCCACCCCGGGGCGATTATCAGCTTCGCGGCTTACGCCCTTCCCACAAGGATTCGCTGGTGAAGCCCCGGCGGAGCATGGCTCCGCTCTACAGGTAGCGCGTTACGCTGTCGTCTGGATTTCATGGGCAAAGACACCATGCGCAGGCAACACCACTTCCGGCAGAGCGAGGCAGGTTTGTTGGCCTGGGACGTGCATCGTTTGATCGTACTGAGCCGTGGCCTTCCGGTTTCCTGCATTGCGCTATCAGCGGTCGCCGAGCTGGACGAAGCCTATTGGTGGGATGCCGATTCACCGCCCCTGACATGCAGGCAGGTCATCGAACACATGCAGCTGGTGGAAGCCGCGGACCTGCAGTATCCAATCATCCTCTGCCCGCAGAGAAGGGTGATGGATGGCATGCATCGCGTGGCCAAGGCACTTTTGTTGGGAAAGAGCGACGTCGCGGCAGTGCGCCTGCCGGAGCTGCCTTCGCCAGATCATGTTGGCGTTGACCTGGACGATCTCTGCTACGACGAGTTATGAGGCAAGTAGATCTATCAGTCCCCGCCGCCATCACTGCCACCTCCGTCGCAGGACGCTGCATCACCGCAATCGCTTACGCCGGCGATTTGATGGCCAGGAATATCGCCAGCCATCATGCCTGCGTCAGTTGCCTGGCCGCGTGCAGCGGCAGGCAGCAATGATGTGGCAAAAGCCAGGCAGAGTACCGCACCGATAACCGGCAACAGCCAGACCACAGCGAGCTGGAGCAAGCGTTGCGTACCGGTCTGATCGTTGATGCGGAAGATGAAGAAGCTGGCAATCAAGTTGAGCAGGACTACCAGCAGCGCAAAAAACGCAAGCCATTTCATTGGTGGGAACCTCTGTGATGACGCAAGGTTGCAACAGCTTCTGTAGTGCCGAGCCACGCTCGGCATAGGCATTACCGGTAAATCTCCCAGCCGAGTACGGCTCCACTTCACGATGGGCACATTGCTCAGGATGCAGGCCTCATCTGCACGACGCAGAGACTGCCAGGCCATCGGGCTAGATGACCTCCGGATTTTTGTGTGTAGACCCCGGTTAGAAGTACATGGGCTTCCTTCTCGGCGAAGAAGGGCGAAAGGCCATCGATCCAGACGCCTTTGGTGTAATCGCGCGCGTAGATATCCACGCCTGCATCTGAATACAGCGCGGAGTATTCGAAACCATGCGAGTAGTAGCCAGAAACGGAGACAGCACGCCCTTCGTACTCATGGCCGTTTGCGAGGAGCTCGCTGAGGGAAACGGGTTGAGGAACACCGATGCGGCGCTCACAAAAGCTGTTGACCGCAGGTGCGGCGTGTTTCATCTCTGGCGGCGGCGGACAAGCGCAGGCCGACAACAACAGAGAAGTCAGAGCGAGCGGGAGGACTCTCATGCAGCGCCATGGCCTGTCGTCTCGCCATACAACCGCTGCGCCGACTGGAACAAAATCCAACTTGTCGCAATGAACTTGTCTCCACCCTGCGGCCGGTTGCCACGATGGGTATGGGTGAACGCTGTAGGCGCAATCAACAAGCTGCCGGTGCGCGGCACAACCTTGCGTTGCTGGAACAGGAATTCGGTTTCGCCCTCTTCAAAACCGTCGTTGAGGTATAGCGTCCACAACAGGTGCCGGTGCAGGGTCTCGCCGCCGGGGTCGCGTGGGAACAGCTCGCAGTGCCAATAGGGGTAGCCGCCCTCACCCGCCGTATACCACTGCAGGTTGATGGCGCCGGGGCGCAGGCAGGTTCGGGCCAGTTCGGATAGCGCGGCATCGTCCATGGCGGGGAAGTCATCTGCGCTCAGGCGACGCGGCCGCCCCTCTGCATCGGGCACCTGCAGCATCAATGGTGAAATCAATACCTGTGGATAACGCCGCAGGTACCGCAGAAGGCCGTTGAACACCGCCTGCTGCAGGCGCTGTTCGATGTCGCGCCAGTCGTCCTTGCCGCTGATGCGCAGGTCGTAGCTGCGCTTCAGCTCCGGGAATACACCGCTGCCGACCTGGCCGGGCATGAGCTGTGGGCTGTGCCGCAGACGTTCGACGATGACCGCGCAGTCGTCGGCGGACAGGGCGTTGTCGTAGACCTCGATGAAATCAACAGCAGTCATCAGCAGCCTCGCAGTGAGTGTCCGCCGATGGTGACCTGAAGCGCCCCGCATGTGTAGTGCCGAGCCATGCTCGGCAGCGGGGCTTTACCGGTAATGCTCCTGCCGAGCATGGCTCGGCACTACAGGTGAAGCGGTGGTCAGCCCTGCAGGTCGTGCTCGCGGTGGTAGCGGGTGGCTTCGGCTACTTCGTTCTTCGAACCCAGGAATACCGGCACGCGCTGGTGCAGCTGGTTCGGGGCGATGTCGAGGATGCGCTCACGGCCATCGGTGGCGGCGCCGCCAGCCTGTTCGACCAGCAGCGACATCGGGTTGGCTTCGTACATCAGGCGCAACTTGCCGGCCTTGGACGGATCCTTCTTGTCCCACGGGTAGATGAAGATGCCGCCGCGGGTCAGGATGCGATGCACGTCGGCCACCATCGAGGCGATCCAGCGCATGTTGAAGTCCTTGCCGCGCACGCCTTCCTTGCCGGCCAGCAGATCGGCCACGTAGCCCTGCATCGGCGCCTCCCAGTGGCGCTGGTTGGACATGTTGATGGCGAACTCCTTGGTGTCCGCCGGTACCTGCATGCCGCGCTGGGTCAGTACGAACTCGCCGGTTTCGCGGTCCAGGGTGAAGGCATGGGTACCGTGGCCAACGGTCAGGACCAGCATGGTGCTCGGCCCGTAGATGCAGTAACCGGCCGCCACCTGCTTTGTCCCCGGCTGCAGGAAGTGCTCGTCGCCCGGCTTATCCACACCCTTTGGGGCGCGCAGCACCGAGAAGATGGTGCCGACCGAGACGTTCACGTCGATGTTGGAGCTGCCATCGAGCGGGTCGAACAGCAGCAGGAAATCGCCTTGTGGATATTCCGAGGGGACCAGTTGGCTGTGGTCCATCTCCTCGGATGCGCAGGCGGCCAGGTGGCCGCCCCAGGCATTGGCTTCGAGCAGGATCTCGTTGGAGATCACGTCCAGCTTCTTCTGCGCCTCGCCCTGCACGTTGCCGGTGCCGGCATCGCCAAGCACGCCGCCCAGTGCGCCCTTGCTGACAGCGATCGAAATGCTGGTGCAGGCACGTGCCACCACGGCCACCAACTGACGCAGGTCGGCGTTGATGCGCTTGGCATGCTGTTCTTCGATCAGATAACGGGTCAGCGACGTGCGGGACATGGACGGCAACTACCTTCAGACGAAAGGGGCGCTATTGTCGCGGCTGGCTCCGCTTTTAGCGAGCCGTGGCCAGACTTTGTCTTTCTGTGGACAAATCTGGACAGCGCTTGCCAGTCGATGCGTTGCGCAGTTGCTGTGGCGATGAAAAGCCCAGTAATGGCGGGCGCAAGAGGCTTATCCACAAGCGTATGGGGATAATTCCAAGGCGGAATGAGATGTGGATAAGTCCGTGGGTATTGGTTTTATCCACAGGCCCCGTACCATTCAGGGCCTTGCTGGAGAACACGATGGATTGGAACGAGGCCACGCACGGTTTGCTGACTGCCCTGGGCATCGGCCTGCTGATCGGCGCGGTGCGCGAGCGCCAGCATGGCGGCAGCAAAAGCCTGCAGGCCGGCGTCCGTACGCATGCGCTATCGGCCCTTCTGGGTGCAGCGGCCTTGATGCTTGGCCAGGCTGCATTCGTGGTCGCGCTGCTGGCGGTGGCCGCGCTGGCGTGGACCAGTTACCGCGTCACCTCGCGTGAAGATCCCGGCCTGACCGGCGAAATCGCCCTGTTGATAACTGTGTTGCTGGGCGGTTTGGGCATGCAGCAACAGGCGCTGGCGGCAGCACTGGGCGTGGTGGTGGCGATCCTGCTGTGGGCGAAGGCGCCATTGGCGCGGCTGAGCCGGGAAGTGATCAGCGACCAGGAGGTGCGTGACGCCCTGTTGCTGGCCGCCTGTGCGCTGGTGGTGCTGCCGATGCTGCCGGATAGCGCAGTCGATCCCTGGGGCGTGCTGGTGCCGTCCAAGCTGTGGCAGATCGTGGTACTGGTGATGGGCGTGGGCATGCTCGGCCATATCGCGCTGCGGGCGGTGGGCGCGCGTTGGGGCTTGCCGGTGGCAGGGTTCTTTTCCGGCTTCGCCTCCTCGACCGCGGCAGTGGCCGGGTTTGGCCGCAGCAGCCGCGCCGCGCCGGCCTTGGTGATGCCTTCGGTGGCGGCTGCGTTATTGGCGAATCTGGCCTCCTTGCTGCTGTTTGCCGCTGTTATCGGCACCAGTTCGGCGACGTTGCTGAAAGCCATGGCATGGCCGCTGGCGGCGGCATGCCTGGTTTTATTGTTGTGCTCGGTGTTGGGGCTGCGCCATGTGGCCAATGAAGCGGTGCCGCAGGGGCCGGCCAGCAAGGCCTTCCAGTTGAAGCACGCCTTGTTGATCGCGCTGGTGATTGCGCTGGTGCTGCTGTTGTCCGAAGGGTTGCGGCAGTTGTTCGGGCAGGCAGGTGCCTTGGCCGGGGCGACGATTGCAGCCTTGGGTGAGTTGCATGCGGCGGCGGCGAGTATCGCCGGGCTTACGGCTTCCGGTGGCCTGGAGTTGGCGCAGGCGCGTTGGGGTGTGGTGGCGCTGTTGGCTTCGGCGTCGTTGGCCAAGTCGGTGCTGGCGTTTGCCAGTGGTGGTGGGCGTTATGGGGCAGGCGTGGCGATTGGGCTCGGGGCGATGGTGGCGACTGCGGTGGTGGTTACCTGGGTGGTGCCGGGGTAGCCGCGGGATATCCACAGGGACTTGTGGATAAGGCTTTGGAAAAGCAGGAGCTGGAGCAACGGCACCCCTCCCCAACCCTCCCCTGCGCGTTGCGCAAAGGAGGGGGCTAAGCTGCAGTTCGCGAAATGGTGAGGGCTGCAGCTATTGCCCCCTCCCTTTGCCGCAGGCAAGGGGAGGGTTGGGGAAGGGTGCTCTCAAGCAGTTGAGCCTTTGCTCCACAGCCTTATCCACAACCTTCAGGCCACAAAAAAGCCCGGGTTTCCCCGGGCTTTTCATCACATCAGCAGCAACGATGCATCAGCCGCGGCTGACTTCGTAGACTGCCTTTGCCACGTAGTCCAGGTTGTTCTGGCTCAGTGCTGCCACGCAGATGCGGCCGGTGCCGACGGCATAGATGCCGTAGTCGTCACGCAGCGTGTCCACCTGCGCCTTGCTCAGGCCCGAGTAGGAGAACATGCCGGCCTGCTGCTGGATGAAGCCAAATTCCGGCGCGCCCAGGGCGGCCAGCTTCTGCACCATGCCGGCACGCAGCGCGTGGATGCGTTCGCGCATTTCGGTCAGCTCGGCTTCCCATACGCCACGCAGCTCGCCACTGTTCAGCACGCCGGCGACCAGTGCGGCGCCGTGGGTGGACGGGCTGGAGTAGATGGTGCGGATGATGCGCTTGACCTGCGACTGCACGGCCTTGGTCGAGGTCGCGTCCGGGCCAACCACCGACAACGCGCCGACGCGCTCGCCGTACAGCGAGAACGATTTGGAGTACGAGTTGGCGACGATGAAGCTGTCGATGCCGGCGTCGGCGACGATGCGCACGGCCTGGCCGTCCTGTTCGATGCCCTTGTCGAAGCCCTGGTAGGCCATGTCGATGAAGGGGAACAGCTGGCGGTCCTTCATCAACGCGGCAACCTGCTTCCACTGCTCGGTGCTCAGGTCGGCGCCGGTCGGGTTGTGGCAGCAGGCGTGCAGCAACACCACGGTGCCCGGCTGCAGCTTCTGCAGATCAGCCAGCATGCCGGCGAAATCCAGGCCGTGCGCGGCGTTGTCGTAATAGGTGTAGTCGACCACGTCGAAACCAGCGGCGCCGAACACCGCGCGGTGGTTTTCCCAGCTCGGGTTGCTGATGGCGATGGTGGCATGCGGCAGCAGGCGCTTCAGCAGGTCGGCGCCGACGCGCAGCGCACCGCTGCCGCCAACGGTCTGCGAGGTTGCGACGCGACCAGCGGCCAGCAGGTCCGACGCTTCACCGAACACCAGCTTCTGGGTGGCCTGGGTGTAGGCCGGCAACCCGTCGATGGGCAGGTAACCACGCGGTTTGGCCTCGGCGGCAAGCGTCTGCTCGATCTGCTTGACGGCGCGAAGCAGCGGAATGCGGCCGTTCTCGTCGTAGTAGATGCCCACGCCAAGATTGACCTTGGTGGTGCGGCTGTCAGCGTTGTAAGCCTCGGTCAGACCCAGAATCGGGTCGCCAGGAACCTGTTCGACGTTTGCAAAGAAGGACACGGCGGTACTCGTATCAGTGGCGGGGAGTGGGGGTATCCAGCGCGGGATGCAGCAAAAGCGCGCTCAGAACCGCATCATCGTAACAGGGCTGGGGCGCCGTAGCCGCAGGGTTTCAGCTGGAACTTCAGCGCGCAGGGCGGTGACGCTGCCAGCGTGGATCGGGGATGATGGCTGGATGCTGACCTGTAATCGTTTTTTGGTGTTTTCCGGGCTGATGCTGGCAGTGCCGGCGCTGGCCGACGAGCTGCCCGCCACCACCCTGGACCGGGTGCAGGTCCAAGCGGCCAAGGTCCACGCGGTGGATGATTTCGACCTGCCTGCTTCCAGCACCACGCTGGCCGTGGATGTCGACGGCAATGGCCGTGGCGCGCAGCTGTCCGAAGTGCTGGGCGCCGTGCCCGGCTTGCTGGCACGTGATCGGCAGAACCATGCACAGGACACCCAGCTGTCGTTGCGCGGCTTTGGTGCGCGTTCCACCTTCGGCGTGCGCGGGGTGCGGCTGCTGGTCGACGGGGTGCCGGCGACCATGCCCGATGGCCAGGGACAGCTTTCGCACTTCAACGTATTCGGCGCCGACCGGGTGGAGGTGCTGCGCGGGCCGTTCTCGGCGCTGTACGGCAATTCCTCCGGTGGCGTGCTGCAGCTGTGGAGCGCGGACGGGCAGGATGGCGACCCGTGGCGGCTGCGCAGCAGCCACGGCAGCAACAACACGTCCAGCACCGGCGTTCAGCTCAAGGGCCTGGCCGGGGCCATGCACTACAACGTGGCAGCCAACCATTTCCGTACCGACGGTTGGCGCGCACACAGCGCGGCCCGCCGCGAATCGGTGAATGCACGGCTGGGCGTTGATCTGGCGGCAGGCCAGCGGCTGGAGCTGCTGTTCAACGGCTTCGATGCACCGCATGCGCAGGACCCCTTGGGCCTCAGCCGCGAGCAGGTGCGCGAGAACCCGCGGCAGGTCACTGCCGTCGCTACCCAGTACAACACCCGCAAATCGGTGCGGCAGACGCAGCTGGGCGCGATCTACAGCGTCGAACGTGACCAGCAGAGCTGGCGGCTGATGGGCTATGCCGGGCAGCGTGCAGTGGAGCAGTTCCTGGCGATCCCGCCGGGGCCGCAGAACAGCCCCCTGCACTCCGGCGGGGTGATCGACCTGGACAGCGACTACGGCGGTGTGGACGCGCGCTGGGCCTGGCATGGGCAACTGGCCGGCAAGCCGCTGGAGCTGGTGATCGGGGCAAATGCCGACCGTCAGCAGCAGCACCGGACCGGCTACGAGAACTTCATCGGCAACACCCTGGGCATCAAGGGCCGGTTGCGTCGCGACCAGAATGACCGCGTGCAGAACATCGACCAGTTCGCGCAGGCCTGGTGGCAGTTCAGCCCGCGCTGGTCGGCATTGCTTGGGGCGCGCCACAGCGAAGTACAGTTCCGTTCGAGCGACCGCTACGTCACCGCCAGCAATCCCGACGACAGCGGCAAACGTGATTACCGGGCGACCACACCGGTCGCGGGTCTGGTGTTCCGTGCCAGCGATGATCTGCGCCTGTATGCATCTGCCGGGCGTGGCTTTGAAACGCCGACCTTCAACGAGTTGGGTTATCGCGCTGACGGCGGCGCCGGTCTGGCGCTGGACCTGGCGGCCGGCAGCACCCGCAACTACGAGATCGGCAGCAAATGGCGGGCGCAGAGTGGTGCGCGGCTGGAGCTGGCGCTGTTCCGTGCCGACAGCGACGACGAGCTGGCGGTGGCGACCAACAGCGGCGGCCGTAGCAGCTACCGCAACATCGGCGCGACCCGGCGGCAAGGTATCGAGCTGAGCTGGCAGCAGCCGATTGCCGCCGACCAGCAGCTGCAGCTGGCCTATACCTGGCTGCAGGCCAGCGTGCGCGATGCCTACCTGACCTGCACCGGCCTGCCCTCGCCCTGCACCCAACCCAGCAACCCGGTGGCGGCGGGGACACGTTTGCCGGGCGTGCCGCGCCAGCAGCTGTTCGCACGCTGGCAATGGCAGCCGGGGCCGTGGCAGTGGGCGGCCGAGGTGGTGGCCGCCAGCGACATCGGCGCGAACGATCTGGGCAGCGCCAACGCAGCAGGCTATGCCCTGCTGAACCTGGAGACGGCGCGGCAATGGGTCACTGCACGCGGGCCGCTGCGCGCCTTCGCGCGTGTGGATAACCTGCTGGACCAGCGTTACATCGGCTCGGTGATCGTCAATGACGGCAACCAGCGCTATTACGAGCCGGGCCCGGACCGTGGCTTCACCGTTGGCCTGCAGTGGCAATGGGCGCGGTGAGCGGCTTCACCGCAAGCTGAGCGCGCGCTCTTGCCCCCTCCCTTTGCCGCAGGCAAGGGGAGGGCTGGGGAGGGGGGCTTTTGCTTTTGCTTCCGCCTCTGCTTTTGCCGTTGCACCCAGCCCAACAACCGCCTGAACATCCCGCTCACTCCCACCTAACAGCACCGGGCGTATCTGTGAGCGCCCAACAGGGAGGGTTGTGCCATGTACCGCCCCGATCGAATCGAGCCCCCCGCCGCGCCAACCTTGTTTGGTGCCGACCCCACGCTTATGCGTCGCGGGCGACTCAGGCGCCGCCAACATGCTGCCGACGAGGTCGCGCAGGATTTCGTGCAATACAGCCTGGATGACTACGCGCGGCGGCGCCGTGGTGCGCGCGGTTGGCTGGATCTGCAACCAGCCTATGCATTCGCGTTGGCCACGCATGCAGCGGATTGGCCACGTGGCAGTGGTGATACCGACGTCGAGCTGGCCGAGCATTGGGAACAGGCACGCGGTGGCTCGCGGCTGCGTTGGGAACAGGTGCGGGATCTGGTCGAGGACGCGTGGCTGGCGCTGGACCGCATGCCGGTGGCAGCGGTGCACGCACGCTGACCAATGTGGGGCGGCGATGTAGTGCCGAGCCATGCTCGGCAGGGGCCTTCCCCGCAACATCAATTTGTTTGTAAGCGATGATCTGCCAGTCCATCAGCTTCGCGGCTGACGCCGCTCCCACAAAGCCGGTATTGCTGATGTAGTGCCGAGTCATGCTCGGCAGAACTTGCTTGATCAGAAAAAAGCAATCCAGCCAGCACACCCCGGGGGAGGAGCGGATGTGCTGGCCGGTTGCGGTCAGGCGTTGAAGTCCAACACCACGCGCCCTTCAATCGCACCTGCGTGCATGCGCTTGAACACGTCGTTGATGTTCTCCAGCTTGTCGGTGCTCACTGTCGCTGCGACCTTGCCGTCGGCGGCGAACTGCAGTGATTCCTGCAGGTCCAGTCGGGTGCCGACGATGGAGCCACGTACGGTGATGCCGTTGAGCACCATGCCGAAGATATCCAGCGGGAAGTCACCCGGTGGCAGGCCGTTCAACGACACCGTGCCGCCACGTCGCACCATGCCCAGTGCCTGCTCGAAGGCCTTCGGCGATACCGCAGTCACCAGGGCGCCATGCGCGCCGCCGATTTCCTTCTTCAGGAAGGCAGCCGGGTCGGTGTTGCGGGCATTGACGGTGATGCTGGCACCCAGGCGCTTGGCCAGGGCCAGCTTGTTGTCGTCGATATCCACCGCGGCCACGTTCAAGCCCATCGCCTTGGCGTACTGCACCGCCATGTGGCCGAGGCCGCCGATCCCTGAGATCGCCACCCAGTCACCGGGCTTGGTGTCGGTGACCTTCAAACCCTTGTAGACGGTGACGCCGGCGCACAGGATCGGCGCGATCTCGACGAAGCCCACTTCCTTGGGCAGCAGGCCGACGTAGTTGGCATTGGCCAGCGCGTATTCGGCGAAGCCACCGTTCACCGAAT
>Ga0308157_10003966_pt1 | contig 20423 bp, 18 predicted proteins | sample PhyBR1_FD_201035 | JGI IMG/M metagenome (GOLD analysis project Ga0308157, IMG submission 201035) | Phyllosphere microbial communities from UC Gill Tract Community Farm, Albany, California, United States - DLSLB.R1 | ecosystem: Host-associated > Plants > Phyllosphere > Unclassified | place: USA...
CTACGGCTACTTCCACATGGCCAAGGCGGTGCTACCCTACCTGAAGCGGGGCGCGGCCATCATCAATACCGGCTCGGTCACCGGCTTGAAGGGCTCCAAGCACCTGCTGGATTATTCGACCACCAAGGGCGCGATCCACGCGTTCACGATGTCGCTGGCGTCCAACCTGCTGGAGCATGGCATACGGGTCAACGCCATCGCGCCGGGCCCGGTGTGGACGCCGCTCAATCCCGCCGACGCGCCGCCCGACAAGGTGGCGCAGTTCGGCGCCAGCACCGACATGCAGCGGCCCGCGCAACCGCAGGAGCTGTCGCCGGCCTATGTGTTCCTGGCGGCGCCCTGCTGCTCCAGCTACATCACCGGCATCGTGCTGCCCGTCACCGGCAGCGTCGGCGAGTAAGCCATGGCTGCGCGGGCGTTGTGGAAAGGCGCGATCAGTTTCGGGCTGGTGCACATCCCGGTCGAGATGTATTCGGCCGTGCAGGAGCACGAACTGGATCTGACGATGCTGGACCGGCGCGACTTTTCGCCGGTCGGCTACAAGCGCTATAACAAAACCACCGGCAAGGATGTCACCTGGGACGATATCGTCAAGGGCTACGAGTACCAGGACAATGAGTACGTGGTGCTGTCCGACGAAGACCTCAAGCGCGCCAACGTCGAGGCCACGCAGACCATCGACATCCTGGCCTTCGTCGACGCGGCCGATGTGCCGCTGACCTACTTCGAGCAGCCCTACTACCTGGCGCCCTCGCGCGGCGGCGCCAAGGTGTACGCGCTGCTGCGCGAGACGCTGCGCAAAGCCGGCAAGATCGGCATCGCCACGGTGGTGATCCGCACCAAGCAGCACCTGTGCGCGCTGGTCTGCGACGACGACAAGATCGTGCTGAACACGCTGCGCTATGCGAACGAGATCCGCAGCGCGGAAGAATTGAAGCTGCCGCCCGCCACGATGAAGGCGGCCGGCATCAGCGACAAGGAACTGCAGATGGCGCTATCGCTGGTCGAGGGAATGAGCGAGCCGTGGAAACCGGAGCAGTATCACGACACCTACAAGGACGACGTGCTGGCGCTGGTGAAGAAGAAGGTGAAGGCCGGCCAGACCAAGACCATCACGGCCCCCGAGCCGGAAAGCAAGGCGGCCAAGTCGTCGAACGTGGTGGACCTGGTGGCGCTGCTGCAGGACAGCCTGGGCAAGCGGCCGGCCCCGAAACGCCGGCGCACCAAGGCGGCAGCCTAGCGGCGACGCCCTTTCCAGCCGATTGCCGCCAGGCCGGCCAGGCCGGCCAGCAGCATGGCGTAGGTTTCCGGCTCGGGAACCGGCGCCGCCACCTCCATGACCGTCACCGACGTCAGCGCGCCGTTCGCGCCCATCATCGCGTGGGTCGCGTTGGAGGAATACGTGTAGTAGAAAGTCGACCGGTTAAAACTGGCGAAGTCCAATTGCCCCGGCATGGTCGCGGCGTTCAGGGCCAGGCCGGATTTATCGAAAAAGCTCACCGCCATCATCTCCGACGCGTAGGCATTGGCCGAAAGGCTGGCGATGCCGAAGCTGTCCGCTCCGCCCAGCGCGGCGGCATTATTGGCAATCTGCACATTGGTGCTGCTGTAGTTGGCGTTGCTTAAGCCGATGCTGTTGCCGCCGATGCTGGCGCCCAGCGTGTTCAGGGCCGCAGGCGCCGAATACATGACGCTGCCGCCCTGATTGCTGAACAAGGCGGTCGCGGTGTCATAGCTGAAGTGGCCACTGATGACGTCCCCGACCGAAACGGTGCTGCCCGAAACGCTGCTGGAGGCGACCGCGCCGCCGTCGAACGTCATTGGCGAAAACTCGACCATCTCCTGGATTTTTGCAGTGAAATTAAATTGGAAGACGGTGGCCTGGGCCGAACCAAACAAGCTCAAACCGGCTAACAACATTGGCAGTTTTTTCATCTGTAAGATCCTGAAATATATGTCGATTCGTCATTAAAACATCAACAACAAGTGTTGTCAATATTAAATAATATTTTCGTTGTAGAAATCATAAAATCAGGAGTTGCCTGGCTTGAATCCCATGGCGCGCATCGCCGCCGCCAGGCCCTTGGCGGACTTCGCATAGTCATCCCATGGGGTGTTGCCGACATCGAGCCGTGTGTGGACATTGGCGACTGTCCACTGGTCGGCGCCGTGCAGGCCGTCCAGCTCATTCCACGCCAACGGCACCGAAATACCGAGGCCGGGACGGCTGCGCGCCGACCACGCCGCGACCGTGGTGGCGCCCCGTCCATTGCGCAAATAGTCGATGAATATCTTGCCCACCCGGTTGCGCGGCCCGCTCTTCAACACGAAGCGTTCGGGCAGATGCGCCGCCATGTGGGCGACGATGGCTTGCGAGAAGTCCTTGACGTCGTCCCAACCGTAGCCCGGCTTGACCGGCACCACCACATGCAAGCCCTTGCCGCCGCTGGTTTTCAGGAAGGCGGGCAGGCCCAGTTGATCGAGGAAGGCGTGCATCAGCTGGGCCGCCTCCTGCATCTGCGTCCAGCTGACGCCCTTGCCCGGGTCGAGGTCGAACACCATGCGGTTGGGCTTTTCGTAGCTGGAGGCGCTGGCGTTTTGCGTGTGCAGCTCCACCACGTTCCACTGCGCGGCCGACAGCAGGCCTTGTTCGCTCGAGACTTCCAGCATTGGCGGGTGATCTGGATCCAGCGCGGGATCGAGCTGTTTAACGCCGGGCAGCTTGTTGGTCTCGGCGTGCTTCTGGAAGAATAGTTCGCCGCCGACGCCCGCCGGCGCGCGCACCAGCGAGACGGGGCGCCCCTTCAGATGGGGCAGGATCAATGCGCCGACCAGCGCGTAGTAGCGCACCAGCGTGATCTTGGTGGCGCCGCTTTCTTTATCGATCACGCGGTCCGGATTGGTGACCTTGAGTGAGGCGGGCAGCTTGCCCTGCACTGTGCTTGCTGGCTGCATGTCTGTTTCCTCCTTCAGATGGGCCGGCACTTCGCGCACGATGGCGTCGGCCTTTTTATCCTTGCGCAGCCCCTTGAAGACCGCGTGGCGGATCGAGCCGGAATGCGTCCACTCGCCGAAGCTGACCTCCGCCACCAGCGTGGGCTTGAGCCAGTGGGCCTTCTTGTCGATCTCGCGGCTGGGGGCGAACGGACTTTTATCCGCCGCCACCTTGTCCATTTTGGCTTTGATGTCCTGCAGCGTGCCGGCGTTGAAGCCGCTGCCGACGTTGCCGGCGTAATGCAGCTTGCCGTCCTTGTCGTAAGTCCCCAGCAGCAGCGAACCGAAACCACTGCGCGAGCCTTGCGGATCGGTGTAGCCGCCGATGACGAATTCCTGCCGCTGGCCGCATTTGAGCTTGATCCAGCTGCCGCTGCGGCGCGCCGTGTAGATGCTGTCGCGCCGCTTGCCGATGATGCCTTCGAGGCCCATGCTGCACGCGGCGGCGATCATCTCCTGCGGAGCTGCGTCCAACGCGGAACTGAGGCGCACGGTGTCCGATGGCTTTTTGTCGAGCAGCGCCTGCAGGATCGCGCGGCGCTGCTCCAGTGGCGTGTGGCGCAGGTCGTGGCCACCGTGGAATGGGATGTCGAACACGAAGTAGACGATATCGGCCGGGTTGTTTTCATCGAAGGCGTTTTGCAGCAGGCCGAAGTCCGGGCGGCCGTTTTCATCGTGGACGACGATCTCGCCGTCATACCAGCCGTTGGGCAGCTTCATTTTGGCGATGGCAGCGTGCAGCGCCTGCAAGCGGTGGGTCCAATCGTTGCCGTTGCGCGTGATCAGACGTATGTCCTTGCCATCGACGCGCGTGAGCAGGCGATAGCCGTCGAATTTGATTTCGAACAGCCAGTCTTCAGGCGACGACGGCGGGCCGTCGACCAGCGTCGCCAATTGCGGCGACAGCGTCTCCGGCAGGCCGGCGGCAGGCGCCTCCGACAAGGCGGCTTTCGGCGCGGGGGCCGCATGTGGCGCGCCGTGCGCGGGCTGACTTTTACCGGCCGCCGGCAGCGCTTTGACGGAGTCCGGCATTTCGTCCACCACGCTGAATTCGGCCGCCGGCCGCGCGTAGTCGTCCTTCTCCTTGATCAGCAGCCAGGGCTCCTGCTTCTCGCCCTTGCCTTTCATGCGCACCAGCGCCCAGCGGCCGTGCATTTTGTGGCCCGACAGCTCGAATTTCAGGTTCCCCTCCGCCAGCGCCTTGCGCGGATCGCCCAAGGGCGTCCACACGCCGCGATCCCAGATGATCACCTTGCCCGCGCCGTACTGTTTGGGCGGGATGGTGCCTTCGAAATCGTTGTACGAAATCGGATGATCCTCGACATGCACGGCCATGCGCTTGTCGTGCGTGTCGTAGCTGGGGCCTTTAGGTACGGCCCAACTGACCATCACGCCATCGAGCTCCAGCCGGAAATCGTAATGCAGCCGGCTGGCCCAGTGTTTTTGAATGACGAAGGCGCGCGCCTCACCGCCCTCCTCGCCACCTTCGGCCGGCTCGGGCGTGATCGCGAAATTGCGCTTGGACTTATAGGTTTTCAGCGAGGCTCCCATCCCGCCAGATTATGCCGCCGACACCGCCAACTCTGTGCGCTGGCGAACATGTAAGCAATTTGGAGCGCTTGTAAGCGAATGTAAAGCCCGTCAACGATGGCGATCCGGGCGGCGTTTTTCGCTCAGTGACACGGGAATTGTCCCGGCTCTACATCAACCTGAATGAGGATTTCATCATGAACAAACTTATCGCTACCCTGATCGCCGGCCTGTTCGCTACCGCAGCTTTTGCACAGACCCCAGCAACCACGCCAACCGCTCCAGCCGCCGTGAAAGCGGAAGCCAAGGAAGCCAAGACCGATGCCAAAGCCACCGCCAAGGAAACCAAGACCGCCGTGAAAGCCGAAGCGAAGACCGCCAAGGTCGAAGCCGATGCCAAGAAAGACGTAGCCGTCGCCAAGGCCGATGAAAAAGCCGAAAAGGCCGACGCTCACGCCAAGGCTCACAAGACCAAAGCCAAAGCCCACGCCAAGGCCGAGAAAGCCGAAGCAGCAGCCGCCGCACCGGCACCGGTCGTAACGAAGTAATCATGTCATTCGCGGTGGCCCCCAGCCCACCGCGGACATAAAAAAACCCCGCCAGCCTGAACGCGTTCAGTGCTGGCGGGGTTTTTCGTTGGTTGTTCAGCTTATCGCTGTGCGACTTTCTCCGGCGCGTTGGCGCTATCCCAGCCGCCGCCCAATGCGCGGATCAACGCCACGGTGGTCACCGCGCGATTGCCGCGCAACTGCACCGCGCTGCGCTCCACCGACGCCAGGTTGCGCTGCGCGTCCAGCAGGTCGAGGTAGCTCGAACGGCCGGCCGTGTACAGCTTCTGCGCCAGGTCGGCCGAACGGCGTGCCGACACCACCGCGTCTTCGATCTGCGCGGTCTGGCCAGCCAGGATGCGCAGGCCCGCCAGGTTGTCTTCCACTTCCGCGAAAGCCACCAGCACGCTCTGGCGATACGTTCCAACCGATTCCTCAAGCGCGGCTTGACTACGCGTGATATTGGCCTTGTTGCGGCCACCATCGATCAACGGCATCGACATCAGCGCGCCCAGCACCCACGAACGGCTGCTCCACTTGAACACCTCGGCCACGGTATTGCCCGAGGCGCCGCCGGCGTTGGCGTTCAGGACCAGCGCCGGGAACATCGCCGACTTGGCCACGCCGATGCGGGCGTTGGACGCTTCCATCGCGCGCTGCGCCGAAGCGATGTCGGGACGGCGCTCCAGCAGCGACGACGGCAGGCCCGCCGGTATCACCGGCAGCAGCGATGTGTCGAGCAGCGGGCTGGCGCCAGCCGTGTAGCTGGCCGCCGGTTTGCCCAGCAGGACCGCCAGCGCATGCTCGGTCGTTACGCGCTGGCGTTGCAGGCCGATGGCTTCCGCACGCGACGTCGCCAACTCGGTCTTGGCACGCGACAGGTCGAATTCGCCGATGTCGCCCAGGTCGAAGCGACGCTGGTTGACCTTGACGTTTTCCTCGCGGGTCTGCACCGTGCGGTTCAGCGTTTCCAGTTCGGCGTCGGTGGCGCGCAGACGGAAGTAGGTCTGCGCCACATCGGCCTGCACCGACAGCAGCACCGAACGATAGGTCGCTTCCACGGAAGCGGCGTCGTTGCGGGCGGCGCTGACGTTCGACGATACGCGGCCGAACAGATCGACCTCGTAGCTGGCCGTCAGGTTGGCGGTGAACGCGTTGCCCGGAGCGACCGGCGTGCCGGCCGGCAGGCCAAGCGCCAAGTCGGACTGGCGCTGACGCTGCGCGCCGACGTTGACGCCGACCTGCGGAATGCGGTCCGCCTCGGCGATGCCGGCGATGGCGCGGGCCTGCTTGACGCGGGCCGCGGCCACTGCCAGGTTGGCGTTGGCGCGGGTGGCTTCGGCGATCAGCTCATTGAGGGCCGGATCGTTGAAGGCCAGCCACCACTCGCCGCGCGGCTGCGCTTCGGCGGCTTGCGCCTGTTTCCAGGTGCTGCCGTCGGCGGCGACCTTGACGGGCGCCGGCAGCTGCGATTCCTTGAACGCGACCGGCACGTCCATCGCGGGCTGCTTGAATTCCGGCGCGGCGCATGCGGTCATCAGCAAGGCTGCCAACACAGGCGCCACACCTTTAGCGATCATATGCAGCTTGTTCATCGAGGTGCTCATATTAATGGGTCCCTTCCAGTTTTACCGCGGCGACGTCGCCGGCCACGGCAGGTTTTTTCTTCTCCAGGCGTACCGCCAGCTTGCGCAGCAGGACGTAGAACACCGGCGTCAGGAACAGGCCGAAGAAGGTCACGCCCAGCATGCCGGCAAACACCGCCACACCCATCGCATGACGCATTTCCGAACCGGCACCGTGCGAGAACACCAGCGGCAGCACGCCCATGATGAATGCGATCGACGTCATCAGGATCGGACGCAGACGCAGGCGGCAAGCTTCCAGCGCGGCTTCGACGATGGTACGGCCGTGGTGTTCCAGTTCGCGTGCAAACTCCACGATCAGAATCGCGTTCTTCGAGGCCAATCCGACCAGCACGAACAAGGCAATCTGCGTAAAGACGTTGTTATCTCCGTGGGTCAGCTTCACGCCAACCAGTGCGCAGAAGATCGACATCGGCACGATCAGGATCACCGCCAGCGGCAGGGTCCAGCTCTCGTACTGAGCGGCCAGCACCAGGAACACCAGCAGCACGCACAGTGGGAACACATACATCATCGTGTTACCGGACAGGATGTCCTGGTACACCAGTTCCGTCCATTCGTAGCCGATACCTTTCGGCAGAACCTCGTTGAGGATCTTGGTCATCTCGGCCTGCGCTTCGCCCGACGAGATGCCAGGAGCGGCGCCGCCGTTGATCTCGGCCGCGACGTAGGCGTTGTAGCGCTGTACGCGGTCCGGGCCATAGCTGTCCTTCACGCGCATCAGCGACGACAGCGGAATCATCTCGCCCTTGTCGTTGCGGACCTTGAGCTGGGCGATGTCTTCAGCGTGCGAACGGAACTGCTGGTCAGCCTGGACGCGCACCTGGTAGGTACGGCCGAACTGATTGAAGTCGTTCACATACAGCGAGCCCAGATTGATCTGCAAGGTCTGGTAGATCGTCTGCAGCGGCACGCCCAGTTGCTTGGCCTTGGAGCGGTCGATGTCGGCGAACAGCTGCGGCACGTTGATCTGGTAGCTCGAGAAGACGCCGGCCAGTTTCGGGTTCTGCCATGCCTTCATCTGCACCGCCTGGATCGCCTTGTACAGCGCGTCGTAACCCAGGTTGTCGCGGTCTTCGATCATCACCTTGAAACCACCGGTGGTGCCCAGGCCATTGACTGGCGGCGGTGGCAGCACCATCACGAACGCACCTTCGATGGCGCCCATGCGCTTGTTGATTTCAGCGGCGATTGCTTCAGCCGATTCGCTCTTCTTGGTACGCTCCTCGAACGGTTTCAGCGGGGTGAACACGATACCGGCGTTGGGCGCGTTGGTGAAGCCGTTGATCGACAGGCCAGGGAAAGCCACCGAATCAGCCACGCCTGGAATGTCCTTGGCGATGTCCGACATCTTGCGGATCACGGCGTCGGTACGGTCCAGCGAGGCGGCGTCCGGCAGCTGGGCGAAGCCGATCAGGTACTGCTTGTCCTGTGCGGGAACGAAGCCCGGCGGCACGATCTTGAACATGAAGCCCGCTGCGACAGCCAGCACAGCGTACACCACCAGCGAACCGCCTTTGCGTTTCAATACGCCGGTCACGCCGGTTTCATAGTTGTGCGAAGCGCGGCCGAAGACGCGGTTGAACCAGCCGAAGAAGCGGCCGAAGATCTTGTCCATCAAGCGGGTCAGCGCATCCTTCGGTGCGTCGTGTGGACGCAGCAGGACAGCCGACAACGCAGGAGCCAGCGTCAGCGAGCTGAATGCCGAGATCACGGTCGAGATGGCGATGGTCAGCGCGAACTGCTTGTAGAACTGGCCGGACAGGCCCGATACGAAAGCGATCGGCACGAACACGGCGCACAGCACCAGGGCGATGGCGATAATCGGACCGCTCACCTCTTTCATCGCCTGGATGGTCGCGTCATGCGGCGACAGTCCGTTCTGGATGTTACGCTCGACGTTTTCCACCACCACGATCGCATCGTCGACCACGATACCGATGGCCAGCACAAGGCCGAACAGCGACAAGGTGTTGATCGAGAAGCCAAAGCCCAGCATGACGGCGAAGGTACCCACCACCGATACGGGAACGGCCAGCAGCGGGATCACCGATGCGCGCCAGGTTTGCAGGAACACGATCACCACCAGTGCCACCAGAATGATCGCTTCGACCAGGGTGTGGATCACGGCGCGGATCGATTCGCGCACGAATTGGGTCGGGTCATATACAACGCTGTAAGTGACGCCTTCCGGGAAATCTTTCGACAGGCGGGCCATCGTCGCACGCACGTCGGCCGACAGCTGCAGCGCGTTGGCGTTCGGTGCTTCGAAAATAGGGATCGCCACAGCCGAATTGTTGTTCAGCAGCGAGCGCAGTGCGTAGGAGTTCGAACCCATCTCCATGCGGGCCACGTCCTTGAGCAGCGTTACCGCGCCGTCGCCGTTGGTCTTCAGGATGATGTTGCCGAATTCTTCTTCGCTTTGCAGGCGGCCTTGCGTGTTCACGGTCAGCTGGAAGTCAGCACCCTTGGTCGGGCCCTGGCCGATCACACCGGCAGCCACTTGCACGTTCTGCTCGCGGATCGCGGCGACGACGTCGCTGGCGGTCAGGCCACGCTGCGCCACCTTCTGCGGATCCAGCCAGATACGCATCGCGTAGTCGCCGGAACCGAACAGCTGCACCTCGCCCATGCCGGGCAGGCGGGCCAGTTGGTCCTTGATGTTCAACACTGCATAGTTACGCAGATACAGGTCGTTGTAACGGCCGTTCGGCGATTGCAGGTGGACCACCATGGTCAGGTTGGGCGACGACTTCACGGTGGTCACACCGATCTGGCGCACCTCTTCCGGCAGGCGCGGAAGCGCACGCTGGACGCGGTTCTGCACCTGCGTTTCGGCCTGCTCGACGTTGGTGCCGATCTTGAAGGTGACGGTCAGCGCCAGCGCGCCGTCCGAGGTGTTTTGCGAGGACATGTACAGCATGTTCTCGACGCCGTTGATCTGTTCCTCAAGCGGCGCGGCCACGGTTTCGGCGATGATCTTCGGATTCGCACCAGGATACTGCGCGCGCACCACCACCGATGGCGGCACCACGTCCGGATACTCCGAGATCGGCAGCTTGAAGATCGATATCAAGCCGGCGACGAAGATGATGATCGACAGTACAGCCGCAAAAATCGGCTTGTCGACGAAAAATCGAGAGATGTTCATATTTATTATTCCTTGGAAGTGGCGGTCTTCGCTTCGACAGCCGCTACTTTTTCATCTTTTTTAACTTCGGTTTTCGGCACGTTGGCGGCCAGCGGATCGACATCCATGGCGACCACGGTCGGCGTGATCGGCGCGCCGGGACGTACCCGCTGCAGGCCGTTGACGACGATCTTCTCGCCCGGCTTCAAGCCCTCGCGCACCACGCGCAGGCCGTCGATCGCAGGTCCGAGGACCACAGGGCGGTACTCGGCCTTGTTGTCCTTGTCGACCACGAACACGTACTTGCGGTTCTGGTCCGTGCTGATGGCGCGGTCGTTGATCATCAATGCCGACTTGGCGCCGGTGGAACCGGTCAGCTGCACGCGGGCGAACAGGCCGGGGACCAGCGCGCCGTCGGCGTTGCTGAAGGTGGCGCGCATGCGCACCGAACCGCTGCGTGGATCGAGCTGGTTGTCGACGAATTCCAGCTTGCCTTCGTGCGGGAAGCCGGTTTCGTTGGCCAGGCCGATCTTGACGGTGGCCGGCTTGCCCTGGTGGGCGGCGGCGCCAACGCGCAGATAGGTGTCTTCGTCGCCGTCGAAGGAAGCGTAGATGCGCTCCAGCGAGACCACCGAAGTCAGGATCGCCGAAGCGTCGACCAGGTTACCCAGCGTGATTTCAGCCTTCGACACGCGGCCGTTGATCGGCGACGTCACCTGGGTGTAGCTCAGGTTCAGCTTGGCCGCTTCGTACAGCGCTTGCGCGGCGCGGGCGTCGGCGTCCAGCTGTTTCAGGTTCGATGCAGTGGCGTCGTATTCGCGCTGGGCGATGGCTTTGTCGGCCAGCAGCTTCTCGGCGCGGACCAGTTCCACCTTGGCCAGTTCGGCCTTGGCGCGGGCCGAGCCGGCCGCGGCTTCGGCGCGGTTGGCTTCAGCCTGGAACGGGCGTGGATCGATGACGAACAGGACTTCGCCCTTCTTCACTTCGCTGCCCGGCTTGAAGTTAATGGCGGTGATGAAGCCACCCACGCGCGGACGGATCTGCACTTGCTCGATCGCTTCCAGGCGGCCCGAGAACTCCTGGGTCTCGGTGATGGTTTTCTCGACGACCACCGCGGCCGAAATCGGAGGACCGCCGGCTGCCGCCGGTGCTTCAGCTGTCTTGCCGGTCGCGTCGTCGCAACCGGAGAGGCCGAAAGCGGCCAGTCCCGCCAGCGCCATAGCGGCGGCCAGCGGCCGGGCTACGACGGTGAGTTGTTTAATTGTTTTCATGTTCATTCCTTTTTGTATGAAAATTATTAATAGAAACGGCGGCACCGGTTGCCCTCAACGAATTGCGAGAAAACACGGTACTAGCGCCCCGCCGGCAAGCCAGTGGGGACGTGATTGCAGATACTGCTTAAAGGTTGGGGAACCCTATGAGGCTGGCGGCGTCTCGGACCGTTCCAGGCCGGCGATGAAACCGGCGATTTCTCCCAGCGCGTAACACTTGCACGCGCATTCGTTGCGCGCCCCTGCTTCATTCAGGGCCGCTGCCGGCATTCGGTTGACGGTGGTCTTGACTCCACAGGCGATCAACTTGGCGCCATATTGTTCCGCTTCGTCGCGCAGCGGGTCGTCTTCGGCCGACAGGATCAGTGCCGGCGGCAGGTTCTTCAAACGGCTCGATTGCAGCGGCGAGGCGTACGGGTGGGTGCGGTCGGCGGCGTTCGGCAGGTAACCGCGGTAGGCCGCCGCGCAGGCGTCGGCCACGTCCAGCAGTTCCGGCGCGTTCTGCATCTCGCGCATCGACCAGGTGCTCAGGCCCGGATCGAGCATCGGCATCACCAGGATCTGGCCGGCCAGCGCCGGGCCGCCACGGTCGCGCGACATCAGCGCGCACACCGCCGCCAGATTGGCGCCCGCCTCGATGCCGGCCACCACCAGGCGCTTGCCGGTCCAGCCCAGCTTGGCCTTGTGTTTCTTGGCCCAGTTCAGAACCGCGTGGGCATCCTCGACGGCGGCCGGGAACGGGTGCACCGTCGCCAGCGTGTACGCGGTGGCCAGCACCGTGCTCTCCTGGTTGTCGTCGGCCATGTGGCGCAGGAAGATGTCGGCATCGTCCAGGTCGCCGCTGTTGAAGCCGCCGGCGTGGAAGAACACGATCAGCGTGTCGCGCTTGGCGCCGGCCTCGCCGCTGGTGTACTGGCGGGCGGCCAACGGGCCTTCCGCGCCGCGCACTTCCAGGTTGCGGACTTTGATCAGGTCCGACAGCTGCGGCAATGGCTCGACGTTGGCGCTCATCGCTGCACCGTATCCGAGGCGCTGGACAACATCGCGGTGTCGGCGCAGGCGATGGCGGCATCGCCGGCAGCGGCCTGGGTCAGGGCACGAACGCCGGTCGCCTCGGCCTTGGCCGCTTGCGAGTAGGCATCGGTATAGACCACGCTTGCCAGGGCGACCGAAGTCAGCGCCAGGGCGATCGTTGCAAAAATTCCATCCCGATATTTCATGTTGAACCCCTTTCCTTCTGTGTACTTTCTTGGTGCAGTACAGCAATCTTAAACTTGATCTACAATCTGATAAATAGTGCAATGTCGAATTGATTGTTCAGGATTCCGAACAATGGGATAGTAAGATGAATAAACTACAAGCAATGGAAGTGTTTGTGCAGGTGGTCGATGCCGGCGGCTTCACGCGCGCGGCCGACAATATGCAGCTGCCCAAGGCCACCGTCTCGACGCTGATCCAGGCGCTGGAGGCGACGCTGTCGGTCAAGCTGCTGCACCGGACCACGCGCCAGGTGAGCGTGACGGCCGATGGCGCCGCCTATTATGAGCGCTGCGTGCGCATCCTGTCCGACGTGCGAGAGGCCGAGGAATCGCTGTCGCGCACCCGGCTCAGCCCCAGCGGACGGCTGCGGGTGGACGCGCCCACCGGCCTGGCCAGCGACGTGCTGATCCCCGCCCTGCCCGACTTCTTCACGCGCTATCCGGACATCCAGCTGGAACTGGGTTGCAGCGACCGCACCATCGATCTGATCGAGGAAGGCGTCGACTGCGCGGTGCGCGGCGGTGTGCTGGGCGATTCCAACCTGATCGCGCGGCGCGTGGGCATCCTGCAGTTCGTCACCTGCGCCACGCCGGACTACCTGGACCGCTACGGCCGGCCCGCGCATCCCGATGAGCTGATGCGCCACCGCTGCGTGAACTATTTTTCCTCGCGCACGGGCAAGCTGTTCGACTGGGATTTTTCGCGCGACGGCCATCGCATCCAGGTCGCGCTGCCCGGCCACATCGCCGTCAACGACACCAATGCCTACACGGCGGCCGGCCTGGCGGGACTGGGCATCGTGCAGATGCCGAACTTTATGATGGAGCCCATGCTCAAGGACGGCCGCTTCGAACAACTGCTGACCGACTGGAGCAGCGATCCGCTGCCGGTGCATGTGGTCTATCCGCAGAACCGCCACCTGTCGGCCAAGGTGCGGGTGTTTGTCGAATGGGTCGCCGAACTGTTTTCCAACCATCCGGGCATGCGCCTGCCGAAGGCCCCGCCGCCGGCGCGCCCGGTTCCATTTGAGGTTGCACTATGACTGAAGCCCACCGCATCGTTTTCCTCGACCGCGACAGCGTGATCGCCACCATTCGCAAGCCCGCGTTCGCGCACGAGTGGAGCGAACACCCGGCCACCAAGGCGGCCGACGCCGTCCAACGCCTGCGCGGCGCGCGCGCCAGCATCGCCATCACCAACAAGGTGCCGTTGCGCGCGGCCGACCTGGAACAACTGCCGGAACTGAAGATGATCGCGGTGGCGGCCACCGGCACCGACATCATCGACCTGGCAGCGTGCCGCGAGCGCGGCATCGTCGTCTCCAACATCCGCAACTACGCGGTGCACACGCTGCCCGAGCACACTTTCGCGCTGATGTTGGCGCTGCGCCGGCAACTGGTCGCCTACCGCGCCGACATCGAGGCTGGCCTGTGGCAGAAGTCGGAGCGATTCTGCCTGTTCGGCCATCCGATTTCGGACCTGGCGGGCAGCCGTCTGGGCCTGCTGGGATATGGGGCGCTGGGCAAATCGGTGGCACGGATCGCGAAGGCGTTCGGCATGGAGGTGATCGTGCATACGCGCTCGCCGCTGCCCGATGCCGCCGGCGACGGCGTGCGCGAAGTGGGCTTCGACGAGCTGCTCGAGACTTCGGACATCCTCAGCCTGCACCTGCCGCTGAACGACAAGACGCGCAACATGATCAGCGCGAAGGAGCTGATACGCATGAAGCGCAGCGCGCTGCTGATCAACACCGCGCGCGGCGGCCTGGTGGACGAGACGGCGCTGGCCGACGCGCTGCGCAGCGGCGTGATCGCCGGCGCCGGCTTCGACGTGCTGGTGCAGGAACCGCCGCCGGCCGACAACGTGCTGCTCAACCTGCTGCTGCCGAACTTCATCCTGACGCCGCATTCGGCCTGGGCCAGCTCGCAGGCGATGCAGGTGTTGGCGGATCAGCTGATCGACAATATCGAGGCGTGGGCCGCGGGCGCGCCACGAAACACGGTGGGTTAAATATTGAGTTCAGTCACTAATATTTCCGTTTGTGACATTTTGTGATGTTTCAATGGAGGCGAACTGCTAAGCTGCCGCCGGTTCTATGGAAACCGATCAAAATTACAAAAGAGAGAAATATGAAAGCACTGAGTATTCCGGCATTGGTCGCTGTCGCAGCATTGTTTACCGGCTGCGCCGGCATGGACGCAAGCAAGATGACCTATAGCAGCCAGCTGCAAGTCAACACGCCGCAGAAGGCACAAGACTGCTATGACGCAGCGGTGCTGCTCGGCGCCGACGTGGCGCGCACCAAGGACATCACGAAAAAAGTCCTGGTCGCCGTTGACGCCACGGTAGAGCTGGAACAAGACAAGTCGATCAAGGCGCAGCGCAATCGCCACATCGGCGTGTTGGTAGGCAGTGGCGGCGAAGAACTGTTCATCAACTGGAACGCCATGGGTCCGGAACAGACTTACGTCACCGTCGCCACCAAGACCGGCTTCGTCGGCGGGGCCGGCCAGAAGGCCTGGTCCTGCCAGGTGGTGGACGAGATGGTAAAAATGGTGAAGTAAAGCCTTCATGCCTCCCGCTTTTCTGGCGGGAGGCAGCAACGCCTTGAAGCAGAAAAGAGATCTCCTATGTTCATGCGGAGCGCCGCCTTAGCCACGCTAGTTATTCTGCTGAGTGGCTGTTCGACGACCAGCACGATCAGCGTCATCGACGCAAAATACCAGACGAACCAGCCAACGTGCCAGGTCACCTTCTTCAAGAAGACCAAGCCGGAGCAGGAATTCGAAAAACTGGCGCAGATCGAATCACACGTGCAGAGAAATATCTTCTTCGGCGGCGACGCCAAGCTGGAAGACCAGGCATACGCCGAGCTGAAAACCAAGACCTGCAACCTGGGCGGAAATGCCGTGATCATCAACGACTACATCGAATCGCGCGCCGCCGAGTTTTCGCACGTCCACGTCTGGGCGACAACCATCAAATTGCTGTAAGCCAGCACTGGGGTCAAGTCTGGCATTCGGACACGGGCTCAGCATTCAAGGCCCCATCGGGTCGCCTCGAACTTGGAGAATTACATGGAAGTTGGCATAAACGCCAGCATGTGCGACGACGCGACGTTGAAACTGGCGAGCGCGCTGCACCCTATATTTCGCAAACTGGGCAACCGGCTCGGTGGAGACTACGGTGGCGTCATGGAGCACTTGTGGATAGACTTCGAATTGATTGATCTACGTGCCAACTCGGACGGAAAGCCGCGCTATCCCTTCCGGCTCCAGAAGCGCGTGTCAGGCCGATCGCGTTTCGGCCTGCCGCCGGTTCCTGATCAATTCAATGTCGGCCACTTCAGCGTGAGACCGGACCTCGCATTACTGCCTTCGCTTTCCGAAGCGCAGGTCGTTCCCTATGCGCTGGCATTGATATACGAGGCTTCAAGCGTACTGCTTGAAAAACAAAAGAAACTCGGCGGCTTCGATGCCGTACGCTTCAGGGCAAAAATTCACGAAGAATGCGGCAAACTCGGCTATTCGTTTCCGGCGCAGGAAGGGTCTTGAGTGTAGAGCTCGTGTCCGAATGTCAGACTTGACCCCACCGGTTGGAACGCGGCGACAACAAAACGCTATCGGTAATTGGTGCCGTTGTTCATATCGATGACGTCGCCATTAATGAAGGCCGGCGCGTCGGTTGCAAGCCAGCTGACCGTTTCCGCTACCTCTTCGGCAAGGCAGAATCGCTGGCTGATGGTCGCCGCCATCAAACGGGCCTTTCTGTCTGACGGAATGTTTTTCATCATTTCAGTTTCCACAGGGCCCGGCGCGACCGAGTTGGCGATCACGCCTTTAGGGCCATAGGTACGCGCCAGTGAACGCATCGCATTCATCAGGCCCGCCTTTGAAACGCCGTACCAGATATCAGGATGGCCGATTTCACCGGCAATCGATCCCATACTGACAATGCGGCCGCCGCCCTTGGCCGCCATCCGCTCCGCCACGTGCACGCTCAGGCGCACCGTTGAGATCAAATTCACGTGCAGCATGTGGAGAATCGCTTCGCTGTCGTAGTCGCGTGCGGTCTTCGCGTTCATGATCCCGGCATTGTTGATGAGTACGTCCGGTGTCCCGATCTTCTCGACTACCTGCGCCAGTTGGTCGTACTCGGCGACGTCCGCCGTCCAGGAGGTCAATCCGCTGACGGCGTTGGCGACGCCCGATCGGGACAGCACATGCACTTCGAATCCCTTGCTTAACAGCTTCTTCGATATTTCGAGTCCGATTCCTCGGTTACCGCCGGTGATGATTGCTTTCATTTTTATGTACGAGTTTGATTGGCAAAAATAATAGAATATATTATATACATATTTTACAAGTCACCGCCCCCATCACGCCTAATTCACTTGACTTGCGCTGACATCAAACGGGTGCCGCCGCCGAGCCGCAGGCCGTCGTTGCGGTTGGCGAGGTAGCGCTGCCGCAGCTGGTCGGCGCCTTGGTCGGACACCGCGCCGTAGCCCATGGCGCGCAGCTCGCAGGCCAGCACCTCGGGCGCGAAGTAGGAAATCCACGGCTCGCCCTCGGCCTCGTACTTCTGCGCGAAGTAGGCCATGCCCATGCGCTCCATCGGGTTGAGCAGCTCGGGCACCACGCCGTAATCGAACACGATGCCGCTGCCCGACGGCAGGCCGGCGACGAAGGCCAGCGTGTCGAAGACGGCGTCGGTGGTCAGATACAGGGTCACGCCCAGCCAGGAGAAGAACACCGGCTGGTCCAGGCGGCAGCCGGCCGCCGTCAGCGCATCGGCCAGGTCGTCGCGTTCGAAATCGACCGGCACGTAGGTCAGCGATGACGGCGCCGCCATGCCGGCCTGCTCCAGCAGGCCGCGCTTCCAGCGCTGGGTGGCCGGATGATCGACTTCGAACACGCGCAGGTCGGGCACGGGATTGCGGTAGGCGTAGGTGTCGAGGCCCGCGCCCAGCAGCACGAACTGGCGCACGCCGTCGCTCAACGCGCGCGCCAGTTCGTCCTCGGCGAAGCGGCTGCGCACGGCCATCGCGGCGCGCAGCACGCGCACCACGCCGGTGTCGAATTTTTGCGGCGCGGCGCGCACCGCGGCCTCGTTCTCGGGACCGAGGATGGGCAAGGCCAGCGGATCGTCGAACACCAGCGGCTTGTCGATCAGCTGGTGGGCGGCGCGCAGCATGGCCACCGCCAAGGCGCTGCGGCTGGCCACACCCTGCTGCAACAAACCCTTGCCGGTGCTGGTCTGCTTCATGGGTAGCTGCCTGGCAGGAGGATGTTTTTATCGACCTTGGTGACGTCGCGCAGGCCGCAGAAGGCCATCGTCAGATCCAGCTCGTTGCGGATGATGTCCAGGCATTTGCTGACGCCCTGCTCGCCCATCGCGCCCAGGCCATACAGGAACGGCCGGCCGATGTAGACGCCCTTGGCGCCCAGCGCCAGCGCCTTGATCACGTCCTGGCCGGAGCGCACGCCGCCGTCCATGTGCACTTCGATCCGCGAGCCGACCGCGTCGACGATGGCCGGCAGCGCGCCGATCGACGACTGCGCGCCGTCCAGCTGGCGGCCGCCGTGGTTGGAGACGATCAGCGCGTCGGCGCCGCTCTCCACCGCCAGCCGCGCGTCCTCCGCGTCCATGATGCCCTTGATGATCAACTTGCCGCCCCAGCGCTGCTTGATCCACTCGACGTCCTTCCACGACAGGCTCAAGTCGAACTGCTGGCTGGTCCACGCCGACAGCGACGACATGTCCGACACCGACGACGCGTGGCCGACGATGTTGCCGAAGCCGCGGCGCTTGGTGCCCAGCATGCCGAGCACCCAGCGCGGCTTGGTGGCCATGTCGACGATGTTGGCGATGGTGAGCTTGGGCGGCGCCGACAGGCCGTTGCGCAAGTCCTTGTGGCGCTGGCCCAGCACCTGCAGGTCCAGCGTGAGCACCAGCGCCGAGCAGCGCGCGGCCTTGGCGCGGTCGATCAGGCGGTTGATGAATTCGCGGTCCTTCATCACGTACAGCTGGAACCAGAAAGGCTTGCTGGTGTTGGCGGCGATGTCTTCGATCGAGCAGATGCTCATGGTCGACAGCGTGAACGGCACGCCGAATTTTTCCGCGGCCTTGGCGGCGAGGATCTCGCCGTCGGCGTGCTGCATGCCGGTCAGGCCGGTCGGCGCCAACGCCACCGGCATCGCCACGTCCTGGCCGACCATGGAGCTCTTGAGCGTGCGGTTCTCCAGGTTGACGGCCACGCGCTGGCGGAATTTGATGCGCTGGAAGTCCTCGACGTTGGCGCGGTAGGTCGATTCGGTCCACGAGCCGGCATCAGCATAATCGTAGAACATGCGCGGCACGCGCTTCTGGGCCAAGACACGCAGGTCTTCAACAGTGGTGATGATGGTCATGCACGCTCCTCCGGGATGATGATCGGACAATCATCGCACGAGGCCCGTGTATCATGGAAGCACTATCAAAAAGGGAACGATCTTTGAAATCCAAAACCAACGTCGCCATCACGCTGGCCGCCGCGGCGCTGCTGGGCATCTTCGGCTATCGCAGCCTGACGCGGCAGGTGCAGCCGGTCGCGGTCAACGCCGGGAACTGCACGCCGGAGCACATCCGCAACGTCACCGACGCGATGGAGCGCTCCATCCTGTCGGCGCAATGCGCCAAGGCCCGCAAGCCATAAAGAAAAAGGGCCTGAAGATTACTCTTCAGGCCCTTCGTCTTACGAATTTTGGTGCGGCTGGCAGGAATCGAACCCACGACCCCTTGGTTCGTAGCCAAGTACTCTATCCAGCTGAGCTACAGCCGCGAAAGACAACATTATAGCAGGGGAATCTGAAAATACGAAGCATCCCAAGAAGAAATTTCGTCTGCGGTTCACGGCACTGTCGGATCATTGATCTCCTTACGCAATGGCATCGGCATGCAATCGTTGGTGGCGCAGCCTACGTGCCCCTTGAAGATCGTCATGGCGCCGGTCTGGTACATCACTTCCTTGTGGTGCGCCCTTTGCATGGCGATCCAGGTCCCGGTCCAGCCGGCCGGCGCCGGCAATAGCGTGGGCAGCGTGTATTCCCAGATGATGGGCCAGTCCGCGCTGCCGACCTTGGTGAGCGGGGACGCGCGGTCCGGCACCACATAGGCAATGAATTCGCTGCACACATTGTCCAGCTGGTTCACCACACAACCATTGTTGATGTCGCCATTGCCGATGGTGCCATGTTGGGCGTTGCCGAACACCGTCGCTCCATGCTGCGTGCCGCTGCTGCCATCGTCCATCGTGCCCCACAACGTCAGGGCGCCGGTGCTCTCGCGCCAACGCAAGGTGCGGAACGAGACGTTCTTGGGCGTGAGGAAGACTTCGCCAAAGAATCCCGAACCCGCCAGCCCTTGGGTGTGGCGGCGCGGCTGGCCAGCCCTTTCGCGCATGTGCGCGACCGGATGGCAGACGGTGTACGGCAGCGTCACGCCCAGGCCGGCACAGATGCCGTCGACGATCTCCAGCTTGAGCGTGACCAGCTTGCGTGGAGCGACCGCCTCACCCGGCGCGGAGGTACGGCCCGGAGCGATGTAGTTGGCGGTGCCGTCAAAGATCGCCGGCGCCGCGTTGGTGGCCGGGTCGTGCAGCAAGCCGACCGTGTCCCGGCTGGCGGCGGCGCCATGTTCAAACCCCCAGCGCAAGCGCCCCGCCTGCAGCGCCGTGACTCCGGCAGGCAGCGAGGCGTAACCCAGCGTGACGCGCTCATCGACGCCCAGATCGGTCGTGCTACGGCCGGGAAAATCATCGGCAATGACAGGCGCGGCGGTCAGGCTGAACACGATCACCGTGATCGCCACGTTCTGGCCGCCGAAGGCCAGCGTGATCGTGACGCCGCTGGCGGTGTTGTTGGCGGCCGCGTTGTTGACGAAGCGCAGTGTGCGCGCGGAGCCGACGCCGGCCAGGCCCGCGGTGCCGCCCCATGCCGCCGCGCCAAAATCGATGCGGACGCCGAAGGCGAGGCCGGTCGCGCTGGCGCGAAACTCGATTTCC
>Ga0308157_10003967_pt1 | contig 20420 bp, 20 predicted proteins | sample PhyBR1_FD_201035 | JGI IMG/M metagenome (GOLD analysis project Ga0308157, IMG submission 201035) | Phyllosphere microbial communities from UC Gill Tract Community Farm, Albany, California, United States - DLSLB.R1 | ecosystem: Host-associated > Plants > Phyllosphere > Unclassified | place: USA...
AACGCTTGGTGTAAATGCTCTCCCCATAAACTTCATCGCCTCCTCTATTTGCCTTTGTCCAATTCATTTCTCCTCCCCACCTGTCTTCATACAAAAACCTTCCTGCTAAAGAGAATATCCTATTTTCCTTTCTAGCGAAGTTCCATTTTTGAAAAATCGATATCCTATCTTGCAAAGTCACATCAGTGAAATTATCATGATTATCATCTACGCTATTACCGTATTTAAAATAATTCAATCCTGTTAAAACATTAATTTTTGGCGCTACTTTAAGTTTAAACCCCAGATCTAAATTGTATTCCAAGTAGCTAGTTATCATAAAATCTGCACTTAAGCTTGGCGCCTTACTTACCTCTTTTGTAATGATATTGATTAGTCCACCAACGGCTTCGCTTCCATATAAAGAAGATGCTGGGCCTTTCACCACTTCTACCCTTTCTATCAGAGCATTTGGTATTCCCGACAATCCATAAACCGTAGACAAACTGCTTACTATCGGCATTCCGTCAATCATCACCATTGTATACGGACCTTCTAAACCATTGATATGGATATCCCCCGTATTGCAGATATTGCAATTCAATTGCGGTCGAACGCCGTTGATATTTTGCAAAGCATCGAAAATACTTGGTGTCGGATTTTCTTGAAAAAACTTGGCGCTGTAAACTTCAACCGGCACTGGGCTTTCTAAGCGGTTAACTTCTTTTTGCGTACCCGTAATCACTACTTCCTTTAAATCTTCCTTGCTTTCTATTAGACTAAAATTCAATACTGTATCGCTTAAAACTTCTACAGTATTTACTTGCGACTTGTAACCTATAGCAGTAATTCTGATTTGAAATTTACCCGGTTTAATAGCTGCAAAGCCAAATTCACCGTCAATATTTGTTTGTGTAGAACGCTGTAATTCTACTATTCGTAGACTCGCCTTAGCAACAGGTATACCGTTACCTTCTACCATTCCTTTTAAAGTAATATCCTGCGCAAAAACATTTAAAGTTAAAAGCAAAGCGACGAGAAAAAGTATCAATTTCATCATAAAATTAGCTATACAAAAATATAAATTTAGACAAATCTAAAAATAAATTTAGAATATTAATTAACCAAAGAAATTTTATTTTAAAATGAAATAATAAAGCAACAAAATTGCATTAAAACAAATGTATAATAGCGCTGTTTAGTTAACCTATAATTGTTGATATTTGCATTATGCCTAACGATATACAGATAAAAAATAAGCGAGCATATTTTGATTACCACATTTTAGATAAATACGTGGCCGGAATTGCCCTGCTTGGCACCGAAATAAAATCCATAAGACAAGGAAAAGCTAACATGACAGATGCTTTTTGCACGTTTGTCGGCAGTAGTCTATATGTAAGAAACCTTCATATTTCAGAATATAGTCATAGTTCTTTTTACCATCACGATATTAAAAGAGACCGAGTTTTGCTTTTGCAAAAAAAGGAACTGAGAAAGATAAAGATGAAGGGTGAAGAAAAAGGTTTCACTATTGTTCCCCTACGCATTTTTATTAATGAGCGAGGTTTTGCAAAAATGGAAATTGCTTTAGCACAAGGTAAAAAGGAATTCGACAAACGAGATAGCATTAAAGAAAGAGACAGCAAACGTGAGCTAGATAGAGCAATGAAGTTCTAAAAATAAAAATGAGTAAATGATAAAATGACTGAATGAGTAAATGCTAGCACGTCGTGGTTATTCAAAATTTACTCATTTAATCATTCAAAATTTATTAGAAACATGAAAATAGTTTTTATGGGTACGCCCGATTTTGCAGTAGCTTCTTTAGATGCGCTGAAAAATGCGGGTTTTGATATTGTTGGTGTGGTTACTGCAGCAGATAAACCTGCGGGGCGAGGCCAAAAGTTAAATGAAAGTGCCGTAAAAAAATATGCTGTTGAGCATGGCTTAAAAGTATTACAACCCTTAAAGCTAAAAGACCCTGAATTTATTGACGAATTAAAATCGCTGAATGCAGATTTACAAGTGGTGGTTGCTTTTAGAATGTTGCCAGAAATAGTCTGGAACATGCCATCTAAGGGCACTATTAATTTACACGGTTCACTTTTACCGCAATACAGAGGTGCGGCCCCTATTATCCATGCAATTATTAACGGCGAAAAGGAGAGCGGCGTAACTACCTTTTTCTTAAAACAGGAAATTGATACTGGCGATGTGATTTTCTCGGAAAGTACACCAATTACAGAGGAAGATACGGCAGGAACACTTCACGACAAACTAATGGGCATTGGCGCTAGGTTGATTGTGAAAACGGTGAAAGCCATTGAGGACGGCAGTTACACAGAAGTGCCGCAGCCTATGGATAGCGAACTAAAATCTGCGCCGAAAATATTCAAAGATTTCTGCGAAATTAATTGGCAACAGGATAATCAAATCGTTTATAATCATATAAGGGGATTGAGCCCTTACCCTACCGCTTTTACATCTCTTAACGGAAAAACCTTAAAAGTTTTTAAGATTGAGAAAGAAAATAAAAATCCTGAAATTGAAGCGGGCAAGTTTGAAACTGATGGAAAAACCTTCTTAAAGTTTGCCACAAACAATGGCTATATTAAACTTTTAGAACTACAACTAGAAGGTAAAAAACGGATGATGGTAGATGAGTTTTTACGGGGTGTGAGACTTACTTAGTTCATTGGCTCATTAGCTCATTAGTGTAAATAGTTTCACAATAGGAAGTTAAATAAACCTTATTGAAGCGGAAATACTTTTTGTTATTGTTCGCTTTCAAACTCCGTAAGTTTTGAAAACTTACGAAGTTTATGTACTACCATTCACAAAAAGATTGTAGTGAAAAGAAGGGCTGCTATTGCCAAAAGCGCTGAACATTATTTTTCAAAATAAAATTAGCGTTACCTTCTTTTTTGCTTTAGCTTATAAAGATTGGTTAAGCCAAGCACTAAACGTTCTTGCTACCTCGTTAAAGTAGCGCTTACGGCCATAACCCATTACCCAGCGTACGCCTCCAACAGCATTGGTTAAGAAAACTTCTTCGGCCTCGACCAGAATTTGAGGATTTATTTGGGCTTCTGTTAACTGTAACTGATTTTTTTTAGCCAATTGCATCACCACATTGCGCATTACGCCACCTACACAACCTTCTGAAAGTGCCGGTGTGTAAATTTGATTTTGATAAACAACAAATAGATTAGAACTGGTGCTTTCGCACAAAAATCCATTCTGGTTAAGCAATAAAACTTCGTCTAAACCATGCTGTTTCTGATGAATGGCCGCCATTACAAACGGAAGCGAATTGGTAGTTTTATAGTTAGATAGTTTATTAATTGGCTTGGTAATTTCGTCATAAACATCTATAATCAAACCTTTTTTATTAAGCTCGTAATCTGTTGTATCTAGCGGTTTAACTTCTAATAAATAGCCAACCTTGTTGGTGGTTGGCGTGTAAAGTCCCTCGCCATCTCTATAAATGGTGAGCCTAAAACGGGCATTTCCATGTATCTTGTTTTTGCGAGCTAATTCACCAGCTTTCTGTTTTAAAAAGTATTCATCCAACAAATTGTAGCCGTCCATTTTCAAGGCTTTCATGGTAGCCTTAATACGGTCTGCGTGCAACTCTGGAAACTGTAGCTTACCACTACACATACGCATTGACTCAAACAACCCATCACCAAATTTGAAAGCCCTATTTGTGGCTTGCAAAATGGTAGCATCACTTTGAAAAAACTGATCGTTAAATAAAATAAACTGAGACATTTAAGCTACGTAGTTACGCCATTTATTTAAAACTGCTTCAAAATCTGCTGGCAAAGGTGCTTCGAATTCCATATACTGCTGTGTTGTAGGGTGTATAAAGCCTAATGTTTGTGCGTGTAACGCCTGACGAGGCATTAACTGGAAACAATTGGCCACAAATTGCTTGTATTTAGAAAACGTAGTTCCTTTTAAAATCTTGTCTCCGCCGTAAGTTGCATCGCTAAAAAGTGTATGACCAATATGTTTCATATGGGCCCTAATTTGATGCGTACGCCCTGTTTCTAACTGGCAAGTAACTAACGTTACGTAATTTAAGCGTTCTAAAACTTTATAATTTGTTACCGACCACTTACCTTTATCTTCGTCATCGTAAATGTCTTGTATAATTCTATTTTTTAGGCTGCGCCCGATATAACCTTCAATTCTACCATCTTTTTCTATATCGCCCCAAGCCAGCGCTAAATATTTGCGTGTAATACTATGATCGAAAAACTGTTTAGCCAATTTGGTCATGGTAATTTCGTTTTTACTGATAAGCAAAAGACCAGATGTATCTTTATCTATACGGTGTACCAAACCTGGTCGGCCATCGTTACCTGGCAAGGTAGGCAGTTGTTCGAAATGAAACGCCAACGCATTCACTAAAGTTCCTGTATAGTTGTTAAAACCTGGGTGCACCACCATTCCTGCGGGCTTATTTACTACCAATAGATCGTCATCTTCGTAAACAATATCAATTGGAATGTCTTCTGGATAAACCTCTGTATCACGCGGTGGTTGAGCGTAAACAATAGAAATTTCGTCCATAGGCTTCACTTTGTAGCTAGCTTTAACTTGCTGTTTGTTCACCAATACGTTTCCTGCATCAATTGCATTTTGTATTCTATTGCGTGAAGCATTTTCTATACGGTGCATCAAAAATTTGTCGATACGCAACAGCGATTGTCCTTTATCTACGACAATGTTAAAATGCTCAAATAAATCCTGTTCTTCCTCTTCTTGCCCTATTGCGAAATTTTCCATGTTGCAAAAGTAAATTAACAAAATGATATTCCTTTAAAACAATTTGGCTTATTTATTGTAGTGTGGTCAGTGAATTAATGACGTGCGTATGAAAAATTTATCCGAAAACTTTAGAATTGTAATGAACTTTTTCCCTTATTTGATCAGAAAGATTTATTTCCGCGTCTGACAGTCAAGTAAATAAGCATGAAAAAGAGATTTTAAGCGTTAAGCAACATGGGTTACTTAGCGCTTTTTTTATTGCTCATTATTTTTTCTAAATCGAATTTGGAGATTTGATAATTATCGCTAGCCCAATAATATAAAATGTAATAGACCTACTTTAAAGTATTTTGTTATAATTCATTTCTTCTGGACAATTTTCTACATGAAGTGACTAAATTTATATTTTATATTAGTGATTTGCTACACCAATGCTGCCAACATAGTATTAAATCAGGAAATAAAATTTTAAAAAGCGCATAAAAAACCTTCTCTTTGGATGAGCCTTTTATGCAATTACCAAGCCCAATACATCAAGTTAACTTTAACGATTATTCTCTTTGGATAAAACGTGATGATCTTATTGATCCTTTCATATCTGGCAATAAATGGCGTAAACTAAAGTATATCCTGCTTGATGCAGCTGCTAAAAACAAATCTCATTTGGTTACTTTTGGAGGAGCCTATTCTAACCATTTACTCGCCACAGCGGCAGCATCTGCCAAACATAAATTAAAAGCTACCGCTTTTGTTAGAGGAGAAGAAGTAAATAATGAAATGCTTACGCTCTGCAAGTTATTCGGCATGACTTTGCGCTTTGTAGACAGGGAGGATTACAGAGACAAACAGCGCCTATTTGAGCAGCATTTTACCCAAGATGATAATTCATACTTTATTGATGAAGGTGGCGCAAGCGAAGAAGCAACTATTGGCTGTGCAGAAATTATTACGGAACTTACCGAATCTTTTGATCATATTTTTTGTACCGCTGGTACTGGAACAACTGCTGCTGGTCTATTGAAGGGCATCAATCAGCACTGCTTAAAAACAAAACTACATGTAATACCAGTTTTAAAAGGCGGAAATTTTATTAAGGATGAGATTGCTAAGTACGAAAAAGACTTATCTAATCTACATTTGCATACCGACTATCACTTTGGTGGCTATGCCAAGACAAACCCAGAATTAATAGCTTTCATTAAAATCTTCGTAGCAAACACCGGAATTCTCATCGATCCGGTTTATACGGCAAAAATGATGTTTGCTATAGATGATTTAATTAGCAAGAAAGTTATGGCTAAAAATGCAAGGATCTTAGCCGTTCATACCGGTGGTTTGTTTGGTTTACTAGGAATGAAAGAAAAATTCAATAACGGTATCTAAGATGGCTTCACATTTATAGCGCTCATTTTACTCTTTTCTGTAGTAACTTCAAAAGCAACCTCGTCCAAAATCTCTACGTCATGAGGGCAATCTACTTTTTTAAAGCCATAGGTAATGTTAGTGGTGTTGTCCTTTACAACGCCTATTTTCTTTTCTGTATTAAAACTAATTACTACGCCGTATCTCATGATTATTTATTTAATGTTGTAGAAGGTAGTCATTATATATCGGTTTAAGTGATAATTAATTTAATGAGCCAAATGCCGATGAATTATTTGTTAAAAATTAAATTTCGAGCCGAAAAAGCAGAGATTTCTAGTTGTTGTTCCTTTTTTATTTTTCCACACTTTTTAAAAGCTAAGGCATTTTTTCTCAAAATCATACTTTAAACAGTTTAAACCTATTTTTTGAACTCCGAGTTCAAAAACCGCCTAAATTTGTTAATTTGGCATATTTATTTAAATTTGAGTTCAACCAAAACCCAATTTTATGTATCAATTAAATGTTGCTGCAGACCAAGTTAAACAGGCGCTAAAAAAACATATCCTAGCAGATGGCTATGACCTCACCTACGATATGGAGAAAAGTAATGGCGCTTATATCTATGACTCGAAGTACAATCGTAAACTATTAGATTTTTTTACCTGCTTCGCTTCTGTTCCTTTGGGGTATAATCATCCGAAAATGGTGAATGACGAAGCTTTTAAACATAATTTACTACTAGCTGCGTTATCAAATCCTTCTAATTCTGACGTTTACACACAACAATATGCTGAATTTGTGAATACATTTTCTCGTGTAGGTATTCCAGACTATTTGCCACATGCATTTTTTATCGCTGGTGGAGCTTTAGCAATTGAAAATGCTTTAAAGGTTGCAATGGACTGGAAAGTCCAAAAAAACTTTGCAAAAGGATACAAGGAAGAAAAAGGTTTTAAGGTAATACATTTCGAAAAAGCATTTCATGGCAGAAGTGGCTACACATTAAGCTTAACTAACACACTTCCAGATAAAACCAAATGGTTTGCCAAGTTTGATTGGCCGAGAGTGAGTACGCCACAGTTGAAATTTCCTTTAAACGAAGAGAACTTGAGAAGAGCCGAAGACACGGAAGCGGCTTCGCTTGCTCAAATTAAACAGGCATTCGCCGACAATAAGGATGACATTTGCGCTATCATTATTGAACCGATACAATCTGAAGGCGGCGATAATCATATTAGAGAAGAGTTTTTAATTCAACTGCGCCAACTGGCGGATGAAAACGAAGCCTTCCTTATTTATGATGAAGTACAAACTGGCGTAGGATTAACAGGAAAATTCTGGTGTCACCAGCACTTTAGCGAGAAAGCCAGGCCAGATATTTTAGCTTTTGGAAAGAAAATGCAGATTTGTGGTATTTTGGTAGGCAACAAGGTTGATGAAGTTGACGGCAATGTTTTTAACGTACCATCTCGTATCAACTCTACTTGGGGCGGAAATCTAGTAGATATGGTTCGTTCTACACAAATTTTAAATATTGTAGCAGAAGACAAACTCTGCGAAAATGCAGCCGAAGTGGGTGAGTATTTAAAAAATCAACTACATGAACTAGCTAACAAATATGAAAAAATAAGCAATGTTCGTGGAAGAGGTTTGCTTTGCTCTTTTGACTTTCCTGAAAAAGATATGCGAAACAAATTCATTGAAAAAGGAATGGCAGAAAATGTGATGTTCTTAGGCTGTGGCAGTAATACTATTCGCTTTAGACCTGCACTTTGTATTGAGAAAAAACATATTGATGAAGGCATTGAAGTGATGCATAAAATATTGCCGACATTGTAAGGTTTATAACTTACACATCATTTCGGACGGTTGCTGTATAAAACTAGACAAAAGAAACGTATTTTTCAAACCATTAAGAAAGGCCGTTAGGATTAAGTTCTTAATGGTTTTTCTATTTCGTGACTTACTCACAACAAACTAGAAGACTAATTCATTTAATTTCGATGCATGAAAAAAATTGGAATTGCGTTGCTTGTCTTCGCACTTATCGGTTGGATGCTTAAAGATACTTTTACACAATCTGGCATTGAAGATTTAAAAGGTGGTTTTGTAGAGGTGGCGAATTATAGAAATGAGAACAACACTGGTCCAGTTCAACGGATTTATGCCGTAACGCTAAAAGATACTTCCGCAGCGCAACTTACCGAATACGGCGATTTAATGCCACATACCAAATACGGCAACACTAAAGTGTATTATTTTCTCGAAGGTAAACCGACGCCATCAACACTTTCTCCGGGAGATGTTAATTTCGATCCGCAATTCAATGAAAACTGTTTCGCTTTATATGAAAAAAGTGCAATGGGAAACGTAGGTTTGATTAAGTGGCCGTTAAAAAAAGATAAGACTTACGAATTTTGAAACTTCGTAAGTCTATCAGCTAAACAAATGCCGAATGACCTGTAATAGCCCTTCCAACAATTAAAGTATTGATTTCCTTAGTACCTTCATAAGAATAAATAGCTTCAGCATCTGCTACAAAACGAGCGACGTCATACTCCAACAAAATACCATTACCGCCCATTACTTCCCTAGCCCTACTTACTACATCGCGAGTTCGCATAGAGCAAAAGACCTTTGCTAAAGAAGCGTGCTCATCGGTTAGTAGACCTTGATCTTGCAGTTGTGACAACCTGAAACACAAAGTCTGCATGGCGGTTAAATTAGAAAGCATCTCTACTAAGTGGTTTTGTATCAACTGAAATGAAGAAATGGGTCTACCGAATTGCTTGCGTTTTTGGGTATAAGCCAAGGCTGCTTCGTAAGCTCCTCTCGCACAACCTACTGCCTGCCAAGCCACCCCTGCCCTTGTCATTTGCAATACCTTTGCCGTATCTTTAAATGAGTTTGCATTTTGCAATCTGTCCGCTTCATCAACTTCGCAATTAGTTAAGGTAATTAAACCGTTCTGCACAATTCTTAAGGCCATCTTATCTTGCATTTTTTCTACAGAAATTCCTGGCGTACCTTTTCTAACTAAAAAGCCCTTTACTTGGTTGTCGTCTACATCTCTTGCCCAAATGATGGTAATATCCGCAAATGTGGCATTCCCAATCCATTTTTTCTGTCCGTTGATGATCCATTTATCACCTTGGCGTTTAACGGTGGTATTTAATCCGCCAGCAGCGCCAGATCCTACTTCGGGCTCTGTTAGTCCAAAAGCACCAATGGTTTTAAACTGCTGCATAGATGGCAGCCACTCTTGTTTCTGCGCTTCCGAGCCAAGCAAGTAAATGCTACCCATTGCCAACCCGCTTTGCACACCAAAAAAAGTAGACATGGAAGTATCAACTCTTGCTAATTCCATCGCTAAAATTCCTTCCATTAAATTAGATTTACCTGCACAACCGTAGCCTTTGTAGGTTAAACCACAAACATTCAATTCTGCTATTTTCGGGATAAGCTCGAATGGAAATTCGGCTTTTAGCCAGTAATCGTTAACAATAGGTTTTACCTCTTTCTCTAAAAATGCTCTAACTTTTAACTGCAGGGCTCTATCTTCTTCACTTAGCGCTTCCTCACCCAATTGGTAAAAATCGCCCTCAATTGGCGGTAATTCTTTTTTACGAGAATTGCCACCCATCATCTTCATCATGCCTTGCAATTGTTTTTCGTCAAGGTTGGAAATTGTTTCTACCATTTTAGGTAAATCAACCTTTTTAGCAAGTGCATCTAGTTTTTGAAAGTCTACGTTTTTAAATAATTGATAAGCGTTTTTTAAAGAGGAAAATAGATTGGCCATGGGAAATGTTAAAAGTAGAAAGTTGGAAGTCAAAAATCTGCTGACTCCGTTAGTTACACTTAAAACAAGAAAACATCAAAATTGTTGTCTTTTGAGGCGACTTACTACTTCAGATCAAACAAACTGTTTACACCCAACAACTTTTTAGAAGTAAACCCTTCGCCATACTCTGCGCCAATATTTTTTCCCATTTCCCTAGCCCTAGCAATTACAGATTGTAAAAAAGCAGGCGTAGAAATATAGGTTTGTGGCTCGTTTTCGCCTGGGCTATCGAATTGAGTTTTAAATGCTTTAATTGCTTCGATTTTCTGTTCCATTTGTTCAGTAACATCTACAATGATATCTGGCTTAATATAGGTATCTTGAATATACTGTAACGTTAATCGCGGTCGCCAAGGTTGTTGTAAAACGCTATCTATTTCAGTTTCTACTTTTCGTAATCCGGATAAGAAAATAGCATCATTAGCTAAATCAGAAGCTCTGCCATGATCTGGATGACGGTCGTACAGCGCATTAGTTAAAACAATTTCCGGTTGATATTTGCGAATCATTTTCACCACCTCTAACTGGTGGGCTTCATCGTTTTTAAAGAACCCATCTCTAATGCCAATGTTTTCCCTTACATGAATTCCCATAATTTTAGAAGCATTTGCCGACTCTTCTGCTCTGGTTTCCGCAGTTCCTCTGGTTCCTAATTCCCCTTTGGTAAAATCTACAATACCAACTTTTTTGCCTTGCGCAATATGTTTAATAATGGTACCCGAACATCCCAACTCTGCATCATCTGGATGAACTGCTAGCACCAATAAATCTAATTTCATAAAAATTTTAATTTTTAAATAGTGGATGATTAAATAATTTCATATCGAATGTCTGTGGCGCCATTCTCTTATTCTAAAATTTAATCATTTTCCAATAGCAGTCTTTGTATTTTTTTCTTCACTTTAGATGAAGTAGGTTTAGTGAATGGATAGAAATATTCTACTACCTCCCCTTTTTTGTTCACCAAATATTTATGAAAGTTCCATCGTGGAGTAGAGTTTAAATTTCCGTTCAGTTTTTTATCTGCCAAAAATTTAAATAATGGATGGGCTTCCTTTCCTCTCACCATAATCTTGTCGAAAACTGGAAACTGTACACCGTAATTTATCTGGCAAAATTCGTTGATGGCTTTTCCATCTAAAGGTTCCTGTTTTCCAAAATCGTTGGACGGGAAGCCTAAAATCTCGAAACCACTTTCAGAAAATTCATCTCTAATTTGCTGTAATTCTTTTAATTGTGGAGTGAAACCACAACCTGAAGCTGTATTCACAATCAACAATACCTTGCCGTTATAATCTGACAAGTTTTTTTCTGCTCCATTGATAAGGCGGGCCTTAAATGGATACACTGTTGGATTTACATTCATATTTCAACTTACTGGTAGTAGCCAGAACCCCTAATAATCGATTCAATATCTCTATCTTCTTGAACACTATAGGTACTTTTTAGGTTATGTCCCACTACTCTTGCAACTAATTGATAAGAAAACGCTGCAAACTTACCTTTCGTCTCTTTTACAATGTCATAAGTTGTTCGGCCAACCTCCCTATCAATTAATTTAGTTAATATTTGTCCTTGTGTAATGGTTAACTCCTTAATTTCAGTGTTAAACATTTTCTTTATTTCGTTGTCACAGTTTTTCACTAGACGTTTCTGCACCTTTTTATCTGGTTCTACGGCTAATTCTCTCTCCAACTGCTCGTACCTGCGTTTAGCAAAAAGCGCATACGGCATTACTTTTAATACATTATATCTCAACCTATTGTAGGCAACTTGCTCTTGTGGAGACTTCCAAATCCGTTGCCCAATTACTACAACTTCTTTAAGACCTATCCACGGAATCATATAACCGCCATCATTTGTGGCAGCCACACGAATGGTATCATTTTTGCCTAATTTTGGCCAAATACCAGTTGTCGTGCTGTTTTGGGCCTTAGCTCCAAAACCAGCAATCATGACAATTAACAGAATAAATAAACGATAAAATTTCATAAATTTATGCTTATTCAAAGTTAAGGCTATTTTTATATATTCGTTTTAACTACAATCTAATATAGCATATTTATAGTTTAAAATTACTATAATTTTACCTACAAAATACAAATGAAGAACACTTTGGTGATAGACTTAGAAGCAGAGAAAAAAGAGATACTAAAAAGGTATAGGGCATTGTTACGTGCCAGTAAATCGACATTACAGAAGGGTGATAAAAAAGAAATACGTAAAGCTTTTGACATGGCGCTCGAAAGCCATAAAGACATGCGCCGTAAATCTGGCGAACCTTATATTTATCACCCAATTGCCGTAGCCCAAATTGCCGCTGAAGAAATTGGGCTAGGTACTACCTCTATTGTTTGTGCATTATTGCATGACGTGGTAGAAGATACCGACATCACACTAGAGGATATTGAGCGTGAGTTTGGAAAAAAGACGGCAAAAATTATTGATGGTTTAACCAAAATATCAGGTGTTTTTGACACCAACAGCTCACTACAAGCTGAAAACTTCAGAAAAATGCTTCTTACCCTTGCCGACGATGTAAGGGTAATTTTGATAAAGCTGGCAGATAGGCTGCATAATATGCGTACGATGGATTTTATGCCCCGTCACAAGCAGCTTAAAATTGCCTCAGAAACCATTTATTTGTATGCGCCCCTAGCGCACCGTCTGGGATTATATGCCATTAAATCTGAGCTGGAAGATTTATCCATGAAGTATTTAGAACCAGATACTTACAAATTTATTGCTACACAACTAAACGAGAAAAAGGCCGAAAGAAATGCATTTATCAAAAGTTTTGTAGAGCCCATTACTGATATCCTTGCAGAACAAGGTTTGGTTGCAAATATCTATGGCCGGCCAAAATCTATCCATTCTATATGGAACAAGATGAAGAAGAAGAATATTCCTTTTGAAGAGGTTTACGACTTATTTGCCATCAGAATTATTTTAGATAGCTTACCTGAAAGCGAAAAAGCCGATTGTTGGAAAGCTTATTCTATTGTAACCGACCTTTACAGACCAAACCCCGACCGTTTGCGAGATTGGGTTTCATCCCCGAAAGGAAATGGTTACGAATCGCTGCACACTACTGTAATGGGACCAAAAGGACAGTGGGTTGAAGTACAGATACGTACCCAAAGGATGAACGAAATTGCGGAAAAGGGTTTTGCCGCACACTGGAAATATAAAGAAAGTAGTAACGATAACGGCCTTGACCAATGGATACAAAAGGTTCGCGAAATGTTAAGCAATCCGGAGTCTAATGCTTTAGATTTCTTAGATGATTTTAAAATGAACCTCTTTTCTGATGAGATTTTCATTTTTACACCAAAAGGAGCATTATTGCAGTTACCATTGGGCGCTACTGCCCTAGATTTTGCTTTCGAGATTCATACCGATATTGGAGCTAGATGTATTGGCGCTAAGGTAAATCACAAACTGGTTCCGCTTTCTTACAAGCTACAAAATGGAGATCAGGTAGAAATCATCACGTCGAGTAAACAAACGCCTAAAGAAGACTGGTTAAACATTGTGATGACGGCAAAAGCCAAGTCAAAAATTAAATCATCTTTAAAAGAAGAAAAACGAAAAGTTGCCGAAGAAGGAAAAGAACTACTAGAACGCAAGCTGAAGTCGTTGAAGATTACCTACAATACAGATAACTTGCACAAACTGAGTTATTTTTTCAAATTGCAGTCTACGCAAGACCTTTTTATTGACGTAGCCACTGGAAAAATTGAGCTTAAGGATTTAAAGGAATACTTAGCCAGCGAGAAAGAAATTGAGAACAGAACCAGCGAAAAGATAAACGACAATGACCGCATAAACGCTTTACTGAAGAAGGTTAAAGGTCCAGAATCTGATGTTTTGTTAATTGGCGAGGATTTACAAAAGATAGATTATACGCTTGCCGCGTGCTGTAACCCTATTCCCGGCGATGATGTTTTTGGCTTTGTAACCGTAAACGAAGGCATTAAAATACATCGTACTAATTGTCCCAATGCAGCACAGCTGATGGCAAACTATGGCTATCGTGTGGTTAAAGCTAAGTGGAACAAACAACAAGAATTGAGTTTCTTAACTGGATTAAGAATTGTTGGAATTGATGACGTTGGACTAATAAACAACCTAACAAAAGTAATTTCTAACGATTTTAAAGTCAATATCCGATCGATTACCATTGATACCGACGACGGCATTTTTGATGGTTCGATAAAAGTATTTGTGAACGATAAAGAACATTTAGACGAGCTGATTAAAAATTTATTGGCTGTAAAAGGTGTAACTGGTGTAACTAGGTTTGATGCTTAATTAGTTTACAGCTGTCAATTTGCAGCAAGCTAAAGATAGCACAGCAAAAAACTTCTAATTTTCACCTACTATCTATGGAAAAAGAAAATGCTATTCAATTATTTGAAGACAAAAAAGTAAGAACACTCTGGGACGAGGAACAAGAAAAATGGTACATTTCTATTATCGATGTGATAGAGGCATTAACAGGAAATGAACGTCCTAGAAAGTACTGGAACGACCTCAAAACGAAGTTAAAAAAAGAAGGAAGTGAACTGTCCGAAAAAATCGGACAGTTGAAAATGTTAGCTCCTGATGGTAAAATGCGCTTAACTGATGTAGCAGATACCGAACAGATTTTCAGGCTAATACAATCTATTCCATCACCTAAAGCAGAGCCATTTAAAATTTGGCTGGCACAAATAGGTTCTGAGCGTTTAGACGAAATGCAAGACCCAGAAATTTCTATAGATAGGGCATTAGAGCAATACCTAAATTTAGGATATTCAGAAAACTGGATTAATCAACGTTTAAAAAGTATCGAAATCCGTAAAGAACTTACAGATGAGTGGAAAAAAAGAGGCTTAAAAGAAGGTTTGCAATTTGCGACCCTCACAGATATTATTACTAAAGCATGGGCTGGAAAGACTACAAAGGAATATAAAACACTTAAAGGTTTAAAGAAAGAAAATCTTCGGGACAACATGACAAATACCGAATTAATTTTAAATATGCTCGCGGAAGCTTCCACAAAGGATATTTCTCATGCAATAAATCCAGAAACCTTTGAAGAAAGCAAACAAGTAGCTAAACAAGGAGGCAACGTTGCTAAAGTCGCGAAATTGGAACTTGAAGCTAGAACTGGAAAAAAGGTTATAACGCCTTTAAATGCGAAAACAACTTTAAAAGAAATTCCGGCAAAGAAACAAAAGTAATCATTATACAGCTTTCTTTCGCTATTTTTCATTTCAGGCAATAACATCGTCAAAACAATTTAACAATACAGCTATTTATCAACATTAATCTACAAAATCGTCTAATCTCTGAAATCAATTAGTTACCTTTGATTGGAGTTTAAAACTATGTCTGAACATAATACAAGTGAGTTGGTTAGAAAGATATTCGAAGCCTATCTCGAAAACAAAAACTTAAGAAAAACCCCTGAGCGTTTTGCTATACTAGAAGAAATCTACTCGAGAGATGACCACTTTGATGTAGAAACCCTTTACATACACATGAAAAACCAAAAGTATCGTGTAAGTAGGGCTACGGTTTACAACACTTTAGAGTTACTAGTGTCCTGTGATTTGGTAACGAAACACCAATTCGGTAAAAACATGGCACAGTTCGAAAAATCTTACGGTTATCATCAACACGACCACGTAATTTGCATCGATTGTGGTAAAGTGGTAGAATTCTGCGATCCTCGTATTGGTCAAATACAAAGTATGGTTGGCGATTTATTGAAATTTGACATCAAACACCACTCTTTAAATCTTTATGGAGTATGTTTTGATTGCAGCGCCGCGGCAACCATTAAAAACAAAACAAGAAACTAATTAATACATAACCAATCTTATTCTCTTAATTTAAAATAATGACGCAAGTAGACGTACTACTAGGCCTGCAATGGGGCGATGAAGGTAAAGGAAAAATCGTTGATGTTCTCAGTCCACAATATGATTTAATAGCTCGCTTTCAAGGCGGTCCGAATGCTGGACACACCTTAGAATTTGATGGCAAAAAATTCGTATTGAACACCATCCCATCGGGTATCTTCAATGAAAAAACCATGAACCTAATTGGTAATGGTGTAGTAATTGACCCAATCATTTTAAAAAGAGAATTAGACAATTTAAAAGCTGCTGGACATGATCCGGTTGGTGCTGGAAAGTTAGTGCTAGCTCGTAAAGCTCACTTAATTTTACCTACACACCAGTTATTAGATGCTGCTAACGAGCAAAAAATGGGTGCTGGCAAAATTGGCTCTACTTTAAAAGGTATTGGTCCAACTTATATGGACAAAACTGGCCGTAATGGTATTCGTGTGGGTGATACCACTTTACCAGACTTTAAAGAGAGATACAACAAATTAGTACAAAAACATAAAGAAATTCTATCTCATTACGAATTTGAATACGATTTAACAGAAAAAGAAGCAGCATTTTTTGAAGCTATCGAATTCATTAAATCTATTCCTCACGTAGATAGCGAGCATTTTGTTAATGGTTACTTAAAAGAAGGCAAAAAAGTATTGGCAGAAGGTGCACAAGGCACGTTGCTAGATGTAGATTTTGGTTCTTATCCATTCGTAACATCTTCAAATACAACTACAGCTGGCGCATGTACCGGTTTAGGTATTGCTCCAAATAGAGTTGGCGGCGTTTACGGTATTTTCAAAGCCTATTGTACCCGCGTTGGCGGTGGCCCATTTCCTACAGAATTGTTCGACGAAACTGGAGAAACTTTACGTGCAGTTGGTCATGAGTTTGGCGCAACTACGGGTAGAGCTCGCCGCTGTGGATGGATTGACATTCCTGCATTAAAATATGCAATTATGTTAAACGGTGTTACTGAATTAATCATGATGAAAGCCGACGTATTAGATGGTTTTGACACTATCTACGCTTGTACTCATTATGAGCATGATGGAGAAACTATCGACTACATGCCTTATGATATCATTACCGTAGAGCCTAAACCAGTATTGAAAGCTATTGAAGGCTGGAAAACAGATTTAACAAAAATCACTACGCTTGATCAAATTCCAGTGCAGTTAAATGCTTATATCCAATTTTTAGAAAAAGAACTGGAAGTACCAATTAAATTTTTATCAGTTGGTCCAGATAGAACACAAACTTTAACTTTGAGATAGAAAGTATCTAGATATAAAAAATCCTCCCAAATAATTTGGGAGGATTTTTTGTTTATTCATCATCTAAAAGACTTACACAATTCCCAGCCATATTTTGTAAACGCTTTGGCAAAGTAGCTATAGCGGGTTGTTCCTTTATACTCTTGTAAAGATTAGTGATGATGGCTAATGTCTCGTCATCTGGCTCACAAGCTTGATATTTTTCTAAATGCGGTAATGCTTTTTTCACCATTGCCTTGTATTTTTCAAATGCCTCTGAGTTTGCGATTACATTTTTTGCGGCACTAGCTTCGTTCATTTTCTTTATAGCAGGCTTAGTTTTATTTAAATAAATAAACCCTAAAGCGCGATGCATTACCGAATAGTTAGGCTCACCATTTAATGCCTGCTCATAATAAGCTAGCGCATCATCAGCTTTGCCAACTTCCTCATACATCCTTCCTAAATTATACTGTACATTCACAACTTGCTTTGAAGTGAGTTCATCTTTCTGCATTAATAACGCTTTAATTTTTGCGATATCAGCTTCATTTCCTTTTGTAGTTCTATAAACTGTAAAATCATGGTAACTTTCTTTTGCTGATTTCTGTGCCTGAACCAATGCGCAGCTACCTAATAAGAAACAAAGCGTTAAAATATTTTTCTTCATAAAATTGATTGATGATTAGATCCGAAAGATAAAGATTTTAAGTCTTGCTTCATTTACATTTTTTATCTTTGTCTTATCATTAAATGACCGAAAAACAAATCTCCGATTTCAAGAACAAAGCATTACAATATGCATCAACTTTTGATGCATGCTGTTATCTGGATTCAAACAGCTACGAAGATAAATACGGCAAACATGATTGCTTAATCGCTTTCGGGGTAGAAAAAGAACTGATTGCTCCGGCTGGAAATGCTTTTTCTTCTTTAAAGTCTTTTGTCGACGAGCATAAAAACTGGATGTTTGGCCTGCTAACTTATGATTTGAGATCTGAGACAGAAGAACTTCCTCATTCAATTAGTGACAATTTAGGCTTCCCAGACCTGTATTTTTTCATCCCGAAATATTTGATATCGATTAAGAATAATGACATCAAAGTTGTTAAAGGAGGTATCCAAATCATTGAAGAAATTAACAATTCTATAGCTAAAGCAGATCAAGCTGCAGACCGCATAGCTATTCAAAATAAATTTTCGAAGGCAGAATATTTAGCTAGCTTAGAAGAGATAAAGCAGCATATTAAGCGGGGTGACATTTATGAAATGAATTTTTGCCAAGAATTTTTTGCGGAAAATACTGCAATTAATCCTCTGCAGACTTATCAAAAACTAAGTTCGCTTTCTCCAACACCATTCGCTGGCTTTCTAAAGATTAGAGACAAATATATTTTATCGGCTACGCCAGAACGCTTTTTATCTAAACGCGGAAACGTTTTAACTTCACAACCTATAAAGGGAACGGCTAAAAGAAGCGCAAATAACATCGAAGATTCTAACATTAAGGAAAATCTAAAAAATAGTAAGAAAGATCAGGCAGAAAATGTGATGATTGTAGATTTAGTAAGAAATGACCTGACTAAAAGTGCGGTAAAAGGAACGGTAAAAGTAGATGAATTATTCGGGATTTACACATTCCCACAGGTGCATCAAATGATTTCTAGCATCAGCTGCGAACTTTCTCCAGATGTACATTTAATAGATGCGATTAAGAATACTTTTCCAATGGGATCTATGACCGGCGCTCCTAAATTAAAAGCAATGCAATTAATTGATAAGTTTGAAAGAAGTAAACGGGGCGCTTACTCTGGTTCTTTCGGCTACATCAACCCAAATGGCGATTTCGATTTCAATGTGATTATTAGGAGCATTTTATATAATCAAACCACTAAATATCTATCGTTTCAAGTAGGTGGCGCTATTACTTATCAATCTGATGCTGAACAAGAATATGAGGAATGCTTATTGAAAGCCTCTGCGATTATGAGCGTATTAAAAAATTAGCTAATCAGCAGTTTCGCCAATTAGCTAATTAAGTTCTATTTGCCTTTATAATATTTCATCGCCGTTGGCAAATCTTTTTGTATTTGTGCAATACGAGATTGATCTGTTGGGTGAGTGCTTAAAAAAGCTGGTGGTTTCTGAGAACCCGAACTCGCTTGCGCCATTCTCTGCCAAAAACCAATTGCGTTGGTTGGATTATATCCGGCCATTGCCATAAAAGATAAACCCATTTTATCTGCCTCTAGCTCTTGATTTCTACCGTAGCTTAAAATAGTCAACTGCCCGCCAATACCATAAGCTGCATTAATGTATTGCGAATACTTAGAATTTGAAGTAGCTACTCCTACTGCAGTACCTAATCCTTGTGCTACAGTCATTTGCGAAGCTCTCTCTGCCGAGTGTTGTGCGATAGCATGAGCCACCTCGTGCCCCATTACAGTAGCTAAACCTGCTTCATCTTTTGTTACTGGCAAAATACCAGTATAAACCGCAATTTTACCACCAGGCATGCACCAAGCGTTAATTTCCTTACTATCAATAAGATTGTACTCCCATTTATAATTTGCTATTTGATCGCCGTAACCGTTCTGGTTCATATATTGCGTAACCGCAGCAGCTATTTTCTGCCCAACACGTTTTACCATAGCAGCATTAGCATTACCTGTAGAAACCACTTTAGTCTGTGGATCGCTCAATAGTTGCGCATAACCAATTGCAGCCTGTTGTTGCAGCTGACTATCATCTACCAGACTTAATCTGCTACGTCCAGTCAATGGAACAGTTGAACAAGAAGAGATAGCAAGCAATGCTGTTGCCATTCCAAAAATCATTGTTTTTTTCATCGTTGTAATTTTATTCCCAACACATAACTAATTAACAAACAAATTTGTTTTACCAGTTTTACGTTAGGCTTGTTTTTTCTTGAATAGATACACTTTGGATTCTTTTCCTTTTAGCAGACGCTCTATGTTTTTTTGATGTGTTACCAATATCAGCACGCATACGCATATACTATAGAGCACTTCGGCTTTTACCGAAGATTGGAAAACAAAAACTGTGCCCAACGGAAATGTAAAGCCCGCACAGATAGAACTTAAGGAAACATATTTTGAAACAAGCAGTACGGTTACAAAAACGGTAACACATAACAACGCTGCCCACGGGTTTACGGCTAAAACCATCCCAAATAAGGTTGCGACCCCTTTGCCACCTCTAAAGCCGGCAAAAATTGGAAATAAGTGGCCCATTACGGCTATTACACCCAGCGCTAATTCGTAGTTTACAAATTGTGCGGAA
>Ga0308157_10003973_pt1 | contig 20400 bp, 18 predicted proteins | sample PhyBR1_FD_201035 | JGI IMG/M metagenome (GOLD analysis project Ga0308157, IMG submission 201035) | Phyllosphere microbial communities from UC Gill Tract Community Farm, Albany, California, United States - DLSLB.R1 | ecosystem: Host-associated > Plants > Phyllosphere > Unclassified | place: USA...
GACTAAATTCGCATGCGAGGTTAAAAATTTCAATCCAGAAGACTTTTTGGAGAAAAAAGAGGCCCGCAAGCTAGATCCGTTTGTACAATATGCCCTTGTGGCTACAGATGAGGCTGTGAAGGATGGAGGTTTCGATTTCGAAAAATTAGATACCAACCGAATCGGCGTAATCTGGGGTGCAGGCATAGGTGGATTGAAAACATTTTTGGATGAAATTTCGAATTTCGCCAAAGGTGATGGTACGCCAAGATACAATCCATTTTTTATTCCTAAAATGATTATTGATATTGCTCCAGGGCATATCTCAATCAAATACGGTTTACGTGGACCGAATTTTGCAACTGTTTCGGCATGCGCTTCATCTACCAACGCCATGATTGATGCATTTAACTATATCCGTTTGGGTATGGCTGATGTGATTATCAGTGGTGGTTCTGAGGCCATTATTAACGAAGCAGGAATGGGTGGTTTTAATGCCATGCATGCACTATCAACCCGTAACGACGATCCGGCAACAGCGTCACGTCCTTTTGATAAAGACCGCGATGGCTTTGTAGCTGGTGAAGGTGCAGGAACCATTATTTTAGAAGAACTTGAACACGCAAAAGCAAGGGGTGCAAAAATTTATGCAGAACTTGTTGGTGGTGGAATGAGTGCTGATGCTAATCACATCACGGCTCCACATCCTGAAGGTTTAGGTGCCAGAATGGTAATGACCAATGCACTAAAAGATGCCGGTTTGACGCCTGCCGATATAGATTACATCAATGTTCATGGTACCTCTACGCCACTCGGTGATATTAGCGAAACCAAAGCCATTGGTACATTATTTGGTGAAGATGCTTATCGTTTAAACATCAGCTCAACCAAGTCAATGACTGGCCACCTTTTAGGGGCTGCCGGTGCTGTTGAAGCAATTGCCGCAATTCTTGCTGTTAAGAACGATATTGTTCCTCCAACAATTAATCACTTTACAGATGATCCTGCATTTGACCCTAAACTGAACTTTACTTTTAACAAAGCTCAAAAACGTACTGTAAGAGCTGCCTTAAGTAATACATTCGGTTTTGGCGGTCACAACGCTTCCGTGATTTTCAAGAAATACGAAGATTAATTTAGCTCAGCTGCCATATAATTTTGTATGCTAATTAAAAATAGATAACTTAGTTAAATATGCTGATTAGCCGTTAATTGTGTTATTTATTTAATGCCGATATTAAAATTATATAAACTTTATCTTTCTCCTGAAAAGGAGTTTGTTAAAAAGCTGAGAAATATTTTAGGCTTTATTCCAGGGAATGTTACGCTGTATAAAATGGCGTTCAGACACCGCTCTGTAGCTAAGGTTTTAAAAAATGGCAGCAGAAGCAGCAACGAGCGACTGGAGTTTTTGGGCGATGCTGTTTTAGGATCGGTAATAGCAGAATTACTTTTTAAACATTATCCTTACAAGGAAGAGGGTTTCTTAACCGAAATGCGCTCTAAAATTGTAAACAGGGCTAACCTGAACCAATTGGCCAAGAAAATTGGTTTTGATAAGCTCATTCAATTCGATCAGCGCTCGGTAAGCATCCAAACCAAACACAATTCGATGCTGGGCGACGCTTTTGAAGCCATTGTTGGAGCCATTTACATGGATAAGGGCTATAACTTTACCAAAGAGTTTTTGCTTCGCCGCATTGTAAAGCCACACATTGATATCCATACGCTGGAACTTACCGAAACCAACTTTAAAAGCAAACTGATTGAGTGGTGCCAGCGCCATGGCAAAGATGTAATGTTTGAACTGGTACAGAACAGCGAGGGCGAAAGCGCTAAATTATTTACCATCAGCGCCATTGTTGAAGGCGAAAAATACGGTACCGGACGAGACTACAACAAGAAAAACGCTGAAAAATTAGCTGCAGAAAAGGCTTGCGAAGCACTTAGTATTTAAAGTACCGGAATTGCCCTTCTCAAAAGAACCGGTTAATGGTTTAAACAGATTAAATTGAACTCCGCACCAGCGCTAGCCTCCAACTTCTTCAAGGAAATTTATTTGCGTATATTCAGATTCAATAATTAATTCAATGTTGAATGACAACTAAAGAAGCGCTCATAGGTTTTTATAAATTTAATCATTTAAATCTTACTGCAGATTTCGAATCACACTGCGTAAGGGTCTATATTGGTTGCCTACTGGCACCAGTCCCAAATATAAAAGCAAGAAAAAAATATCTAAAATTCCATGATCTTCATCATATCATGACTGAATATGGAATAGACCGGGTTGGGGAAAGTGAAATCAGTGCATGGGAATTAGGCTCCAGAAGCTGCCGGAAACCACTCATTTCAATCATGAATCTTTTTGCACTTTCAACAGGTTTTATCCTTAAGCCTAAAAATATTATCGGGGCTTTTTATCGCGGCTGCAGAAGTAAAAACCTTTATTATCTTACAGATTCGATGGAGGAATTTGAAATAGACAGGTTAAATTTAGCAGATTTGAAAGCCAATCATCTGGAAATAAAAACAACTATCAAATACAAGTGGTTAAGACAGATTGAATTTGCAGGTTACCTGTTTTGTTCGATGATTATCCACATTACGATGCTGTTTGCAGGTAAAATGCTCCTTATTGCTGAATGGATTAAAGACAAAATACAAGGTAAACCAAAAATATAAATTCAAGACTGATTAATCGGCAAAAAAAGTTATTAAACGCGATCTCCATGCTGAGTATTATACTTCGGCCAAGTATAATCAGTTAGTAGTCAGACCTTAAATCTTCGCTATAACTTTTAGTCAACGGTCATCTAACTCCGCTCAAACAACTCAAAGCCGGAACTACCGCCCCTTCCCCAACGTATCTGTAAATTTCTTGGATGATTCTTTAATGTATTTGATGTAATCGTAGCTGTTCCAATATTGAGCTTTATCAAATTCAGGACGGCAGTTGAGCATATATTTCTCCAGCGTATCGCCTCTTAACTCCGTATTGTTTTTAATGATACTCTGGTTAAAATACACATCAATTTGCGATTGCTTAATCTCGTTATCGGCATAACGGCCAAACCTGCGTGCGTTTTTAGGCTCGCTGCCAAATAAATTATACAGCGCATTTAATGGACTAAATATGGCTGATAAAAGCGTGGTTTTACCGCCATTGTACACCCCTTTGTTCTTATATTCCCGCTTAATTTCAGCTAAATCCTGTTGTTTGGTATTACCGTGGATAGTCACATCATCAAGTGTGGTACTTCCCCGCACCAGATAAACGATAATATCTTCCTGATTCTTTACGACTACCCTTTGATCAATCAGGTTTCTTTTGATGATTAAAAGGGTATCACCAATTTTGGCTTTAAGCTGAAACATGCCGATATCGTTACTTCCAACACCAATACCGGTACGCAGATTAGTGATTTCGGATAAAGCAACCCTGATATTCGAGCCTTTTTCGATAACCACCCCTTTTACAATAAAATCCTGGGCTTTTGCCCACAAACCCATCGTAGTTAAAAAGGCTAATATGATGATAAACTTAAAATTTTTCATGTTGTAATTAATTGCCACGTTTCAAAGTATCAGTATACTGTTTAGCCGATTCCTTAATGTATTTAACAGCATCGTAATTGCTCCAGTTGCTTGCCATGCTGCTGCTTGGATAATAATCGAGCAAAAATTTATCCAGTTCTTTTCCCCTTAAGGCGGTATAACTGGTTACCAGGCTTTTATTAAAAATTTTATCTATTTCAATTAAAGCAAGCTCTTTTTTATAATAACGGTTAAAATTACGTGCTCTAGCCGGTGTTTTCCCAAATAACTCATAAAAAAATGTTATCGGGCTGCCACCAAAAGGGTTCAACAAAATTAATGGCGGTTTACCGGCATAAAAAGAACCATTATGTTTCAAATCGCGCTTAATATCTTCCATTTCCTGCTTTTTAGTTTGTCCTTTAACCGTAATCTCTTCGAGCATGGTACTTCCCCTAACAAGGTAAACAACCAGATCATCGTCTGTTTTGACCACCAGTTTTTGATCGGTTAAATTTCTTTTCTTAATCAATAAGGTATCACCTACCCTTGCATTGAGCTGAAACAGACCAATCTCGTTGCTGGTTGCACCCATTTTATTGTCCAGGTTGGTAATCTCAGCCAGAGCAACCCGCACATTCGAACCTTTTTCAATGACAACCCCTTTCAGCATAAAGTTTTGGGCACCGCTATTAAGACCCTGTGTCAAGCCAATCAATAAAAGGATAAATTTCAAATGCTTCATGATCTATAGTGGCTTATTTAAAGTATCTAAATACTGTTGTGCCGATTTTCTGATATAACCTGCAGCATCATAAATGTTCCAGTTTTTAATCTGTGTATGCTTCGGCCGGTAATTCACCATAAAGAGCTCTAATTGTTTTCCTGTTAAGCTTGTATTTCTTTTAACCAGGCTAAGATTAAAAAACCGATCAACCTCCTGTTCTTTGAGCTCCCGATCGTAATACCGATCAAAACGTCTCGCTCTTTTTCTTTCTGCGCTAAACAATTCCATTATAGCTGCAATCGGGTAACGGATATAGTGAAGCGGACTTCTATTCTTTCCGTAAAAATAAGTTTTCTTTCTATGTTCTAATTTAACAGCCCATAGGATTTCTTGTTTGTTTTCAGCCTTAATTGTTACATCATCCAACAGCATATCTGCGCGGATCAGATTTACAACAAAATCACTTTTGCTTTTAATTATGATTAACTGATTATCGAACTTTCTTTTCTGAACCAATAAAGTATCGCCTATTTGGGCTGCGATTTGGAAGAAGCCCATATCGTTGGTCCCAACACCTTGATTGGTACGCATATTGGTTACTACCGCCAAGCCGATCCTGATATCTGTTCCTTTTTCAAAAACAACCCCTTTTGACACAATAGCCTGTGCATTAACACTTTTCGAAGCAAGCAGAAAGCTTAGTGAAAGAAAAAAGAGCGTAAAAAATGCTTTCATATCTTCAAGATATTTTTCGTAAAATTAACATTTGTTACACGTTCAAACTGTTAACAAAACGTTAATAAACATGAGAAAGCTACTGGGTGGATTTTATTTATTGTACGCAGCAATTGTATTTTTTATACTCATGGTTATGGTTTGCCCATTTATTATCCTCAGCATGGGTATTTTTAACGAGAAAACCGGCCGGAAGATTTCGTTCTGGTTTTTAAAATTCTGGGCCTGGGGTTTCAGTTTATTTACCTGCCTGTGGTTTACTACACGGGGTGCTCAGATTGACACCAGAAAGGCTTATATATATGTGGGCAACCACAGTTCGTTTTTAGATGCTGTAGCTATTGTAATGGGTATCCCTCAGGCCTTTAGTCCCCTGGGAAAAATAGAAATGCTTAAAATACCGGTATTTGGCTGGATTTATAAACGCCTGGTGGTAATGATTGACCGCAGTAGCCGTGAAAGCCGTGACCATTCGGTAGCTGAATTACGCAAAGACCTAGCTGATGGACAGTCAATTTTAATTTTTCCGGAAGGAACAATGAATAAGTCAGACCAGCCCTTAGCTCCCTTTTACGATGGTGCTTTCCGCCTGGCAATCGAAACCCAAACGCCTATTTTACCTTTTGCCATACTGAACAGCAGGGCCCATTTACCACGTACCGATCCGCTTTTGTTAAATCCTGGTATGATTAAAACAGTATTTGGCGAAGCCATTGAGGTAAAAGGCCTGGCAGCTGAGGATCTGGAAGAACTGAAGCAAAAAACTTTTAATGCTATTTTGGGCTTGCTGGAAAAATAGCCTGTTTTAATATCAGCAGACCAGGAATAGAGACCCTACATGCAATCCGGGCCTAAAGCCCTCTCATTTTGAACATCATCTAATTGTAGCGGGGTACGTAGTGTACCGGAGTAAAATATAAAGCGCGACCACAGTTCAATAGGAAATACTGAATGCCGGTTTCTGAATGTTTAACAAATGTCCTTTTACTTGTTATGTGCCACGATTCCGACTGCTGTTCCATTATTATTTCTCCTTTCAGCTTAAAACCCTATCTTTGCGCATGATAAAATCCATGACAGGATACGGCTTAGCAACAGCCGATTATGCGAACGCAAAGTATAGTGTCGAAATCAAATCGCTCAACAGCAAATTCCTGGAGCTCAATTTAAAATATCCTAAATCTTTCTCCGATAAAGAGTTGATTTTGCGCAATGTATGCAGCAAAGACATTGAAAGAGGAAAAGTGAGTTTAAGTATTAACATAGAGCGCACCAATGGCGAAGTTACCGGTGCCACCATTAATACAGCTTTATTGAGTCACTATTACCAGCAATTGGTTGCGGTTAACAACGAATTAGGCGCCGATAGCAGTAATTTACTGCAAACTGCCTTAACTTTCCCTGACGTAATCAGTTACAAGGAAGAGAGTGTTAGCGAGGATGAGTGGAATCACCTTTACCGGATTTTTACTGAGGCACTGGCTAATTTTAACCAGTTCAGGGAAGATGAAGGTGCCGTTTTAAAGGCCGATTTAGAATTGCGGATTAAAAATATCCTGTCGTACTTTAAATCAGTTGAAGAACTGGAGCCCAAAAGAATTACTGCCATTCGCGATAAATTTAACCAGTTTTTAGAGGATGCAGTAGGCAAGGTAAATATCGACCAGAACCGCTTCGAGCAGGAATTGATTTACTACATCGATAAAATCGATATCACCGAAGAAAAAACACGCCTGAAAAGTCATTGCGATTATTTTTTGCAGACTTTAGCCAGCAAGGAAGCAAACGGTAAAAAAATGGGTTTTATCTCACAGGAAATAGGGAGAGAAATTAACACCATGGGTGCTAAGGCTAACGATGCCCAGATGCAGCAGTTTGTGGTGGGAATGAAAGAGGAATTAGAAAAGATAAAGGAACAATTATTAAACGTACTATAAAAAGTTTAAAGCTTAAAGACTAAAGACTAAAGCTTTGGCCTTTCTGCTTGAAGCTTTATGCTTATCAAAATGAAACAAGGCAAATTAATCATATTTTCGGCACCATCCGGAGCAGGTAAAACCACTATTGTACACCATTTATTAAAGAAATTTCCTGAGCTGAGCTTTTCTATTTCTGCAACAACCCGTGAATCGAGAGGTACAGAACAACACGAAAACGATTATTATTTTATCAGTAAGGAAGAGTTTTTACATAAAGTCGCCCATCAGGAATTTGTAGAGTTTGAAGAGGTTTACAATGGAACTTTTTATGGCACTTTGCGTTCAGAGATCGAACGCATCTGGAACAATGATAAACATGTTATTTTTGATATTGATGTTGAGGGCGGCATCCGCTTAAAAAGGAAATACGAGGAAGATGCGTTGGCCATTTTTGTTCAGCCACCTTCATTAGAAGTATTAAAAGAGCGTTTAAGCGGTCGTGGAACAGATAGCCCTGAGAAATTACAGGAGCGTTTTATCAAAGCAGAAAAAGAATTGCTCTATGCAGATAAATTTGATGTGATTTTAAAAAATTATGACCTCGAAACTGCCTGTGCAGAAGCAGAACAGTTAGTGGGAGATTTTCTGAAAAAATAAAATTCGTCATTGCGAACAGAAGTGACGGAATTGTTGGAAACTGAAGCAATCTTCTCTGGATATGATTGCTTCAGTTCGCACTTTCCAGCCTCGTAATGACGGGCACAAAAAATGAAAAACCGTAAACATGAAAATTGGTCTTTTTTTCGGTTCCTATAACCCTATTCACACCGGTCATTTAATTATTGCCAACTACATGGCCAACCATACTGAACTTGCCGAGGTTTGGTTAGTGGTTTCGCCCCACAACCCCCTAAAAGACAAAAATGGTTTAACAAATATGTACGACCGTTTGGAGATGGCTAAACTGGCAACAGAAAATGCCGAACACCTCCGCGTGAGCGATATTGAATTTGCCCTGCCGCAGCCTTCTTATACCATTGATACTTTAACTCATCTGCACGAAAAATATCCTGAAAAGGAATTTGTGCTGATTATGGGAGCCGATAACCTGGTTTCGTTTAAGAAGTGGAAAAACTACGAGGTACTGCTCAAAAACTATCAGATTTATGTGTATCCAAGACCTGGAGCAGACGTTGCCGAATGGGAAAACCATCCTGCGATAACTTTTACCCAAACGCCTTTAATGGAAATTTCGTCGACCTTTATCCGAAAGGCAATTAAGGCGCAAAAGAACGTACAGTTTTTTCTGCCCGATAAGGTAATTGATTTTATCGAAGGAAAAGGCATGTATAAATCTTAATCTGATATCCAAACTGACCTATATTTTCCTAAAACCTACTGTATTAAATCGATTACTTGGACGAGTTTTTGTTTAATACAGCTTTGGTTTATTAATTTAGCTGAACTGATACAACAAAAACAAGTGAAAAAAAATCTTTTTATACTCATTGCGCTCTGTGGAACTGCATTTTCGGGTAGTGCACAACAAAAAACCTATTTAGAAATGTTAGCGAATCAACCTAAATGGGTCGATTCGGTTTTTAACAAATTAAACCGCAGGGAGCGCATTGCACAAATGTTCTTTGTACGTGCACACACTAACCTGGGCCAGAAATATACGGATTCGGTTGGTCAGGTTATTAAACGCGAACAGTTGGGCGGAGTAATCTTTTTTCAGGGCGGTCCGGGCCGGCAGGCCATTGCCACCAATGCCTACCAGAAATTAAGTCACGTGCCTTTAATTGTAGCCAACGATGGCGAATGGGGCTTAGGCATGCGTCTAGACAGTACGATTGCTTATCCATACCAGATGACGCTGGGTGCAATCCAGAACAAGGAACTTTTGTATAAAATGGGGCTAGAGGTGGCCAAAGATTACAAGCGCATGGGTATGCAAATGAATTTAGCTCCTGATGCCGACATCAACAATAACCCCAAGAACCCGGTAATTAACTACCGTTCTTTTGGCGAAAATAAATATAACGTAGCAACTAAAGTTGCGGCTTACATGAAAGGCATGCAGGATGGCGGTTTATTAACCACTTTAAAGCACTTTCCGGGTCATGGCGATACAGATGTGGATTCGCACTACGATTTGCCACAGCTTACCTTTTCGGCTAACCGGTTAGATACTTTAGAAATGTACCCTTTTAAAGAACTGATTAAACAGGGAGCCTCTGGAGTAATGATTGCACACATGAATATTCCATCGCTTGATAACACACCTAATTTACCTTCTACCCTTTCTAAACCCATTGTTACTGGCATTTTAAAACAAAAACTTGGATTTAAAGGCCTGATCATTTCTGATGCAATGGATATGAAAGGTGTAGTTAAATATTTCAAAAACGGCGAAGCCGATTTAATGGGTATTATTGCCGGTAACGATATTCTGGAGCTTTCTGAAAACAGCGACAGGGCTATAAAACTCGTACGTAAAGCGGTTAGACAAGATCGCATAAGTATGAAAGACATCGATGCGAGCGTGCGCAAAATATTAACTGCAAAATACTGGGCAGGTTTAGCCAAAAAAGATACCGTGGTAACACAGGGAATAGTGGCTGCAGTTAACCGGAATGCCAGCAATGCACTGGTGCAGGAACTCGCCAATGCCTCGGTTACGCTATTAAAAGGCAAAGATTATATTAAACGACTAATTCCGATCAGACGGACTGCCATTATTAGCATTGGGGTACCGTCGGTTACTACTTTCCAGAAAGAAATTGCCAAAGGTTATTATAACTCGGTTTATTATGTTCTGGATAAAGACGCCAATCCTACACAAATTTCGAACATTGCCCGCGAAATCAGTGCCTTTGACCAGGTGATTGTAGGCATTCACGATAGCCGTTCCCGTCCGGCTAACAACATGCCATTAAATACCGGAGTAAAGAATTTCATTAAAGAACTATCTGCAAAAAATACAGTTTTCGCACTATTTGCCAACCCCTACAATTTAGCAGGTTTACCTGGTCTGGAAAATAGTAAGGGTTTGGTGGTAGCTTATCAGAAAGAAGATTACATGCAAATTTCTGCCGCAGCCGTAATTAACAACAGGTTGGTACCAACGGGTAAATTACCGGTAAGCATAGCTCCGTTTTATAAATTTGGTGAAGGCCAATAATTGTTAACGACAAAGTTGAGTTTTGAATGCGGAATATTTGGGGCATTCCACTCTTTCATTCAAAACTCAATCATTTCAACATTCGAATTAGCGGATAACAGCTTTCTGCTTTTTCTAAAAACAATTTCTGGCTTAAAGCGATTATCTAATATAAATCTTAATGTTATGATAGATCCAGAAAACGACAACTATTCCAGTGATCCTAACGATGCACTGCGCCGGGAGGACGAGGTAGAAAATATCAACGAAATTAACGGCGATGATAGCAGCATCGAACACGATAAAGATATGTTGGAACAGGCCGATGAAGCTTCAAGATCATCCTACGAACTTGATCTCGATGATTTTGAAGACGATGATGATTAGATGATTAAAAAAAACGGCGGATCAGATTTAACAATTTGATCTGCCGTTTTTATGGGAAAGTTTGCCCATTATTTAATTTAATAGAAATTTCATTTTCAATTCGAGCCATTTCAAGCTCGCTAAGCCCGCGAACAATTGCTTCATATTTTTTCGACCTTAAGTATTCAACAAAATCATGATCTAAATACATGCCTGGATAATTTGACAGGTAATAAGGAAGGTATGCGGGCCAAATCCATAAACCATCTGTAAAATAGCTATCAGGCGCAATCAGCGTTTTAGTTTCAATATCTACAAAGTAACCCATCCAGGCGAAAGCCAGAATGCCGTCTTTTAGATAATTTATAATATTAAGAAAATCTGGTTTCTCATCATGATATTTTATTACATCCTGCAGAGATCTAGCACTATCAATGATATTATACTCTTTAATGAAGCCGATATATTTCATTTTTTGAAGTTTTTTATTTAAATATCGACCAGCTTTAAAACTACTTTGCCTTTGATTTATACGTTTCCGGATTAACCGCGGTACTAGTCCATCCCTTTAAAAACGCGGTTATTTTCTTCACATCATGCCCAACTTTCTTCTTACCATTCGCACCTACTTCTTCTGTTTCCAGATACGAAGAGTTTTCGATATGTAATACTTTTCCTTTTCCATCCAGAACTAAAAATACCGGAAAACCGAAACGTTGCGGATAACCTAAATTAGCCAAAACACTTTCGTTTTTATTTTCTGGACTATAATTAACCAATACCGTTTCGAAATTATCGTTAATGTATTTTTTTAAGGTAGCCGTGCTATCAACCAGATTGTGGAAAGCAATACACCAGGTGCACCAGTTGCCACCAACCTGCAACAAAACATGTTTATTTTCTTTCGCAGCCTTTGCAACTGCTGCTGCAATGTCTGCTTTGGCATCGGCCTGAGGGTTATAAATATGAACCCCTTCTTTTTTCGTCTGACTAAAAGCCGCCGTTGACACAAACACTGCCACGAGTAGAATGATAATCTTTTTCATGATTTTTTAGAATAATAAAGTAAAAATAAGAAAGCCTACTAATGTAATAGATTATTCGCAAATTCTTTACAGAGCGGAAACATTCATTTGGTCATTAGCAGAATTATTTTTCCTAAAAGGTTTAATCCTGGTTGTATTTTCCATCCTCTCTTTACATCTCACATTTACCTATCTTTGCCACTAAATGGATTTTTTAGATCTACATACCCACAAAGCAGCAGAGCAGCAGGGCGTCGTTAGTATCCAAAGTTTATCGTTAACCAGCGATATCTTTCTGGCTATGCCTAAAAAAAAGTCAATTTCAGTCGGCCTGCATCCCTGGTTTGCTAAACTTGATGCACTAGAAATGCAAATGCGGTATTTGGACGTACTGGCCAGGCAAGCCAATGTGAAATTGATTGGTGAATGTGGTTTAGATAAGCTAAGGGGCGAAAATGTAAATAACCAGTTGCTTATTTTAACGGAGCAAATCAGACTTGCCGAACGATTGAACAAACCATTAATATTGCATTGCGTAAAATGTTTTTCCGAACTGATTGCACTTAAAGATCAGCTTCAGGTGAAAGTCCCGATGATTATTCACGGTTTTAACAAAAATGAAGCCTTAGGTAAACAGCTGCTGAGCAAAGGCTTTCTGCTTTCTTTTGGAACAGCCATATTAAAAAACGAAGCAGGTGCAGCAAAACTAATCCAGGAAACCGATAACTTTTTTCTCGAAACTGACGATTCAGACATTGCTATACAAGAAGTTTACGTGGCCGCAGCCAATTTAAAAAAATGTACGGTTGATGAGCTTAAAGCTTGTATTTTTGCCAACTGGAAAAAATTGAACTTAATATAGAAACAGCCACGGAAAAACTGAAGCCACAGAAAAACATCAATTCTGTGTTAATTTAATCAGCACTTCTCTGGTGAAATAAAAAAAATATAATGGCTGATGTAACCTGGCTTTCGCGCTCTGCCCTGCTCGTAGGCAATGATGGAATAGAAAAACTACAAGCTAAACATGTTTTGGTAATCGGTTTAGGAGGTGTAGGCTCTTTTGCTGCAGAATTTATCTGCCGTTCGGGAGTTGGCGAGATGACCATTGTTGATGGTGATGTGGTAGACCCAACTAACAGAAACAGGCAATTGCCAGCTTTGGCTACCAATCATGGGGTGGGCAAGGCAGAAATTATGCGTGAACGTTTACAGTCAATTAATCCCGACCTCAAGCTTCACGTAGTTGATACTTTTCTTACCCCCGAAAAATGCCGGGAGGTTTTAGAAGGCAAATTCGATTACATTATGGATTGCATTGATAGCGTAATGCCCAAAATTACTTTGTTATCAACTGCATTAGAAAAAAATATTCCGATTGTAAGTTCGATGGGCGCCGGTGGTAAAATGGATCCAACCAGAATCAGGATTACCATGCTTCCGGATACCTATCAATGCGTTTTTGCCAGTTATGTTCGCAAGCGGTTGAATAAACTTGAAAATGCGGCTAAAATTAAAGCGGTTTTCTCAACCGAGGAAGTAGATAAAAATTCGATGATTATGACCGATGGCAGCAATTTCAAGCGTTCGGCTTATGGTACCATTTCTTATCTGCCAGCAGCATTTGGCGGCGCTTGTGCATCAGTGGTAATTCGTGATTTGTTGGGTTTAAAAATAGAGATGGCTGAAAGACCAGCCAGAATCAGTCACAAAACGCTCAATAAAAAAAAGAAGAAAAAGGCATAATGAAATTGCATTGTTGATATCATGATTTCGGGAAGATTTTAAATTGTTGTAAGTTTAAAATCCGAGAGTAATCATATTATGCCCAAACCACTCAAAATTCTTCAGGCTTCTGCCGGTTCTGGTAAAACGTTCAGTTTAACAGCGCATTACCTTACGCTACTATTTTCTGGTGAGAATAAATACCGCGAAATTTTAGCCGTTACCTTCACCAATAAGGCAACCGAGGAAATGAAAACCCGGATACTGGAAGTACTGCTGGGTTTAGCAAAGGGAAACCCAGCAAAAAAAATAGACGATTACAGACAGCTCATTTTACAGGCGTACCCACAAATGGGCGGGCAAGAGCTACAGTTTAAAGCCGATAAAGTCTATCGTAAAATCCTGCACGATTACAGCCGCTTTTCGGTCAGTACAATTGATGGTTTCGTGCAAAAAGTAATCCGAGGTTTTGCTTTTGAACTTGGCCTCAATGCCGATTATAATTTAGAGATGAATTATGATAAAGTAAAAGACGACCTGGTAGCTAAACTGGATGAGGCTTTAGACCATAATAAACAACTCTTACAATGGATCATTGACCTGGCTATTGAACGTATCAGTGATAACAAAAACTGGAATTATAAATTTGAGCTGTACAACCTGATCGGGGAAATATTTTCAGAACGTTTTCAGATTTTTGAGGATGCTGTTAGCGCACTGGGCTTAGAAAATATCGATGAACTTTTTAAAAGATACATCAGTATTACCAAAGCCGAAATTAAAAATTTTGAAGAAGAAATTATCCGGATTGCCACAGAGGCTAATGATGCCATGGGCGTTACCGGAGTCGAAAACGAACACCTTAAGGGGAAATCGCGCAGTGCACTGGCCAAGATTATACTCATTGCCCGCGGCGATTTTTCCAAAATCGAACCCCTGTTTAATCTTATTGATGAGCCCGATGAGTGGTTTCAAAAAAATGCAAATTTCCCTGAGGCCTATGAAATCGTAAATCCACTCCTTAAAAAACTTCAGGCGCACTATCTGGCTCATTTACCCAACTATAGCCTGGCCATCGCCTTTAACAAAAACCTGTATTATTTAAGGTTAATGCAGGAAATTGCTGTGCTGTTAAAAGAATACCGCGCCGAAAATGATAACCTGCTCATCAGCGATGCGCAAAAACTAATTTCGGGTATTACCGAAGATGCCGGCGATAATCCTTCTTTTATTTGGGAAAAGGTTGGAAACAGGTACCGCAATTTCCTTTTCGATGAGTTCCAGGATACCTCAACCAGTCAGTGGGGAAGTTTTAAATCGCTGCTTACCAATGCTATCGCTACACCAAGCGAAACCCTTATTGACCACCTGATTGTTGGTGATACCAAACAGTCTATTTACCGCTGGCGCAATGGCGATTGGAATATTCTGCACCAACATGCCAGACGGGATGTAGGCATAGATAATGTAATAGAAGATAGTTTGGCAGAAAATTACCGGAGTGCAGAAAACATCATCACTTTCAACAATTTTCTTTACCGTTCGATTCCGCTTGTCTTGCAAAACGAATTAAACCAAAACCTGCTTGCCAAACCCGACAGCATTTCGTCGTGGTGGGAAGCAGAAAACTATACTCACATTATCACCGACATTTACAGTACTTCAACCCAGAATTTTGCCGCTAACACACCGAAAGGTGGTACCATCAAGATCAAAAAATTTGGAAAAGAGCAGGCGCCTAATGAGTCACGCTTTACCGAAACTACTTTTAGAGATATTGCTCTGGATGATATTATTAATGAAATTAAAGTACTCCGGGACCATGATTATGCGCTAAAGGATATCGCTATTTTGGTTCGTTCTAATAGCGAGGCCATGCTCACCGTTAAGAAATTAATGGAATATAAATTACCCGTCCTATCCGGCGATGCGCTATTGATCTCAAATAATTCGGCCATACAGCTTATCATTAATACCTTAAAAGTTCTCATTGGTTTAGAATCGCAAACAGCTTTATACAAAGCAAATTGTATTGCGCTTTATCATTCCTTGCTTGAAAGGGAAGTAAATGCCAACGATTACCTTAATCTCAACAGCCGGCCATTAAACAATCTTGGCGAAGTTTTGCCGCCTAGCTTGTGCGAAAACTGGCAAAGCTGGCTGCAGCTGCCCTTACCAGAACTCGTAGAAATCTTGATTGAGAGCTATGGCTTAAAAAACCTGACTGCCAACCTTCCCTATTTACTGGCTTTTAGAGATTTAACTGCATCTGCCGGCAAACTGGGCGAAAAGGGGATCATTGCGTTTTTAACCTGGTGGGAAGAAGATGGCATTAAAAAGTCTTTACCATCGCCAGAAGGAGCTGATGCAATTCAGATCATTACCATTCACAAATCGAAAGGACTTGCCTTCCGGGCCGTTTTTATACCTTTCTGTAATTGGGAAATTAAAGGCAAAGCGAATGGAACCTTCTGGGTTTCATCAGATGAAACTGTTTATAAAGAACTTCGGGGCATCCCACTCAAATATAACGAAGCGCTTGCCGATTCGGCCATTGCCAAAGCCTATTATGAAGAACTGCTCTACAATAATATGGATGCACTGAACATGTTATATGTGGCTACTACGCGTTCCAAAGATTATTTGTATATCGCTACCATGGCCAAAAAGGAGCTCAAATTGTCAAACATGGGCGATGTAATTAACCTCACATTCGACAATGAGTTCGATGAAAACGGAATTTACGAAATTGTAGATTTTGTTCCGGCCGGAAATAAAAGTGAGGCATCAAACTTTATCGGTCTGCAACACTATCCTACTACTACCCGTTTGTCAGAATTGTACATCCCCTCTGAAGACAAGCATTTAAGACACCTGGTCAATATTGAGAAATCAGGGAGAAAAGGTTCCCTGCTCCACGATATTTTAGCCAATGCCAGCACGCCAAAAGAAGTGGAAAATTACATTACCAATTTAGTTTTAGATGGAATTGTACAGGAAGAGGAGCGGCCGGGCCTGATTTCGAAAGCTTTAGAAGTGCTGGATAATGTTGATCTGAAAGCGATCTTAAGTAAAGCTATCGGTAGTATTACCGAAAAAAATATTATCGATGCAAACGGAAAACTCCACCGTCCCGATCGTATTTTATTTAACAATGATGAGGTAATTATTTTAGACTATAAATTTACCTTTACCGAAAGTGATAAACACCTGGAGCAGGTAATAAATTATAAAAATCTGCTTTTGGATATGGGATACAACCAGGTTTCGGCCTACTTGTTTTACGCCGTTGCAGGCAAATTAAAGTTAGCGTAAATGATTAAACCCTTTTTACAAGAAGTTGCTGAAGATTTAATAGCGCGGTTTGGTACCAACCTCCAGCATTGTGCGATTGTTTTTAATAATAAACGGCCTGCTGCCTATATGCAAAAATATCTGGCCGATATCATTAAAAAACCGTTTTTTAGTCCTGCCTTTTACACCATACAAGAGTTTTTTGCAACCGCTACCCAGCATAAAATTGCCGATTTTTACCTGCAGTTTTTTACCCTGCATAAAATTTATAACCAGCTATTGGCAGAAGAGCAGTTAGAGCCTATTTCAAGTCATAAGTTTTTCCCGCTGGCGAAGATTATACTTAGCGATTTTACGCAGATAGATAATGATTTGGTTGATGCTGAAAAACTCTACCGCGATTTGGAAGATATTTCAGTGATCAATAAAGATTTCGATTATTTAAGCCCTGAGCAATATCAGTTTTTAGCACAATTCTGGACTTCCTATTCAGAAGGAAAACATAAAAAACAACAAGAGCTTTTTATCAAAATGTGGCGCAGGATGCCCAAACTTTACCATAAGTTTCATGCTGCACTTAAAGAACAGGATTATTTAACCAATGGTTACGTATACCGTCACCTGGCTGAAGAAATCGGGCAGCAAGAAAATTTTCCGGTAGATTTCGAAAAAGGAAAGATCATTTTAGTGGGTTTTAATGCGCTCACCAGGGCCGAAGCTAAAATATTTACCCATCTGCAGGAAACAGATAAAGCGCTTTTCTATTTTGATGCCGACGAGTATTACCTGAGTGATCCTTTGCAGGAAGCTGGCTTGTTCTTACGCAAAAACCTCCATCAGCTGGGGTTAAAAAACGTTTTCGAACATAGCGCCAGTTTAATGAAAACCGAAGCCCATCAGGTTAATGTTTTTAAGGTTCAGGGGCAGTCGGCACAGGCAAAAATTTTGAATAACATTTTAGCAGATGACTATTCGGATCAGCAGGAGGTTGGCTCAACTGTAGTTGTCCTGGCCGATGAAAGCTTGTTAATGCCAGCCCTGCAAACCATTCCTACCAGTTATAACCAAAAGCCAATCGATTTAAACGTAACCATGGGATTTGCCCTCGCTACCTCAAGTATTTTTGGTTTAGCCGATTTATGGTTTTCCAGTCAACTGGAAATTATACATAACGGCAAAGTGAGCTACAAAAATGTAGAGGCATTTTTAACCCATCCGCTTACAGGATTGAGCCAGAAAATGCGGGACAAAATCCTCACCGCACTTTTAACTGAAAACGAAGTAGAAATTCAGCACGAACGCTTATTGCGGCAAAGCGGTTTGTTCGAGGTTTTTTATAAAAAAATTGACACTCCAAAAAGTGTAATTCCTCATTTACTGGCCGTGCTCGATTTCATTTTAACACGCTTGTCAAATGCCAAAACACTCAAGAAAATCGATGCCGAACTGTTTGTCAAGACCATTCAGGAGCTTAACCGCCTGCACGATACCTTTGGCAAGCATATTGGAGAAGAAGATATTACTTTTGTAGTTTATCTGGTTCAAAAATCGTTACAGGCTATAGCTGTTCCGCTATCCGGCGATCCTTTAAACGGCATCCAGCTCATGGGCTTACTGGAAACCCGAAACCTGAATTTCGATAAAGTAGTTATTTTGGGTTTCAATGAAGGCATCATCCCGAAATCATCAATTGGCAATAGTTTCATTCCGGACAGTATCCGCCGGGTATATGGTCTGCCTGTACTCGAAAACCTCGATGCCATTTCATCATACATGGTTTACCGTTTAATGCAACGCGCTAAAAATATTAACTTTGTATACAATAGCCTTACTGATGAATCCACATCGGGCGAGGCCAGCAGAATTTTAAAGCAACTGGAATATGAAAGCGGTTTTGATTTTGCTTACCATGAGCTTAATTTAGAAGTAAAAACCGAAGCTTTTAAAGAAGTAAAAATCGAGAAAACCCATAATGCCTTTATCCAGCAAACGCTGCAAAAATATCTTGATAAGAAAAAAGTGCTTTCTCCATCTGCGCTGACACAATACATTTCAAATCCGATAGATTTCTTTTTCAATTACATCGCCGGCATTAAAGAGCCCAAAGAAGTTAGCGCCGTAGTAGAGGCCAACGAAATTGGTTCTATTTTACATAAGGTTATGGAATATTTCTACGAAGATTTAAGGAAAGCAGAAATAACCACCGAAAAGATTAAGGAAAAAAGAAAGCAGATCTCCGCTTTAACTCAAAAAGCTTTTAATGCCGTCATGTTTAATCATCCCGATAAGGCAATGGAATACAAGGGGATGCAAAAAGTGATTTTATCTATTGTAGAAGCCTATGTAAATATCATTTTAAATCAGGATGAAAATCAGACTCCTTTTAACATTATCAGTTTGGAACAAAAGGTTGAGGCAGAAATCAGCTTTCCACTAAATAACCAGGAAGCTAGTGTTAAAATTTTTGGTTTTATAGACCGCGTTGATGTAAAAGATGGGGTAACCAAAATTATAGATTATAAAACAGGAAGTGATAAGCTCACTTTTAAAGACGTTGCCGAACTTTTCAATTCGGACGGAAAAAACATCAATAAGGCCTTGGTACAAACCTTACTTTATACTTATGCTTACGAACAATTTTCGGGTAAAACCTGCGTAGAGCCAAATCTATATGTGGTTAAAACCATGGCCGTAGATGGTGTTTGGTTTAAATCTGGCAGGCAAACTCTTTCGGGAGAATACCTGGAAGAAATAAAACCAGAATTTCTTTCGGAACTGAGAAAAAAGTTAACCGAACTTTTTGAAGCACCTTATTTTGTAGCCAGTGCTGTTGAGGATAATTACAAATATTCTATTTACAAAACACTGTTTGGAAAATAAAGTTAACCGCCGGGTTAAAAAGAAAAACTGCAAAGAACGCTAAGCCTGGCTTCCTTTGCGAAAAAACTTTGTGTTCTTTGCGTTTAATCCCTTAAATTTAAAAATGCTGACGCTAAACTTCACCACATTCCCTGTATTAGAAACTGAAAGGCTGATCCTTCGCGAGCATCAGTTATCAGATGCCGATAATTTATTTGCGATGCGTACCAATGAAACCGTGATGAAATACATTGATAGGGAAAGGCCAAAAGATCTTTTAGAAATTAAAACCTTTATTACCACCTTTAACGAAGGCTTTGAAAACGGAGACAATTTAGCCTGGGTAATAGCCAAAAAAGAAGATCCAGGCAAGATGATTGGCTCCATTGGTTATTGGCGCACCGACTTTGCCAACCACAGGGCCGAAATTGGCTACATGCTTCACCCCGATTATTGGCGGCAGGGAATTATTTCAGAGGCCTTAAAACGGACAATCAGTTTTGGTTTTGAAGACATGAACCTGCATACCATCAAGGCAAACATCAATGTCGATAACAACGCCTCGAGAGAAATATTGCTTAAACATGGTTTCGTAAAAGAAGCACTTTTCAGGCAGGATTATTATTTCAGGGGACAGTTTTTAGACAGTGAAATTTATGGTTTGCTGAATCCTAATCACTAAAAACCTGCATTTCTCATTTCGGGATACATTTTTTCAAAAAAAATATTTCGGAAAACATACAAACCAGCATGCAATCGATTCTTTTATTCGTGTAAAAGCACAATAATATTTCCCGTATTCCCAATAAGTAAAAATCGTTGGCAAAAAACCTCACAACCAACCACAATTATTACAAAACACACAGATTATTGCCTTTGGTTTCAACGCGATTAATAATTATATTTGCCACCGTTATTAAAATTTACAATGAGAGAAATCCAATTTAGAGAAGCACTTCGCGAAGCCATGAGCGAAGAAATGCGTAAAGATGACCGCGTTTTTTTATTAGGTGAAGAAGTAGCAGAATATAACGGTGCATACAAAGTAAGTCAGGGTATGCTTGATGAGTT
>Ga0308157_10003975_pt1 | contig 20392 bp, 18 predicted proteins | sample PhyBR1_FD_201035 | JGI IMG/M metagenome (GOLD analysis project Ga0308157, IMG submission 201035) | Phyllosphere microbial communities from UC Gill Tract Community Farm, Albany, California, United States - DLSLB.R1 | ecosystem: Host-associated > Plants > Phyllosphere > Unclassified | place: USA...
TCGCGGTGACGGCGGCGGCGCCGTTGTCCGGCCCGTATGCGCTGACGCTGTTCGGCGACGGCATCTTCAACGGCGCGCCGACGATCGGCTCAGCAGGCTTCATCCCGATGCTGATCAATGCCGGCCAGCGCGCCGGCGCCGGGCTGTACGCCAGCACCAGCGATATCTACGAGCCGAAGTATGCCAGCGGCATCGACAACCTGCTGCCCGGCACGCAAGGCCTGAGCGAGCTGGTGGCCGCAGGCAAGCTACCGAACGATGTGCTGTTTGCCGCCGATTCACTGCCGCAGGCATCGGGATATGGGAGCTTCTTTGGCGCAGATCACCTGATCAAGACCAGCTACCGCGACAGCTATCTGGCCGACCTGCAAGCCCATCCCTGCAACGCTGGCAGTGTGGCGCCGCTGAACTGCAAGCCGGCCCAGGCACTGCGCCAGTGGCTGCTGAAGAATGATCTGCGCACCTACACGCCGAATGTGCCGATGTTCTTGTGTGGCGGCGACGCCGATCCGCTGGTGCCGTACACCAATACCACCTCCGCTGCCGCCTATTTCCGCGCGCAAAACGTCGCCGGCCTGCAATTGACGGTGCTGGATGTCGATGACAGCGCGCTCAGCGGTCCTTACCTGTCGACGCGGGCGCAGTTTGCGGCTGCCAAGGCGCTGGTGCGGCGCGCCGCCATCGAGGGTGGGTCGACCTCGGCGGCGGCCGACAAGGCGGTCAAAGACGCGTATCACGCCGGACTGGTGGCACCGTTCTGTCTGCGCGAGGCGCGCGCCTTCTTCGATTCTGCACCATCCCGATGACTCAGGATTTGACATAGCTTAATAAATGCCGAGCAAGCGTTCTTTTTTGCTCACAAACCCCGCTTTTTAGTGGCGTTCCTCTATACAAGAGTTGTTGGTACTGGCATATTAGTTGGGTTGCGAATAGCACGGCCGTTCGTATAACAAGCCTAAAAAAAAATTTTGAGGAGACAACATGCGTCATACTAAACTTGCACTTGCTGCAATGGCTCTGGCCGTCCTTGCGGGTTGTGGCGGCACCGATCCAGCCCCAGGTGATCAATCCCTGAAAGTCAAATACGCATCCCAGGTATCGTTCGGCGATAGCCTGTCGGATGTCGGTTCCTACAATGTTGGCACCGTCGCTGCGCTGAAGGGCGGCAAATTCACCATCAACGGCGACAACACCTCGATCAATGCTACCCTGACCGGCAAGAACTGGACCGAGCTGATGGCTGCCCAGATCGGCGTGGCCGCACCTTGCGCCGCCGTCACCGGCCTGGATGGCGACGCCACCAAAGGCTTCTCGGTGCCGGCCAAAGCCAATTCCGGTTGCTACGGCTACGCCATGGGCGGCTCGCGCGTGACCAATCCTGTCGGCCCGAACAACAAACTGACCGGCAGCGCGCTGGGCGCACTGACCTATCCGGTCGCCACCCAGATCGCCAACCACCTGAAAGCCGTCGGCGGCAAATTCAAGGGCGACGAGCTGGTGCTGGTGATGGCTGGCGGTAACGATGCGCTGTTCCAGCTGGGCGCCTTGAGCACCGCCGCCACCGCTGCCGGCACTGCCGCCGCTGGCCCGGCCTACCTGGCCAGCCTGATTCCACAACTGGCCGCTGGCGCCACCAATCCGCAAACGGCGGCTGTCGCGATCACCACCGCAGCGCAAACCGCTGCGCAGAGCGGCGCAACCCAGACCGTCATCACCCAGGCCGCGATCGGCGCTGCGGCGGTTCAGCCAGGCAACTCGGCCGTTGCCCAAGCCAGCGTCTACGGTCCGATGGTGGCCAAGGCTACCGCTGACGCCACTGCCGCCGGCCAGAAAGCCGGCGCCGCCTACGCCACCACCCACGGTCCTGAACTGGTCGCCGCCATGGGCCAGGCTGGCACCGAACTGGTGGCGCTGGTAAAGAGCCAGCTGCTCGCCAACGGCGCCAACTACGTGGTGGTCAACAACCTGCCTGACGTGGCCACCACGCCAGCCGGCCGCGCCAAGGATGCCTCCACCCAGGCGCTGATCAACGCCATGGTGAGCGCCTTCAACACCGCACTGACCAGCGGCCTGTCGAGCGAAGCCAAGGTAGTGGTGGTGGACGTGTTTGCCGTCAGCCACGACCAGGCCACCAATCCTGGACCATACGGCCTGACCAATGTGTCCGAGCCGGCCTGCAACCTGACCGACACCACCAAGAACCCGCTGGGTAGCTCGCTGACCTGTAACGGCAGCAACCTGGTGTCGGGCGATGTCAGCCACTACTCGTTCGCCGACGATGTGCACCCAACCCCGTACAACAACCTGCTGCTGGCGCGTTATGTGTCGAAAGCGCTGGTGACCAAGGGCTGGCTGTAATTCAGTCGTCGCAGGCCGCCGCGTCCACGCAGGGCGCGGCGGCCGGACTAACAAAACAATATCTGGAGACGATATGAAGAACACGGTAAAACTGCTGGCGCTGGCCGCCGCAATGACGGTAGCTTCGGCTGCCTCGGCACAACAAGGCGCGGGTACCTGGATCGGTACGCTGGGCGTCAATAAAATCACCCCGAAAGTGGAGTCGGGCGACGTTTCGGCGCCGGCCCTGCCTGGCACCAAAACCGATGTCGGCACCGACACCAAGCCGCGTTTCGCCATTGCCTACATGCTGACCGATAACGTGTCGACCGAGCTGGACCTGGGCCTGCCGTACAAGCACGACTTGCATGGCGCCGGCTCGATCGAAGGCACGGGCAAGCTGGCGACCGCCGAAGTGCTGCCGCCGACGGCTTTCATCCAGTACCGCTTCTTCCAGCCGGACGCGGTGGTGCGTCCGTATGTGGGCCTGGGCTTCACCTACGCCATGTTCCAGAAGGAACGCGGTTCGGGCCAGCTGACGGCGATCCTGAATACCGGCAGCAGCTCGGGCGCGACCTTCAAGCTGGATAACAAGGCTGCGGTCAGCTTCCAGATCGGCGGCACGGTGAAGATCAATGAGAAATGGTTCCTGGATGCGTCGGTCATCAAGACCAAGCTGAAAACCAAGGCCCACTATTCGACGGGCCAGGTGCAGGATGTGCGCCTTGATCCGCTGGCGGTCAACGTCAGCGTAGGCTACAACTTCAAAGGCTGGTAAACCCGCCCCAGCGAACCGGAGACCTAGGGTCTGATCCCGTACGTACGGGGTCAGACCCTTGCCGCAGTGCAGGTTCAGTGTTACTGGAAGGCTTGAATGCCGGTCTGGGCGCGGCCCAGGATCAGCGCGTGGATGTCGTGCGTGCCTTCATAGGTGTTCACGACTTCCAGATTCACCATGTGGCGGATGATGCCGAACTCATCCGAGATGCCATTGCCACCCAGCATATCGCGCGCCATGCGGGCGATGTCCAGCGACTTGCCGCACGAGTTGCGCTTCATCATCGAGGTGATTTCCACCGCCGCCGTGCCCTCATCTTTCATGCGGCCCAGGCGCAGGCAGCCTTGCAGGCCCATGGTGATTTCGGTCTGCATGTCGGCCAGCTTCTTCTGGATCAGCTGATTCGCGGCCAGCGGGCGGCCGAACTGCACGCGGTCCATCACATACTGGCGTGCCGTGTGCCAGCACGACTCCGCTGCGCCCAGCGCGCCCCAGGCGATGCCGTAGCGGGCCGAATTCAGGCAGGTGAATGGACCCTTCAGGCCGCGCACATCCGGGAAGGCGTTCTCTTCCGGCACAAACACATTGTCCATGACGATTTCGCCGGTGATCGAGGCGCGCAGGCCGAACTTGCCGTGGATGGCAGGCGCGCTCAGGCCGGCCATGCCTTTTTCCAGCACGAAGCCACGGATCGCGCCTTCGTCATCCTTGGCCCAGACCACGAATACATCCGCCACCGGCGAGTTGGTGATCCACATCTTGGCGCCGCTTAGTGCATAGCCGCCCGGCACTTTCTTGGCGCGGGTAATCATCGAGCCCGGATCGGAGCCGTGATTCGGCTCGGTCAGGCCGAAGCAGCCGATCCACTCGCCGGTGGCCAGTTTCGGCAGGTATTTCTGTTTTTGCGCCTCGGTGCCGAACTCGTAGATCGGCACCATCACCAGCGACGACTGCACGCTCATCATCGAGCGGTAGCCGGAATCGACGCGTTCGACTTCGCGCGCGATCAGGCCATAGGCTACGTAGTTCAGGCCGGGGCCGCCATATTGCTCGGGGATGGTCGGGCCCAGCAGGCCCAGCTCGCCCATCTCGCGGAAGATGGAGGTGTCCATCTGTTCGTGGCGGAAGGCTTCGAGGATGCGCGGTTGCAGCTTGTCCTGGCAGTAGGCGGCGGCGGCTTCGCGCACCATGCGCTCGTCATCGGACAGCTGCTGGTCCAGCAGCAAAGGGTCATCCCAGTGGAATTGGGCGCGGGCTTGGCTCATAGATAGTCTCTCATTATGGTGATGAATGCTGCCAGCATTCTATGCCGCCGCCCCGGTGCCGGCTTTTCAAAGAGCGACACCAATTTCCGTTTTTAGCCCAGGCCGGCGAATTGGCCACTGTGGTAAATCAGCGGCGGGCACGGCGAAAACGCGCAGAATTCCACTTCGCCGACAAAAATCACATGGTCGCCTTCAGGATAGCGGCTACGGTTATGACACTCAAACCAGGCCGACGCGCCTTTCAGGATGGGCTGGCCGGTGCGCGACAGTTCGTACTCCACGCCTTCCCACGGATTGATGCCACGGGTGGCAAAGCGCTTGGCCAGGTGGGCCTGCTCGGCGTTCAGCACATTGATGACGTAGTGCGAGTTGCCGGTAAAGATGGGCATGGAATTGGCGCCATTGGCCAGGCTCCACAGCACCAGCGGCGGGTCCAGCGACACCGAATTGAAGGAGCTGGCGGTGAGGCCACGGAAGGTGCCGTCGGCCAGACGGGTGGTAATAATGGTCACGCCGGTCGCAAACTGCCCCAGCGCCTGGCGGAAATGGGCGGTGTCGAAGCTGCGCTCTTCGGCGCGTGGAGAATTCGTGTTCATGTAGCTCATTATGCCAAAGATTTGTAACGTCATAGCAGATTGGTCTGGTTTGCGTTACAGTGGGTATCACGGGGGTGAGTCTTCTACGCAAGGGGGAGTCATGGCGGGCAATACTGAAACAGCGATACTGGGCGGCGGCTGCTTCTGGTGCACCGAGGCGGTGTACCTGGAGGTCAAAGGCATCGCGTCCGTCGAGTCCGGCTACATGGGCGGCCACGCCGAACACCCTAGCTATGAGCAAGTCTGTGCCGGCACCACCGGCCATGCCGAAGTGGTAAAGCTGCAATATGATCCGGCTGTCATCGGCTACCGCGACCTGCTGGAAATTTTCTTCACCATCCACGATCCAACCACGCTCAACCGCCAGGGCAACGATGTCGGCACGCAGTACCGTTCGGTGATCTTCCACCAGTCGCCGCAGCAGGAAGCGACGGCGCGCCAGGTGATTGCCGAGATGGCCCATGTGTGGGACGCGCCCATCGTCACCGAGCTGGCCCCGGCCCAGGCTTTCTACAAGGCCGAGGACTACCACCAGGACTATTTCCGCCAGCATCCGCTGCAGGGCTATTGCGCTTTCGTGGTGGCGCCCAAAGTCGACAAGTTCAAGAAGATATTTGCCAGCCGCCTGCGCTAGCTTGCGGATACATATGCTGGCGCGACCACGGCAGCACCGCTGAACGCTGGCCCGCCTTGCGGCCGACAATCTGGTACAGGCTGATCCAGTCCTGCTCGAACGCATAGCTGCAACCGGCTAGGTAGACATGCCAGATGCGGTAGCGCCGATCGCCCGCCAGTTCGCGCACGCGTTCGCCGTGCGCCTCGAAATTATCGGTCCAGATGGCGCAGGTGCGGGCGTAGTGGCGGCGCAGATTTTCCACGTCGGTGACTTCCAGCGCGCCTTGCTGCATGGCTTTCAGCACATTGCCGATGTGGGCCAGCTCGCCGTGCGGGAACACATACTTTTCGATGAACTCGCCGCCGCCGTAGGGTGTCTCGCCGTTGTTCGGATCGGTGCTGGTGATGCCGTGGTTCATGACGATGCCGTCTGGCGCCAGCAGCCGGTTGATGGCGCCGAAGTATTCCGGCAGGTGCTTCAGGCCCACATGCTCGAACATGCCGACGCTGGTAATGCGGTCGAACTGGCCTTGCACATCGCGGTAATCCTGCAGGCGGATCTCGATCAGGTGCTCCAGCCCGGCTTCGCGCACGCGTTGCCGCGCCAGCGCATACTGGTTTTCCGACAGCGTGACGCCGACGCAGCGGGCGTTGTACTGCTGCGCCGCGCGTATCACCAGCGCGCCCCAGCCACAGCCGATGTCAAGCAGCGTCTGGCCCGGCTGCAATTCGATCTTGCGCAGGATGTGGTCGATCTTCTTCAGCTGCGCGGTGGCCAGGTCTTCGTCGCCGTTCTCGAAGTAGGCGCAGGAGTAGACCATGTGCGGATCGAGAAACTCCTGGTAGAAGTCGTTGGAAACATCGTAGTGATAGCGGATCGCCTCGGCGTCCTTCTGCTTGCTGTGGGTAAAGCTGCGCACCATGCGCGCGAACTTGCCTTCCGCCTTCAGCGAGGTGCGGGCCAGCGCATTGACCACCGCGATCATGTCCTTGGCCTTGCCCCTGACCTCGATCGCCCCTTCCACGTAGGCGGCGCCGAGGTTGGATAGCGACGGCGTCAGCAGGTAGCGCGCCGCTGCCACATTGGGCAGCTTGATAGTGACGCGCGGCGTTTCGCTGGACAGGTCGACCTGCTGGCCGTTCCACAATTCGATGCGCAGGGGCAGCGTCAGCTGCTGGCGGATGCCGTCGATCCAGTGACTGAGTTGATTCTGTACGAACAAGATATCCTCCCGATGTTCAGAAAACAAAAAGGCCATCGCACGGCGATGGCCCGGGAGGTTGGCGGCGTCCTGCTTACGGTTGCAAACGCTCCTTCACCCAGCTGCCATCAGCTTGCTTCACATACACGATCCGGTCGTGGAAACGCGAGCGGCGTCCCTGCCAGAATTCGATGCGCTGCGGATCGAGGCGATAGCCGCCCCAGTGCGCCGGCCGCAGCGGATGCTCGCCGCTGACTGCCGCAGCGGCGTCGTAATTGCTTTCCATCTGTTCGCGGTTGGCGATGGGCGCGCTCTGCTGCGAGGCAATCGCAGCGATCTGGCTCTTCACCGGCCGGCTGTAGAAATACTTGTCGCTTTCCTCGGCGGCGGTTTGCACCACCTTGCCTTCGATCCTTACCTGTCGTTCCAGTTCACTCCAGAAGAACAGCAGCGCCGCATGCGGATTGGCGCGTAGCTGCTGGCCCTTCTGGCTGTCGTAATTGGTGTACCAGGTGAAGCCGCGCTGGTCGTATTGCTTGATCAGCACGATGCGCGAGGTCGGCTTGCCGTCGGCATCGACGGTGGCCACGCTCATCGCGTTGGGTTCGTTGACCTTCGCATGCATGGCTTCTTCAAACCACTTGCCGAACTGATCGATCGGATCGTCCAGTACATCGTTTTCCGTCAGGCTGGCGCGGCCGTAGTCGAGCCGCAAGTCGGCCAGCACTACGCCATCGGCGACGGTATTGTCGACGGCTTGGGTGTGCTGCTCCGGCACCTGGCTGGTGGGCAGGACGGGGGAGATGCCGCGCCGTACCTGCATCGCACTGCCGAGTTGCGCCATTTGTTCCGGGCTGAACAGACGCTTGGCCATGGGGGCGATATTGCCTTCCTCCACCACCATGTGGGCGGCGTAGGTGTCGCAGAAGCGCGTCACATCGTCGGCCGACAGGGCAGCACTGCTACCGTTGGCGATTTGTTCAAGTTGCGACTTCAGTATAGACCAGTCTCTATCCATTTGCTCGTGACCGGCCAAAATGCCGGGCGCCAGCTCTTGCAGAAGAGAGGCATCGGCGTCGCGCGCTGTGGCGTGCAGCATCGGCAGCAGGTTCTGCTCCTCGTCCTGGTGGTGCAGGTGGGCCGCATTGTTGAAGTATTTCAGCACCGCTTGTGCGGCTTTCTGTGCATCAACATCGGCGCCATGTTGCGGCAGGTGGTCGAGCAGTTTCTGCATCGTTTGCAACTGCTTGCGGATGCGGTCGTGGCAATGTTTCAGCACGGCGATCGGCTGGCTGAAATCAGGGGCGGTATCGAACAAGGTATTGCTCATGGCGTGGGCTCTGGCTGTTAACAAGCGTATTCTAGGATACTTCGCCAAATGGCGGATTTAGTCCGGTAAAATGCCGGGATGAACAGCATTACTTCTCCTGATTTTGATGACGTCGACTTCGAGCGGCGGTTTGGCGGCATTGCTCGCCTGTATGGCGCGCATGCGCTGGCGCGCTTTCGTACTGCGCACATCTGCGTGGTCGGCGTCGGCGGCGTCGGCTCGTGGATCGTCGAGGCGCTGGCGCGCAGCGCGATCGGCGAGTTGACGCTGATCGATCTGGATAACGTCGCCGAGTCGAATATCAACCGCCAGATCCAGGCGCTGAGCAGCACCGTCGGCATGGCCAAGATCACCGCGCTGGCCGAACGCATCGCGCAAATCAATCCCTTCTGCAAGGTCAACCAGATCGAGGACTTCGTCGATCCGGACAATGTCGCGCAGATGATCGGCACCGGCAAGTACGATTACCTGATCGATGCCACCGATTCCGTCAAGGCCAAGGCCGCCATGCTGGCCTGGGCGCGCCAGCACGACCTGCCAGTGATTACCATCGGCAGCGCCGGCGGCAAGACCGACGCCGCGCAGATCTCGGTGCGCGACCTGGCCAGGACCGAGCAGGAGCCGCTGCTGAAGAAAGTGCGCAAGATCATGCGCGCCCAGTACGGCTTCCCGCGCGGCGAAAAGACCAAATTCCATATCGATGCCGTGTTCTCGACCGAACCGCTGATGTATCCGGAAAGCGGCGAAGTGTGCGCGGTCGATGGCGACGATCGTGGCGGCGGCGTCACCGGCCTGAATTGCGCCGGCTTCGGTTCGGCCATGGCGGTCACCGCCACCTTCGGCATGGTGTGCGCCGGCCACGCGCTGCGCAAGCTGGCCGATGGCGCACTGACAACAACAGCCCCGGACGCTGCCTAGTTTGCTATCATGGCAAGCTGTCGACCGACCTCATTGAAAGAAAACCACATGAAGCGTAGTTCCGTTTTCGTCGCCATGCTGTTTGCCGCTGCTGTCGCCCACGCGCAAGAATCAGCGCCACCACAGGCTCCACAACAGGCACCACAGCCGGCGCAAGCAGACGCACCAGCAGCCCCGGCCGCTCCGGTTGTCGTAGGTTCCGCCACGCCAGGCCCGGCTGCCGAGCAGCTGATCGTCACCGACACCAAGGTCGGCACCGGCAAGGAAGCCACCGTCGGCGCCACCGTCTACATGCACTACACCGGCTGGCTGTACCGTCCGCTGGCCAAGAATATGCACGGCAAGCAGTTCGACTCGTCGATTCCGCGCAACGAGCCGCTGGACTTCGTGCTGGGCGCCGGCCGCGTCATCAAGGGCTGGGACCAGGGCATCGCCGGCATGAAAGTGGGCGGCAAGCGCACGCTGATCATTCCGTCGGAGCTGGCGTATGGCTCGCGTCCATCGCCGGGCAGCGGCATTCCGCCGAATTCGGCGCTGATCTTCGACGTCGAACTGGTCGACGTCAAGTAAATGGAAACCGCCGTGCGAACAGGGGTAGACTAGCAGTTCTCTCCCTCTTCGCCGGAGGTTCCATGAAAGTAGCAAACGACGTTACTGAACTGATCGGCCGTACCCCGCTGGTACGGATCAACCGGCTGGCCAAGGGCAGCACTGCCCAGGTGCTGGTCAAGCTGGAATACTGCAATCCCGCGCACAGCGTCAAGGACCGCATCGGCCTGGCCATGATCGAAGCGGCGGAAGCGGCAGGACAGCTGCGCCCCGACACCATCATCCTTGAACCCACCAGCGGCAATACCGGCATCGCACTGGCCATGGTGTGCGCGGCGCGCGGCTACCGCTGCACGCTGGTTATGCCGGACACCATGAGCCGCGAACGGCGCATGCTGCTGCGCGCCTATGGCGCCGAACTGGTGCTGACGCCCGGCAGCGAAGGCATGCTGGGCGCGATCCGCCGCGCTGACGAGCTGGCCGCGTCCGACCCGCGCTACCTGATGCCGCAGCAATTCAACAATCCCGCCAATCCCGAGGTGCACCGGCGCACCACGGCGGAAGAAATCTGGAACGATACCGATGGCCGCGTCGACATCCTGGTGGCCGGCGTCGGCACCGGCGGCACGATTACCGGCGTGGGGGAAGTCATCAAGGCGCGCAAGCCTGAGTTCCGCTGCATCGCGGTGGAGCCGGAAGCGTCGCCGATATTATCCCAGGGGACCAAGGGGCCGCATCCGCTGCAGGGCATCGGCGCCGGCTTCGTGCCGGCCGTGCTGAACACCCAGGTGTATGACGAAGTGGTATGCGTCAGCAACGAGGACGCGTTCGCGACTGCGCGGCAGGCGGCCAGCCAGGAAGGGCTGCTGGTGGGAATCTCCTCCGGCGCCGCGCTATGGGCCGCGTTGCAGGTGGCGCAGCGGCCGGAGCATGCCGGCAAGATCATCGTCACGGTGATCCCATCGTTTGGCGAGCGCTATCTCAGCACCGCCCTGTACGCCAACCTGGCGGATTAGTGCGCGTGCTTGTGCGCCGACGCGGCGGCCGGTGCTGGCGCTTGCAGGCAGCATTCCACCTCATTGCCGCCCAGCCGCACTTGTAGTGTGCTGTGCTGGATGGCGTAGTCGTCGCGCAGCGTCTTGCTGATGGCGTCGATGGCAGCATCGCCCGGATAGCCGGCCGGCATCACCAGCTGCACGGTCAGCGCGTTCTCGGTGGTGCTCATGGCCCAGATGTGCAGGTCATGCAGCGCGCTGACGCCGGGCTGCTGGCGCAGCCAGGTTTCGATGTTGGCGCGGTCGACATTGTCCGGCACCGCCGCCATCACCAGCCGCAGCGACTGCTTCATCAGCGCCCAGGTGCTGAGCACGATAATCACCACGATCACCATGCTGACCGCCGGGTCGATCCAGTTCCAGCCGGTATAGCCGACGATGACGCCAGCCACCAGCACGCCCAGCGAAATCGCCGCGTCGGCCGCCAGGTGCAGGTAAGCGCCGCGAATATTGATATCGTCCTTGCTGCCGGCCATGAACAGCCAGGCCGAGAAACCGTTGATGAGGATGCCGATTCCGGCCACGATCGACACGATGGTGCCGGCCACCGGATCGGGATGGATCAGCTGCTGTACCGCTTCCCAGGCGATACCGCCGCAGGCCGCCATCAGCAGCATGGCGTTGAACAGCGCAGCCAGGATGGAAGAACTGCGCAGGCCGTAGGTATAGCGGCTGGTCGGCACGCGCTTGGACAGGATGGCAGCGCCCCAGGCCAGCATCAGGCCCAGCACATCGGACAGGTTATGGCCGGCGTCGGCCATCAGCGCGGTGGAGTTGGCCAGGAAACCGTAGAAGAATTCGACCGCCACGAACACCGAGTTGAGCACGATGGCGATGACGAAGGCGCGGCCCATGGTGTTGGGATCGCCGTGATGATGATGGCCGTGCGCGTGGCTGTGGTCATGCCCGTGATGGCCATGGTGGTGATCGTGATCATGATCGTGGTGCTTGCTCATGCTTCGTTCCCGGTGGAAGGTTCGGCGATATGTTCCAGCATATCGTTGAGAACGCCGCTGATATGCGCATCGGCGACGGAATAGAAAACCTGCTTGCCCTGGCGCTCCGACTTGACGATGCGGGCGGCGCGCAGCAGGCGCAGGTGGTGGCTGACGAGCGAGCTGCTCAGCTCCAGCGTCGCCGCAATCCCGCTGACGGCAATCGGCGCTGCCACGCAGGCGAGGACGATGCGCAAGCGGGTCGGATCACCCAGCAAATGAAACAAATCCGCCAGCTGCGCGATTTGCGGATCGCAAAAAGAATGGTCGTGTAAGCAGCTCATCATCACCAACATATGAATAGGTGTTCACATGTTAGCACAAAAAATCCGGTGTCAGGTCTGACAATCGCACACGAGCTCATGTACCAAAGTCAGACCTGACACCGGATTTTTTATTTTTGCAGTGCGGCCTGGAGCTGGGCGCGGGTGGGGGCGTCGAGTTTTTGGATGGCTTGTTCGAGTTTGGCGGCGCGCTGCAGCGCTTGCTCCTGCTCGGCGCTCAGGCCGGGCTTGCGGAACGCGGCCTGGCCACCGAGGACCACCAGTGCGCTGAGCAGGGCGATGGCGGCGGCCGCGCCCAGCAGCCGCAGTTCGCGCGGCGTGACCATCGGCGATTGCGTCGAGATCGGACGGACCGGGCCGGCGGAGGGCGTGGGGACGTAGCCGGGCGGGTGGCCGCCAGCCAGTTGCGCGCTCAGCGCTTGCGAGGCGGCGTCGATGCGGGCGATGTGGCGCTCCACCGCGTCTTCCAGCACCGCTTCGTTCAGCGCCACCAGCGCGAAGACCGGGTCGTCGACGTCGATACGGACGCCGGTCTTTTCAAATACCAGGGCACGCAGCTTTTGCTGATCCATGGCCGCTTACCACTGCACTTTGTCGAGTTGCTCGAACAGGTCGCGGAATACTACCTTGATGCGCTGCTTTTCCATGACGTTGAATTTGTCGCTCTCGCGCACCTCGGCCGCCGTCAGGCGCGCGGTGTTCATTTTCTTCAGGTCGGCGCCGAAGGTGTCGGCGTTGCGCGCCGCCAGCACCACGCGGCCGATCACCCGCGCGGAGTTGTCGGCATAGGTCTGCGAGTCGACGAATTGCTTGCCGGCCGCCGATTGCAGCAGGCCGAAGTGTTCGTTTTCCCACAGCACCAGCGGCACATTGGTGGCCTTGGCGGTGGAGACGAAGCCGGTGGCGGTGTCGTGCAGCGTGTCGCCGCCGCCGACAATGGTGTGGATGTAGACCTTGCGCCCGGATTCCTGCAGCAGCGAGAAGCAGTCGTTCTCGATCAGGTAGCCCATCAGCGGCGAGAAGGTGTTGGCGCCGTTGTCGATGACGCAGTTGCCTTCTTCTTCCAGCAGGTCGATCATCAGCGCGTCAAAACGCTTGGGGTCGATGGTGCGGCTGTCGGTCATCACCGGCACGTGCTTGACGTTCATGGCCTTGTAACGCGAGAAGGTCGGGTTCTCCTGGTCGGTGTCGTAGCAGCGCAGCGGCTGCTGGCCTTCGGCCACATCCTTGCTGGCGATCCACTGCGCAAGAATGGTCGACACCAGCGTCTTGCCGATGCCGCCTTTGCCCTGAAGAATAAAATGTACCGTGTTTTGCATCAACCACTCCCAAACGCATTTTTTTCAATGCGTCGAGAGTAATTGTTTTATGGCTCGAAGGCAACCTAGTTGATGAAGCGGAGCAGGCCTTGCAGCGCGTGGATCACGGTTTGCTCGCGCACCGCGCGGCGGTCGCCGGTGAATACCAGCCGTTCGGTATGCACGGTGTCGGCATTCGCCCAGCCAAAGCAAACCGTGCCTACCGGCTTGCCGGGCACCGCGCCGGTCGGCCCGGCGATGCCGGTGGTGGAGACAGCGATGTGGGCGTTGCTGGAACCGAGCGCGCCGGCGGCCATGGCGCCGGCCACTTCTTCCGAGACGCTGCCCATCTGCGCGATCAGCGCCGCCGGCACTTCCAGCATTTCGGTCTTGGAGGCGTTCGAGTAGGTGACAAAGCCGCAGTCGAACCAGCCGGTGGAGCCGGCGATTTCGGTGATCGCCTGGGCCACGCCGCCGCCGGTGCACGATTCCGCTGTGGCCAGTATCAGCCCTTTGTCTTGTAACGCTTTGCCGACTTGCGCGGCCAGGTCGAGGATGGTGTCGCTGTTGCTCATGGCTTCTCCTTCTCGGTATGAGGGGCTGTAGGGGCTTGCTATCACTGTACCATGCAGTTTGCCATCGTCGCAACGCCACAAAAAATTACCCAGCCGTGCGCCACTGTTTGCGAAGACTGGTAAGCTTATTGAAGAGTATGTACCCATTCGGAGGCGCAATGATCAGCCAGACCGACATCCACCACGCCCGCATCCTGATCGTCGACGATCAGCCGGTCAATGTCGAATTATTGGAATACCTGCTCACTTCCACTGGCTATAAAGATGTCAGCGCCACCACCGATCCGCGCGTGGTGGCTGCCTGGCATGCCGACCAACACTACGATCTGATCATTCTTGACCTGCAAATGCCGGGCATGAGCGGTTTCGAGGTGATGGAGGCGCTGAAGCCGCTGGAGCCGGACGGCTGGCTGCCGGTGCTGGTGGTCACCGCCCAGCCCGACCACAAGATGCGCGCCTTCGAGTCCGGCGCGCGCGATTTCATCAGCAAGCCTTTCGATCCGATAGAAACGCTGATGCGCATCAATAACATGCTGGAGATGCGCCTGCTGCATGCGCGCGAGCGCAGCTATAACGCCCGGCTGGAGCAATGCGTGCGCGAGCGTACCGCCGAATTGCAGCGCTTCCGCAGCGCCATGGATGCCACCGCCGACGCCATCTTCCTGTTCGACGCTGCCAGCGCCGATCTGGTCGATGTCAACGAGGGCGCCTGCCGCATGTTGGGCTATGCGCGCGGCGAGATGCTGGGGCAGAGCGCCAGCCGCCTCGGCCTCGGCACGCCGGACGCCTTGCGCGCGCAAGCGGAACGGCTGGCCGACTACGCCGCTGCCGTCGGCCCGGCGCGCTCGCCGGAACTGAACGAACTGGAGCTGATGCGCAGCGACCTGATCACCGTGCCGGTCGAGTTGTACTGGCAACTGCTGCAACGTCCAGGACAGCCGGCCGTGATGCTGGGCGTGGCGCGCGACATCAGCGAACGCCGCCAGGCGGAAGAACTGCTGCAGCACATGGCCCACTACGACAGCCTGACCGGCCTGCCGAACCGCACGCTGTTCTTCAAGATCGTCGCCGATGCCATCGCCGTGGCGCAGGACAAGTCATGGCGCATCGTGGTGCTGATGATCGGCCTGGACCGCTTCAAGAACATCAACGATTCGCTCGGCACCGCGCTTGGCGACGACCTGCTGCGCCAGTTCAGCAACCGGCTGGTGCAGACCGCGCGCATCCGCGACACGGTCGGCCGGGTTGGCGGCGACGAGTTCGCGCTGATCCTGACCATGAGCCGTGACCAGCAGGACGGGGTGCAGGCGGCCCACGATGTGCGCGAGGCGCTGCGCCAGCCGTTCGAACTGGATGGCCATCAGGCCATCCTTAGCGCCAGTATCGGTATCTCGGTGTATCCGGACGATGCCCTCGATCCGGAAACCCTGGTCAAATATGCCGACACCGCGATGGAGCGCGCCAAGCAGGCCGGCCGCGATGGCTACCGCTTCTTCACCGCCGGCATGAATGTGCAGGTGCTGGCGCGGCTGGACATGGAGCTGGCGCTGCGCCGCGCCTTCGACAACAATGAGCTGCTGCTGCACTTCCAGCCCAAGGTCAACCTCAACACCGGCAAGTTCTGCGGCGTGGAAGCGCTGCTGCGCTGGCAGCGGCCCGGCTTCGGCCTGGTCTATCCGGCCGAGTTCGTGCCGGTGCTGGAGGATACCGGGCTGGTGGTACGCGTCGGCGCCTGGATCATCGACGCCGCCTGCAAGCAGATCGTCAGCTGGCTCAACGATGGCACCGGGCCGGTGCGGGTGGCGGTCAACGTCGCCAGCCGCCAGTTTGTCGAAGGCGACCTGGAAGCGGTGGTGCGCGAAGCGCTGCAACGCAACAAGACGCCGCCGGAACTGCTGGAACTGGAGCTGACGGAAACCGCGCTGATGGTCAACGCCGAGCGCACCATCACCGTGCTGAAGAACCTGAAAGCCATCGGCATCAAGGTGGCGATCGATGACTTCGGCACCGGCTATTCGTCGCTGTCCTATTTGCAGCGCTTCCCGATCGACAAGCTGAAGATCGATATCGCTTTTGTGCGCGACATCACCACCAATCCGAATGACGCGGCAATCGCGCTGGCCATCATCAGCATGGCGCACAGCCTTAAGCTGCAGGTGATCGCCGAGGGCGTGGAGACGCGCGCGCAACTGGAGTATCTGCGGCGCAGCCGCTGTGATGAGGTGCAGGGCTATTTCTTCAGCAAGCCGCTGGCGGCGGACGCGCTGGGCCAGCTGGTGCAGTCAGGCCGCAGCCTGCCACCGGCGCCGGGCGCGGCCAGGCAACCGGCGCAGACCTTGCTGATTGTCGATGACGATGTGAATGTGCTGTCGTCTCTGCACCGGCTGTTCCGCCGCGACGGTTACCAGATCCTGACCGCCACCTCGCCCACCGAAGCGTTCGAGATGCTGGCGCTGCATGCGGTGCAGGTGATCGTCTGCGACCAGCGCATGCCGGCCATGAGCGGCACCGAGTTCCTCAGCAAGGTCAAGGAGATGTATCCCGACACCATCCGCATCATCCTGTCCGGCTACACCGGGCTGGAGGCGGTGCTGGATGCGATCAACCGCGGCGCCATCTACCGCTTCTATACCAAGCCCTGGGACGACACGCAATTGCGTGACAACATCCGCCTGGCTTTCCACCACTACTGGCTGATGAATGGCAGCGGCATGCGGGTGGGGCAGCCGGACGAGGATGTGACCGCGATTCAGGACGTGAAGTGATCGAAGCTGGCGAGCTGGAGGTCGAGCGGCGCGCCGCTGGCGTCGACCAGCTTCAGGCCGCCATCGGCATCGATGCTGCCGACGCGCGTGACCGGCGTGGCGACGCTGCCTGCCGCCGCGAGGACGGCGGCGCGCGCTGAGGCCGGCGCAGTGAAGCACAGTTCGTAATCATCGCCACCGGCGGCGGTGTAGGCGCGCCGCAACGGCGTGGCCTGCGTGGCGAGGATGTCGCCGGCCGGCAGCGCGTCGACGTCCAGCGTGGCGCCTACTTGCGACAGCTTGAGGATGTGGCCGAGGTCGCCGATCAGGCCATCCGAAATATCGATCGCCGCGTGGGCGATGCCTTGCCCGGCCAGCAGCACGCCCAGTTCAACGCGCGGCACCGGCGTATGCATGCGCACGGCGGCGGCGCGCTGGCTGGCGGCGTCCAGCTGTTGCGGCAGTTCCAGGCGGTAGCCGGCCAGCGCCAGGCGGGCGTCGCCCAGCGTGCCGGAAATCCAGATGTCGTCGCCCGGCTTGGCGGCGTTGCGGCGCAGCGCCTGGCCCGGCTTCAGTTCGCCAAACACGGTGATGCAGATATTCAGCGGGCCCTTGGTGGTGTCGCCGCCGATCAGTTCGATGTTGAAGGCGTCGGCCAGCGCGAACAGCCCTTGCGAAAAGCCTTGCAGCCAGGCGCGGTTGGCCTCCGGCAGCGCCAGCGCCAGCGTGAAGCCGACCGGGCGTGCGCCCATTGCCGCCAGGTCGGACAGGTTGACCGCCAGTGCCTTGTGCCCCAGCCGCAGCGGGTCTTCGCCGGCGAAGAAATGCCGGCCTTCGACCAGCATGTCGGACGAGATGGCGGTCTGCATGCCGGGCGTGGGCGCGATCAGCGCGCAATCGTCACCGATGCCCAGCACCGCGCGGCTGGCATGCTGGGGACGCTGGAAGTATTCCTTGATGAGGTCGAATTCGGAGAGCATGGCGGTATTGTACCGCCGCTAGGCTATCCTTTTTTGCAGACTTTCCATGCCCAGCGCCGGCAGCGATTCGTCGGACAGGAACAGCCAGTCATGGTTGGCGAGGCGCACCGCCACGCCGTTGACGTGGAAGCGGCTCAGCAGGTTGGGGGTGAAGAACAGCTGCGGCCCGGCTTCGTAGGAGGCGCCGGCCAGCACGATGTACAGCTTGCTGCTGCCGGCTTCGATGGTGGTGGCGTCCAGTGTCAGCTGCTCCAGCCGGCCCTGGCCGGTGTGGATCAGGCCACCCAGCGAGCGGGTGTAGACGAAGGCCAGCGGCTGACTGTTTTCATGCCAGCGAAGCAATTGTTGCCAGGCAGCACCCTGCAACGAGGCGCCGGCCGGCTCAGGCAGGCGGGCGGAAACGATCAAGTCGGACATGGCGTTCTCCCAGCAGCGTTGGTGGCTATAGCTTAGTCCAAATCAGCCCGCGTCCGCTTCGCATAGTGAAATATTGATAATTTCAATTAAATTTCATCGATTGATAGCTAAACGTAATTAGTTCGAAAAATTGATTATATTGGCTCTATCTGGGGTTGATTAGCCTAAAAATTCGGCTAACCCCCGAGTTGCTCATAAAAAATGCTGATAACCCTTCTTGCTCTGCGTGAAAATACCTACTTATGTGCAAGAACTGGTCTGCTAAAATCACAGGCCTTCGATCGTAGATATGGGAAGGCTGTACAGCATGGATTCGTCACCTGAGAAAAAAGAAGCAATTCGTCAACAACTGCGCGCTTCCGCGCTGGAATACCACGAGTTTCCGACACCGGGCAAAATCAGCGTAACGCCGACCAAGCAACTGACCAACCAGCGCGACCTGGCGCTGGCCTACTCTCCGGGCGTGGCTGCGCCATGCGAAGAGATCGTCATCGATCCGGCCAACGCCTATAAATATACCGCGCGCGGCAATCTGGTTGCCGTCATCACCAACGGCACCGCCGTGCTGGGCCTGGGCAATATCGGCCCGCTGGCCGCCAAGCCGGTGATGGAAGGCAAGGGCGTGCTGTTCAAGAAATTCGCCGGCATCGATGTGTTCGACATCGAAATCAATGAGTCGGACCCGGACAAGCTGGTGGATATCATTGCTTCGCTGGAGCCGACGTTCGGCGGCGTCAACCTGGAAGACATCAAGGCGCCGGAGTGCTTCACCATCGAGCGCCAGCTGCGCGAACGGATGAAGATTCCGGTCTTCCACGACGACCAGCACGGCACCGCCATCATCGTCGGCGCGGCTATCCTGAACGGCATTTCGCTGGTCGGCAAAGACATCAAGAAATGTAAGCTGGTCGTCTCCGGCGCCGGCGCGGCCGCGCTGGCCTGCCTGGACCTGATCGTCGACCTCGGCTTCCCGCTGGAAAACATCTACGTGACCGACCTGGCCGGCGTGGTCTACAAGGGCCGCACCGAGCTGATGGACCCGGACAAGGAGCGTTTCGCCCGCGAAACCGACGCCCGCACGCTGGCCGAAGTCATTCCGGACGCGGATATCTTCCTTGGCGTCTCGGCCGGCGGCGTGCTGAAGCAGGACATGGTCAAGGCCATGGCGCCGAACCCGCTGATCCTGGCGCTGGCCAATCCGAATCCGGAAATCCTGCCGGAAGACGTCAAGGCCGTGCGCGGCGACGCCGTCATCTGCACCGGCCGCTCGGACTATCCGAACCAGGTCAACAACGTGCTGTGCTTCCCGTACATCTTCCGTGGCGCGCTCGATTGCGGCGCCACCACCATCACCCGCGAAATGGAAATCGCCGTGGTGCACGCGATCGCCGAGCTGGCCCACGCCGAGCAGTCGGACATCGTTGCCACCACCTACGGCTTCACCAATCTGTCGTTCGGCCCGGAATACCTGATCCCGATGCCGTTCGACCCGCGCCTGCTGACCAAGATCGCACCGGCCGTGGCCAAGGCTGCCGAGGATTCGGGCGTCGCTACCCGTCCGATCAAGGATCTGGTCGCCTACGAAGAAAGCCTGCAGCAGTTCGTCTACCGTTCGGGCACCTTCATGAAGCCGCTGTTCGCGGTGGCCAAGAAGGCGCCGCTGGACGCCAAGCGCATTGTCTACGCCGAAGGCGAGGAAGAGCGCGTACTGCGCGCGGTGCAGGTGGTGGTGGACGAGAAACTGGCGCGTCCGATTCTGGTGGGCCGTCCGGCCGTGCTGGAAACCCGTATCGCCAAGTTCGGCCTGCGCCTGAAGCTGGGCGTGGATTTCGACGTCATCAATCCGGACCACGACGACCGTTACCGCGACTACTGGAGCACCTACTACGAGCTGACCGCCCGCAAAGGCGTAACGCAAGAGTACGCCAAGCTGGAAATGCGCCGCCGCCACTCGCTGATCGGCGCCATGATGATCAAGAAGGGCGACGCCGACGGCATGATCTGCGGCACCTTCGGCACCACCCAGCTGCACCTGCACTATATCGACCAGGTGCTGGGCCGTCGCGAAGGTGCTTGCGTGTACGCCGCCATGAACGTGCTGGTGCTGCCGCAGCGCCAGCTGGTGATGGTCGACACGCACGTCAACGAAGATCCGGACGCCAACGAGCTGGCCGCGATCACCGTCATGGCTGCCGACGAGATGCGCCGCTTCGGCCTGTCGCCACGCGCCGCGCTGCTGTCGCACTCCAATTTCGGCTCGTCCGACAGCGCCTCGGCCCGCAAGATGCGCGCCGCGCTGGAACTGGTCAAGCAACGCGATCCATCGCTGGAAGTAGATGGCGAGATGCACGGCGACACCGCGCTGGACTCGAAACTGCGCAACGCCATCATGCCGAACTCGACCCTGACCGGCGATGCCAACCTGCTGGTGATGCCTAACATCGAATCGGCCAA
>Ga0308157_10003976_pt1 | contig 20384 bp, 19 predicted proteins | sample PhyBR1_FD_201035 | JGI IMG/M metagenome (GOLD analysis project Ga0308157, IMG submission 201035) | Phyllosphere microbial communities from UC Gill Tract Community Farm, Albany, California, United States - DLSLB.R1 | ecosystem: Host-associated > Plants > Phyllosphere > Unclassified | place: USA...
AGTCGATCGCACGCTACGTCCACCGACAAGAATTTCCATCGCGTAGGTATTGATGGCTTCATCAACATTTGCGTCGTCGGCCAGGATCTCCGCATATCCAAGGACCGCTGCAAGATCATTGTTAAGGTGGTGGGCGAATGTCGCTGTTATGTTGAGAAAACGCTTCATCCGCGCTGCATCTGCCATGGTGTCTCTTGCCGAATAATTGAGGGGAATGCTTTTAGAGAAGTGTTGCTTCAACTGATGAAATGTCGCCGGATTTAAGATAGCGGCATATTCACTATGAATGAGGAGCATGTTGGGAGCCTTTGTAGCTCGGTATCATACGACTCGTTATACCTTGGCGTGGTTGCTCAATATGGACATCGACATCGAAATGATAACCCATGCCGCGCTCTGTCTTGATGTAGCGTGGATTGGATGCATCCAGTTCCAGCTTCCGGCGTAGGCGAAGGATAAGAACGTCGATGCTGCGGTCGAATATTTCCTGGTCATAGACGCGGGAGGCAATCAGAAGCTGTTCACGCGAAAGTGTTTGTCTTGGCGATTTCAAGAACGCCATTAGAAGATTGTATTCCGTCGAGGTCAGCTTCAGTTCCTCTCCGGAGGCATCGCGCAGCTTGCGGTGGCGTGTGTTTACGCGCCACTCGTCGAACACATAAATAGTATTAGAATAAACAGGCGCGCGATCGATGCGTCCGCGCAACGCCGCGCGCACCCGGGCTAAGAACTCATGCATCCCGAATGGCTTGGTGATGTAATCGGACGCCCCGGTTTCCAGCCCCACCACCTTGTCGTTCTCTTCCAGGCGGTCACCGCTTATGATGATGACCGGGAGATCTGGTTTTTCATTCAGCTCGCGTACGATCTCCAGTCCGTCCTCCTCTCCGAGGTTGAGGTCGACGATAACCAGATCCGCGACCTTTGCGGCCAGAGACCGCCGAAGCTGCGAACCATCTTCTAGAGCGAACGCATGAAAATTGTGCTTTGAAAGATAATCGACAAGAAGGTTCCTCATCGAAGGATCATCATCGACAACAAGAATGGTTTGCATGGTCGCTCCTGTTACAAACGAATTAGGCATAACCAAAACTTAAAGCGTGCGCGGTGCGTGAGACAACCATCGCGATGCGTATGCCATCATGCCGAAAAAGAGGGTGCGACCAAGAGCGCCATCCGGTTTCATGTCTCTCCAACATCGGGAACTCCCCGTATTCATTGCACTTTTTCGTCGTCGTGGACAGATGGATGCGTGCGAAATAAATCCGCTCAATCGATAATTACAGAACCGTTACAACTGCAACCGAAGTCCGTGTTGACATGGAACGGTTGTAGGCGATTATAGATGCAATATTATAGGCGAAATAATTATAAATATGTAGTCTTGTGTTAAATATAAATCAGGAAATTTTGCGTGGAATATTTAATTAAACTCATTAAATCTGAATTTAATATGACCAATACATACTGCGTATTCGCAATTTCAGGGTTTCTGCTGGTTGGACAATCCAACATTGCCCGGTCAGCTGTTTTTGAACAAATGGATAATGGACAGATTGCGACAATGGATGGCGGCGTGCCTGCGGGCACGCCGTCCCTCGAACAGAGGATTGCGCAAGAAGGGGAGCAGCCCCTGATAGCAAGATCGCACGTGCTTGTAGGGTTCGCTCAGCTCCCTGTCGATCGTAATAGTTCGGTTCTTCTCAATCTCGATTTGGGGCCCGCCTCACGGACCTCGTTCAGCGTACGTGATGGCAGAGAGAGGCCGCTGCCGGAGCCGCGGGCACTAACCCGAAGATTTTCGGTCGAGCAGCATAAAATGCGCGACCTAGCCGCACAGGTCGCCTTCGAGTTCTCCCGGGATGCCGGCGTTGCCAAGGCTGGACTGGACCGGCAGTCTTTCGTGAATTTGTTCACGACGATGATCCAGCGCGAAAGCAACTTTAATGCTAGGGCGGTGTCGCATGCCGGTGCAAGTGGGCTGGGCCAGCTGATGCCCGCCACCGCCCGTGCCATGGGCGTATGCGACGTCTTTTCCGGACGCGATAATCTGGAAGGTGCAGCGCGCTACCTCACGCAGATGCTCGATCAGTTTGCTTCATCCTCACTGGCGCTTGCCGCATATAATGCCGGACCCGGCGCCGTGCAAAAATATCGGGGCATTCCGCCCTATCGTGAAACTCGCCAATACGTCGCCGATATTATTCATGCGGTCGCATCGCAGTCTGACATCGAACTGACGCCGTCGTATGCCGGAAGTCGCTTCAAAACAGGGCCGGAAACCGATTGCGGCGCGCCTGACGCGCCGGCGACAGCGAGCTTAACTCCCGCATAAGTAGAAGTAAAACCCAATTCACTCGAGAGGCAATCATGTCATTTATCCGTCTTCATCTCCAGCGCAACATCAAGATATATCGTCTGCTGTTTGCGGCCACGACCTACATGCTGCTGTCGGCTCACCCCAGCGCCGCGCAGGAATTCAGCGGCATTACCAATTTTATCGACGGTATCGTGAAGGCGCTAACCGGACCACTCGGTATCGCCTGCGCCTCCATCGCCGTTATCGCCATTGGTTTCGTTTTTATGCTCGGGCGCATGGACTGGACGTTTGCGATCTCCGTCATTCTCGGCATCGCAATTGTCTTCGGTGGTGCAACCTTCGTCGGCAGCCTTGGCGCCATGTAAAAACGAAGCTTCAAAAAGCGCCGGAAACGCTCGGCCAAGTGGCCGAGCCTCACGAACTGGAGATTCCACACAATGCAACATACGCCGCTCTTCATCGGTCTGACGCGCGAGGTGACGTTTGCCGGATTACCAATCATGTATCTGGTGGTGCTGGTCACAGCGACGATCCTTGGTTTCATCATCTCGCAATCATTTCTATACCTGCTCCTGATGGGCGGGTTCGGTTATGCTGCTCTGCGCGGTTTGGCTGCTTATGACCCCAAGATCATCAGCGTATTCATTGCCACCGTACAGCAGACCCGAATGCACCCGGGCCTGTTTACCGGTGAAGGGGTGGTGTACCGTGCTTGAAGCTCCTGCAACCCATGCCACCAAGCAGACGACGGACAAGTCGATCAGACGCAGCGAAATGCTGGTTGGCGACCTGCCGTATCTGAGCGTCATCAATGATACGACGCTCATGCTGCGCAACGGCGACCTCATGGCGTCGTTTGCGGTGGAAGGAATCAATGCGGACACGATGGACGCGCGCCACACTGTCGAGCTGTGCGATTCACTGTCGCGCTTCATCGCTCAGCAGCGCACGGATGTCGGGTACTACGTCCATCGAATTTCAGTGGAAACACAGCCGCGAATAACACCTGTTTCCGGCCACCCGTTCAACCAGGAGGTCGACCGCCGGTGGCAGGAGTATCTCCAGACTGTAGGGTTGCGTGATCGCGTTACGATGGTAACGCTAGTCATCCGGCCGCCTCGCCGCATCACGAAGTTTGTTTCGCTCTTCAGCGGAAAAGATGTCTATAGTCGCGAAGAAATCACCGGGCGCGCTGTACGTCTGGATCAAATGATCAAAACCTGCATGGTGGGTCTCAATGAGGCCAAACCCGCCCGGCTCAAAGTTAGCGATGGCCGTTGGCTGGGTCTGCTGCGTACCGCCATTGACGGATCGGACGTCAAACTTATTCCCGGCGCGAAATTTGTACCGGTTTCGGATCGCCTCGCAACGTCGCAGATAAGCTTCCAAGGACGGGTTTTCGAATGCCATGGCGCCGGCCGCGTTCGCTTCGGCACTATTGTCTCAGTTAAGGATTACCCTAACGAAACTTACCCCGGCATCCTCGATCGCTTGAACCTGCCGTATGACACCGTTGTTACGCAAAGCTTCACCCCGATAGATGCGATTTCGGCACAGGGAAAGATTTCAAGAGTACGCAAGCAGATGCGTGCCGCCGAGGATGCCGCTGTCTCGTTGTTGGCGCAGCTCGAAGAGGCTGAGGATGATGTGGCCTCTGGCAGGGTGGTCTTCGGGGAACACCATTGCAGCATTGCCCTGTTTTGCGACAGCCGGGCTGAACTCGAACAGGCCATGGCTTACGTAACCCGCGCTATGCAGGATGCGGGGGCGGCAATCGTGCGCGAAAGCTTTTCATCGCGTTCCGTGTATTTCGCCCAACACCCCGGTAATTTTACGTATCGTACCCGCCCGGCAATGATCTCGTCGCAGAATTTCGCGCAGCTCTGCGCGCTTCATGGCCTGCCGAAAGGCAATCCGCCGGAGAAATGCCCTTGGGGTGATGCCGTCACGATCATTCCGACGGCGCGCGGAGAAACGTTCCGGTTCAATTTTCACCTTCCTGGCAAGCGGGACCAGAGAACGGTCGGCCACACGCTGGTGCTTGGCCAGACCGGATCCGGCAAGACGCTCGGCACGGCATTTCTGATAAGCCAGGCGCAAAGGCTGAATGTTCGTACAATCCTGTTCGACAAGGATAACGGCTTCGAAATGGCCGTGCGTGCGATGGGAGGCCATTATTCCGCCGTGCGCATGGGCGCGGAAACGGCGTTCAACCCCATGCGTGCCGAAGCAGACGCGCGCGGCGCCGCATGGCTGACAGACTGGTTGACTGCAATGGTTGAAAATGACGGCGACAGGCTAAATCCCGTGCAGATTCAGGCACTAACCGATGCTGTCCAGTCCAACAGCGTTGCGGACCGGCGGCTGCAGAATTTCGAGCAGTTTCGCAGTCAGTTGCGTGCGACCGACGACGATGGCGATCTTTACAATCGCTTGGGCCGCTGGGACGATACCGGCCAGTTTGGCTGGCTGTTTGGAGGCAAGGGCCTCGATCCCCTTGCATTCGATGATGGGGTCACTGCATTCGATCTCTCCGAAATCTTTGACAACGATACCGTTCGCACCGCATGGCTCAGTTATGTATTTCGGCGGGTTGAAAGGCTTGTGGAAGACGAACATCCCACGCTTCTGGTGCTGGACGAGGCTTGGAAGCTTCTCGACGATCCTTATTTCGAATCCCGACTGAAGGACTGGATGCTGACCATGCGCAAGAAAAACGTTGCCGTCGTTCTTCTGACGCAGCGCGTGTCCCACATTAAAAACAGCCGCGCGGGCGACGCCATTCTGGAAAGTGCGGTAACGCGCCTGGTCTATCCCAGCGCCTTTAACACGGAAGCGGAGCTGGCGCCGCTTCACCTGACGCCGACGGAAACCTCGTTCCTGCAAATGAGCAATGTCGACAACCATTTCGTGTTGATGAAATCCGGTGCCGACAGCGTGGTCTTGGATCTGGACCTCGGCGCTTTGGGCAAGGCACTCGATATTCTGGGAGGCGGACGCGGTGAAAAGGGCCCGGTCGGCTGGCGCGACAGGCCGGATTTTTACACGGAGATGCTTTAGTAATGCGGAACATACTAATTTTATTTTTATGTCTTTCCGGGCTCGTTTCCTGCCAGTCTGTTCCTGCCGAGCGGAAGAACAACTGTGCGTGCCTATGGGAAAGACCTCATGGTATTCAAACTATAATAGAAGGAGTACAGGCATGACCAACACCCGGTACATTGCATTGCTATCTTTCACCGCATTGCTGTCTGTTAGTTCCGCGACACTGCCCGTGCGCGCGCAGCAGATCATCGAACGTCTGGCCGATCCGATCATTGGCGTCATCCCCGGTGCTCCAGACGATGCCCAACTCACTCACGACGAAGTATCCATCGGGCAGTTGATGAAGATCGTCGAGCTTTCTCGGGTGATCGGCGGCCGGATCACCCAATTGTTCAATACAATTGTTACGCAGACCGCCGCATTGGAAAAAATGCGGGATGCGCAGAACGGCGTGAAGACGATCCCTCTTCACAATGAGCCGGAAAAGGCGGAGGAGCGCGCGGGTGGTTCTGGCCTCAATGAAATGGCAAAGACCGCCCTGGAAGGCCTGCCCCTAGAGCCCGAGGCGATCAGCGAGGCGCTTGCGAAATTTCGACTGGATTTCGGGCTTGAAAAAGCGTTTGCGCTCAAGGACGACGGCTCGCCCAGCAAATTCTTTCTTGCAAATGCCGCCGCACAAGGTGCGATCGCAGCCTCGACAGCGGAGGTTTCTTACAAGCGCGCCAATAGCAGCATGGATAGAATCCCCAGCTATATCAACGCCATTGAAAACAGCCTGGATCTGAAAACGAGCGTCGACATTAATACCCGTGTGATGATCGAGCTGACCCAGCAGGTCAATGAAAGCCTGCGGACCCAGTCCGCCCTGGCCTCGATGGCCGGCACCTATTTCATGGTCCTCGGTGGTGAGGTTGGAAAACAATCGCCGTTCAAAGGTCTCGAAGAATATAATAGGTGATATATGGGCCTGATCACTTACATTTCAACATCTATCGACACGACAATGATTGGGTACGTTGAAGAGGTATTCAACGATATTGCGACACCCATGCGCATTCTCCTGAATTCCATGGCCGTACTTGCACTGATGTTTATGGCGCTAAACCATATACTTCAATTTAAAACCGTCAGCATGGCAGTGTATTTTGCATGGTTTCTCAGGTTCATATTAATTTACTCAGTGGGTACCTTCTGGGTAAATTTCGAAGGAATATATAATATATTTGTGGAGCTTCCGAGCGATTACTCCACGCTTTTGATCAAGTCGTCCCTGTCGAACATCAAAACGATTTCGACCGAAATTCTGGACCCGGCGCGCATCACCGACAGCGCCACTGCGATGGACGAATTCACCCATGCGCTGACGTGGATTTCCAGCAAGTATCTAACGGATGTCTCCATCTGGGACATTGGCGGATCCATCAAGAACGTATTCTTGGGCGCGCTCATCCTTATTATCGCTGGTGTTTTCACCGCCATCGCGGCGGTGGTGCTGGCGTTTGCCAAGATCGGTTTTGCCGTCGCGATGTGCCTCGCCCCGCTCGCCATCGTGCTTTTGATGATGGAGCAGACCAAACAGTATTTTGACAGCTGGCTCCGGTTTTTGGTGGGCTTCGTCGTGCTTCCCATTCTGGTGACGGCGCTGATGTCGATCATTCTTTATGTCGCAGGTGAAATTCTTGCCTCATCGGGTGCATCGGCAGAGCACAAGGATCGGTTTTTCGCCTTCATCTTCATCATGGCGGCGGCGCTGATCCTTTTGTCGCAACTTCCCACCATGGCCAGCACGTTGGCATCCTCCTCGGTTGCGGTGGTTGGCGCCAGCGCGGCAAGCGCGCGCAGCATGATGAGGAATTCCTCCAGGCTTCACAGCTTGGGGCAGCGCGCTCGAGATGGTGTCGGCGTTGCCAACAGCGCGCGCAAGGCAGGTGCGTCACCCTCTGGAATCGCGATGTCCGCCATCAGCGGCTTCAGGCAGAGCGCCGGTCTGCGCCAGGCACGTCGCGACGACAGGCTGGCTGATCGTATGAAAGGGACCGGCGGCGAGAAGAAAGCACCTCGGCGTCACCATGAGGGCAATTCCGCGGCCCGAACGCCCGCCAGCACCGACACGCCTGAGCAGCAGAACCTAAATCGCCCCTGATTACTTTTAAATCCTTTGAATAACGAGATGCATCATGACGGACAGCGACACTCATCACGCCTTTGAGGATGAACTTTTCTTCACCTTGCGCCAGCAGCGCAATAATTGGGCGAAGATTGCTATTGGCTCTGTCGCCTTGGCACTTCTCTCCATTTGTTGTTTGCTGGTCATCCTGCCACTGAATGAGACACGCCCTTTCGTCGTCATGGTGGACAAAACAACGGGGCAGGCAGAGAAGGTGGTGGAGGTGCGCCCTGCCACGCTTGACCAGCAGGATGCGGTGCGCCAGGCCGAGCTGGTGTCCTATGTGGTCGATCGGGAAACATTTGATCCGGCAGACAATGGAATCCGGATCCCCGACGTCATGACACGGTCCAAGGACAATGCGGCGGAAACGCTTGCGTCCCTGTGGAGCGCGTCATCCAAACAATATCCGCCGACGGTCTACGGTAGCGACATCCGGGTTCGTGTGGTCGTCAAGTCGATTTCCATCAGCCCGTCGGCGCGGCGGAATGCGCCCGATCTCGCCCGTGTGCGAATTACCAAATACCGCGAGGAAAAGGGCAGGGAGACCGCCGAGCGTACCTTTGTGGCGACTGTCGGCTTTACGTTCCAGCCTAACGCGAATGCGCAGTTGCAGGCGGTGTGGAAAAATCCATTGGGCTTTACCGTGGTTTCCTATCGCATCGACGCCGAACTGGCCGGATAAGATAACGAGGACATTTTATGTGTAATATCAGATACCTAGTTTTTCCGTTTGTTTCAATTTTTTGCTTGCAGAACGCTTCTGCTGCCCCGGTCCCTGGCGCTGCCCCAAGTCCGGTCACGGCGACAGTATCTGCTTCCGATCCGCGGATCCGGCACTATGCCTATAATGAAAACGCGGTGTATCGGCTTGAACTTTACCTCAAATCGGTGACAGCGTTGCAGTTTGCGAGCGGGGAAGAAGTTCAGGCCATTCTGATTGGCGATAGCACCAGCTGGGAGGTCGTAAAGCTCAAGAGCGGTAATGTCGTCAGTGTGAAACCCATCGTCGAGGCCGGCGACACGAACATGACGATTTACACCGACAAACGCGTCTACTCGTTCGACCTTCACTCCGCAGGTGCCCCCAAGGCGGGCGCTCCCAACGTGTTCCGCTCCGTCTTTACCTATCCCGTCGACAAGAAACGCGTCCCGACGGCGCCTACGCCAGACGCAACGCCGGTCAACACAGATTACATGCTGTCCGGCACAGCGGCCTTCCGCCCCGATTGGGTCCAGGACAATGGCAGTCAGACAACGTTCTACCTGCCGAAGAACTCCCCCCGCCCCGCGATTTTCAAGGTGGGGGCTGACCGCAAGGAAGAGCTGATCAATTCTCGAACCAACGGCAACCGTGTCATCGTGGACGGTACAAGCACCTATTGGGTGCTGCGCATCGGCAATGAGGTCGTTTGCGTCGGTCTCGGTTCGGCCGTGCAGGCATCGGGCGCCGGCAAGATGAAGGCGGAGGTTCGCAATGGTATCTAATGATCTCCAGGATAACGACCGAGCGGGGAATGATGCGCCGCGTGGTCATTCGACGCCGGATCGCGAAGAACTGGTAGGCGCCCGTCGGCAGCGTCAACAGGGCTCTTCCCGAGCGAACAAGAAGCTCATCATGTCCGTGGCGATGATCTGCGGCGGTGTGCTTGTCTTTGCGATTGGCTTTGGATCGACCGGTCTCAAAATGATTTTCGGTCAAAACGAGGACGCGCAGCGCGTGTCGGAAGTGGATATGGAAGTCGGCAAAGGTCGGAATAACGACGTCAAGCTTGATTTCATCGTGCCCGGAAAACCGGTGCCGGAGGTAAAGGAGGTCGATCCCAACGCGGCCTTGAATGAAAAACTTAAGGCAATGCAGGCGCAGATTGCCGAAATGGGAAAAAACAGACCGTCAGGGGTGTCGAATTCTGAAGTTCAGCAGCTGCTGGCGCGGTACACCCAGACGATGACCGAAAAAATGGAGGCGCAAAGCAAGGCGCTTGCCGACGAGAATGCACGCCTGCGCGATGAAACGATGCGCGCCGACGAGTTGCGCCGCAAGCTTGAAGAGGAACAGGCCCTTGCTGCGGCCGATCTCAAGGAACGCCGCGCATTGGACAAGGCTCAACGCGAATCGGATGCCGTTGTCGTCGACGAGGGTGCAAGCGCATACGCCGCGATGATCGGTCAAAACGGGGAAACGACACCGGAGGGCGATCTGAATGCGAACCAGCGTTTCCTCAAGTCGGCAGCCTCGTCGGTCGTACAGACTTCGGTTTCCACCAATCTCTCTGATCCGTCCCGTACCGTGGTCCAGGGAACAATAGTCTCCGCCGTTCTGGAAACGGCGATTGACACCCAGCTCCCCGGTTACCTGCGCGCACAAGTGATGGAGCCGGTATTTTCGTTCGATGGATCGCGAATTCTTATGCCGCAGGGCACTGTTCTGATCGGTCAATTCAACAATGACGTTGATATTGCGCAAAAACGGGTGCTGATCGCTTGGAACAGAGCCGTAACACCGGATGGAAAATCGGTGGCGCTTGGCTCCACGGGCACAGATAAGCTCGGCCGGTCCGGGACATTGGGCAATGTCAATAACCGTTATATGACCAAGTTCGGAGCCGCCGCGGTCATCAGCGCCATCACTATCGCTCCCTCGATGATCGCTGACAGCATCGGCGGGAACGATTCAAACAGGAGCGGTACGACGATCAACGTCGGTGGCAGCACTGGTGGTGGCAGCGGGCAGGCGATAGCCAGCTCCGTCGGCGGCTCGCTGGGTGAACAGACGAATGGAGTTATGGAAAAATACCTCAATTTGCCACCCGTCATTCGCGTTCCGCAGGGAGAGGAAATCCGTATTTTCGTAAACCGTGATCTGGTGTTCCGATGAATGAACTGGTGCCTTCGCGTGAAATTTCCTATGTCGAGCAATATCTGGCGCCCCTGAAAGAATATCTGACCGACGATCGCATCAACGAGCTGGTGATCAATCCCAACGGGTCGATCTTCATCGAAGTCGCTGGCGCGGGTTTCATGTCTGAAATCGATGTCACCCTTTCACCCCATTCGATTAAACGGCTGGGGGCGACACTGGCCGGCGAGACGCGCAATACGCTCGGCGCGCTCAATCCCATCGTGTCAGGTCGTGTCAATGTCTGGGGAAATCCACAACGCGTGCAGATCGTGGTTGATCCGGCGGTCGAGCAGGGCGTGTCGCTGTCGATCCGCAAATATCTGAGCCGTACATTGACCAGCGCCGATATCGGCTTCATCGGCGGCCGGCAGATACGCGTCGACGATGAGCGCCGCAGGCGTCACGCTGAAATTGCGGAACTGGCGAATACGGGAGATTTGCAGGGTCTGTTTCGCCAGGCCATCGATGAACATTTCAATATTCTGATCGCAGGCGGCACCTCGTCGGGAAAGACGACCGTGGCGCGCACGCTCATTGAGATGATGGACCGAAATGAACGGCTGATTACCATCGAGGATGCGCCGGAACTGTTTCCCAACCATCGTAACCAGGTTGCCCTGATCGCCGACCGCAAAGACAAATCCGCGCGAATGCCTTCCAAGCTTCTGGAAAGTTGCCTGCGAATGCGGCCCGATCGCATTATTCTGGGCGAAATCCGCGGCGTCGAGGCTTACGATTTTCTCGAGGCGATCAATACCGGCCATCCAGGGGCGGTCACCACCATCCACGCCGACAGCCCGGCACTTGCTTTCGATCGCCTCGCACTGATGGTGATGCGATCGGGCGTGCGTCTCAGCCACAGCGAGGTGATCCTGTACGCCAAGCGCACCATCGACCTCGTCGTCCAGGTTGGCCGGCGTCACGGCATCAGAGGCGTTCTGGAAGTTTATCTTCCGTCACAGGATTGACGGGCGCGCCAAAACAATCAGCCCACGATGGTTGTGACCAGCAAAAGCCCGAAGCCAGCCGCTCGCGCTAAAGGAAGACTGCTTGCGGCGCGGCGCAGGATAATTGCAGGTAGCCTAGGTTTTTGTGACATCCCTATACAGAGCGCAATGCGGACAAAAGTATGCCTGAGCCATAGCGAGTCTGATCCAGTCGGCGCGGTCACGCAGTTGGTCAGAGCATTCCAGTAAAATCACATAGCGGTTCTATGTCCGGAAAATGCGTAAAACACGATTGATAAAGCGCGCCTAACGATTCCGTTTAAGCCGGATGTGCTTTTTCGGGCATGGAAAATGCACAACAAGTCCATGATTTCCATCCTGAACATTTTTGTTTGCCGCAGGTTTGCTCAACCCTCTTATATGCCACGTCCGTCCGACCGTACTCTTGGGTTCAAGGACGGCCGCGAGAGGCTCTTTTGATGGTCTCTCCCTATGCTCAGATCGGTTGGGGAGGGGCGAGCTCTTGCATCTTCCGGCCGATTTGATGACGAAATACCAACTGTCTGAACCGCGCGAAGCTTAATCGATTTTTCGGCTTCTTGAGACATGTGAGAAGCGTTAACCGCCGATGAATGCGGCGGCGGCGCGCCAGCCACGGACGAGGCAGTCGTTTCGACACTGGAATTGCTGCTGTTGGAGAAGCCCGAGGACTTCGACGCTGTGGAACTGATGGTCGACGCAGAACGCGTTCGGGACAGCGGCTGGCTCTCACTCTTTTTGGGTGGCGGAATATTGACCACTTGAATCTCATGCGCCCTGATAGATCTGGCGGAGAATTCTTGAGCTGTCTGATAAGAGACAGCTGGGGAAGGAAGCGGCGGCACGCCTGCATCGACAGAAGGGGTTCGGGATTGGGGCGGCGAGGGGCGCTTGCCAGGGTGAATCGTATCACCTGGCGATAAGGATGGCGCGCCTTTGTTAATGATTTCTCCGGACGGCCGGATTTCCTTCACTTTCACGAGTGCGGCCGCTTCCTTGCGCGCTGCCTGCTGTTCATCAAGGGTTTGCATTTTTCCGCGCAACGACCGCCGCAGCCGCTCCTGGTTCTCCTCATGAGGCACATATGCCTGAGGAATCTTTTCGGCATATTCCAATTTGATCGGTTCAGCGACTGGTTGCTGGTGTTTCGGCTCGGCGTGAGGCTTGGAGATGTCCTGGCCGTGACCGGGAACGGGAGGTGCGGGAGGCGTGTATTCGGCGCGCGGTGGGAATTCGATCTGAGGCGAGCGGGACCATGTATTGCTGACCCGTTTCGCTATGGCTTTCAGACCGGATATCAGCCCGCGTTTCGGCGGGCGTGCCTTATCTTGAGGGGGTGTCAATGGTCCATTGCCGGTATCTGTGTTGGCCATTATCCTACGCCTTTTTCATTTTCCCATTGTTTAAGGTCGATGCCGGGCAAAAAATGCCGCTAGCGCCGCGGTCGCCAGTTTGCGCCCGAAAGCGCGGGTGCTTTCCAGCCCGAGAGGATCGAAATGCTCTCGGGCAAGAGCAAGGATCTTTTTAGGCATCATGCGGGACGTCTGGATAGGGGATTCAGCGGTGGCTGGGTTAATTTTGTAGCCGGCTTCATATTTTAGAAACTCTCCGCTTTCCAGACTGAGATCATAATCATGCAAGGCCCTGCGCAAGATCATCTGCAGCGCTTTTCGGGAGGGATAGTTGGCCAGCAATGCATCAAACATGACCGATACCCCAGGCGCGGGGTGAAGCGCGGAGACGTAGACCTGGACTTTCTCCTCTGTGAGGGGTGAACAATCAGAAGCGCCAACGATCGCAAAAGGGGACGGCCCAGAGAACCGCCTGGGGCACGGTGTGTCACCAGTGCGGCTCCCTTCGGAGGGCGCCGTACTGGTCTGGACCGGTGCCGGCCCCTCGACCCTCTCCGGCTTTGCCGGTTTCTCCGCCGTCGTCAGAAAAGAAAAAGGTGATTTGAGCTGCTGGGAAGCCGAAGTGGTTTCCTGCTTCACCCTTACCGGTTTTGGTGCCGGTGTGACCTCCAGTTTTTCTGGTAAGATCGCTGGGGTCAAGTCACCATCGACCTCTCCCAGCGCCGAATTGATCTTCGCCAGACGCCGCGCCTCAGTCACGGTGAGACTTGGCTTGTGAATGGCCATTTCAATTTCCGACGGTGTTTTGGACGAACTGGCTCAAGCCCCGTAATTCCTCCATTGCCACCTCCAGATTCCGCAGCGAAAGGCGCATGGCCGGCTCGCCGCTCGCGTTCCTCACGCTTAAATGCAGCATACCACGCTCTTTCATGGCCGCGAAAGCATCGCGCTCATGAAGCGGCCTCTCTGTAAGAGGAAGAGAATTAAGGACCTCCCAAACCGCGCGTTGCGAGGTTGTCAGTCGACTGACTGGCACCCGCTGGCGAAGGATTGCCGTGGGAATGGCCAGATTTTCACCCAAGAGCAGTTCGATGATATAGCGATAGGTCGCCAGGGCTTCGTCCACATCAAGCGGCGTAAGCATGGTAGGCACCAGCAGAAAATCGGAGCTGGCAATGATTGTGTTGTTCAGTTCGCTCGATCCGCCCTGCGTATCGACCAGAGCGTAGTCGAAGTCGCGCGCTTCGGCGCGCTCATAAGCATCCTCGAGCAAGCTCAACTCGTCGGCAACGAATACCTCACAGCTAGGATCCCAGGTACCGCGTCTGGTCGCATTCTCATGCCACCGGGTAAGCGGGCGGTTCTCATCAGCTTCGAACAGCGCAACGGTTTTGCCTTCCGCCGCCAGCGCCGAGCACAGTCCCATCAAGGCTGTTGTCTTGCCCGCTCCACCTTTGAATGAGCAGAAGGTAATAAGTTTCATCATTCTTCCCTTGTCAAAATAATTAGTTATTATTTTCACACTATAGAGGTATTTGAACTATTTTACATTTAAGCATAATTATTTAATGCTTTATCTCCGTCTTTCCCGTTGGCGTAACCTTTCCGTGTCCGGTTCGCCGGGTGCGGCCCCGCATCTGGTGATTGCGGTGCCGTGACTTGGCGGTTCGTTGGCATGTCACCAAATCAGACAGGGTTTTTCGCCCAAGCCGTGTCAGTCGGCTGGCTAAGAGTTTGAAAATCGAAGTCATTTTTCGCGGCTTGACATCTGAAACCGGTGCACAGGCACGAACAAGCGCACACGACTTGCAAGAGGGGCATGCGCCGGATGCCGAATGCGAGAGTAGGGCGGCTGCCTGAGCCTTTTGATAAGACTTCAGATAATCCGGAACACCGTCGCATTCGACTGTGTTCATTAATATCTTCTGAATTTCGAATATTGAGGTAGTAACTAGTCCTGTTTCTATCTCCTCTGGAGAGAGGGGAGCATAGATATTTGCTGCATCGACATTATCCCGCATGGCAGGCCTCCTGATGAGTTCAATAAATGGTATATGGATATCGAAAAATAGGAAAATATATTACGGTTTCAGCTGTAATCGACCTCACTGTTAGGTTCCGGGGAGGGGACTCTGTGATGTGCTCCGCCTTTCTGCAGGGCGATGATCCGATCGAGTATGAGGCGTTGCCGGTTCAGCGCTTGCATCTCCTGTTCCGTCAGACGAGGGGGCTCAGTTACCGGTTCTGGCGCAGTGACAGCCGGCGCATCCGGTGCCGGCCCAAATTCAAGAGAGTCGCCACCTCCCGCACCGGAAGGCTCATCCGCTGGCGCAGAAAAGGCTGTTTCCGACGTCTCGGCAGGATCTTCTGGAAAGAACGCCTGAGATTCTTCGACGCTAGCCGGTGTCGATACGACCGGTGCATTTTCGAAGGTTTTATCGAGAGGTTGCGTCGCAAACTGATCCATCTCGACTGGGTCCGGTTCCGGCAACGGGCCTGTTTGGGCGTCAAACAAACGTTTCAGAACCCGATCCGAATAATATTTCACTTTATCCATTCGTAGCGGCGGCTGGCCTTTGATCAGCACAATTTGCTTGGTATCCTCGATGACGCGCACCTGTTCGGGACGCATCAGCGGCGCTCCCTGATTGGAAAGCTGCACGTTGGTGTCGAAAATGTTGCTCTGGCTGTAGGAGGTGGAGCGTTCTCGGTAGGTATAATCGCCGATGGACTTGGAAATGTATGTCGGGGTTTCGTCATCGGCGGTCGCCATGAAGACCTGAAGCCCCGTATTGCTGAGAAAGTTTTCCTTCCCCGATTCCTCATAAGCACCTGTAAGGGCCGCCAGGCTCTGGATGATGAACATGAAGCGCCCCTTGTAACCCGCTATCGTCGTCACAGCCGTTTCAATGGATTCTAGCTTTCCGAGGTGTTTGAACTCATCGAGCAGGAAAAGCACTTCGAATATTTCATCCTTACCTGGCATGCTCCGTTGCAGGATCGAAACGACCTGCTGGAAAAACAACCTGACAAGGGGGGCGATAACTTCCAGATCGTTGGGACTGACGCATAGGAAAATCGATGTTGGATCGCGTCGCAGATCGTAGATTGAAAAATCGGATGTGGTGGTTGCGGCCTTAATCATCGGATCTGCCCATAGATTAAGGCCGCCATCGCCGAGGACCGAGGTGTAGGAGGTCAGGATTTTCGTATCGTTGCCGGCCATATTGTCAAAGATCCGCTGCGCTTCGGCGCTCTTGGTTTCTTCGGCCAACTGTGCGAAAAGCTTATATTTTTCACCCGGTTGCGCAAATAGGTCGTAGACGGCGCCGATGGTGGGCGTGCCTCTTTCGATGCAGGCAAGAATGCCGGCAACGAACAGGTCGCGGGCTCCGTCGATGAAGCCTTCCGATCCTTTTCCCTTTGCTGCGATCAGATTGTAAGCGAGGCGGCGCGTCTCGCTGAAACGCCGATCCGGCGGCATGTTTACGATATCCAGCACCGGATTGTAGCTGTGGGTGCGCCCGGCTTCGTCGAAGGGCGCGAATTTGTAAACCCGGTCGCCGCGTGCGAGCCGAGAGCGGGAAGTCAACTCAAACAACTCCCCCTTGACATCCAGCGCGAGGATGGAGCCATTGAAGGTCAGAAGGGTGGGAATAACGATACCGACGCCCTTGCCAGCGCGCGTGGGGGCCACAACGAGACTATGCGGCTGGTCGCCATTGGTGAGATAACGCCCAAAGCCGCGCGGCCCTGTGGTTTTTCCGAAGATCGGTCCGTTCACCTGTCTGTAACGTTTGATGTAACCCGCGTGCGCCAGGTCCGCGAAGCGAGCCCAATGGGCAGTACCGTGATGTTCCTGCTTGCGCAGGAGGATGACACCCAGGATCAGGGGAAGGACGACGCCAGTTGCGGCAATAATAATCAATCCCCGTTTAAATACGGGGGTCGTATAACCCTTGCTAAACGGCAATTCGCGCCAGAACGCCAGAACGTCAAAATTCTGGAACGTTCGGACACCCATGCCGGATTGGAACGCTGCATAGATGGTTGCCAAAAACGCACCTACGATGAGAGAGAAAACCACTCCAAGCACCAGCGCGGTCCATTTGCCATGTGCATCCATAAAATCTCCTTGTCGAAGCGCTGCCGTTCATCGGTATTTGTTTCGCTTGTCTTTGCAGCGTTCCTGCTCTTAATCAGTGGAGCGCTTTGCAGGAAAATCAGCGCGTCCTGACTGGTCGAGGACGTGTGGAAATCCTCAGCCTGCCCGACACCGGCGCGTCTTCGATACGTTTGAGTTCATCCGCGTTTTTCTGCCCGCGGGTGCGGACCACCCGGTCCAGATCATCGCCGCGTCGGCGGGCCCGTGCAGCAGCACGGCGGGCTGCCGCCTGAGCTGACGTCTCATCAGGAAGGTCGGCGTCGTTCCCCGATGGACCTCCCCCGTCGCCATTCGGGGTAGCGCCGAACGTGAACTGGAATTGTTCGTTGGCGATGGGCTGGTTATCGGAGATGTCCGGTCGAGCGTCGAGAGAGGCCGGTGGCGGCGAAAGATCCGCACGCTCAGCGGAAGCGTTTTCCTGTAGGCCGGTGACGGATTGCCCGTCATCCCGTTCCGGAGAAAGAGAGGAATTAGCGGGTATCCGCCGCCGGTCCCGGTCGCCTTCGGCGTCCTCCACCTCTCGTGCAGCATGGTCACGTTCAATTCTCTCACGCTGCTGTCGCGCAATTTCGTTGTTGCGCTCGTCATCAATCGCGGATCTCAGTCGGGATCCGGAACTGCTCTCGGGCGGTGAGGCATTTTGCGGTGTGCGCCGACGGGAGCGATCACCTTCGGCGTCTTTCGCCTCACGCGTTGACCTGCCATGCGCTGCTTGCTCGCGGCGTTGCCGCTCAACCTCCCTGCTACGCTGGGTGTCTACAAGATTGTTGCTGGATTCGGGGCCGCCAGCGGATGAGCTCCCGGTCGGTTCACCGTGCGCCGGATTACTCGCCGTTCCGATGCTTATGCTTGGGGAAAAGGGGTGTGCTATGCTCGCTGGGTCCGCATTTGGCGTTAGATGCGTGTTATCGTGATCCCGAAACTGCTTGCTACCATTGCTGCCCACGGAGATATCCAGCCGCGAATTCGCGTCGCCGCCAGTCTCGCCGCCCGACTGGCCGCTTGCGGGTTCGGAGCTCTGTGGTCTTTGCACCGATGGGCCTGCGGCAGGCTCCGGCGTCGCAGAACGCGATTGTGACGTAGGATCGAAGGCCATCACCGATAGATCGCCCCATTGTTCGCGGACTTCAACGGCATTGCGGGCATTGATGCGGAATTGTTCGTTCGACGTTGACGGCGTTTCGATGCCTCGTTCCAGACGGGAAGTGGCCTCAACGTCTATTCCTTCCTGCTGCGCCCAATAAGCAAATCTTTCACGCATGACGGCGTAATTTATCCTGGTATTTCGGCGCGCAATCTTCAGCCATTCATGCTTTTTAGTATCGGGATCCCTTTGCAGTGACTTTCTATTGACCAGGACGTGCAGATGGGGATGAGGTTTGTCGGTGTGAAAAGCGGTAAGGTAATCGAATTCATGTGGATTACCTCGGTCACCTTCACGAATAATGGTGGCGCCAAAAACATCTTCTGCGGCTTTGCGCATTGCCCGATGGGCTGCGAGTTTGTCGGTGCCTGCAGGCAGGCTGAAAATAATATGGCTGGTCATATCCTGTTCGGCATCGCCAACCTGCTGGCCACGGATGTAATTGCCTGTCTGTTCTCCCCAACGCCGCGCCCAGTCGGGAAGCTCATCATATGGGATGAATCCTGCGCCATGGCGTTCTGAAAACTGCAATTGCAGCTCGGGAAGCTGGGCACGTTGGCGTTCTGCAGGGTTTTTCTTTCGGGTCAGATATTCCATCTGTGAGCAGATGCGTTTGATGCTACGGGCGCCACCTCGTCGCACGACGTGGACTATGGCTTGAGTGACCATCGATCAAGACCTTTCGCTAATGTCAGGGGTGTAACGCCAATGCCGAGGTCATTTTGCGGCTTCCTGCAGCCTCAGGCGACCGTCCAGGCGACGCTCGGCGATGTTCAGAATGGACATCAGAGTCGCGTCCAGCCGAGCGAACTCGTAGCCAAATCCTGCGCGTAATTTTGCAAACTCAGCGATGTCTACAACTCCACTTTGCATGCTAGTGGCGTGCATTCGGGCAATATCACGCGAAATCTCGCTTATAGATTTCAGAATACCTTCAAGTACCTCCCGAGTTCCCATATCGATCTCGACAAAACCGCCAATGCGCCGCGCCGCCACGCGCAAAGCCATGTTGTTGGTGAGGCCGAACTCGCTTGCCTGCTCACTGAAGGCTTCGAATTCCGCCTCCCGCAGACGAACACTGACTATTTTATACGGTTCCGGGGCTGCTCGTGTAGAGTGGTGGATTAAAGGTATCTCGCGCTGGCTTGTCTGCGCGTTTTCAACGTCTTTCATTAATATATATCCAGGGTCGCAATGTTTAAAAAAAGAAGCAGAGATGTAGTGCCTATCCGCAGTATAATTTCCCCTTCGTTGCGTATCGCAGTGCGATCGCAGAGAAATTTAACACTCCATTACCGTAAAGGGCAGCGCAATCATGCTACAAGTGTAATAGTCGTCTGCCTGACTGTTGGGCAATAAAGGCACCCTTGAAAAAAAGAGATTCCAGCGCCTGGTGCCACGTTGGACGGCTGCAAGTAGCGATACGCCAATTGTCACTGCGCTGATGCTGTCGAAGCCTTGGCTGGACGGCATCTCCCCGTCTTCAACGCCGACCTTCGTTCTCGTTCACAAATGACCTCGGAGGCACTGCGCCAACGTCTGTCAGGTGGCTTGAAGCACGCAGGTCTACTGATTAACCGCGGCCATTGCTACAGATGTAACCTGATCGAAATTGACATGAGCGAGCGCCGTCATAAGTTTGTTATTAGTGTTTTTTAAATTCAGGTACACTTATCTGTCTATCGGCATTAATATTTTAATGAAGGTCTATAGTAAAAAATCGAGAAATAGTTGTTTACTCCAATAGTGTTGTGGCTCGATGAGGCATTTGTCATGATTGCATCTGATTTGATGCGAGATATTGGCCCTGCAAAATGGTATAAAATCTTTTCTAAATTTCAGTATTAAATGTCGTAATTTTTTGTAGGAAGGAAATTCTAATGCAGAAGGATAATAATCGGTCGTCTTCTCCGAAGAATCCCAGAAAAGGCATAATTCATATCAGAAACAGTCATAATACCGACGAATCATACTACCCACAAGAGTGCTATATTGAAGATTTCGAAATAGAAAAAATAGATTCGTTGAAATTTTTGGAAAATTTTAAGCCGATTGGCGGCAATTAACGGTATATTATGAAGGGATTTTCGGAATGACCAATGACGGGAACGACCGGCATATGAGCGGTCAGAACAGCGGCTCAGACTTTTTAGGAGACTTCTCCTCTCCGATTGGCGCCAACAGCAATATACGACGCGATGCTTGGGTTCTCTTTAAAGACGGCGCCATCCCGCAAGGCGTAACACGCGGTCAATGGTTGGAACGAAACGACGGGCTCGCACCGACAAACAGCCAGTTCGAAA
>Ga0308157_10003977_pt1 | contig 20378 bp, 24 predicted proteins | sample PhyBR1_FD_201035 | JGI IMG/M metagenome (GOLD analysis project Ga0308157, IMG submission 201035) | Phyllosphere microbial communities from UC Gill Tract Community Farm, Albany, California, United States - DLSLB.R1 | ecosystem: Host-associated > Plants > Phyllosphere > Unclassified | place: USA...
GACCACGCTGTGGAAATCATCCCGAACAGCCTCGGTGCGTGGTGGCGATGGAGGCCTGCGCCGGCGGCCATCACGAGGCGAGGTGGGGCGTTCACACAGTACATCGGCTCGGTCGAGGAGCCCGTGGTCACATCCTGGCAGACCAGATGGCCCTCTGGGTTGTCGTTGATGGCGATCGTCGACTTGGCCGCCCGGCATCCTACGGCTTCACTGCTCGGGGGCGACTCTGGCAACAGTGCGGATGAGCGGCGCCGGTGATCGCCTAACTGTGGAGCGGTGGGGCGGCACCGACCAGCGAAGTCCGAGCCGCTTTGGTTGTGGCGCTCGCCATTTGTAGGGCGCTGCGGCGCCATGCCGCAATGTCGTGAGGCGATCGGCCAAGAGCCTGTAAAGCCTAGCGCGCCCAATCTGGCGCGATGAGTTCGCGCATCCACAAATCCTATTCGCAACAGGCGCTTGAGAAGTACTACGCTCGAACCTATTCGGGGCACGTCGCCATGAGGATCGGCAGCATCGCGTTGGTGGCGACGGTGCTCCTCTTTCTGAACGCGATGTCTCTCTGGGTCGCGCTGGGCTGGATGGCCGCCTACGTGTCTTCGGAAGCTGCGACCATGGCTTGGTGGCGCTGGGTGGCGCCTCGCTTGGAAGCGGCGACGCAAGAGCAGTTTCGGACCTTCCAGAACCAGCTGATCGCCATAACCATCCTGCTGACGTCGTCCTCCGCGGCGCCGCTTCTTCTGGCGCATCCGACGACGAACACGGCGGTCGTCACCCTTGTGCTTGTCAGCGCGGGAATTCTGATGACCTGCGCAGCACAACACACCCTGACGCGCAGCATGATCCTGTGGACCGCGCCGGTGCCGGCCATTGCACTTCTCTACAGCGCCACCCGCCTGCAGTCAGGCTTGGAGACTTGGATCATCGCCGCGCTAGCCGTCTGCTTTGCGATCAACGCTCGTGACTTGCAGCTCGCCAACGCCGAGTCCTATGACGAGGTGATCCAAGACCAACTCAACGCCGAAGCGGCCAACCAGGCCAAGAGCGCCTTCCTAGCTACAATCTCCCATGAGATCCGCACACCGCTCAACGGTGTCTTGGGCATGGCCCAGGCTATGTCGCGCGAGCCTATGACATCCCACCAACAGGAGCGCTTGCGGGTGCTGCAAAAGTCGGGCGCGACTCTTCTGACATTGCTCAACGACATGCTGGACATGGCCAAGATCGAGGCTGGCAAGATTCAGCTTGAGGCCCTCGACTTCGACCCCGACGCGCTCTGCCGCGACGCGTGCGACGCATTTAACGCGATCGCGGCGGAAAAAGGCCTTGTCCTGTCGTTCAGGGCGCAAGGGCTGCCCAGTCTCTATCGGGGCGATCCTGCTCGGGTGAGACAGATTCTCTACAATTTGATTGGCAACGCCGTGAAGTTCACCGATCGGGGACGCATTCAGGTACTGCTAACGCACGAGGCTACAGGGTTTGTCTTCTCGATTGAGGACAGCGGGGTAGGCTTTCCTGAGGGTTCTCGCGAGGCGCTTTTTAAAAAGTTCAGCCAGGGAGACGCCGCCACGACGCGGCGGTTTGGCGGCACGGGGCTTGGCCTGCCGATCTCACGGGACCTCGCGCGATTGATGCGTGGCGATATCACGGTTGAAAGTCGTCTGGGCGCCGGATCGATCTTTCGCGTCTCATTGCCCTTGGCTCGTTCCGACGCGCGGGCTGGCGCGCCACTGGCGACGCCAGCCACCGAGCCCACGCCCGCGGTCCTGGAGCAGCGTCTCGCCATATTGGTCGCAGAGGACAATCCCACTAACCAGTTGGTGATACGCAGCCTACTCAGCGGGGCGGAAGTTAATCTTGAGATAGTCGAGGACGGTCGCCTGGCGCTGGAAGCGTGGCGTGAGCGGACCTTCGATCTCATCCTGATGGACATCAACATGCCGGTCATGGATGGGGTCAGCGCCGCGCGCGCTATTCGAGCCGAAGAGCGCACGAGCGCGCGTGTTCGAACCCCGATCATCGCTTTGACCGCGAACGCCATGGACCATCAAAGAGACGACTATTTAGCCGCCGGCCTTGACGCCCACGTCAGCAAACCGATCCAGGTCGCTGCGCTCTTCGCCACCATCGCTCACACACTCACTGCTGGAACGACCGAGCACGCGGTCGCTGGTTGAGGTAACGTTTGCAGAACCTCCGCCGCCCGCGTTTTGAGGGTGGCCGTGATAGCGGCGCGACGGCCGCGATGCAGCCTCGCAACTTCAGTTTGAGCCCAACGTCGTCTTCTTGGAGGTGCGCTAATGGCTGCTATTGGCGCTGAATGGCATCTCGACCGCGCTCGAAGGTCGCCTGTTTCATTGGGCTAGCTCGGGATGCAGGCCGGCCGATCATCTGGGCTCACCGCCCTTGGCCTTTAGCGAGCCCAGTCAGCCAGTGCCGCAGACCAGTCCATCCCCAAGCCAGGCGCCCAGAAGACCGCCGACCTGCTCGATGGCGCGCTCGGCGTCATCGGGGCCCGCCAACTGTTCGCACAGCCGGGCAAAGGCGCAGCCATCCAAGACCATGGCGAGGGCCTGTTGCTCGAAGGCGTCGATCGTCCGGTATCGGGGCGATAGGCCTTGTCTCCAGACGCGGATCGCGGCCGGGGCGGGCAGGCGATCGACCGCTGGAGGCGCTTGCCCCTCGCTGAGCGCGCCCCAGATCGCGGCGCTGTTGGTTGTGAACGCGCCGATCGCCAACGTCGGCGACAGGGTCAGGACGGCGGTTTCCCAGTCGACTTGCGCCAGCGCCTCCGGCGTGAGCGGCTCGGCGTCGGGACCGTCGAAGGCGCGGCGCAGGCTCCAGTCCAGCCAGGCCAGTTCGGCGACCTCCGGGTCGTCGCGGTAGAGCCCAGCTAGGGTTTGGGGGAAGTCCTCGCCATAGGCGTCCAGGGTCCAGCCGCTAGGCGGATGGGTCGAGACATGGCTGAGCGCGGCGGCGTCGAAGCCGTCGTCGCCCAGCCAGGACCAGGTTTGCTCGAATGTGTCGCGCAGGCAGGCGACCAATTGGGCGCGATAGGCATGGCGATAGACGGCGAGGCCGGCCTCGCCGCTGGCCGCGATGGCGTCCGGGCGATCGGCCTTGTTAGCCAGGATATGGTCGCGGAGGCCGCGCTGGATCGCCAGCAGGCTCATGCGGCGCGCTCCAAGCCGCCGGCACGGACGCGGGCAATGTCCAGCTCGGCCAGCAAGTCACTGAGGGGCGGAATGTCGTCGTCACGCTCGATCATCGTCGCCACGGGGCCAAAGCGCCGGCAGGCGATGTCGTAGAGCGCCCAGACCGGATCGGGGACCGGCTGATCGTGGGTGTCGATCAGCAGATCCTTGCCCTGGCTGTGGCCGGCGAGATGGATCTGACGCACCTGGTCGGCCGGCAGGCCGGCGATATAGGTGGCGGGATCAAAGCCGTGGTTGGTCCCGCTGACATAGATGTTGTTGAGGTCCAGCAGCAGGAAGCAGCCGGTCGCCTCGCACATCCGGGCCATGAACTCATGCTCGGTCATTTCATCGTCGGCGAAGGTCAGATAGCTGGAAGGGTTTTCCAGCAGGATCGGTCGTTCGAGGACGTCCTGCACGCAGGCGATGTTGGCGCACACCACCTCCATCGCCTCCTCGGTGTAGGGCAGGGGCAACAGGTCGTGGGAATTGAAGCCTTCCAGGCCGGTCCAGCAGAGATGGTCGGACACCCAGAGCGGATCGACGCGATCGACCAGGGTCTTGAGGCGGCGCAGATAGTCCGGCTTGACGCCATCGGCCGAGCCGATCGACATCGACACCCCGTGCATCGCCACCGGATGGCGCTCGCGCACGGCGTCGAGGATGTAGAGCGGCCGACCGCCAGGGACCATGAAGTTCTCGGAGATCACCTCGACGAAATCGATGGGGACTTCGCGCTTGAGAAAGTCCGCGTAGTGGGGCGGGCGCAGACCCAAGCCGAAGCCCTCGAAGGGCGCGATCACGCGGTCGGACATCTGGCCATCCTGGACAAGGCGAATCGGATCAGGCCCGACCGCAGAGAGCGGCCGGGCCCACGCGCATTACATGGGCGCGGTCAGCGAACCGCCGGCCTTGGCGCACGCCTTGCTGGTCATGGCCTTGAAGCCCTGGCCCTTGCAGTCGTTCTGACCCTTGCAGTCGTTCTTGGCGGTCTTGCAGTCCGAGGTGCCCTTGCAGGTGTTGACGCCGTAGCAGTGGACCTTTTCGGCTGCGGCCTTGGGGGCGGCCGAGGCCTGGGCGGCGGCGACCATGCTGGTCATGGCGAACAGGGCGGCGGCCGAGGCGATCGTAGCGGACTTGAACTTGGTCATGGGGCGTTTCCTGGTTGTTGAGGACAGACCGCTGATCGGCCCGACATCACCCCATTCGCGAGAGCTTGGCCTTCGGTTACAGGCCGGGCCTCAGAAATTTTTCAGGACCGGGCGCGCGCCATATTTTCAGACGGGCGTAACCTCGGATGTCTCGCATGCGAATGGCCTGACGTGGCCTTAAGATTCCCGCCCCCAGCGGAGGCCGCCCGGACGGCGGTTGGCTGTTGTCTCCCGGCCGGTCGCCGTCCGCGATTTCTTAAGTCGGCCGTAGGGGGAGGGGGAGCAAGCTTGGCTAATGATGCAATCAGTCCTGACGGCGACGTTCATGCTCGCTCTGGCCGTTGCGACGCAGGACGCCGCGCGCGCCGGCGATCTACTTTCGCGTGACGCGTTTTCGGGCGTGATCATCGCGGGCCCCTCGACAGGATCCGGCGAAGCCTCCTGGCTCGGGGGCGGACTGGGGAAGTTGCAGACCAGCAAAGATCGGGTCCGGGTGGAGGGCTCGGCGATCGTCGCCTGGCGCGGAAGCTTCAGCGACCGCATCGGCGCTCTTGTGTCCGCGGACGCCCAGTCCCTGGCCCATTCCGCGGTCGGCCTCGACGAGGCCTATGTCACCCTGAGGCCCACGCCGGACGCGGCCCTGCGTGTGTCCGGGCGCGCGGGCCTGTTCTTCCCGCCCGCCTCGTTGGAGCACGACGGGACGGAATGGTCCCTGGCCCGTACCCTGACGCCGTCGGCGATCGACAGCTGGATCGCCGAAGAGGTCAAGGTGGCGGGCGCGGAGATGACCTTGCGCGGCGCCTTCGCGGGCGAACCGATCAGCGTCACGGTCGCTGCGTTCCAGGGCAATGACACCTCCGGAGCCTTACTGACGTTCCGGGGCTGGGCGCTGCACGACTTGCGGGCCAATCTGAACGGAACCTTCGATCTTCCGACCGTGCCGGCGATGTTCGCCGGCAAGCAGGCCAAGGCCACGCGGCCGGTTGACGAGGTCGACGGCCGCTGGGGCGGGTATGCCCGACTGGACTATGCGCCGGCTCAGACCCTGGTGCTGAGTCTGTTCGGCTATGACAACAACGGCGACCGCACGACCGTGACGCGCGGCCAGTATGCGTGGCGAACACGCTTCTTGCAGGCCGCCGCGCGTTGGACGCCGGACGCCAAAACCGAGATCCTTGCCCAGGCCATGAGCGGCGAGACCGCGATGGGCGTCCCCGTCGACGGTCGCGAGCCGGCCGATGTCGGCTTCGCCGCCGCCTATGTGCTGGCGTCGCGAGCCCTGAAGACCGGAACCGCCACGGTGAGGCTGGATCAGTTCTCGGTCAGCGACCGCACCTTCAAGGCGCTGGACAACAACGCCGAGCACGGCTGGGCCGCGACGGCGGCCTGGTCGTTCGCCGTTCGTGAAGGATCTGAGATCGTGCTGGAGGGCGTCGCCGTCCATAGCGTCCGTCCGGACCGTTCGCGCTTTGGCGAGGCCGCTGGTCAGGACAGCCTTCAGGGGCGAGCGGCGTTCCGGACCAGCTTCTAGACCGAAATATTGACGCGAGAGCCCGCCGCGATGTCGACGGGACGCTGCTGCGGCGCCCTGTCGGCGAAGCCGGTGAGTTGGCCGCCAAACGTCACCGCGGCCTGGCCGTCATAGGTCGGGTCGAAGGCCCTGGCGGCGGAGCGCTGAATGTCATCTGGGCGGTTCTTGGCGTTGATCCTGAACGGACCGTCCTTGGGATGGGCCGGATCGATGTGCTTCTTGGCGTTGTCGACGTCCGTGCAGTTCTTGCACGAAAAGCCGTTGACGTTGACCGGGGTCGGATAGTCGCCGCTGATCGCCATGGTTTCCCCTCTTCCATGAACCTATTCGCTCTGGGATACGCAAAGGTTACAGCCGCGGTGCGTGTGGACCCAACGCGGCTGTCGAGCGAACGTCTTGTTTGCAGCCGCGCCAAGGTCTGCAACTGGCGCAGCTGCGTCGACGGCCTTTGACCGACGGCGATTGAACCGTTCGCCTGATGCGCGCCACCTTGTCTTTCGATGGCAAGCTCAAGCTCAGATCAGAATGATGAGGCAGACCGCCTTCTCGATGGCTACCTGGTCGTCAGCGCCCAAGCCGGCGATCGCGTAGCGGCGGAAGCTCTGGCGCGTCGCTATCATCGCCGCCTCATCGCCCACGCCTGGCGGCTGACCGGCGACTTGGAGTTGGCCAGGGATGTTGTCCAATCCAGCTGGATCGACATCGCGCGAGGCCTTTCAAGCCTCAGGGACGAGTCCGCATTCCCGGCCTGGGCCTATCAGATCGTTTCGCGTCGTTGTGGTCGCGGGATTCGTGGCCGCCAGGCCGACCGGGCGCTCGCCAATGCGCTGACCCAAGCTGGGCAGGAAGAAGCAATCGCGCCTTGCGAGATCGCCACGCCACGTTTGAAGGCCGCGATCCTGGCGCTGCCTCCGGCGCAAAGGGCCGCGTTGGCTCTGTTTTATTTCGAAGATCTGAGCGTCAGCGAAATCGCCATCGCGCTCGATGTGCCAGCAGGCACCGTGAAGACCCGCCTCATGCACGCCCGGCGCGCTTTGCGCACCGTGTTGGAAGGAGAAGATCATGTCTGACATCACCAAGGCTCTCAAGGACGAGGAAGAGGCGCTGCTGCGCAGCATCGCCGAGGATCCTGGCCATATGGATCAGATCGCAGCGCTCATTTCCGCCCGCTCGGGTTGGGTGGCGATGGTTCTCTTGGTCGCGCAGACTCTGCTGTTCTTGTCCGGCGCCTGGGCTGGCTGGAACTTCTTCCTGGCGGCTGACCCCCTTACTGCCTTGCGCTGGGGGCTGCCCGCCTCGGTTCTGGTCCTGGCGTCTCTTATGCTCAAGCTATCGCTCTGGCCAGCGATGCATGCGCAGCGCCAACTCCAAGTCCTCAAGCGGATCGAACTTCGGCTCGCGCGGAAGGGCTGAACCATAGGGCAGGGAGCCCGGCGGAACACCCGCCGGCTCTCGCCTAGCCCCTGGGGGCGCCGCCGAGGGTTGTTCCTCTCGGCGTCCAGTGCGATACCGGCGCTGGGTGGTCGGCCATCTTGGCCCGGTCAGGTGTCTACGTTGGTCGGGCCGCCAGCGCGGAGATCCGCGCCATGCCGCAACCTGCCCGCACGCCATCGGTGCTGAGAGAATTCCTGGAGAGCGGGGCGGCTGGCGGCCTGCTGCTGATGGCCTCGGCCGTGCTGGCGCTCTTCGTCGCCAACTCTCCATTGGCGGAACGCTATTTCGGCGCGCTCCACGGGTCGTTCGCCGGTCTCGATCTGCTCCATTGGATCAACGATGGACTGATGGCGATCTTCTTTCTGTTCGTCGGATTGGAGATCAAGCGGGAGTTTCTGGACGGGCAACTTGCCAGCTGGTCGAACCGGGCGCTTCCGTGTATCGCCGCGGCGGGCGGCGTCATCGTTCCTGGCCTTATCTACGCCGGCTTGAACGCGAGCAGTTCCGACACCCTCCGCGGCTGGGCGATTCCGACCGCGACGGATATCGCCTTCGCACTTGGCGTGCTGTCGCTCCTAGGGTCACGCGTTCCGACCAGCCTCAAGGTCTTTCTGGCGACGCTCGCGATCGTCGACGACCTCGTGGCCGTCCTGGTCATCGCCGTATTCTACACCGCCGAACTGAACATCGCCGCTCTTGCGGGGGCAGGGATCGCCACGCTTTTGTTGGTGGGCTTCAATCGCCTGAAGGTAAAGCGGCTCGCGCCCTATCTGGTGCTTGGCTTGGCGCTGTGGTGGCTTGTCCTGTTGTCGGGAATCCACGCCACGATCGCCGGCGTGGTGTTGGCCATGACCATTCCTCTGCATGCTTCGAAGGCCGCACCGGACGACGCGACCTCACCGCTTCATCGCCTGGAGCACGCGTTGTCGCCCTGGGTGGCGTTCCTGGTCGTTCCCATTTTCGGCTTTGCCAACGCGGGCGTGTCGTTCGCCGGCATGACGCCGTCGGTGCTCGCCGCGCCCGTCACGCTGGGCGTGGCGCTGGGCTTGTTCTTGGGCAAGCAGCTAGGCGTCTTCGGGGCGGCTTGGCTGGCCATTCGACTACGGATCGCTTGCCTGCCGGTCGCCGCGTCATGGCTGCAGCTTTATGGCGTCAGCCTCCTGTGCGGCATCGGCTTCACGATGAGCCTTTTCATCGGCCTGCTGGCGTTCAAGGACGCCGCACTACAGGACGAGGTGAAGGTCGGCGTGCTGGTCGGATCGCTCACCTCAGCCTTGATTGGCGCCGTTCTGCTGAGCCTTGCCAGGCAGCGACCGCCAGCGAAGAGCTTCGAAGGGCCTCTCCAGGCTCAAGACGCGATGGTTGAGAGCACTGGCCACAATGCCGCCCTTCAAGGCCCGGAGCTTGCAGATCGAACACTTGGCCACACTGACAAAGCTTAGCAGAACGTCAGATCACCTTGGCCAACGGGGAGCCGTTCCTCGATGACGCAGGCCGGCCGGTCCCTCGAACTTGCCGATCAGTCGAAGCCCGGCTTCTTGGATCTATGCTTTGGTTCAAGCGTGCTGTCCGGCCAATTCGGCTACCTGCCGCTCGGGCATCACCACCTTCAGGTGCGGGAAGGGAATCTCCACGCCCGCATCATCGAAGGCCAGCTTGATACGACGATTGTATTCGCGACCGACCGTCCACTGCTGAAGGGGCTGGGTCTTGATCCGCGCCTTGAGCACCACCCCGCTGTCGGCGAGATTGTCGACCCCCACCACCTCGATGGGCTCGAGAATCTTCTCGGCGAAATCCGGATCGGCCTTCAGCCGCGCCCCGACCTTGCGCATGATGCTCAAGGCCGCGTCGAGATCCGAGCCGTAGGAGACCTGCAGGTCGAAGACGTAGTAGGAGAAACTCTTGGTCAGGTTATGCAACACCTGAGCTTCGCTGTAGGGAAAGACGTGCACCGTGCCGTCGAAGTCCCGCAGGCGGATGGTGCGCAGCGTCATCTGTTCGACCAGGCCGCCGCTGTCGGCGATGCGCACGATGTCGCCGACCGAGACGATGTCCTCGACGATGAGGAAGATGCCGGTCAGGAAGTCCTTGACCAGGGTCTGGGCCCCAAAGCCCAGCGCGACCCCGACGACACCGGCGCCGGCTAGCAGCGGGCCGATCTTCACGCCAAGTTCGCTCAAGGCCATCAAAAGCGCGACAATGACGATGGCGGTCTGGGCCACGCCCCGTAGCAGCGGCGACAGGGTGGCCAGTTGGGCGCGGCGGCGCGGTTCAGCGGCGTGATCGGCGAAGCCCTCCATGCCGCGGCCGATCGCCAGGCCGGCCAGCTCGAACACCGCCACGCTTGCTACGAGAAGGACGCCCAGCCGGATCGCGCCGGCCAGGACCCTCGCGCCCAGCGGCGTGGTCGTCCAGGCCAGCAGATTGAAGCCCCAGATGTCCGCGACAATCAGGGCCGCGGCGATCCCCGCCAGGGCCTGGACGATCCAGCCGGCGAGCCGCGCTAGGCGGTTGGCGCGAACGGTCATCTCGGCGTCATGGGGGCCAGGCAGCTTGTGTGCGCCCAGGCGTGCGAACCTGCGCGCTAGCCGACCCGCGCCGACCGCGACGGCCACGGCGACCAGCGTCAGCACCAAATTTATCACCCAGGCCATCAGGCTCAGGTTGGCGAAATGCGCTGCAAGCCCGCTCAGGGCCATCAGGATCCGTTCGCTGGCCGTCATCTATTCTCCTCGTTGGCGTTGGGTGTTGCGTCGCGTCTCAGGCCGTGGCGAAAGCGCGGCCAAGCGCGTTGCGAACCCGCGCGACCTGCGCATCCGGTGCGCGCCAGCCGACGGTCTGGACCGCGGCGTGGGCGGTCTCGTCGAGCAGCATCGAGCGCACGCCCCAATTGTCCTTCAGGGTCTGAGCGAGCTCTTCGGCGCTGCGGCGGCCGGTCGTCTGGCTGGCCAGCAGCGCGACGGTTGGCCCGGCATGGGCGGTCACCGCCAGCGCCAGGCCCGCCGTGGTGAAGGGACCTATGACCTTGACCTGCGCCTCGTCGAAGGCCGCCAGCAACCGCGTCGCGCGGACCTCGTCGTCGCAGATGAGCAGGATGGTCTCGTCCACATAGTCGTCCATGATCCCTCCAGCCGGTTATGGCGAGAAAGATCGTAGTGCGATCTATTGGTGGTCTGGGGACACAATGGCCTGACAATATTGTGAGGCTTGCCGCTGGAACCCGGCCGGCTCAGAACGGGAAGAACAGCGGGATGGCGATCAGGCCGACGGCCCAGGTGATCAGGTTCAGAGGCGCGCCGATCCTGACGAAGTCGAGATAGCGATAGCCGCCCAGCTGATAAACGAGGACGTTGGTCTGATAGCCGAACGGGGTGGCGAAGGCGGCGCTGGCGGCCATCATCACCGCCACCAGGAACGGCCGGGGACTGACCCCCAAGCTCTCGGCCAGCGCTACGGCCATCGGCGTGAGCAGCACGGCGACGGCGGCGTTGGACAGCATTTCGGTCAGCAGCAGCGTCGCGCCGTAGATCAGCGCCAGCGCATAGAGGGGACCCAGCGCCTGCAGCCAGCCGACCAGGGCCTTGGTGGTCAAGGCCGCCAAGCCCGTGACCTCCAGCGACAGGCCCACCACCACCATCCCCGCGATCAACAGCAGGATCTCGGGGCGAAGGCCTTTGTAGGCGTCCTCGACGCTGATCACGCGGGCCAGCACCAGGCCCACGGCGCCGGCGAAGGCGCTGGCGGCGATCGGCAGGATACCGGCCGCGGCGGCACCGACCACGGCGCCGAACACCGCCACTGCCGCGGCGGCGCGGATCGGGTCGAGCGGAGCATTGAGCGGATAGAGCGCGGGGTCTTCGCCGGCGGGGGTCTGGCCTTGCGGCGCGGCCAGGGTCTCGCTGGCCGGCGCAGGGTCCGCGCCAAGCAGCCGGGGCCCGACCAGGAAAAGGTAGACGCCGCCGGCCAAAGCGATGATCAGCGCCACGGGTGTGGCTTCGAACAGGCCGAAGGCCGGCTGGCCGGCATTTCGGGCCATGTCGTTGACCAGAAGATTGGTCGAGGTGCCGATCAGGGTGCAGGCCCCGCCGAGGATGGTGGCGTAGGACAGCGGGATCAGGAATCGCTTGGGCGACTGACCTAGCGATTGGGCCACGTCACGCACGACCGGCGCGCCCAAGACCACGATAGGGGTATTGTTGAGAAAGGCCGATCCGAGACCGCACAGGCCGATCACCAGCCAGAGTCCGGCCGCTCCCAGCCGCGCGCACAGACGCGTTGCGCCGCGAATAAGCAAGCCCAGCAGGCCTGACAACTCCATGGCGTAGGCGATCACGAACAGGGAGGCCAAAGCGATAATGGCCGGGCTGGCGAAGGCGCTTTGCACCTCCACCGGCCGTACTGTGCGTGTGCCCAGGAGCACGGCCGCCCCGGCCAGGGCGACGACATCGGAGCGTAGCTTGCCGTGGATAAGGGCGGCGACCACGGCGACGAGAACCACCAACGCGATGATCTGGGCTGGAGTCATGAGCGCGAGCCAAGCGGTTGCAAGAGGCGCCCTGTCTTCTGATAGGCTGAAGGCATGAGCGACAATAGGCCCAAGACTCCCGACCGCAAGTTCGCCCTGATCGCGCCGATCGTCATTGGAGCGGCCGCGATGGTCGTGCTGCTGGCCGTGCTGCTGCGGCCAAGTTCAGCTCCAAGCCCGGCTCCGACGCTTGAAGCGCCGCCGCCGGCGGTCGCCGCACCGCCGGTCCAGCCGGCGGTCACGCCCCTCAGCCGCGCCGACCTGATCGTCGGCGCCCAGATGGCGGCCGGCGCCTATGCAGCGGGTGGGACGGACACGAGCGCGCGGATGGTCGGCCGTCGCTTCGTCATGCGATTGCCGTTCGGCTGCGGCGGACCGGCGCTCGACCCTGGACCCGCCCAGGCCTATTATCAGGCCGATGCGGCGCAAGGAACGGTGCGCCTCGTGGCGCGTCCGGCGGTGTGGACGGACCTGCCGCTGCTTCACGCCGCGCCTGCACCCAAGGACACCGAAAGCGTCGAAGGCTTCTGGATTCCGCGACCTTGGCTGACCGAGGAAGGCTGTCCTGCCCGCCGCGAAATCGCACCGCCCGCCACGCCGACGCCAGTCGAAGCGCCTAGTCTGGGCCTGGCGATGTTCCACGCGGCCGACGCGCCGCGCGCGGCCCGGCGCGGCGAGCGACCCTACGAGCAGGTGCTCAAGCGTGACCCTGGCGCCGTCGCGCAGCCCCAGACCTACGCCCTGGTGCTCGAAGGCCGGCTAACGGGCTTCGCCGACGGCGCGGCCATCCGATGCTGGAGCGAGTCGACCGACCATCGTCCAACCTGCCTCTACGCGGTGACCCTTGAACGCGTCGCCTTCGAGGGGGGCGATGGCGCGGTGCTGGCCGATTGGCCCAGCTGACCGGTGACGCGCATGGCGCCGCATTCGCGGGTGACCGCCCTTATCGATCGCTCGGCCTATGCCGTCAGCGTGGGCGAGCACGGCGCATGGCTGGCTGAACGGCTCGGGCTCGATTTGCAACTGCGTCATGCGCGCGAGCCGGGCGAGCGGGTCGAGATGGCCAAGGCGCTGCTCAACCAGGCCGCCGACCGCGTCGTCGACCAGGGCGCCGGCATGCCCCAACTTAGCCTCGTGGAGGGCGGTGTTCTGGCCGCGGCCTTAAGCGCCGAGGCTGGGCTGGTGGTGATCGGCAAGCGCGGCGAGGGTTCCGGTGAGGACCGCACGGCGCTGGGCGGCAATGTCGAGGCGGTGGTCCGCGGGCTCGACACGCCGGTCTGCCTGGCCTCCCAGGTGTTCTTGCCGATCCATCGTGTCCTGGCCATCACGGACGCCGACCCGCAACGCCACGCCGCGCTCGACCTGCTGGCGCAGGGACATGGCCTGGCCGATCTTGAGCTCGACGCGGTTGTGGTCGCCCGGCCGGGCGAGGACCCAGAGAGCAAACTCTTGGCCGCGCGCGCCGCGCTCGACGGCCGCGCGGCGACCATCGCCATCCACGCCGAAGACATCGGCCAAGCCGTCTGGCGCTATCTGGAGGATCGACCAGCCGATCTCATGGTCATCTCGCGCGCGGTGCTGCTGGCCGAAGGCGCGGGCTCGCTGCGCGCCGCTGCGGGCAGCCTCTGGGCCGCGCGCGCCTCGGTGATCGTCTGCTGAGCTATCGGGTCGGACGCGCGGCGCGCCGCGCCGCCTCGATGATTCCAACCAGAATGTCGGCGCCGTCGTTGAGGCGTTCGAGATTGCGCCGCGAGATCGCCTCCAGCACCTCAGCACCAAGCGGTCGGAGCGACAGGATCACGCGGCGGCGGTCCGCGTCAGCGTCGCGCCGCGAAACCAGGTCGCGCTCGACCAGACGGGCGACCAGCTCCACGGCGCTGTGGTTCTTGATCAGCAGGCTCGCGGCCAAGTCGCCAATCGACATCGGATCAGGGCCAGGGTGGGCCTTGATGGCCAGCAGGGCCTGATGCTGCTGGCTGCTGAGGCCATGCGATTTGGCGCCTTCCTCACTGAAGGCCAGAAACTGCCGGATCGCGAACCGGAAGTCGCCGAGCGCGCGATAGTCATCGGCGCTGAGCGCATCCTTGTCGCTCGGTTTAGCTTTGGAAGGCGAGGGCAATGGACCATCCAAGGCGCATGAAGTGCGCGGGGGCGATCCTTCTAGCACGGCCCCCGAGTCGCGAAATGGACCGCGCGTGTAGCGGCGATCGGACGCTCACGATCGCGACAGGACACTGTGATTTGACCAATGGATCGTGCGGCGATATTTCTGAGCTCATGGTCGAGCGGGGCGCGAGAGGGCAGCGGTCCGCGATGGCGGCGCGAGCAGGGGAGAGGCTTTCGCCCGCCGAGCGCGAGCGGCGGCGGCTATGGATCGTTCTCGTCGGGGCGATTGTCATGGCCGTCGCCGGAGCTCTGGCGGGCGCTGGGGTCCGTTTAGACGCCCTGGCCTATCCCGACCTTCGCGGTCCTCGGCTTCGGGTCTCGCCGGCGGCGTCGGCCTCCCCCCTCTCACTCTACCGTGAAGACGCGCCCGATCGCCGAACGGCCTGATAGTCTGTCAATCGACGGGCTCGGGTTCACGCCCGCGCCACGTCAGTCGCATACCGCGACAGGTTCGCCGTCCCGTCGATGGCCGATCCCGCACACCGGAGACTTTATCGCGCCGCGCACGGCGTCGTCCAGGAAGGGGCTATTCATGCGATCTGATCTTTACGTCGACCCAGGCCATGTCCGCGCGCGCGACCGCGCGCCGCCGGGACGGCCGCCGCTCTAGCCGGCGCTTTCCTCAACGAACCGATCGCATCAGCCGCGCGACCCACCGCGCCGGCCCATCTCAACGCGTCCGAATAAGCTCATTCCGGCGCCTGCCATGGAGTCGCCATGACGGCCCAGATCATCGCCTTCTCCGAACCCCTCGCGGCGCCGCCGCCTCTGACGGCTCCGGGCTGGGCGCTCTTCCTCGACCTCGACGGCACCCTGGCCGACATCGCGCCGCGCCCCGAGGATGTGCGGGCCGAGCCGCGACGCACCTTCGTGCTGCGCCGGCTGGTCGAGGCCTTCGATCGGCGCGTGGCCCTGGTCAGCGGTCGCACCCTCGCCGAGGTCGCGGCGATCACCGAAAACGCCGTCCCGGCCATCGCCGGCGTCCACGGCCTCCAGCGCCGCGACGCGCGCGGCGCGGAGACATGCGTTCCGCCGGATCCGGACCTGATCCAGGCGCGCGAGGTCTTCGAAGGCCTCGCCGCGGCCGAGAGGGGCCTTCGGGTCGAGGACAAAGGCCTCAGTGTCGCGCTTCACTACCGCGCATGTCCGGTCGCCTGCGAGGCTGTCCGCGAGGCGGCCCGACGCCTGGAGGCCTCCACTGAACTGGTCCTTCAGGAAGGTGACATGGTCGCCGAGATGCGCACGGCCGGCGACGACAAGGGCGCGGCCGTCATGCGGTTCCTGACCGAATGGCCCTTCCAAGGCGCGCGGCCGATCTTCGTGGGCGACGATCTCACCGACGAGGACGGGTTCCTCGCCGCCGAGGCCGCCGGCGGCTTTGGCGTGTTGGTCGGCGCTTCGACGCGCCGCACCGTCGCTCGCTATCGATTGGCCGATCCGGCCGCTGTACTCGACTGGCTGGACGCGGCGATCGGAGGCGTCCGATGAGCCGGTTGATCGTCGTCTCCAACCGGGTCAATCCGCCGTCCGACGAAGGGCAGGGCTCGGCGGGCGGCCTGGCCATGGCCCTGGCCGCGGCGCTCAAGGAATATTCCGGCGTCTGGTTCGGATGGAGCGGGGAAACGGTCGAGACCTTCAGCGGCCAGATCTCGATGCAGAAGGTCGGCGGCGTAACCGTCGCCCTCGTCGACCTCGAAGAGCAGGACCGCGAGGAATATTACGACGGCTACGCCAACCGCACGCTCTGGCCGCTTTTCCATTCGCGCACGGACCTGGCCGCCTACGAGCGCTCGTTCGGCGAAGGCTACGAGCGGGTCAATCGGCGCTTCGCCCAGACCCTGGCGCCCCTGATCGGACCCGGCGATCTCGTCTGGATCCACGACTATCACCTGATCCCGCTAGCGGCCGAGCTGCGCAAGCTGGGCGTGACCAACCGCATCGGCTTCTTCCTGCACATCCCCTGGCCCGGGCGTCGGCAGATGACCACTCTGCCCCAACACCGCCAGCTGGTCGAAACCTTGCTGGCCTACGATCTCGTTGGCTTCCAGACCCGCGACGCGCTGGACGCCTTCGGGGACTATGTCACACGCGAGTTGGATCTTCCGATCGAGGACGGCGGTGTCGTCTTCGACGGACGGCGCACCCGGATCGGCAGCTTCCCGATCGGCATCGAGGCCAAGGCCTACGCCCAATTGGCGGTCGGCCAGGCCGCCAGGGATAGTTTCGAGCGCCTGCGCGCCAGTCAGGCCGGGCGCAAGATGATCCTCGGTGTCGACCGGCTGGACTATTCCAAGGGCCTCGAAGAGCGGTTCCTGGCCTACGAGCAACTGCTCGCCGATCATATCGATTGGGCCGAGCGGGTGTTCCTGCTGCAGATCGCTACGCCCAGCCGCGACACCGTCCAGACCTATCAAGAAATCCGCGCCCGGCTGGACGCGGTCTCGGGCCGCATCAACGGCGCCTACGCGACCGTAGACTGGGTGCCGGTCCGCTACGTCAACCGGGCTCACCGCCGTGACGACCTGGCGGGCATCTATCGCGCCGCCCACGTGGGTCTGGTCACGCCGTTGCGTGACGGCATGAATTTGGTCGCCAAGGAGTATGTCGCCGCTCAGGACCCCAATGACCCTGGGGTGTTGGTGCTCTCCAAATACGCCGGCGCGGCCGAGCAGATGGACGCGGCCCTGATCGTCAATCCGTTCAGTCGCGAGGAAATGTCCGAAGCCCTGGTTCAAGCCCTGGCCATGCCGCGCGACGAGCGCATCGTTCGTTGGCGACGCCTGATGGATGGGGTGGTCCGGGACGATGTCTCGGCCTGGCGCGACCGGTTCGTGGCGGCTTTGAGCCTGCCGACGGCGGCGAACGTGGCCATGGCTTCGAACGCGAGCGACAATCGGGAAACATCGTGATACGATGTGACTTGCCCTTCGGGGCGACGCGCCCGGCCGTCAAGAGCCGGCGCGGGGAGGAGGCACGCCATGAAGCATGGTCCAAGCGGATTTCCGCTCGAGCCCTTGCTGGTCGCTTTGACGGCTTTGGTCTGCCTGCTGGCCGTCTCGCAACGGCTGGCGGGGTGAGGTGCGCCTTGGGCGCGGGAGGAGTCATGATGCAGTCGAGCTGGGAGGACGCCCTCGAAGTTGTTGTCGGCTTCCTCGAGGCTCCGCCCGAACCTGACACTATGGAGGGTCGACGTTTCGACGCGGCGCTGCTGCGTGTCCTGGCAGGCGGTCCAGACCCGGCGGACGGCCCCGAACCCGAAAAGCCGACCCTGGACCCGGGCCTTCGCGAACGGCTCGACGCGTTGGTTCAGCGTCGCGCCGCGCGCAACCCTTTCGGCGATCACCCCGATGGCATCGGTCCGACCCTGGGCATGAACCTTGGCCAGTCGTGAAGCCCTAGCGGGCCGCCGAAGCGCGGCGTGGCGAGACCGGAGGGCGCGTGCCACGTCGGGGTAATCCGGGTTTCGACGCCGATGTGGCGCGGTTTGTGGTCGGGGATCTGCGGTCTGTCTGGACGTTGGAGGCCCTCTTGCATCTCCGGGACGCGCCGCAAGACGTCTGGTCGGCGGCACGACTGACTCACAGCCTGCGCGCCAGCCTGCCGATGATCGAGGACATCCTGCGCCGGCTGCAGGCGCTAGGGCTGATCGTCAGCCAGGAGCACGGCGTCGTCTACCGACCTGCCACGCCCGACCTTGCCGACCTCGTCGAGCGCACACACCTGGCCTATCGTCTCAAGCCCTTCGCCATGATCAGCCTGATCGGCCGAGGTCCCAGTGTGCTCCAAGACCTGGCTGACGCCTTCCGTCTGAAGAAAGACGACTGATGGGACCGATTGCGCCAAAGCTGGTCTACATCCTCTGCCTTGGGGCCAGCCTGATGTGCGCGGCGCTTTTGGCGCGGGCATTTTGGCGCACAGGCCACCGCCTCCTGCTGTGGTGCGCGGTGAGCTTTGCGCTGCTGGCGCTCAACAACCTTCTGCTGGTCGCCGACCTCGTGCTCTTTCCGACCCACGATCTTTGGCTCTGGCGCCAAGCCGCCGCCGGCGTGGCGATCGGGGTGCTGATCTATGGTTTTGTCTGGGAGGGGGCGTGATGCGATCGGCAGCCTTCACGGGGTTCGTTTCCGGCGGACTGACGATGGGCTATCTGGTGGCAGCCTTGTTTTTCGTCCGCTTCTGGACGCGGGCGCGAGAACGTCTGTTTCTCGCCTTCGCCGCGGCGTTCGGCCTGATGGCGCTGGCCCAGGGGCTGCAGGTCTTCGCGCCGGCCGCGCGCGATTGGGACGGCCATGTCTATTGGACGCGGCTGGCCGCTTTCGTCGTGATCATCCTGGCGATCTTGCTCAAGAACCGGCCCCGCCGATGGAGGCGCTGAACCAGGCTTGACCCGCGTCACCGGCGCCCTTAGGGCCATGAAGCATCGTGTGGCGATGTAATCGACGCGCGATCTTTCGAAACAGCGTCAGGCGATCGTTCTTGTCATCTCCCCTCGAGGCCATCGGCCGCCAGCGCAAGTTCGTGCGCCTGCGGGCGCGCCGGACTATGCGCACCGGCGCGGTCGTGGCTGCCGCCGTCGCGGCTGGCGGCGCCGCGGTCGGGTTCGCCAAGCTGTGCGACGCGGCCATGGCGGTGCATGCGCGGCTGGTGGCCATCCATGCAGCGTTCGGTCCGCTGCTGCTCTTGATCGGCACGCCGCTCTGCGTCTGGCTGATGCGACGGCTTGCGCCGGCCGCAGCCGGCAGTGGCATTCCCCAGGTGATCGCCGCCGGTGAAATCGGGCGTGGCCGGGACCTGGCCGGCGAGAAGATCCACGACGATCGGGTCTCCATGCGTACGGCCCTGGTCAAGGTGGCCCTGGCGGCGCTGCTCCTGATCTGCGGCGGATCGATCGGCCGCGAGGGGCCCACCGTCCAGGTGGTGGCCGCGGTGATGGTGTTCCTCACCGGGTGGCTGCGCGGTGGGCCTGGCCGCCGGACGCTGCTGATCGCCGGCGGCGCGGCCGGAGTTTCGGCGGCCTTCAACACGCCGATCGCCGGTATCGTCTTCGCCGTCGAGGAACTGGCGCGCGGCTTCGACAAGCGGGCCAACACGGTGGTGATCCTGGCGGTGGTCTCGGCCGGCGTGGCCGCCTATGCGCTCGGCGGCAACTACGCCTACTTCGGCGACATGTCCGGCTCGGCCGGCTGGAACGCCTGGATGAGCGCGGCGATCATCGGCGTGGTCTCTGGGCTTTCGGGCGGGCTGTTCTCGCGCCTGATGGCGGCGATCCTGGTGGGCGACAACCCCGTGCGTCGCTGGCGCGAAGCCCGTCCCGTGGTCTTCGCCACGGCATGCGGCGCGGTGGCGGCGGGCGCGGCGCTGGTCACAGGCGGCGCCACCTACGGCGCTGGCTATGTCGAGGCCAAGTCGCTGCTCTTTGGCCACTTCGCGTCGGGCTGGACGTTGGCCGTTGGGAAATGGTTGGCGACCCTGGCGGCGGCCGCCAGCGGCGCGCCGGGCGGCATCTTCGCGCCGTCGCTGGCCACGGGGGCAGGCATCGGCGCGCTCTTCGCCCATCTTGCGCCGTGGGCTGGCGCACGCGAGGCCGTCACCCTAGGGATGGCCGGCTATCTGACCGGGGTGGTGGCCGCCCCCCTGACTAGCGCCGTCATCCTAATGGAGATGACGCGCGACCCGGGTCTGGTCGGACCTCTGCTGTTGTGCGCGTTGATCGCCCGGCGAGCCTCGGAGGCGGTCGCGCCGACGCCGCTCTATCACGCCTTGGCGCGCGCCTGGACGCGGCCGCGTCGACGTTCGGCCCGGCCGCCGACAGCTTCGCCGGTCGGCGAAGCCGCATCCGATGGAGCCGTCGATGCGGGCTCTTGACCTGGCTAAGCGACTGCTGGCGAGCAGCGCTGTCCTGTTCTTCGGCGCCATCGCTATCAGCGTCATGACCCGCGACGAATGGCTGGCCCTGGCGCATGCCGCTGGCATCGTCAGCGCGGTGATCGCCGCGCTAGGCGTTCTGTTGCTGATCGCGGCCGGACTGCGCAGGGTGGGCTTGGCGGCCTCGCCGCCCGCGAGCGCGGAGGCGCCGGTCGATCACGAAGGCGGCCAGACTGGCTGGGATTGAGCCGGGCCGACGCGACCTTGTGCAACGCCAGGACCGCCGAGCCGTTGCAGTGGATCGAACAACATCGCTTCACGATATAATGTGTCGACAGGAAGCAAGCGCCGCCTAGCCTTCGACGGCCCCTGAGCCATCGATCCGGACGGATCGAGAGCGCGCTCACGCTGATCCAGGAGCTCTGATGACCGAGACCTTCGACTTCCAGCGCGAGCTTGTCGCGCTCATTCCGCACATGCGCGCCTTCGCCCGGGGCCTTTGCGGCGACGCC